>Ga0214473_10007973_pt1 | contig 12550 bp, 11 predicted proteins | sample RVTome_7_FD_203509 | JGI IMG/M metagenome (GOLD analysis project Ga0214473, IMG submission 203509) | Soil microbial communities from uranium-contaminated site in the Upper Colorado River Basin, Wyoming, United States - RVT98D197 | ecosystem: Environmental > Terrestrial > Soil > Contaminated >... | reverse complement strand
TCACCGTATTCGTCGATCGTGCCGACCATTGCGGCCGGCGTAGCGTTGGGCGTTGCCTTTACGCTTTCACCGCTGACGATCCTGGTTGCGCTGGCATTTGCCCTCCTGTTGCACCGGTTCGCACGCACGCTGCCGCCCGACGAGCAGTGGTGGTTCCTCAGGCTCTTTGGCCTGGCTCTGGTGATGCGCATCGCGGCGATCGGCGGCCTTTCCCTGGTCAGCGCTCACGATTCTCAGGCGTCGGGCATCCTGTTCGGCGACGAGGCCTACGCGCTTGCCCGCTCGTGGCGGCTGCGGAACATCCTGCTTGGCATTCCGCAGCTCAAGTACGATTACATGATTGCGTTCGAAGGCTACGGTCGCAGCAGCTATCTCTGGGTGATGACGTACCTGCAGGTGCTGGTCGGTCCCGCGCCGTACGGGCTTCGGGTGCTGAACGCCGCGCTGTTCCTGGGCGCCGTGCTGCTGCTGTTCCGGGTGACGAGACGGGCCTTTGGGCCGTTCACCGCGTTCGCCGGTTCGTTCGTCCTGCTGTTCCTGCCGACGCTGTTTGCCTGGTCGGTTTCCCTGCTGAAGGAGTCGTTCTACTTCGTGCTGACCGTGGCGGTCCTCGCGGCGGTCGTGGAACTGACCGAGACGACGTCGTGGCGGACGCGGGTTGTGTGCGCCGCGGTCGCCTCAGGCGCCCTGCTCGCGCTGCGTGACCTGCGGGAGGGTGCGGCCATCCTGACGGTCAGCGGCATTGCTGCCGGGCTCGCGGGTGCCTACGTGCTCGGACGCCGTTCGCGCCTCGTGGTCGCATCGGCCGGACTCGCCGCGCTGCTGGTGGCCGTCGCGGTTGCGCCGTCGCTCCGGTCCCGTGCGCTGGCACTCGTCGGGCAGGCCGCGACGGCCAGCGCCGGCCACGTCTTCACCGTGGGGCACGGCTACAAACTGCTGGACGAAGGGTTTTACGTCCGACCGGGCGCGAAGCCGCAGTTCGATCTCACTCCCCGCGACGCGGCGCGGTACATCGTCAGTGCGGCCGCGAGCTATGTCGTGGTGCCGCTGCCGTGGCAGATGGCAACCTGGGGAGAGCTGACGTACCTGCCGGAGCAGATCTTCTGGTACGCACTGCTGCTGTTGGCGCCGGCCGGCGCGATCGCGGCCGCCAGGCGCAACCGAGTCGTCGCCTCGCTGCTGGTCGCCTACGTCATGCCGACCGCAGTCGTCGTGGCGATGACGACCGGCAACGTCGGGACGCTGATTCGTCATCGGACGCTCATCGTGCCGTTCGTCGTCTGGGTGAGTGCGATGGGGTGTGGATCGCTGCTGCAGCGTTTGCTGCGCCGGCAGGAGATCGCGGTATGAATGCCGTCATCGATCGCGAAGGCCGCGTGTTCGGACGCGTCAATCTGTTCGACGCCGCGCTGTTGCTGTTCGCTGTCGTCCTGATTCCGACGGCGTACGCCGCGTTCCTGCTGTTTCGCACGCCGGCGCCACAGATTACGTCGGTCGAGCCGGCGCAGTTGACCTACATCGAGGATCGCGCCGCCGGCGGGACCGAGCTTTCGGGCAAGCTCAAGGTGCGCGGCTCCGGACTGCGTCCCATTCTGCGCGCGGTCATCGGTGGTCAGGCGGCTGTGGCGTTCATCTTCGAAAATCCAGCGTCGGCCGACGTGCTGTTCGGCAACCTGCCGGTCGGCGCGCACGATCTGGTGCTCTATGACGGCGTGCAGGAAGTTGCGCGTGTGAGCAACGCCGTGACGATTCCGCCGAAAGTGAAGGTCGCGTCGGCCCGCGTGCGCGTCGTCGGCAATCTCATCGACCTGGACGAGGCGGCCGCGCGATCCTTGCGGGTCGGATCCCAGTACCCGCCGAATGGAACACCGGACGCCGAGATTGTGGCGCTCGGCGATCCCATTCCCGATGCGCGCGAGATCCGGCTGCTCGACGGATTGGTCGAAGTCGTCGCTGAAGGGCGCTGGCAGCGGTCCGCTGCCGTTGTCCTGGAATGCGAGGTCGCGGCGCCCCTTCAGTGCCGCGTGGGGCCCGTGTCCCTCGGTGGCGCCGAGGTGCTGTTGATTGTGCCCGGCAGCGGTGGCGCGCTCCGACTGCGCGTGCAGGAGGTCGTGCCAGCCGATCCGCCGCGCCTCGCGGAGGCCCGGATCCGTTTCCTGGCGCCCGCTGACGCGATCGATCTCATGCAGGCCGGCGATCGCGACGAATCGGTGCCGCTGGTGGACGGCCGCGCGGCGACTATTGTCTCGGTCGAAGGCCGGCAGATCGTCGAGGGCGACATCTCGTTGCAGTTCCCCGTCGACGGCGCCCAGCCGCCGGTGAGCATTCGAGCCTCCGAGCGCGTCGCGGCCGTCGACGCGATTGTCCGCCTGGGCGTCGACGCGACGCGCGACGGCTGGCACTACCGTTCCCACCCGATGAAGGTCGGCCAGTCGCTGACGTTCGTGACGCCGCGCTACACCATGCGCGGCCTCGTGCGCAGCGTCTCCGTGCCCAATGCCCCCGTCCCAGAGCGACGCTGAGGTCGAGCGCCTCGTGCAGCGAAGCGCGGTGTTCCGCGCCGTGCGGGCCTGCCTGCTGGCGGCGGACGCGACGGCCGCCTCGTCGGCGCTCGCGGGCGCGATTCCGCGACGGCTGCCGCTGCGGTCATTCGGGGGGTTGCTGATGACGGCCAGCCTCACGCATGCGGTGCTGGAAGCACTGGTCCCTGCGGCGGCGGCGCCGGCGGGCCAATATCTCTTTGCCGTGGCCGGAGCGGTCACGGGAGCGCTGCTGTTCGGCGTCTCGCGGTCGCGATAAGGGGAACTGCAGCATGTGCGGAATCTGCGGAGAGTTGCATTTCGACGATGCCCCGGTGCGCGACATCGATCTGCTGGCCATGCGCGATCAACTCGCGCACCGGGGGCCCGACAGCACGGGCCTGTATCTGTCGCCTGGCGCGGTGGCCGGTCTGGGTTTTCGGCGGCTGCGCATCATCGACCTGACGCCGAAGGCCAGCCAGCCGATGGCCAACGAGGACGGCTCGGTGCAACTCGTCCTCAACGGCGAGATCTACAACTACCGCGAGCTCCGGTCGCGCCTCGTCGCCCGCGGCCACGAGTTCCGCTCGCGCAGCGACACGGAAGTCATCGCGCATCTGTACGAGGAGAAGGGCGCCGACTGCATCGCGGATCTCGAAGGCATGTTCGCGATCGCCATCTGGGACGAGCGCGCGGGCCGGCTCACGCTGGCGCGCGACCGCGCGGGCAAGAAGCCGCTCTTCTACTACCGCGACCCTCGGCGGCTCGCGTTCGCCTCGGAGATGAAGTCGTTCTTCGCCCATCCGGACGTCCCCATCGAACCGAGCCGCGACGCCATGCCGTATTACTTCATCTACGGCTACGTGCCAGCGCCAGCCACGCTGTACGAGCACGTCTTCCAGTTGGGGCCGGGCACGGTCATGACCATCGAACGCGATGGCCGTGTGGCGTCGCGCCGCTACTGGCATCTCGAGTACCCCACTGCGCAGGACGCCCGTCCGATCGACCGCCGCGACGCGGCAGCGCATGTGCGCGAGCTCGTGACACGCGCCGTCGAGCGCCGGCTCGTCAGCGACGTGCCGCTGGGCGCGTTCCTGAGCGGCGGCCTCGACTCGACAATCGTGGTCGGTGTCATGAGCCGTCTCACGTCGGAGCCCGTGAAGACCTTCAGCATCGGGTTTGACGGGGATGCGGCCTACGACGAGACGGCGTACGCGCGCATCGCGGCGCAGCGGTTCAAGACCGACCACACGGAGTTCCGTGTCTCGCCGTCGGCCATCGATCTCGTCGAGACGCTCAACTGGCACTACGACGGTCCCTGCGGCGACTCTTCGGCTGTGCCGACCTACATTGTTTCCAAGCTGACGCGCGAGCAGGTGACGGTGGTGCTGACCGGGGACGGGGGAGACGAGGTATTCGCGGGGTACCTGAGGTTCTGGGCCGCCGTGCTGTCCGAGCGCATCCCGAGCGTCGTCGGCAACGCGGCACACGCCGCCTTCTCGCGGCTCCCGACACCGAGGAACGAGCGCCATTGGTTTGCGCGGGCCCAGCGCTTCGCCGAATCGGCGGGGAGGCCCCTTCACGATCGCATGACGCGCTGGAACGCCCTTTTCTTCGACGACCTGGCATCGCTGCTTCGGCCGGACTTCGTCGCCTCGATCTTGCCGGTCGACAAACTGCGGCATCTCGAGGCCGAGCGTCCGTGGCTCGCCGGCCGCTCGACGCTCAGCCAGGTCCTGCACACCAATTTCACGTCCTACCTGCCTGACGACCTGCTCGTGAAGACGGATCGGTGCACGATGGCGAACTCGCTGGAAGCGCGGGCGCCGTTTCTGGACCGGGAGCTCGTCGAGTACGTGGCGGCGCTGCCCGACACGTACAAGCTGCAGGGGCGCCGGACGAAGGCGATCCTGCGCGACGCGTTTGCCGACCTGATACCTCCCGAGATCCAGCGGCGCGGCAAGATGGGATTCGGCGTGCCGCTCGGCACGTGGTTCCGTGGCGACCTGCGAGACTACCTGCGCGATCTACTGCTCGCGCCAGACGCGCGGTACCGCGACATCCTCTCGGCCCCGTTCGTCGAGCGGCTAATCGCGCGCCACCTGGCCGGTCATGCAAACCTGGGCCAGCAGCTCTGGACGCTCATGTGCTTCGAGTTATGGTTGCGGTGCCTGCCGGACTGGACGCGCCGCGGCCGCCGCCTGCAGCACGACACCGTCGTCTCGTCCATCGCCTCATAGGCTGCGACACATGATCGAGTTCCTCAAAGAGACAATGCGGCCGTCCTCCATTCCGTGCCTGCTGATGCTGCTGGCGCCAGGCCTCGCGCTGCTCTACGTGCGGCCGCTCGCGCGGTGGGGGCGCCGCTGGCTGGCCGCGCTCCTGGTGGCCTACTGGAGCCTCAGCGCGCCGATCAGCGTGCGTGTCCTCACGCGGACGCTGATGCACGGCTATGCGCCGGTCGAAGCCTCGCAGGTGAGCGGAGCTCAGGCCGTTGTCCTGCTCGGAGGCGGCAGCCTGAATGTTCGGTTGGAGGGGCAGCAATTATCGGTTGTCACGGCCTCCACCGCGCTGCGGGCGCTGGAGGCGGCGCGCGTGTACCGGATGGCGGGCGCGCCGCTCGTCATCGTATCGGGAGGCGTGACCGAGCGGCGCGACGGTGCGGCGCCTGAGAGTGAAGCACTGCGTCTCGCGCTCGTCCACCTGGCGGTCCCGCCGGAACGCATCGTGTCGGAGTCGACGTCGAAGAACACGCGTGACGAGGCCGTCCTTGTCGCAGAGATGCTACGCGCGCGCGGCATCACGCGCGTGGTGATGGTGACCTCGCCGCTCCACATGTGGCGCTCGATGGTGGTGTTCGCCCGGCAAGGCGTGCACCCGATTCCCGCGATCGCGCCCTTGGCCCCGAGTGGCCGCGACTTTGGCGTTGGCGTTCTGCCGACCGAATCGGCCTTGCTGGTAGGCGATGCCGTCGCCTACGAATGGGCCGCGTGCGCGTACTATTGGTGGCGCGGATGGCTGTCGTGACGACGTGAAGCTCTCGATCATCGTCCCCGTCTACAACGAAGAGCAGACGATCGGCACGGTCGTCGAGCGTGTCCGGGCTGTCGATCTCGGCGCCATCGAGAAGGAAATCATCGTCGCGAACGACGGATCGGATGACGGCACGGAGCGGGCGATCGACGCCGTCCCCGCCGGCGGACCGACACCGTTGCGAGTCGTCCACAGCCCGATCAATCTCGGAAAAGGCGCGGCCATCCGGCTCGGGCTCAAGTACGCGACCGGCGACGTCATCCTGATTCAGGACGCGGATCTCGAGCTCGATCCGAACGAGTACGGGGCGCTGCTCGCGCCGATCCTTCGCGGCGAGCAGGTGGTCTACGGGTCGCGCTTTCTTCGGACGGCGAAGGGGATTTCGCGGCGTACGCGGCTCGCCAACCGATTGCTCACCTGGCTGACGAACCTGCTCTACTTCTCGGCCCTGACGGACATGGAGACCGGGTACAAGGTGTTCCGCCGAGATGTGCTCCAGCGCGTGCGCCTGCGTGCGGTCGGCTTCGACTTCGAGCCGGAACTCACCGCAAAACTCCTGCTCGCCGGCTACCGCATTGTCGAGGTGCCGATCTCCTACAATCCGCGGCGGCGCGACGAAGGCAAGAAGATCCGATGGGTCGACGGCATGGACGCGGCGTATGTGCTCGTCAAGCACCGACTCGTCGGTGACGTCCGCTCCTAGCCGCCGCTGATTTCCAGCTACTTCTCCGGTTGTGGCCACACCGCGCCGAAGTGGTACGCGGTCCCCGCCAGCGACTGCTGGAACAACTGCGACAGGTGCCCGACCCGATCCCACCTTCCAGGCACCTCCTCCAAATCCATCACCTCAGGGCTCACCGGATCAAAGCGCCAGACGCGCCCGAGCAGACGACCGCGGTCCCGGACCTCGAGCGCCGCGCGTGCGCCTGCGCGCTCGAGCCGCGCCACGGCGTCGGCCGTGTACGGATCCGCGGCCGGCAGGAACTCGACGTAGTACGTGAAATGCGACACGCCATACGCGCCCGCCCACTGCTCGGGCGTGTAACGGCGGCGCACGACCTCGGCGCCGAAGTCGATGATCCGGTTTCGTTCGCCGGTGTGATTGTTGCCGACATAGCTCAGGCCGTAGTAGAACTCGCCGAAGACGCCGAGCGACATCTTGTCGGAGAGATGGAAGACGGTCGCGCCCGGCACCGCCTGCTCACGCACGTAGACGCTGGCGGCCTTCACGACCGCGCAATTGTCGAGATCCGCGACGAATTGCGGTCCCCTGACCTCCAGATCGGGACCGTAGCGTTCGGTGACGAGTTGCGCCATCAAGGGCATGGTAGCGGCGGCGCATCCGACGATAGCAGCCGCACGGGCGAATCGGCCAGCGCCCGACCGGAAGCCACGTCCGCACGCCCATGCGATGACGAGGTAAGACGGCAGCGCGAGCGGGTACGCGGTCAGCGGACCGACGCCGGGCATGTGCTGTCCGGTCGCGCTGGCGTAGTAGCGAAGGACCCCGGCGGACGCGATGCCGAGCCAGACGGCAAGCGCGCCGGCAACCGGATCCCGCCACGCGTATCTCCACGTGACAAGCCATGCTGGGATGACAACCGCCGCGCCGACGATGGGGAGGTAATGCTGAAACGCCTGCATCCACAATCTAAGCAAGTCCGTCGCCGAGAGCACGCCGCCGTAGCCGACGCGAGTCCGCACGTAGCCGAACAGCGTCAGCGTGGTGCCGTGAGAGGCGGCAAGTGCCCCGAGGGCGACGTCGATCGCGAGACCGGCGCCGATGGCAGTGGCCGTCCACCACCAGGTACGATCGCGCAGCGTGCCGAGGATCCGTTCGCGCAGCGAGCCGCGGCGCAGCAGGAAGAGGAACCCGAGCAGCACTGGCCCGAAGTAGAAGCCGTCGGACAGCTCGATGAAGAGCGCCGTCAGCGCCAGGGCCGCGCGCACCGTCCGTCCGGGCCGCCGGTACGCAACGGCAGCGAGGCACAGCGAGAGCACCTGTACCAGCGGCACGAACGTGATCCGCGCGAACGCGGTCTGGGAAGAAAAGACGTACAGCGGCGAGAGCGCCAGCAGCAGCGCGGAGGCGTACGCCATTCCCGGGCTGCTGGCCACTCCGATGGCGAAGCAGACGGTCGCCGCCACGAGGGCCCCGTTGGTCGCTGCGCTCGCGAGCCAGAGATGGCGATCCGAGATCGAGAAACCCAGACCGTGCAGGGCGCCGCTCGCCAGATAGTAGAACGCCGAGTCGCCCAACCCGTGCGGCGAGTACGCGAGAGACTTGAAGAAGTTCGAGCGGATGTCGGCGCCGAGATTCCACACGGGCAGCGCGTGCAGCCGCAGGCCTGGCATGAACTCGGAGAACTCGTCGGTCGAACCACAGAAGGCGAAGCGAGGATGGCCGACGCGGCGCGCGACGCCGAGCGCGAGCGCGGAACACAGAATGAGCACGGCGAGGACAGAAACGGTCCGGCGCAAACACCTGTATGGTACCTCACGCGATGGCGCCGGGACTCGATCCCGTGACGGTCAATCTGTTTGAGCGGCGGATCGGCGACTTCGGTCCGTGGATGCTTGACGACATTCTCGGTGACTGCATTGTCTCTGGCGGTTCCAATGCCGAAGAGAGGAGGGCCTGGCCGTCGGCAACAGCCGCGCATCTGGCCTGCGATTTCGGGAATGACACCGGCGGTCCGACGCGGCCGGACCTGCACGGGGCATGCCTCAGCGTCGACGGCCCGACGGCGATCGCCCTCAGCAACGATCACCTGGACGACACCGTGTTTACGAAACAGTCCACCACTCCGCTGGATCCCAGTGACGTCGTCATCGCGATCTCCGCCTCCGGCGCGTCGCCGAATATCGTTGCTGCGCTCGATGTCGCGCGGGGCCTGGGCGCCACCGTGATTGGACTGCTCGGGTTCGACGGCGGTCCGTCGCGCGCGCGCTGCGATGACGCGCTGGTGGTTCCTTCGTTCAACTGCGGCCAGGTGGAGGACACGCATCTCATCGTCGGCCACGTGCTGGCGCAGTACCTGCGTCAGCGACTCGCATTGCGGCCGCACGAGGGCGGAGCCGGACGAGTCCCCCCGGACTAGAACCCGCGGTAGATGAACGTCGAGTTGAACGAGGACATCAGGACGAGCGCGGCGATCGCGATCCCGATCGCGATGCCAATCGCGACATCCACGATCCACTGACGCGTCACGGCCGACCCGCCATCATCCGCACCAGACGAAGCGCCTGGTGGGGATCATCCGTCAGGAAGAACAGCCAGCCCGCGGCGACGAAGCCGAAGGTGACGGCGACCGAGGCCCCTTTCATGAGCGCGGAGTCGTAGAACGCGTACGCCGCCAGCCGGGCGGCAACGGTCCTCTTGAACACGTGATGAGCGCTCAGCAAGGCGCCGTGATACAGCCCCCACAGGAGGAAGTTGGCGCTGGCGCCGTGCCACGCGCCCACTGCCAGGAAGGCCACGAGGTAGCCGAGCACCGCAATCACCGCTGGCGTCCTGCGCAGCCGTGTGGTGAACCCCCAGCGTCCGAACGGCAGGAACACGTAGTCGCGAATCCACGTGGACAACGAGATGTGCCAGCGCGTCCAGAACGCCTGAATGTTCTGACTGGCGTATGGATATTGGAAGTTCTCCGGAATCGCGATCCCGAACAGCCGCGAGACGCCGATGGCCATGTCCGAGTACGCGCTGAAGTCGAGGTATATCTGAAACGTGTACGCCAGCAGGATCTTCGCAATCTGCGCCCGCGTGTCGGCGTACGGAATCTCGCCGACCGTCAGGCCGAGCACGTCGGCGATCGCAACTTTCTTCCCGACACCGATCAACACCCGCATCAGGCCGGCGTAGACGTCGGCGGCGCTGGGTCTCGCGGCTGACATCGCCTGCCGAAACTCGGGATACCGTTTGATGGGGCCCGCGATCCGGCACGGGAAGAACAGCGTATAGGCGAGGTAGTCGGCCAGCGTCACGTCGCCCAGTGAGCCCCGTTTCCGCTCGATGCAGAAGTGCACCAGCTCGAAAGCGAGAAACGAGAGACCGAGCGGCAGGAGCACATGGCTCTCGGCTGCGAAGTTAGTTGCGGCCAGAGACGACACGGCGGCCGGTCGCGTCTCGAACTTGTAGAACGTCAGCAAGCCCAGCGTGAGGCTCGCGGGAACCATCCAGAACCGCGAAGGGACCACGTACGCGGTGACGATCAGCCCGAAGACGAGCGGAGCCGAACCGGGGGCGTACAGTAGGTAGAACGCCGCGCCCCAGGCCGCGAGCACCGCACTGCGCCGTGCGGCGGGCACGCTGACGAACGACAGCCAGCATCCCGCGACCAGCAGAACGAACCTGATTTCAGTGAACAGCATCGTGCGGTGTCAGCGCGGCGTGCGTCACGTCGTGCAGCATGTCGGCGACCGCTGCGGAGCCGGTCGACGTGAGGTGTCGTTCGTCGACCATCATTTCGGCAGGCGCGGCCACCGTGACGAACGCCACCGAGCCTTGAAAGACGCGATTGAGCTGGTCCCAGGTGGCCGACGTGTCGGAGGCACCATTGTCGATGCGCCAGAAGACGGCCTGCTTGCCGTGGGCGCGGATGAAACTCGCGTATTCCCAGAGCTGGGGCTCGGCATCGGGGAGCGCACGCCTGCGATCTGGCGACGGCTCCGACTCCGCCACACGATGGAAGACCGTGATGCCCTTCGAGTTCGGCGGGTTCGCCGCGTAGTTCGTGGGAGTATCGCCGGAAGAGGCTCCCAGGAGCGACGACTTGTGCGCGTAGAGGTAATTGCGCGTCGACGTGCCGAACCATGCGGCCTGGAGGCGGTATGAGTAGCGGTAGAGCCGCCAGACGCCGACGCCGCGTTCGAGTGTTTCTTCGAATCGATCGGGAGGCTCAAGGTCGAAGCGCCGCACGTCCTCGTCGGCTACCGGAATCAGGCGCGCGAGCCCGGGGTTGACCTGCCTGCCGTCGACGTGGAGATAGACCGTGTCGACCGCATCGATCACCGCGTTGAGCATCAGATACGCGCTGACGATGCCGAAGCCGTTGACGGCGAAATTGAAGACGCGGACCGACGGCTCGAGCTGCTGAAACCGGGCGGGCACCGAATCCTCGGGCGGCAGCCGGTATCCCCACACCACTGAATTGCCGAGAAAGACCGACCGTGGCCGGTCGCCGCGCGGGTGCTCGCGCAAGTACTCGACCACCGGACCCGTCGCGAACAGATCCGAGTGCTCGAAGCGGAATACCCGATCGTCTTCGTATCGCGACCGTTCGGCACGCGCCAGCCAGGCGGGCACGAAGGGATCGATGGCGGCGACCGTGAGTACCGCGGCCGCGATGCGTCTGAGGGGTGAAGCGGTGGCCAATCCCCAGGATCCGCCGCCGTCAGACATGCAGGATCCTCTTGATGGCTTCCGACAGGCAGATCATCACGCCATCCTCCTCGCGATGCATGGCGTACCGAGCCCCGATGAGGGACGGCTGCTTCGGGTCGAGGAAGAACCAGACCCTCGTGCGAAGCCGACCCGTCACGTCGACGTTGCCGTAAAAGGCCGTTCGCCGCGATTGAACGAGACGGCCGTCACAATCCCGAACGGCCGGTACCGCGTTGGCCGCCGCCGTCCGTTCTGCCGCGTCCATGAACGCGAAAAAGTTGGCGAAGTAGACGAGACCTGCTCCGTTGGTGTCGCGGTCGGGGTCGATCGCGTACATGACGTCGAAGCCTTCCCGCCCCGGGTCTGCCGATTTCCAGGGTTCATCGAGTAGACCGAGATTTCCCGACGCCTGGGCGGAGCGCGTCAACTGGTACGGATTGTCGTCGTTGGGTAATGCCGGAAACCGGGAGAAGTCGCCGTTGGCGGGCGCGGCGACCCTCAGCTGACAATTGCCGGCTTCCGGCGTGATGAAAATGTTCCCGAACCGCACGTAGGGATGCCGGCCGCGCCCGGCCGACGGGGCGATTGGCGACGCGTCGCATGTCAACTCCGGGAGGCGCTCAACCCGGTCGAAGATGATCTGGCCCTCGAGAGCGATGCTCTTGAATGCCCGCTGCTCGATCCTGAACCGCAGCGCGTCATCGAGCTGGAGGCTCTCGATCGGTGCGCCGCTCGGGAACACCTCCTCGACAAAGTAGAAGGTCGCGTACACTTCGCCGCCGTCAATCGTGCGCAGGCGCGACAACGGCGTGCCGATGGTCGCAGCAACCGACGACCAGTGCAAGTGCCCCGCATATTTCATCAGCGCATCTTCAGCGAGGCCCCAGCGGTTGGTGTGCGGAAGGCCGAGCGTCAGCGTGGCTTCGTGCACCACTCAGGACGCCTTCATCGCCAATCGCGTCACGAGCGCTGCGATCTTCGCGACGGTGTCGAATTCCTGCAGTGCGTGCCGGGCCGGGTCGACCTCGACCCCAAAGGTCTGTTCGAGAAATGCGATCAGCTCCAGCACCCCGAACGAATCGACGATGCCGGTCGAGAAGAGCGATGTCTCGGGTCCAATGCTCGTTCGGCCAATCGAGGCCTTGAACTGTTCGCGAACGAAGGTCAGGATTATCTGGTCCATCGGACATGCCAGAGAAGAACCGAAACGCTACGGCCAGTATATACGACGGGTTACGCGGATTTCCGCGACGCATCGCGAGTCGGCGATGCAGACCACCAGCGCGCCTGCGAGTGGCATGACGTGAATCGAGAACGGCCCGACCTCCATCGCTGTGGTACAACTGCTCCGGCTGACGCGAACATGGCACTGCACTGTCTGGCGTCGCGCAGCGGCCATGCCCTTCACGTTGGGAGGCCGCTCTTGCGTCCTATCGTTCTTGGTGGGATCGTCTCGACACCATCGTGCGGCGGGTTGCCCGGTCTTTCTCAACGTTCACAGCCGGAGGAGATCTGAACCGTGAAGACCGTCCTCGTGACCCTGGGCACACGCCCCGAAGCGATCAAGCTCGCGCCCGTTGTGGTCGCCCTCCGCAAGCGCTCGGGTCTCCAC
>Ga0214473_10007972_pt1 | contig 12551 bp, 9 predicted proteins | sample RVTome_7_FD_203509 | JGI IMG/M metagenome (GOLD analysis project Ga0214473, IMG submission 203509) | Soil microbial communities from uranium-contaminated site in the Upper Colorado River Basin, Wyoming, United States - RVT98D197 | ecosystem: Environmental > Terrestrial > Soil > Contaminated >... | reverse complement strand
TTCATCGGCCCCGAATCTAGCGATTCCGTGGGTTCCCTCGTTCTTCAAGGAGGACACACCTTCGGCCGATGCCTCGCAGATGAACACGAGCGAGCGCGGTGAGCTCGGACGTGGCCGTGGCTCCGCCGTCGGCCTGATGCTGCTCGCCGTGGTCTTGTTCGCGACCGCGATCGGCGTGGCCGTCGTCCAGCGCGAGAACCACCGGACCGCAGCGGATGCTCGCCTGCGCAATGCGGCCGAGCAGGAGGCCTCCGTGCTGGGGGACTACTTCGAACGCTCACGAGCTGCGATCCTCCTCACATCGCAGAACCCGGCCTTCACGGGCTTCTACGCCGAGCCGGGGGATCTGTCCGACAAGGTCGAGGCACGGATCCCGCAACTGCAGGCCGCGACGCGCGCCCTCGCCTACCTCGAGACCCTCTACCCGAACAGCATCGGCGAAGCGTGCTTCATCGACGCGTCGGGCATCGAGCTCGCACGGGTGGTACGAGGACAGGTCGCCCCGATCTCTGAACTCTCGCCCGACGAGTCCGGCAATCCCTTCTTCGCTCCCACCGTCTCGCTGGCCGACGCCGGCGACGTCTACCAGGCGAAGCCGTACGTGTCCCCGGACACGGGCGAGTGGGTGATCGCGAACTCGACGCAGGTACGGGGGCCGCAGGGAAGAACCGACGCGATCGTGCACTTCGAGGTGACGGTCGAGAGCTTCCGCCGGACCGCGGCCGAGGCGGTCTTGGACGATGACCTGGCGATCCTCGTCGTCGACGGCGCGACGGGCGCCATCGTGATCGACAGCCGTCATCCTCAGGAGGTCGGGGCACCGCTCGGGGAGGCCGCGCACGGTGGGTTCGCGTTCATCGCCTCCGAGGTCGAGAACCGAGGGGTGCTCGAGACCGAGGAAGGACGGGCCGCGTTCGCCCGACTCGCGCGCACGGAGGGGAACGCGAACGAGTGGATCGTCGTGGCGGTGACCTCTGAGGCGGCCCCGTTCGGCGGCATCGGTCTGGGCACGCTGATCCTGGGGTTGGCGGCGGCCTTGCTGTTCGTGATCGGCGCGATCGGTTTCCGTGCCGTACACGACGAGCTCACCAAGGCCGCGCTCTCGGACGGCCTGACCGGGCTCGGCAACCGCCGCGCGCTCCTCGCGGACCTCGAGGGTCGCTATCGCGAGGGCGGAGCGCTCACGCTCGCCCTGTACGACCTCGACGGCTTCAAGACCTATAACGACACGTTCGGCCATCCGGCCGGCGACGCGCTCTTGGCGAGACTCGCCGACCACCTCCGTCACACCGCGGGAGAGGACGCCCGTGCGTACCGCCTCGGGGGCGACGAGTTCTGCCTGCTGGTCCAGGGCTCGCGCGCGGACGAGACCGTCGCGAGCGGCGTCGTGGCGCTCTCGGAGGTCGGGGACGGATTCACGATCACCGCCTCGAGCGGCATGGTCCATCGGGACGAGGCCGAGGACGCCGACGAGATGCTGCGTCTGGCCGACAAACGGATGTACGCCGAGAAGCACGCCCGCCGGGTGCAGCTCGACACGCACAGCAGAGACGTCCTGCTGGCGGCGCTCGAGGCTCGGTACCCCGAGCTCCTCCAGCACCGTGACGAGCTCGCCGAGCTCGCCGAGTCGACGGCGAAGGCACTCGGCCTCGACGAGAACCAGATCGTCCTCGTTCGGCGCGCGGCAGAGCTTCACGACGTCGGCAAGGTGGCGATCCCCGATTCGATCCTGCGGAAGTCCGGCGACCTCACCGACGAGGAATGGGAGTTCGTGCAGCGACACAGCGAGGTCGGGCAGCGGATCCTCGACGCTGTGCCCGCCCTGACCGAGGTGGGACGGCTGATCCGGGCCCACCACGAGCGATGGGACGGGAACGGCTACCCCGACAGGCTCCGCGGCGACGAGATCCCCCTCGGGGCGAGGATCGTCTCGGTCGTCGATGCCTACCACGCCATGATGCTGGAGGATCGGCCACACCGCCCGAGGGTCACATCGGAGGCCGCGCTCTCGGAGCTGCTGGCTCACGCCGGGGAGCAGTTCGACCCCCGTGTGGTCGACGCGTTCGTCGAGGCGATGCGATCGACGGTGCGCGTCTGACGAGGGACAGGGATCTCCCGAAAGAACGCGGTTCCTCGCCAGAGGCCGTCGTCAGGCAGCCGCGAGGCCCGTGGCGTGACGGAGCGGCGCGGGATGGAACTCGGGGATCGTCTTGACGATCAGGTAGACCGCCACGACGGACGCCGCGATCTGCAACGCGACGCCCAGGAGCAGACCCGCGCCGACCCCGAACCACAGGATCGACTGCGCGACTCCCCCGATCGATGCGAGGAGCCCGATGACGGCCACGATCTTGCCACCCGACATCGGTTCACACCTCCATCGTCATCGTCCCACCGGGGGGTCGCGTGACGCCGCACCTCTAGTCAGCGGGAACATCACGCGGGACCGGTCTCGGGACCCGTCGGCAGCCCTAGGGACCTGGGATGCGCGAACGCCGGGGCGGAGCCCCGGCGTTCGGCCTTGAGGGTTTCCCCTCGGCCTATTCGGTCGAGCCCGCGAGCTCGACCGGAGGCACGTCCGGCGGCACTATCGCGTTCGTCGAGGAGAAGACGATCTCCCCGTCGACGGCGTCGACCAAGATCGTCTCGCCGGCGCGGTACTCCTTGTGCAGCAGCTTCTCGGCGAGCGGGTCCTCGACGAGGCGCTGCAGCGTGCGCCGGAGCGGGCGGGCGCCGAGGGCCCGGTCCCAGCCCTGCTCGGCGAGCAGGAGCTTGGCGGCGTCCGTCAACGCGATGTCGACGTCCTTGGTGCGCAGCTGCTCCTCGAGCCGTCGCATCAGCAGGTCGACGATCTGCTTGACGTCGTCGAGCGCCAGCGAGTGGAAGACGATGACCTCGTCGATCCGGTTCAGGAACTCGGGACGGAAGCTCTTCTTGAGCTCCTCGTTCACCGTCTCCTTCATCTTCTCGTAGGTCACCGCGTCGTCGCGGGCCGCCGTGAAGCCGATGCCGATCCCCTTGGCGATGTCGCGGGTGCCCAGGTTCGAGGTCATGATGATGATCGTGTTCTTGAAGTCGACCTGGTGACCCTGCGAGTCCGTCAGGCGACCGTCCTCGAGGATCTGCAGGAGCGTGTTGAACACGTCCGGGTGCGCCTTCTCGATCTCGTCGAACAGGATCACGCTGAAGGGCTTGCGACGGACACGCTCGGTGAGCTGTCCGCCCTCCTCGTAGCCCACATAGCCGGGAGGTGAGCCGATCAGCCGGCTGACCGTGTGCTTCTCCATGTACTCGGACATGTCGAGCTGGATCAGCGCGTCCTCGTCACCGAACAGGAACTCGGCGAGCGCTTTCGACAGCTCGGTCTTCCCGACGCCCGAGGGGCCCAGGAAGATGAACGAGCCGGAGGGGCGACGCGGGTCCTTGAGACCGCTGCGCGTGCGGCGCATCGCCCGGGACACTGCCGAGATCGCCTCTTGCTGGCTGATGATCCGCATGTGGAGCTCGTCCTCCATGCGCAGGAGCTTCTCGGTCTCCTCCTCGGTCAGCTTGAAGACCGGGATCCCGGTCCAGATCGACAGGACCTCCGCGATCTCTTCCTCGTCGATCTCGGACAGGATGTCCATCTCGCCGGCCTTCCACGTCTGCTCCCGGCGCTGACGCTCCTCCTGCAGCTGCCGCTCCTCGTCGCGCAGACGCGCGGCCAGCTCAAAATCCTGACCATCGATCGCGGATTCCTTCTTGAGGCGGACGTCGGCGATCTTCTCGTCGATCTCGCGGACGTCCGGCGGCGCGGTCATGCGGCGGATCCGCATGCGGCTGCCGGCCTCGTCGATCAGGTCGATCGCCTTGTCGGGCAGGAACCGGTCGGAGATGTAGCGGTCGGCCAGGTTCGCCGCCGCCACGATCGCCTCGTCGGTGTACGTGACGCGGTGGTGAGCCTCGTAGCGGTCGCGAAGGCCCTTCAGGATCTCGATCGTGTGCGGGACGCTCGGCTCCTGCACCTCGATCGGCTGGAACCTGCGCTCGAGCGCGGCGTCCTTCTCGAGGTGCTTGCGGTACTCGTCGCGCGTGGTGGCGCCGATCGTCTGGAGCTCACCTCGGGCGAGCATCGGCTTGAGGATGCTCGCGGCGTCGATCGCACCCTCGGCCGCACCCGCGCCGACGAGGGTGTGCAGCTCGTCGATGAACAGGACGATGTCGCCGCGGCTCTTGATCTCCTTGAGCACCTTCTTGAGGCGCTCCTCGAAGTCGCCCCGGTACCGCGAGCCCGCCACGAGCGCGCCGAGGTCGAGCGTGTAGATCTGCTTGCCCTTGAGCGTCTCGGGGACCTCGCCCTTGACGATCGCCTGCGAGAGCCCCTCCACGACCGCGGTCTTGCCCACGCCGGGCTCGCCGATCAGCACGGGGTTGTTCTTGGTCCGGCGCGACAGCACCTGCATCACGCGCTCGATCTCGCGCTCGCGCCCAATCACCGGGTCGAGCTTGTTCTCGCGCGCCAGTTGCGTGAGGTTGCGACCGAACTGGTCCAAGACGGCGGAGCCCCCCTGGGCCTGCTCGCCCTGACCGCCGGCCGCGACCTGCTCCCCCTTACCGCCCGTGTATCCCGACAAGAGCTGGATCACGGTCTGGCGAACACGGTTGAGGTCCGCGCCGAGCTTCTGGAGCACCTGGGCGGCGACGCCCTCGCCCTCGCGGATCAACCCGAGCAGGATGTGCTCGGTGCCGATGTAGTTGTGTCCTAGCTGCAAGGCCTCACGCAGGCTGAGCTCGAGCACCTTCTTGGCACGCGGCGTGAACGGGATGTGTCCGGTGGGCGCGGCCTGTCCCTGGCCGATGATCTCCTCGACCTGCTGACGGACGGCCTCGAGGGAGATGTTGAGCGACTCGAGCGCCTTCGCGGCGACTCCCTCTCCCTCGTGGATCAGCCCCAGCAGGATGTGCTCGGTGCCGATGTAGTTGTGGTTGAGCATCCTCGCCTCTTCCTGGGCGAGGACCACGACGCGGCGGGCCCGGTCCGTGAATCGCTCGAACATGTCACCGTCCTCCGGGCCGAGGCCCGTTCGTTCCTCGTCTCCCGGGGATCGACGGACCACGTCCTTCCCCCGAGGTACGTATGGCGCAGGGACCATGGTTCGGTCCCGGCGCCTACCGCCTCCGAGTATACCCGTGGGTCCGTTTTCCCCCGGAACGCGAGCGCGACCCGTCGCGGCCGTGCCCCCGTCACTTGTCCCTTCGGAACGTTCGGCCCCGAGGATGAGTCCGGCCAGGCCGATCCCGGCCGATGACGGACCGGCCCATCGGGACCATGAGGAATCCCCCAGCGCGGGGGATGGTCGCGACCGACGCCGCAGGGCACGATGTCAAGCGCCCCTTCGGACCTGCCGAATCTCCCGTGAGCAGGGTGAAGGAGGTCCCCCCTGAAGGAACGGTGATCGATGGACCTCACACACGCTCGCAACAAGGAGATGCCCGTGCGCGTGCTCGTCGTCGACGATCACCCCGCGTTCCGCAAGGCCCTGTCGTGCGCCCTGAGCATGGTCGCGGACATCGAGGTCGCGGGCGAGGCCGCGGGAGGGCTCGACGCCTGCGCCGAGGCCGAGCGCATCCGGCCCGACGCGATCGTGATGGACCTGTCGATGCCGGACCTGGACGGGATCGGTGCGATGCGCCGCATCCACGAGACCTCGCCCGACGTGCCCGTGGTGATCCTCACCGCGCACGCGGACGAAGGGACCGAGCGCGAAGCGCTCGCGGCAGGCGCGTCGGGATTCCTCGCGAAGGGCTCCGGGCTGCAGGACCTCGTGATCGTGTTGCACGAGGCCGCGGAGGAAGACTGAGCCGCCGGCAGCCGGCTCCGGCCTCAGGAGCGGGTCTTCTCGATCTGCCGGATCCGACCGCTGAGCTCCACGAGCATGGCCCGCATCATCGACGGATGCTGCTCCATGAGCCCCTCGAAATCCCATGACGTGATTGCGAGCGTCCTGACATCGACCGCGGCGGTCACGGTCGCCGAGCGTGGCAGCCCGTCGATGATCGACATCTCGCCGAAGTAGTCGCCCGGGCCGAACCGCGCGACCTCGGTGCCGGAGACGTCCACGGTGGCATTCCCCTCGAGGATCAGATGGAACCCGACACCGCTGTGGTCCTCCTCGAGGATCGGCTTGCCCGACTCGTGGTCGACCTCCTTCGCGAGCGCGAGCACCTGCGTCAACGCCTTGTCGGGGAGTCCCGCGAACAGCGGTACGCCCCGGAGCTGCTCGATCGTCGCGACCATCGGCTCTCTCCCCTCGCTCACTGTTCGGTGCAGGCGAGCCTAGCGGCGGGCGCGGCGGGGTGCCACCCGCGCTTCAGGAGACGGCGGCGAGGATCGCGCCGACGAGGCATGCGCCCACACCCACCCACCGGCGGAGCGTCACCCGTTCGGCGGCGAGCCCCACCGCGATCAGGACGGACACCTCACGGAGCGTGGTGACGGGCCCGACCGGCGACAGCCGGAACGCGAAGAGCACAAGGCCGTATGCGACGCAGCTGCCGAGACCCACGACGAAGCCCGGCCGGATCGCGGCGCGCAACCGCGAACGATCGAAACGGATCATCGCGCCCTCCGCGACGCCCGACAGGAACAGCGGGAAGGCGAGGTAGCCCAGCGGCCCGGTCATGGTGACGGCGTCTGCATCCACCACGGAGTAGATGGCCACCGTGACGGCGACGAGCAGCGCGAAGGCGAACGCCTCCAGCGAACGAGCCCTGCGTGCCTCCCATCCCAGCAGCGCCAGACCGACGGCCATGCAGACCGCCCCGAGCAGCGCGATCGCCGGGGGCCGCTCCCCGAGCGCGACCCACGCGCCGATCGTGGCGAGGACCGGCGCGAGGCCCCGTCCCACGGGGTAGGTCAGTGACAGATCACCCCGTCGATACGCCGCCGCGAGGCTGAGCCCGTAGACGATCTCGGCGGCCGTCGACACCGCGATCCATCCGACCACCTCGACCGGCGGATCGACGAGGACGAACGGGAACAGCATCGCCCCGCTCACGATCCCCGCCACGGCGATCACCGCGACCCGATCCTCGGCCCCGTGCAACCGCAGGTTCCACGTCGCGTGGACAGCGGCCGCGAGGAGCACCAGCCCGATCGCGAGCGCGCTCATCCGACCGACGGGCAGGGCGTCGTCGTCACGGACACTCGCGCCGCCGGCTACTCGGGACGCTGCGACGGGAACATGATGAGGTCCCGCAGACTCTGCGCGTCGCTCAGCAGCAGCAGCAGCCGGTCGATCCCGATCCCGAGGCCGCCGGCAGGCGGCATCCCGTGCTCGAGCGCCCGCAGGAAGTCCTCGTCGAGCGGATGGGTCTCCTCCTCGCCGGCGGCACGCAGCTCCGCCTGGAGCTCGAACTTCGCCCGTTGCTCGTCGGGATCCGTGAGCTCGCTGAACGCAGTGACCAGCTCGACCCCGCCGATCACGAGGTCGAAGTGTTCGGTGAGCCCGGGGTTGTCGCGGTGCGGCCGAGCGAGCGGGGACACCTCCCGTGGGAAGTCGCAGACGAAGGTCGGCTCCCAGATCGTGTCCTCGACGAGCTTCTCGAACAGCTCCTGGATCACCTTGCCCGGCCCCCAGACGTCGTGCAGGGGAACGTCGTGACGCGCGGCTATCTCGCGGAGGTCCGAACGGTCGAGCGTGATCTCCTCACCCGTGGCCTCCGAGACGGCGTCGAGCACGGTGAGCCGCCGGAACGGAGGCGTGAGATCCAGTTCGCCGCCGCGGTAGGGAACCCGCAGGGGGTCGCCCCCACGGCCGAGGATCGGCGCCAGCTCGCGGGCGCATGCCACCACGAGGACTTCCGAGAGCTCCATCATCGTGTGGTAATCGCCGTAGGCGTGATAGGCCTCGAGCATCGTGAACTCGGGGTTGTGGTCGCGGTCGATCCCCTCGTTGCGGAAGATCCGGCCGAGCTCGTACACGCGGTCGACCCCGCCGACGAGCATGCGCTTGAGGAACAGCTCCAGCGAGATCCGGAGCTTCATCGGGATGTCGAGGGCGTGGTGGTGCGTGGTGAACGGCCGGGCGTTCGCGCCGCCCGCGATGGTCTGCAGGATCGGCCCTTCGAACTCCACGTAGCCACGGTCGTCAAGGACGCGCCTCATGGTGCGCAGCACGGCGGCCCTCGCGAGGACGTACCGGCGCGGCGCGGCGTCGGAGATCAGGTGCAGGTATCGGCGTCGCTGCTGCAGGTCGGGATCCAGCAGACCGTGCCACTTCTCGGGGAGGGGCCGGAGCGCCTTCGTGAGCATCGCCCAACGCTCCGCGAACACCGAGAGCTCGCCTTTGCGCGTCGTCCCCACGTGCCCCGTCACGCCCACGATGTCGCCGAGATCGACCTCCTGGAGCGAGGCGAACGCCCCGTCGTCGAGCGCGGCCCTGGAGAAGACCACCTGCAGGTCGCCGTCGCGGTCGCGGAGCGTGGCGAACACCAGCTTGCCCATGTCGCGCTTCAGCACGACACGACCGGCGACTGTGCGACCGTCCTCGGTCTGCGTGTCGGCGGCCAGCTCGGGGTGCGCTTCGCGGATCGCCGACGTGCGGTCGGGCTCGGCCACCCCGAGCGCCACCTCGAGCGTGAGCGCGAACGCCCGATCGCGACCGAGCCGTTCGAGGCTCGCGCGCCGGGCGGCGAGGACCTCGGTCTCGCGTCCCTGGGCCTCCTGTGGGGGCGTGTCGTCAGCCATCGTGCTCCTCCGCGTTCCTGTCGTACACGAGGCGGAGCCCCTCCAGGGTGAGCCAGGGCTCGTGGTGGTCGACGGTGCGGCAGTGCGGGATCACGACGGGCGCGAGGCCCCCCGTGGCGACGACCGTCGCGTCGGGAGCCCCGAGCTCGGCACGGATGCGCTCGACGATCCCGTCCACCTCGCCGGCCGTCCCGTAGATCAGCCCCGACTGGATCGCCTCGACCGTGTTGTGCCCGACCGGCGAGCGGGGAGGCTGCAGGTCGACCCGGGTGAGCCGGGCGGTGCGGCCCACGAGCGCGCTCGCCGAGACCTGGAGCCCGGGCGCGATGACCCCACCCAGGAACTCGCCCTTGTCGGAGACCACGTCGAAGTTCGTGCCGGTCCCGAAGTCGACGACGATCGACGGGCCGCCGAACCGCGCGAACGCGGCGAGGGTGTTGACGACACGGTCGGCCCCGACCTCGCGGGGATTGTCGGTGAGCACGGGTACGCCGGTCTTCGTCCCCGGGCCGACCACGACCGGTTCGAACGAGAGATAGCCCGCAGCCATCTCGCGGAGGCACGAGGTGACGTCGGGAACCACGCTCGCGATGCACATGCCGGTCACGTCGGCCCGCAGGTCGAGGTCGCGGTGCTCGAGGAACCCGGCCAGCAGCAGCGCGAGCTCGTCGGAGGTGCGCTCCGCCTGGGTGGACATCCGCCAGGTCTGCCGCAGGTCGGGGCCCTCGAAGACCCCGAGCACGGTCTCGGTGTTGCCGACGTCGGCGGTGAGCAGCATCAGTCCTCGAACTCCAGGGTGAACGACGGTCCAGCTTCGCGGACGGCGTCGGGCAGCGACAACCGCGACGCGTACGCATCGAGAGGATCACCCTCAGCGGGGGGCGCCGCGCCGGTCGCGACGGCGGAGAGTCGTTGCAGCCACGTCAGCGCGACCGGCGCGGCACCACGGATCGCGGCACGCGCGCCGCCGACCTCGGCCACCGCGGCGCGGGGCGCGAGCCTCGAGCCGTCGTCGAGGAGGGCCCGCGTGCGGATGCCGAACCGGCCGAAGACCTCCTTGGCCACGGCACCACCCGCCAGGATGCCCTCGCCGTCCGCCAGGATGCGAGCGGCCCCGACCGCGTCGTCGTCGCCGTCGAGCGCGACGCCGACGAGCGTGGGCACGATCGCCTCGAGGATCGCGGGGCGGTCGAGCGCAGGCACCGGCAGTGCGAGGGTGTCGATCAGCCTGACGCTCGGGAATCGCGCGGCGACCAGGGCACGCGCCGGCCCGTCGATCCGCTCGGGCGACCGGAAGGTGGCCTCGTCGACCACCACGGCGTAGTCGAGCCGCGCGAGCGGGGTCGCGCCGATCTCGCGCGCCATCGCGGCCACCAGCACCGCCGGATCGCGTTCTCCTTCGCGCGCCCTCTGCGCGGCCTCGGTGAGCGCGAGGAACAGGCACCCGGCCTGCGAGCGCTCCTCCGCCGTCAGGTACGCGTTGCGGGACGAGATCGCGAGCCCGTCGGGTTCGCGGACGGTCGGACACCCCACGATGTGCATCCCGGTGAGCGCCGGATCGTCGGCGACCATCCGCCGTACGAGGAACAGCTGCTGAGCGTCCTTGTCCCCGAAGTACGCGCGGCACGGACCGGCGACGTCGAGGAGACGCCGCACCACCTGCAGGACGCCGGCGAAGTGCCCCGGACGTGCGGCGCCCTCGAACAGGTCGCCGACGGGACCTGGGGCGGGCGCCGGGGTGTCGAGACCGGGCGGATAGACCTCCTCCACCGGCGGCGCCCATACGGCGTCGACCCCGTCACGCTCGCACCGCGCGAGGTCGCGCGGTTCGTCCCGCGGGTACCGCTCGTAGTCCTCCGCCCGTCCGAACTGCGTCGGGTTCACGAAGATCGACATGACGACCCGGTCGTTCTCGGCGCGGGCCTCCCGCACGAGCGAGGCGTGTCCGTCGTGCAGGGCTCCCATCGTGGGCACGAGCCCCACGCGCTCGCCGGCGGCGCGCCAGCCGTCGGTGAGACCACGCAGGGCAGCGGCCTCGCGGATCAGCTCCAACGTGCGAGCACCTCCTCGACCGCGGCGCGGCCGGCGGGCGCGAGACGCCCGGCCCCGACCGCGAGGTCGAGCGCGGCGCGGCACAGCACCACGTAGACGCCGACCGCCTCAGGCAGCCCGACCGACAGCGCCTCGAGGTTGCGCGCCACCGTCCCCGCGTCCCCGCGGACTGCCGGCCCGGTGAGCGCCGCTGCCGGTCCCAGACGTCCCACGTTGTCGACCGTCGCGCGCTGCAGCGGGTCCATCGCCGACGCCGCCTCGGGCACACCCGCACGCGCGAACGCGCGCTCGGCGAGCCCCGCGAGCGCGACGAGGTCGTTCGACGCGAGCACCGCGGCCGCGTGGTAGAGCGGCCGAGCCTCGTCGGCGAGCCGGAACGGACGCGCGCGCAGGTCATGCGCGAGCCGCTCGCCGAGGGCGGCGCCCTCCTCGTCGTCCGCGGTGATCGCGGCGCCGCACCCTGGCAGCGCCGCGATCGCGCGATCGACGTCCGGGAAGGTCTGCAGCGGGTGGACCGCGAGCCGGCGCGCGCCCGCGCGACGGACGGGTTCGAGGGCCTCGAGGCCCAGCGCTCCGGACGCGTGTGCGACCCACGCTCCCTCGGGGCAGGCGGGCGCGACGTCTGCGGCTGTGCTCGAGATGGCGTCGTCGGGAACCGTGAGCCACGACAGGTCGGCGGCGGCCACGGCGTCGGCGGGCAGGAGGACCGGGACACCGGGCAGGTATCGCGCCGCGCGCTCCCGCGTCGCGTCACGACCCGAGACGGCGACCACCTCGTGACCCGCACGCCCGAGCAGCACGGCGATCGCGGTGCCGACCCGACCCGCGCCGATCACGGCCATCCGCATGTCAGGGCCCCCCCGGCTCGGCCATCCACAGGATCGGCCCATCGGGCTCGGGCGCGCCGTCTGGCAAACGCAACGGCACCTGCTCGCCCGAGGGACGGATCAGCAGCAGCTCGCGGTCGCGCAGGACGAACAGCTCCCCCTGGTACGCCTGCGTCAACCTGACGTCGGTGGCGAGCGACGCGATCAGCAAGGCCGGGATCTCGGGCTTCGAGATCGGAAACGGCACCGAGTACACCCCTCGCACGCGGCCGTAGGACCCGAGGATGAACGCCGTTCCCCCGTCTCGCGTCCACCCCACGAACCCCTCGGGGATCAGCCTGGTGCCGTCTCTCGCGCCGTAGGGGATCGGCACCGTCCCGGCGGTCGCGAACGAGACGCCCCCGCAGCGCTCCTGATCGCTCTCGCCCGGCGCGATCCCCGCGCAATCGCTCGATGCGACGAGGACGCCGCCCTGCCCGCCCGCCGCAAGAAGCTCCTGACCCGTCAGGTACGGGTCGACGCGCCCGTTCTCGATGAGGGCGACGGTCGGCTCACCGGCCACGGTGATCCCGACATGCACCGTCTCGTTGGGCTCGATCGCGACCAGTTCGCCGCACACGGGACCGGAGAACCTCGTCTCGCGCTCGCCGGCCGCGTACGACTCCACCTGCAACCGCGAGCAGCGGCTGGGACCCTTCTCGGCGGCGGTGACGAAGTTGCCGCCCGGTGACCAGGCGATGACATCGCCGGCAAGAAGCGGGGCGGCGAGATCGCTCTCACTGAGGTTGCGCAGGAGGCCTGCCCGCTGCTCGCCTTCGACCGACGACGTCACCCCGACCCACCCGCCCCCGATGTCGGCCTGATACGCGTCGATCAGCTCCACCGGATGCGGCACCCTGGGGCCGCGCCGGAGCTCGCCCGAGGCGAGATCCCAGATCCACAGC
>Ga0214473_10007971_pt1 | contig 12551 bp, 10 predicted proteins | sample RVTome_7_FD_203509 | JGI IMG/M metagenome (GOLD analysis project Ga0214473, IMG submission 203509) | Soil microbial communities from uranium-contaminated site in the Upper Colorado River Basin, Wyoming, United States - RVT98D197 | ecosystem: Environmental > Terrestrial > Soil > Contaminated >... | reverse complement strand
ATGCGGAGCTAAATAAAATAATGAAGGAATTTTATGATAAGGTCGCTTCTAAAAATGGTATAGTAGTAAACGAAAAGGTGCTGCAAGGCAGCAGCATCTCAGATATGCGCGATTGGGTGTTCATAGCTGAATATGCTAATCGGAACAGCATCAAAACAGTAAGTGATATAAAGAAGATTACGTCTGTTGATGCTGATTATCGAAATAGGGAAGAAAGGGAGAGGTTTCGAGATGCTTTCTGGGAATTTGCCGAAATCTATTCGGATGATATTTTTATGGAATGACCGGGACTTAAGAAATAATTCATAACGTATTATTAAAAAAATAAATCTACTCATTAACAATCTAAGAAGGAGCAAGTGCTATGAAGTACTTAATTATGTGTTCTTTTCTCTTGCTGTTTTTCTTTTCTCCAGGCAGTCAGATGCTTGCACAACCTGCACAGGGCAATGCAGTTCTTATTCAAAATCTTGAAGCAGCTTTTCTTGAAAATGGAAGTATGGCTGAGTTTGATTCGCTCACGCAGCAATTCCAGGAAAATGTCTGGGATAAAAATCCATTTGTGATTAGTCATAAGACAGTTCGCCATTGGTGGGGAAATAATAACAGGGATATAATTGAGATAACAGAAATAAGATCTTGGGAAGATATACCAAAAGCCATGCAAAAGAATAATGAACTTTTCGAAGAGGTATGGTCATCAAAAGAAGCTCGAGATCAATTTAATAAAGCTTATGATAAATATTTCACCGGTAAGCACTCAGATGAAATCTACAGAGAAGTTAAGTTTAATTATAAACACTGATATTAAATTTCTTTGTGAAGACAAGTTAAAAATTCTGAAACTATTGTCTTCAGAGTAATCATGCTGTGGGCTATTGCTAATTTGTTAGCTCATCAGCGAATAATCATAATTTATAACAAAAAAAAGGAGCTAGTGCTATGAAACAATTAATTAACACAATTCTAAAAACAGGAACTTTGTTTTTATTCATTGCAGCCATTTTTGCAATAGGTTGCCAGCAGCCAAAACCAGATCCATCTGTGGAACTGAAACCCATTTTAGATAAAGGCAAAGCAATCTGGAATACCGGAAACTTTGAAGAAGCTGATAAAGTTTGGGACCCAAGCGTTGTGAGAAGTGCAAATGGATTACCTGATGTTAACGGTATTAATGAAATAAAAAAAGTTATAACTGCATTTAGAGCAGCTTATCCTGATTTGAAATTGACTTCCGATGAGGAAATATATGCGGATAATAAGATAACACTTCGCTGGACACTTACAGGAACAAATACAGGTCCGGGTGAAATGCCGCCGACAGGAAAACAGATTAAAATTTGGGGAATATCTATTCTTCATTTCGCTAATGGAAAACTAACCAGGGAATTTGTTTCTTTTGATAATCAGGCATTAATGGGACAACTTGGATTTACAATAACGCTGCCATCAGTGACGAAGAAATAAAGAATTTAAAATCAATCAATAAATATTTCTTTAACAAACAAAAAGGAGTTAGTGCTATGAAACAATTAATTAACACAATTCTAAAAACAGGTTCTCTGTTTTTAATAATTGCAGTTGTATTTACAACAGGATGCCAGCAAGAGCAAAAGGATTATTCCAAAGAGTTAAAACCCCTCACGGATAAATATAGCCAGGCATGGCAAACCGGAAATGTAGATGGATTGGATGAGATTATTGATCCGAATTTTGTAAGACATGCAGACAAAGGTTCATCTGCTGATGGATTAGAAAATCTGAAAAAGGTAATTGCTGCATTCAAAGCTGCCTATCCGGATCTTAAATTAGTTTTTAGTGAAGAGTTTTATGCTGAAAACCAATATGCGGGACACTGGTCATTTACCGGGACAAATACAGGGCCCGGCGAAATACCTCCAACCGGAAAATATGTTTCGCAGTGGGGAATAAGTATTATTCATTTCAAAGACGGAAAGATTGTTGAAGAGTGGGATGGATTCGATAACGTGCCATTGTTGGAACAGCTTGGATATACAATGACACCTCCATCAAGTAAGAAGAAATGAAGAATTGAAGATCAACTAACTAAATATTTTCATTAACAAACAAAAAGGAGTACAGTCATGTTTATCGTTGTTCAACATCAGATTTCCAACCCCAAAAAATTCTGGGAAGAGGCACTTGCAGCTACAGCTAATTTACCGGCAGAAATGAAAGTACATTCTACATTTCCAAATTCTGACGGCACCAAAGCAGTATGCATTTGGGAAGCGGGTGAAATAAATGCAGTAAGGGATGCCATTGAAAATTCTGTAGGGCAATTCAGCAGCAACGAATATTTCGCTGTTGAAGAAAAAAATGCCATGGGCTTACCTAAATAAAAGATTCGGTCAGGTAGGAGCGATTCAATAATTGCTTCTTCCACTTGTAAAAATTTCTTTCAACAAAACAAAAAGGAGTTAGTGCTATGAAACAATTGCATTCAATAATCACTGTAATATTTGCAGTGATACTTTTATCAGGATACAACTTTGCACAAGATGCGGCAAAAGTTGATCCTAAACATTATAAAGTCGAATTTGAAAATGATCAAGTTCGCGTATTAAGAATTACTTATGCACCAGGTGAAAAATCAATTATGCATGAACATCCCAACGCAGTAGTAGTATATTTAACTGATGCTCAAACTAAAATGACCCTTTCGGATGGAAAAACAGTTGAGAATAAAGGTAAAAAAGGAGACACACTCTGGAATGCTGGCGGAAAACACTTACCGCAAAACATCGGTGATAAATCTATGGAACTTATTCTGGTTGAACTCAAATCCAAAAAGAAATAAAAGAAATTTTTCTAATCAATGTTCGTACCTAATAAATAATCAATTAACTAAAGGAGATCTAAAAATGAAAACGTTCAAGGTGTTCGTTCTTCCAGTGTTCTTTCTCGTTCTTTTTTCTGCTGACTTATTCGCACAGGAAAATTATACTGAAGGTAATGTTCGCATTGTAAGCTTTTACAGAACCAAACCCGGTCAATTTGATAATTACATGAAGTATCTTCGTGCGAACTTTCTTCCTGTTCAAGAAGAAGCAAAGAAACAGGGATTGATTGTTGGTTATTCAATTCTTCTCAATACACCTTCAACCGAAGATGATTGGGATGTAGCTGTAGTATCCCTTCACAAAAGTTTTGGAGAAGCTCTTGATTACAACCAAACTGATGAAGATAAAATGGACAAAATAAATGAAATGCATTATAAGACTTCAGATCAAGAAAAAATGCGTGAGATGACTGCTAAACGCTTCGATATGAGAACTTACGTTGGGACCAAATATTTACGTGAAATTAGCCTCAAACCATTGAAGTAAATCAACAATAAATCTAATCTAAAACAAACAGAAAGGAACTAGTGTCATGAAACTGCTCTCTCAATTCTTTGCAATAATTCTTGTTGCATTTCTTTTTCTTGGCGGAAAAAATTTCGCTCAGAGTAATGATCAACCCTTGCTTATTGTAAGCTTTAACATGGTTCAAATGGCTGACGTTGGAAAAGTTAACAAAATGGTTGATTCAGTTTTTACCCCGATACTTAAAGAATTGGTTGATGAAAAATTCATCTATAGTTTTGGTTTTTTTAGCCACACATGGGGAGATGAATGGAACTCTAATGTTTGGTATACCGCAAAAGACATGGGTACGTTCGATAAATTCTGGGATGAGTATGTAAGTCGTGTTAACAAGAGAAATCCAGGATCTTTTGCAGCCACTGTAAAATATTTTCAGGCTCATAAGGATAATATCTACACAATCAGGGGTCAGTATCCTGTTGCACAATAGCTAAAGAGTAATTACTCAGTTAAGATGTCATCTTTAAGAAAAGATGACATCTTTTTTAATGAACTAAAGTTTAATTTTTGAAAAATCTTATAAACAAAAGAAATATTTATGAAAGTAAAATCAATTACTAATCTTGTTATTCCTGCCCTTATGCTATTGGTAATTGGAGGTTGTTCATCACCACAAAAAGAAACTGCATTTGATTTAGTTAATGCCAAAAAAGAAATTGATGAAGCAAATAGGGACTTTGTAAACTTATTCAATAGAGGCGACTCTATTGGCTTGGCTAATATGTTTACTATTGATGGGAAATCGATGGAACCAAATGAGCCTGCTTTTATTGGTAGAAGTCAGATTCAAACTCATTACTCTATCGTTATGAAAGCTGGTGCAAATAAATTAGGACTACTAACAACTGGTTTGTGGGGTGATGAAAATATGTTAGCTGAAGAAGGTGAATTCACGTTCATGGATAAAGACGATAAACTATTAGATAAAGGAAAGTACATTGTACTCTGGAGAAAAGAAGACGGCAAGTGGAAGCTGTTAAGGGACTGTTATAATTCTGATATACCTTTAACCGGAAATGATGTAGAGATAAAATAAGGCTAGATAAAATCATAGATAAGCCGACATTTAAAAACCATACAAGGTTTTATTCAATGAAATTTTGCTTACAGAAAAATAACTAATCAAAAACAAAGTTCTCCATGAAAGCAAAATCAATTAAAGAAGATAAAGAGGGAAGTAAAATCCATGCTTTTTGTAAAATCTGATCAACCAAAGTTGAGGACATTTCCCGCGCTGTCGGAAAATACTTTTTTGAGGTATTTCACTTTTGCAGCACTTTATATTGCTCAAGGTATTCCCGAAGGTTTATTATGGTTTGCTATACCAGCCTGGTTGGCAATGAATGGGAAAAGTGCTTTGGAAATAGGAAGCTATGTTGCAGTTATTGGAATTCCCTGGAGCTTAAAAATAATTAACGCTCCGATTATGGATAGGTTTACTTATTTACCTATGGGTCGAAGAAGACCATGGATCTTATTTGGTCAGTTAGGATTGATTGCCAGTTTTTTCTCCATGTCACTTATTGCCGATCCTCTAAATAATCTTTCATTGTTAATGATTCTTGGGTTTATAGTCAGCTTTTTTGAAGTATCACAGGACATAGCTGTTGATGGGTTGGCTATTGACATTCTTCCGGTAGATCAACAGGCAAGGGCAAATGGTTTAATGTGGGGGTCAAAAACATTGGGAATATCTGCCGCAGTCGCTGCTGGTAGTTGGATAATGAGTCATTACGGGTACTTCTATGCGATAGTGTCATTCTCATTAATTATTTTCATAATTATTCTTGTTCCTTTATTGCTAAGAGAAAGACCTGGAGAAAAATTATTACCGTGGACAAAAGGAGAAGCCTCAAAAGTTGCTGAGAAAATTCAATTACATAGTTGGAAAATTATTTTTAAGAGTTTAGTTAAAGTATTTTTTTTACCGGTCAGTTTTATGATGGGCATAGCTGCTTTTAGCTTTTCAGTGGGCCGAGGTTTAATTGATACTCTGTTGCCTGTTTTTACCGTACAGGAACTAGGTTGGGCGGACATACATTATTCACAAATTTTTGCGATGGCTAATATGATCTCCGGAATATTCGGAATGCTTGTCGGCGGTTTCCTGGTTGATTATTTCGGTAAAATCAGGATGATGACGATTTATTTAGCTCTGTTGCTCTCATTAATGGTGGGGATGTTCTTTCTTAAAATCTATTGGCAAAATGAAGTATTAATGACGGGATTTATAATCAGTTTTTACATTTTACTAACATCTACTACTATTGCAATCTTTGCTGCAGCAATGCAGCTATGCTGGAAAAGAATTTCGGCAACACAGTTTACGCTTTATATGGCAATTTCAAATTTAGGTTTAGCTGCCGGTGCTGCTCTCATGGGACAATTAAAAAATATGTTCGATTGGGAATATATATTCTTAACTTATATTCTTTTTGCAGCAATCATGTTAGTGCTTATTAGATTTGTAAAATTTGATAAGCATCAGAAACGTGTAGATGAATTGGAACTTAAGTTTGAAAACAAACTAAAAAATACTTAATAAAAGACTGAAGCATTTCAACCATTAGTAAGATTGGGAAGATAATTTTTATTGCACTCTCTGAAAATGTTTAATCACATGAATAATTAATTAAAAGATTTATCTTCCTTTTGAATACAACAAATTTATTATTGACTAAATGATTTTTAAGCCGCATAACATATTAAGTATAGCAATTTTAGCCCTGATCTGTTTTACACTTACATTCAGCCAAACTGGAACTACTGCCTATACAGAAACTGGGGTGCCACTTATGAAATATTACAGCCCAAAAGAATATAAATTAAATTCATCCAATTGGTGTATACTCCAGGATAAAAGAGGCATGATGTACTTTGGTAATGAACAGGGTATTTTGGAATATGATGGCAATAAATGGCATAAAATAGAAACTCCTTATTCTTTATTGGTGCGATCATTGGCAATGGATGATAACGGAACAATTTACGTTTGCGCTTCTTCAGATTTTGGTTACCTCGAACCGGATTCTTTGGGCACATTAAAATATAAATCGCTTATTGACTATCTCGATAAAAAATACAGAAAGTCTGTAGAAATCTGGGATGTAATTGCTAATTCAAGGGGAGTTTATTTCAAAACTGATAGCAAAATATTCAGATGGAATGGGAAAGAATTTAATGTAATAGATTCTGTTTACTCGTTTAGGTTTTATAAAATAGGCGACGATATTTATACTAGAAATGATGGAACCGGTTTGATGAAAATTGAAGGGGATTCTGTTTTTGTTATGCCCGGCGGCGAATACTTTATAAAAACGGGCGTCTTCGATATGCTGCCATATAAAGACCCGCATTCAAATCAGTCCGAAAATGGTGAAAATAAAATCCTGGTTACTACAAATTATAAAGGACTTCATCTGCACGACGGAAAAAGTTTTTCGCCTTTCAAAACTGAAGCTGATTCATTCTTTATTAATAACCAAATCTATAATGCATGCATCACTGCCGATGGTAATTTCGCTTTTGCAACTCAGCGCGGTGGTGCAGCCATTCTCGATCCTAATGGACACCTGCTGAAAATTATTAATGAAGAATCAGGGCTTCCAACAAACATAGTGTACGATGTTTATTCTGATAAGCAGGGCGGCTTGTGGTTAGCAACAGCCAATGGCATTGTACATTGCGAATACCCATCTCCCTTTTCGATAATTCCTAATCAAGGTTTGATTAAAGATCGTGTATCCGCAATGCTGCGATTTAAAAACATTTTTTATGCTGTTAACAGTTTGGGTATTCTTTATTTTGATGATAAGAATTCCTCCTTTAAGCTCGTTAATGGCAGCAATAAACCGGGAATGTATCTCTTAAATGTTGATGGAGTACTATTAGCGGCAACAAATTGGGGAGTGGGAATGGTTGAAAATGACAATTTGAAAGAAATGTTAACTGATAATTCATCAAATATATTATTGCATTCAAAATTTTATCCTGATAGAGTTTATGTTGGACACAGAACCGGGCTTACGATTCTACATCAGCAAGAAAACAAAAGTAAATTTGATGTTTATCCAACTCTCATTGATGAACAAGAAATATCCTCAATCGTTGAAGAATCAAATAACAGTCTTTGGCTCTTAAGTGATTTTGGAAGTTTAATTCATATTACAGATGATCTGAAAAATTTATCTTTTGAACCAAAAGAAAAAATAAAATTTGATCGCTTTACAGTTGAAAATGGATTACCAAGTAATTGCCGGAGTCTTTTTAATATCAATGGTAAGATGATACTTGTTACGGATAAATGTGTTTTCAGGTTTAATACAGATTCAAAAAGCTTTGTCCCGGATGAAATTCTTGGAGGTAGTTTTACCAATTCAACTCAAACAATCTCCATAATTGAAAAAAGTAAAAATGGTGATTTATGGATTTTAGCAGAAGTCAATGGTCAATACGAATTTGGGAAAGCTGCTTTGCAAAAGAATGGAAGATATGCCTGGCAGCCTGTTCCTGAGTTTAATAGAATAGATCTTAGTACAGTTTCTGTTATTTATTCTGATTATGATTCAACTTCAAAGAAGGAAGTGTTGTGGTTTAGCGCGGATGAAGGACTGATTCGTTATGATCCCGATGTTTATAAGAATACAGAAATCAATTACTCCACGTTGATTCGAAAAGTATTAGTTACCGGTGATTCACTTATTTATGGCGGAAGAGAAATAAATTTTCTATCAGGTAAGGAAACGATTCTTTCATTCAATAAAAACGATATTCGTTTTGAATTTACAGCAACAAGTTTTGATAAACCCGAAGCAACGCTTTACCAGCATTATCTTGAAGGAAATGATGACGGATGGTCTCAATGGACCTCCGAATCGAAAAAAGAATATACCAACCTTTCACAGGGAAGTTACCGCTTAAGAGTCCGATCAAAAAATGTTTATGGAGTTATCGGCCGAGAGGATTTTTTCAATTTTAATATTTTGCCTCCATGGTATTTATCGTGGTGGGCTTACACTCTCTATGCAATCTTAATCCTTATTGGAATTTTTATCACTGATAGAATTATGCGGGGAAGAGTTATTCAAAAAGAACGTGATAGAGCAAAAATGCGCGAAGCTGAACTTATTAAAAAGCAAGCAGAAGAACTTGAAACGGTAGATAAGTTAGTTCGTGTTATTAACAATGCAGAAGATCTTGAAACGTTATTCAAATCACTGCTTGAACAAACGGTGAGCTTTATTCCGCAGGCAGAAAAAGCCGCAGTATTCTTGCTTGACCACAAAGACAATCAATTCCGTGTTGCTTTTACAACTGGATATAATGTTAATGATCTGGAGAAAATATCATTCTTGCCGGAAGATTTGGAAAAAAGATATACCGAGAATTCTGAGGAAATTGAAAAAGGAATTTACGTCATCATTAATACCGAGAATTTATTTGGTGATGAGAAGCTTTCAGCATTCAGTAAGGCAAAGTCTATGCTTGTAATGGCAGTTGAGTGGGATGGTAAATTAGAGGCATATGTTGTGTTTGATAGTTTTGCAGATAAAAACGCCTTTAATCCATCTACTGCTAGGATATTAAACAGATTCCGTGAACATGCAGTATCGGCAATATCAAAAGCCCAGACACTAAAAACTCTTCAAGAAAAAAATGAAGAAATTATCAGAACTCAAGAACAGCTTGTTACCCAGCAGAAGCTTGCTTCTTTAGGTGCATTAACTGCCGGTATTGCCCACGAAATCAAGAATCCCCTTAACTTCGTTAACAATTTTGCTGAGTTATCTTCCGAATTAATTGAGGAATTAACAGAAACGATGGAGGGTGAGAGAAATAAAATCCCTGAAGAGAAATACCTAGCAATAAAAGAATTAATCCTTACACTGAAGGATAATACAAAAAAAATAAACAATCATGGAAGTCGTGCCGATAGCATAGTTAAAGGAATGCTGCTTCATTCTCGCGGATCTTCAGGAGAAAAGATGCCGACAAACTTAAATAACCTTCTCGATCAGTACGTGAATCTCGCTTACCACGGACTGAGGGCACAGGATAAAGAATTTAATATCACAATTGAAAAAGATTATGATGAAACGATTGAAAAAATAAATGTTGTTCCGCAGGATATCAGCAGAGTGTTTCTCAATATTGTAAACAATGCCTGCTATGCAGCAAATGAAAAAAAGCGAAAATGCGGAAATGATTTCTCTCCGACGCTTAAAGTCGCCACTAAAAATTTACAGGATAAGGTTGAAATTCGAATTCGGGATAATGGAAATGGAATTCCTAAATCTATAAGAGAAAAACTCTTCAATCCATTCTTTACAACCAAACCAACAGGTGAAGGTACGGGTTTGGGATTATCGCTTAGTTATGACATAGTTGTTAAACAACATTCAGGTGAAATTAAATTTGAGAGTGAAGAAAATAAGTATACTGAGTTTATCATTCATTTACCTATATAAGAATAATGAAACTAGCCAAAAAACTTGAAACAGAAATCCTGAAAGTATACAATGCTTATTGGGACAACTATCTGAAGGGTAATGTAGAGGCAATGGATGCTTTACTTGCCGAAGAATATACACAGGTAGGAAGTGCAGAAACTGAAGTGTTTTCCAATAAGCAAGATGCTGTAAAATTTTTATATGATACTATTGATCAGGTGTCAGGTAAACTGGAAATGCGAAACAGAAGTACAAGACTTGAAAAACAGGACACCCTCATTCTTATCCATGAACTTTGTGACATATTTGTGCTGACTGATGATAAATGGATGTTTTATGCTAAAGATAGAGCTTCCACACTTATGCAGCAAAAAAAAGAAGGCTGGAAAATCATACACCAGCATTCATCTTTTCCCGATGCAAGAACCGGTGAAGGGGAGAATATAGCTATAGATAAAATTGCAGAAGAAAACCGAGAGCTCAGGGAAGCAGTGAAACGCCGAACAGTTGAATTGGTACACAAAAACAGAGAGCTGGAAATAGAAGCGGCTTTGGAAAAAGTAAGAACTGTAGCAATGAGTATGAATAAGCCCGACGATCTGCTTAATGTCTGCGAAGTATTGTTCAAAGAATTTCACAAATTGGGCTTCGATGAGATAAGAAATGCAATGATCAACATTCATAACGACCACAAAAAAACTTTTCTGAATTATGATTACTCCGATGAGATTGGAAAAAGCATTACACCTTTGTTTTACAACATTCATCCGGTGATTGAAAAGCAAATCAAGCAGATCAGAAGCGCAAACGATGCCTTCTCTGAAACAGTTTTTAAAGGTAAAGACTTAGAAAGCTGGAAAGAGTTCAGGAAAAGCAGAGGAGAAAAAGATGATCAGAGGATAAATAATATTTCTGCACTGTATTACTACTTTTATTCAATTGGAACAGGCTCTATCGGAATTTCAACCTTCAGCTCCATAAACGAGGAAAAACTTGAACTGCTAAAACGGTTCAGGAATGTTTTCAGCTTATCATACAAACGTTATTCAGATATTGCACTTGCAGAAGCTCAGGCAAAAGAATCACAAATTGAATTAGCACTTGAAAGAGTGCGTGCAAGAACGATGGCAATGCAAAAAAGCGAAGAGCTCAAAGAGGTAATTCAGGTTGTTTATAAACAATTCGGTCACTTAAATATCCTTATTGAGCATACAGGGTTTATTATGGATTATAAAGCAAGGGACGATATGCATATTTGGCTGGCAGACCAGCACGAGGTTCCCTTCGAGGTAACGATTCCTTATTTTGATTGTGCGCATTGGAATAGTTTTAATGAAGCAAAAGAAAAGGGATTGGATTTCTTTGCCAACCATCTGACTTTTGAAGAAAAAAACAGATTTTATCAAGATCTTTTTAAGTTAATCCCCGGCGTGCCGGAGAAAACATTGGAATATTATTTTAGTTGCCCTGGCCTTGCAATATCGACTGTATTGTTAGAAAATGTTGGCCTGTATATCGAGAATTTTTCTGGTATTCCTTATTCAGATGAAGAAAATAAAACCCTCATGCGCTTTGGAAATGTATTCCAACAAACCTACACCCGTTTCCTCGATTTGCAAAAAGCAGAGGCTCAAGCACGCGAAGCGCAGATTGAAGCAGCATTGGAAAGAGTGAGAAGCAGAACGATGGGAATGCAGCGAAGCGATGAATTGCAGGATGCCGCCACACTTCTGTTTCAGCAGGTGCAGGCATTGGGTGTACAGTCATTTGCCTGTGGTTTTAATATCTGGGACGATGACCGGAAAGCCGCTACAGCATGGATGGCCGGTGAAGACCGTATTCAGCCGCCTTTTAAAACATCAAGTTCCGAAGATATTTTTCTTCGTATTTATGAGGCTGCGCAACGCGGAGATTCTTTATTTGTTGAAGACCAGGCGGGTGAAGAATTAGAAGTTCATTACCAATACATGGCTTCAATTCCGGTTTTTAAAGGAGTAATGGATAAAATGGCGGAAGTCGGTCTTTCTGTTCCCACCTTTCAAATTATTCAATGTGCCTTTTTTTCACAGGGCTACCTCATGTTCATTTCATTTGAGCCAGCTACTTATGCTTACGATATTTTCAAACGATTTGCAAAAGTTTTTGAACAAACCTACACCCGTTTTCTCGATCTTCAAAAAGCCGAAGCACAAGCGAGAGAAGCACAGATTGAAGCTTCTCTCGAAAGAGTGCGAAGCAGAACAATGGCTATGCAAAAAAGTGATGAGCTTGGTGATGTAGCGGCAGTGTTGTTTTATCAAATGAATCAATTGGTAAGCAACCTCTGGACCTGTGGATTTGTATTGTGTGAAAAAGACCGCGATGAAGATGAATGGTGGCTGAGTATGGATGGTGGTTTTACCCGTGGTTTTTTTCTACCCAATGTTGGAGATTATGCACATGCTGCTCTATACGATGGATGGCTTAAGGGTGATCCTTTCCGGGCAGTGCAATTGGAGGGAAATGATCTGCAACAGCATTACGACTGGCTGATGGACATACCGGTTTCCAGAACTATTTTTGAAGAAATGGATGCTGCTGGGCTTGCCCGGCCCGATTGGCAAAAGTTACATGCCGCTTATTTTTCAAAGGGATACTTAGTGCTCATTACCCGGGAGCCTTGTGGCGAAGAAGAAATTTTTAAACGCTTTGCTCAAGTATTCGACCTTACCTA
>Ga0214473_10007970_pt1 | contig 12551 bp, 14 predicted proteins | sample RVTome_7_FD_203509 | JGI IMG/M metagenome (GOLD analysis project Ga0214473, IMG submission 203509) | Soil microbial communities from uranium-contaminated site in the Upper Colorado River Basin, Wyoming, United States - RVT98D197 | ecosystem: Environmental > Terrestrial > Soil > Contaminated >... | reverse complement strand
CGGTCCACCGCCATCTGGCGCCAGACCTCGAGCGCGGCGTTGTAGCGGTGGAGCGCGCGAATGGTCTGCTGGCTTTCCTGGAGCCGCGCCGCCGCCCGGCCCAGGCCGACCACGTGCACCACCCCCAGCACCATCGCGGCCAGCAGGGCCACCGCCGCGATCGTAAGGGCCACGCCGGGGCGGGGCCCCCGATAGTCCTGGAGCGCGAGAGCGAGCGAGGAACGAGGTTGCGTCATGGGGTGCAAGGCTATCGTCGGCCCCAGATTGACGCAAGAGAACCAGCGGCTAGCTTACCTGCGGCAACGCGACCTCGAAACACGGAACACTTCTGGACGGAGGATGAGGCGATGTTGCAGAGAACATTGCTGGTCCTGCTCGCGAGCGCCCCGCTCGCGTCGTGCGCGCCCAAGATGACCCCGCAGGAGCGGTCGGTGGAGGAGCAGGTGGTACGCGACCGCGCCACCTCCTGGGTGCGTGCCTTCAATAACCGGCAGCTCGACTCCCTCGCGACCTTCTATCTGCAGACGCCCGAGCTGACGGTGGCCTGGCCCGACGGGCAGCGAACCAGCGGATGGGAAGAGGAGTCCGCCGCCCAGCGCGAGGCCTTCCGCGGCCTCAGTACCGTGAACCTCGTGGCGCAGGACGTTCGCGTCGAGGTGTTCGCGCCCAACGTGGCAGCGGCCACGTTCCGCCACTCGACGGACGAGATCCGCGGGACCGAGCGCGACCTCTTCGCCGGCCACGGGACGATGATCTGGATCAAGCCGGATCCCCGCGGGCAATGGCTGATCCGGGCCCTGCAGATGTCCCGTTCGCCGGCGGCGCCGGCCGAGCCTTCCCGGCGCCGGTAGGCGGCGGCGGCGGTCAGTGGGCGCGCGACGCCGCGGGGCGGCGCCGCGCGCTCTCTTGTGCGTTCTCGCGGCATTGCGTATCGTAGCAGAGCTTCGACCGGAGCCCCGGCGGAATGTCGGAATCCTTCCTCAATTCCGAAGAACTCGCTGAACAGGCTCACCAACTCTACAACGACGGCCGTTACGACGAAGCGATCGCCCTTCTGCGGATGGGCCTCGAGTCGTTCCCCTACGCGACGGAGCTCCACGTCGGCCTGGCGTACGCCTACCTCGCCCGGGAGGACTTCGCCTGGTCGCGCCGCGCGTTCGACACCGCCCTCACCCTGAACCCCGAGCATGAAGACGCGCTGGTAGGCATGGGAGAGGCGCTGCTGAAGCTGGGGCAGGCGCCCCGCGCCCTGGAATGCTTCGAGAAAATGCTGGTCCTGGGGTTCAAGGACGACCACGACCTCGTGCTCCAGGCCGGCCGCGCCCTGTTCCGGGAGGGGGCGGTCCAGGCGGCGCGCCGGTTCTTCTTCGTGGCGGTCGAGGCCCACCCGGACTCGTCCGAGGCCAAGGCCTGTCTGGGCTACGCCGAGCACCGCCTGGGCCACGACGTCGAGGCCAGCCGCTGGCTGCGGACCTCGCTCGAGCTCGACTCGTCGCACATCGAGGCCCGCATCTACCTCGGCAACCTCCTGTACGACCGGGGCGAATTCGAGTCCGCGCTCTACCATTTCGACCAGACCATGCCGGACGACCACGTGGACGAGCTGGCGGTCTGGCGGCTGATCGAGCTGAAGAAGACCATCTACCGGCTCGAGGCGGACGACCCCGAGCTGCTCCCCTGGACCGAGCGGCTGGCCGAGCTGGCCGAGTCGGGCGACGAGGTCGACCGGCTGCTGGCCGAAGTGGAGGCGACCCAGCCCGACGGCACGGTGCGCGATCCGCTGCAGCTCGAGCTGTTCGGCACCCTGCTGCTGGAGCTGGACGGCATGCGCCGCCGCTCCCAGGGGGCCCACCGGGTGACCACGCGGGCGGGCATCACGTACGGCGGGACGTGGGAGGAAATCGTCGGACAGATGCAGGCCGACGACCCGGACGGCCGGACGGTGAGCCTCACCGAATACATGGAGCACGTCGCGCGCCGCCGCGCCGCCGAGGGCATCGTGCTGCCCGCGGCGGACGCCGAAGCGTTCGTGCTGGCCAGCGCCGCCGCCGGACTCTTGAAGATCATCCGTTGACCGGAGCCGCGGTCCGCCCGCCGGGGCGCGCTCCCTTCTTCCTCCCCCTCCTCGCCCGCCATGCGCTGGACTGCTTCCGTCGCCCGCGACGTGCTGCCCAACGGACTCACGCTGCTCGCACAGCGGGATTCCTCCGCGCCCGTGGTCGCGGTCGTCACGTACGTCAACGCCGGATACTTCGACGAGCCTGACGCGTGGGGGGGCATCGCCCACCTGCTTGAGCACATGTACTTCAAGGGCACCCCCGCCCGGGGGCCCGGGGCGCTCGCCCGGGAAACCCAGCGACTGGGCGGGTACCTCAACGCGGCCACCAGCTATGACCGCACAGTCTATTACGTGGTCGTGCCGTCGGCCGGCGACGGCCTGGCCCGGGCCCTCGACCTGCAGGCCGACGCGCTGCGCCACGCCGCGCTCGACGCCGGGGAGTTCGCCCGCGAGCGGGAGGTGGTGATTCAGGAGGCGAAGCGCAAGCTCGACTCCCCACCCGCCGTCACCGAAGAGACCCTCTACCAGCTGCTGTTCCGGGTTCACCGCATGCGTCGTTGGCGGATCGGCACCGAAGCCGGCCTGCGGGCGCTCACGCCGGCCGACCTGCGCGCCTACTACGAGAGCCGCTACGTCCCGGAGCGCGTCATCGTGGCCCTGGCCGGCGACCTCGATCCCGAGCAGGCGCTGGCGCTGGGCCGCCGCACCTACCAGGACTGGTGCCGCCCCGCGGCCCCGGTCGCCGGCTCCCCGCCCGAGCCACCCGGCCGGGAGGCGCGGCTGCGGGTGCTCCGCCTCGAGGTCCAGCGCCCGCTCGTGGCCCTGGGGTGGCGCACCGTGGACGCGCGCCATCCCGATGCCGCGGCCCTCGACCTGGCCGCCGCGATCCTCGGCTCGGGCCGCGGCTCGTGGCTCAACCGGGAGATCCGCCTGCCCGGGCTGGCGGCGGCCGCCGGCGCCTCCCACTTCACCCCGGGCGACGTGGGCGTGCTGGAGGTGTCCCTCGCCAGCGATCCCGATCGCGTGGCTCCCGCCACCCGGCGGGCCGTGGCCCTGGCCGAGCGACTCGCGGACCCGGGACCCGATGCCGGAGATCTCGCCCGGGTAAAGGCGATGGCCCGGAGCCACTGGGCTCGCCGCTTCGAGTCGGCCGACGGCCGCGCCACCACGCTGGCGCACTTCCAGGCGCTGGGCGACTACGCCCTGGCGGACGGCTACCTCGACGACCTCGAGGCGGTGGACGCCGCCCGGATCCGCGAGGTCGCCGCCCGCCATCTGACCCGTGGAGCGGCCTGCGCCGTGGTGAGCGCCCCCGCCGGCGCCCCGCTCGGACTCGCGGAGTCGGACTGGCCCGCCGCCGAAGGCGGGCTCCGGCCCGCGGGCGTGGTGAGCCTGCCCGAGCCAGCAGGCTCGGCGTCGGTGCGGCGCGGTACCGCGGCGGGGCATGGGGTCGCCCGCGTTTCGTGGCCCGGGGCCGACGTGCTGGCCCGCCGGCGCGGGGGCTCGGGGCTGGTCACGGTGGCGGTCCACCTCGCCAACGTGGTCGACGCCGAGACGGCGCCCACCGCCGGCCTGTCCCGGCTCATGGTCCGCGCGGCGCTGCGCGGCGCCGGCGACTACTCGGCCGACGCGCTGGCGCTGGCCGCGGAGCGACTGGGCGGGAGCGTCGCGATCGCGAGCGACGCCGATCTCGCGGGCTGGTCGCTCACGGTACCGGCCGAGTGGGCGGGCGCGGCCGCCGCCCTGCTCCGGGTGATCGCGGGCGCCCCCACGCTGGCCGACCGGGAGGTCGCGGTGGAGGCGGCGCTCCAGGCCGACGACGCCGCCCGGGTCCGCGACGATATGTACCGCTACCCGATCCAGCGGGTCCTGGCCGCCGCCTTTCCCGGCGACGCCTACGGCCTGCCGCCGCTGGGCGACCCCGCCACGGTCCGGGAGTTCGACGGCTCGGCGGTGCGCGACTGGCACCGCCGGGCGCTCACCCGCCGGGCCCTGGTCGTCGTGGTGGGCGACCGCGAGCCCGAGGCGCTGCTGGGCGCCGCCGACGCCTTCGCCGACTGGGCCGGCGCCCCGGCTGTCACGCCTGCCCCTCCCCCGGCGTGGCAGGCGGGGGCCGGAAGCGAAGATCGCGCCAAGGCGCAGACGGCCCTGGCGCTCGCGTTCCCCGCGCCGCCCGCGGCGGCGGAACGCCGCTTCGCGCTGGCGGTGACCGGCGCGTTGCTCAGCGGGCTGGCGGGACGGCTCTTCGAAGAGCTGCGGGAACGCCGGGCCCTGGCCTACGCGGTGCACGCGGGCCCCTGGCTGCAGCGGCGGGCCGGCGCCGTGATCGCCTACGTGGCGACGTCGCCCGAACGGGAGGCGGAGGCGCGCGACGCCATGATCGCCGAGCTCGAACGGCTGGTGGATCGGCCGCCCGCCCCCGACGAGACCGAGCGGGCGGCCCGCTATGCGGCCGGGCTCGTCGCCATCGGGCGCCAGCACGGGGCCGCCGTGGCCGGCGAGCTGGCCCACGCCTGGATCAACGAGACGCTGCCGGAGTTCGGCGAGGAAGAAGCGCGCCGGCGCGTCGTGCGGGGGGAAGACATCCACGCGGCCGCCCGGGAGGTGTTCCAGCTCGATCGCCGGGCGGAATACGTGGTTCGGGGTACGCTTCCAGGCTAGTCGGGCTATTGCGGGCAGCTGCTCAGCGAGACGAGCGCCATGGCGAAGGTCGAGCGGGCCCGGATTCGCCCCTCGGCGCCGGACACGTCCGTGCGCTGCACCGTCACGTCCATCCGGCCGCTGATGGCCCGCCCGCCCGGTACCGGCCGGTCGGTCGTCACGGTCACGGTTCCCCCCGCCAGCGAGAGCGCGGTGAGCGTGGAGAGGACCGTGCGCCGGTAGTACAGGAACGACCCGGGCGGCAGACAGATGGGATCGGTCCCCAGTCCGTTGGGCGGCACGGTCTGCACCACCCGCGTGGCCGGCCCCGTCAGGCTGTCGATCAGGACGACGCTCAGGTCATGGATGTCGTCCAGCGCGTGGACCTGGAACAGGGTTCGCGCGTCCAGCGTGGGGTGGTTGAAGGCGCGCGCGCCCAGGGTGGCGCTGGCGTTCACCGCGCCGGAGAGCCCGAGGTGCAGGACCCCGCTCAGCGCATCCGAAATCACCACCACGTCGATGAGACCCCCGACCACGGTCGAGTCGGCCTGAACCACGTACGCCGCGGCCCCGCCGCCGAGGGCGGTGACCAGGCCGGTGAGCGCGTCGATGGTCGCGACGCCGGGAGCCCCGCCGCCGAACCGGATGACGGGGGGCGGCGTGCCGGGCGCCACCGCCATCTCGAAGGGCACGGTGAAGGTGTCGCCGGGCGCGAGCACCAGGGTGTCGTAGGGCAGCGTCAGCCGGATCACGTCGAACACGATGACCGCGGCGGTGTCGGCCACGGAGCCGGCCCGCGCCGACACCCGTGCCGTCCCCGGCAACACGCCGGTCACGGCGCCCGTCAGGGTATCCACCAGGGCCACCGAGGGGGCGTCGCCGGACCAGGCGACGTCCGCGTCGGGAATCTCCTCGTCGCGCGCGTTGAACACGTGAGCGGTCAGGCGGGTCGCGATCTCGCCCACGTATACGGTGTCGGTGGAGGGGGTGAGCTCCAGCCGCACCGGGATGATCGCGATGGCCGGGTTCTCGCCGCAGGCGGCGCCCGCGAGCCATCCGGCCAGGGCGAGGCGGGCGAGAACGCGCTTGTTCACACGGGACACGGCTCGTAGCTTCCGGCCGCTACGGCTAGAACATCGACATCGCGAGGAACGACCGCAGGTTGTCGTTCGTCTGGCGGAGGCGGGACGAGAGCAGCCGCACCACCGCCCACAGCACCTTGTACGCGATGTCGCGGTTGAAATCGAGCATGATCTCGAAGTCGGACCGCGAGATGGTGAGGAGGGTGGTGTCGGTGTTCGCGATGGCGTCCGTGGAGCGTTCCGACCGGTCGAAGATGGACATCTCGCCGAAGCAGGCGCCCTTCTTGAGCACCGCCAGCGCCTCTTCGCCCGATCCCGGCACGTCGCGGGAGATCCGCACCTCGCCTTCCGCGATGATGTACAACCGGTTGCCCGGCTCCCCCTCGCGGAAGATCGTCTGCCCGAACTTGAACCGCTGGTCCTTGCAGATTTCGGCGACGTGGGTCAGCTCGTCGTCGGTGAGATCCGCGAAGACCGCGGCCTGCCGGATCAGTGTGAGATCCATCACTCCCCCCGACCGCGGCCGGAAGCGCCGATTCGATGCAAGGTACCGTCCGACCTGAGGGGCGGCAAGCGACCCGCACGCTGGGTCCGGCGGATATCCTCACCGTGAGCCGACTGCCGCTCGCCGCCGTCTTCATGGCCGCAGGTGACTCCTGGCTCCGGCCCACCGCGCTCGGCGTCGCTATCATCACCGACCTGCTCGACGGGCGGGTGGCGCGGCGCTGGGGGTCCTCGCGCCTCGGCGTGGTGCTCGATCCCGTCGCCGACAAGCTGTTCATGGCCGCGGCCTTCTGGGTCGTGTGGCGGAGCGGACTCCTGCATCCGCTCGAGCTGCTCGGCGTCCTGCTGCGAGACCTCGTCGCCCTGTTCGCATACCTCACCACCGTGGTCCTCGGCCGCCCCACCACCCTGCCGGCCCGGGCGGGCGGCAAGGCGGTCACGGTGGCGCAGGCCCTCACCCTCGTAGCCTTCCTCGCGGAATCGCCGCTGGTCCGGCGCCTGGCTTGGGCCACCGCCGCCGTCTCGGTGTATGCGATCTGGGATTACACCCGGGTGGGGCTGCGGCCGGGCCCCGGCGAACCCAAGTCATCGGAGTCTTCGACCAATGCCGAGTGAGCGCGCGGTGCGGCTGACGTGGTCGGGAATGGGAATGCGATTCGAGGGCGGAGGGACCGAGCCGCCCACCCCGTCCATCGTGGTGGACGGCGACGGGACCGCCGGACCGAGCCCCATGATCACGCTGCTGCTGGCGGCGGCGGCCTGTTCGGGCTCGGACGTGGTGGCGATCCTGGAGAAGATGCGGGTCGGGCTCTCGCGGTGCGACGTCGAGGTCCGGGGTGTTCGGCGCGACGAGGAGCCGCGTCGGTACGTGGCGCTCCGGTTCCGCTACACGCTGGCGGGCGACGGGCTCGACGCCGCCAAGGCGGAGCGCGCGGTGGACCTGTCGCTCACCCGGTACTGCTCGGTGGTCGCCTCCCTCGCGCCGGACCTGACCATTGATCGCGAGATCGTGCTGGCGTAGCGCCGGGCTCGCCGCCCTGATCCTGGGCCTGCCCGGCCGGCTCCCGGCCCAACGCGGGGCCGATGTCCAGGCGCAGGCGCTGGGGCTGGCCGGCACCACTCCGTTCGCCGGCGTGGGCGCCGGGGCCGGCCTCCGCTTGGGGCTCGGGACCCGGCTGTCCCTGTCCGCCACCGGCGGATGGTTGGAGGCTGCGGGGGCGGCCGCGCGGGTCGAGGCCCTGGCCACGTACCACCTGGTCGTCCCGGGCCGTCCCCGGCCGACCCTGTATGGCGGCACCGGGGTGGGGATCACGGCGACCGGTGGGGCGACCCAGGGCTACCTGGTCCTGGTTCTGGGACTGGAGGGCGGAGTGCAGGCGCGGGGCGGGTGGTTCATCGAAACGGGCGTGGGGGGTGGGATCCGGGTCGCCCTGGGCTACCGCCTCATCCGCTGGCGGAATCCCCGGCGGCGGTAGGGTCGACGGCGGTGTCGGGCACAAAAAGGGCGCCCGAACCACGGCGCCCGATTGCTACATCCCGGTTCCGGGGAAAACGCGGTCAGCTGTTGGCGCCGACCGCCTCGCTTCGCTGGATCACCGGCTGGCAATACCGCTCGCCTAAACGCCGCAGCTGCGCCAACTCTTCGGCGGTCAGGCCGTCATACCGCTCGGCGAGGTATTCCATGGTGTCGTCGAACCATTCCCGCTGATCGTCGGCCGCGGCTTCGAGCACGCCGCACCGGAGAATGTGACTGAACAGCTCGTCCCGGGCCTGATCGAACAGCCTCGCCGGCGCCTCGTCCCGGCGTTTCGGCGACTTCGGTTTGCCCATCCGGAGGAACTCCTTAGTGCGGGTCTGTCTATAACCGGCCGAATACTAAGCCGTTCAGGCCGTTCGCGCAAACGAGTTACATTCTCCCGGGTGCGGGCCCCGAGGGGTCCGGGAGGATGCATGTCGGACGAGACCTACGATGCCCAGCGAGCGCAGCGCCTGGTGGAACAGCTGCGGGCCCTGGCCCTGCGCATCATCGAGCTGGACGACGCGGCCCTGCTCGCCGCCGGCCCGGAGCTCCTGCGGCGCATGGGTGACGTGCGCAGCGAGCTGTTTCACTACGAAGTGCGGAGCACCTACGACACGCCGGAGACCGCCGAGCGCCGGCGGCTGATCGATGAGGTCCGGCGGCAGCAGGAAGCGCTCGATTTCGACGACGACGGGGACGAGGAGCCATGGCGGCACAGCGGAAACTGACGGGGTTCTACACGGGGCTGGTGGTGATCGCGGTGATCGGCGCCGGCGCCCTCTGGCTCGCGCGACGCTCGGGGCAGGGCACGGGACCGCAGGTGGTGGATCCCGCGCCCGCGGGCGCGCCGGGCAGCTTCGAAGGCTACGTCCAGGGCAGCGATTCCGCGCCGGTGACCATCATCGAGTACGCCGATTTCGAGTGTCCGGCCTGCATGCAGTTCGCAGTGCTCACCGGCCCCGACATCAAGCGACGGCTGGTGGAGACCGGTCGCGTGCGCTGGATCTTCCGCGACTTCCCCATCGAGGGTCACCGGAACTCCATGCCCGCCCACCTGGCTGCGGCCTGCGCCGACGAGCAGGGCCGCTTCTGGGAGATGCACGACCAGTTGTTCTTCAATCACCGGCGCTGGGTCCTGGAATCCCGGCCCGAGCGGCGGATCCGGGACTTGGCGCGCGCCATCGGTCTCGACGAGAAGCGCTTCAACGAGTGCCTGAGCAGCGCCCGGTATCGCGACCGGATCCTGGCGACCCGACAGATCGGGGTCGAGCGCGGCGTATCGTCCACGCCCACGTTCGAGGTCAACAATCTGCGGGTGACCGGCTCCCTGGGGTTCGACAGCCTGCGGGCGCTGGTGGACCGGTTGGCGCCGCCCCCGCAGTGACGCACCGCATGGTGGGCGCCGCGCTGGCCCTGGCCGGCCTGTTCGTGTCGCTCTACCTGTGGCTCTGGAAGATCGGGCTCCTCGGCGTCCTGGCGTGCGGGGACGGCGGGTGCGAGACCGTCCAGCTCAGTTCCTACGCGTCGCTCTTCGGGATCCCGGTTGCGTTCTTCGGCGTGGTGGGCTATGCCGCGATGCTGGCGGTCGCCCTGGCGGGCCTCCACGGCGGGGCCGCGGCGCGGGCCTGGCCCACGACGGCGCTCCTGGCCCTGTCCGGCGCGGGCGTGGCCTTCACCGCGTACCTCACCTACCTGGAAGCGGCAATCATTCACGCGTGGTGCCGGTGGTGCGTGGTATCGGGGTGCATCGTGACGCTGATCTTCGCCGCCGCCCTGGTGGGGTTCCGGCGCAGGTCTTGGTTGGCCGTTAGCCGTGAGCCGTGAGCCGAAGGGAACGGCTCACGGCTCACGGCAAACGGCTAACTTTCCTGCTCCTCGTACTTGTCCTTCAGCATCGCCACCACGGCCGGATCCGCCAGCGTCGTGACGTCGCCCAGCGTCCGGCCGGCGGCGATGTCCTTCAGCAGCCGGCGCATGATCTTCCCGCTGCGCGTCTTGGGCAGCTCGGCCGTGAAGATGATGTCGTCCGGCCGGGCGATCGCGCCGATCTTCTTCACCACGTGCTCGCGCAGCTCGTCTTCGAGCCCGGTCGTGCGCTCGTGGCCGGAGCGCAGGATCACGAACGCGGCCAGCGCCTGGCCCTTCAGCTCATGGGGCTTGCCCACCACGGCCGCCTCGGCCACGGCGGGGTGACTCACCAGCGCGCTCTCCACCTCCATGGTGCCGATCCGGTGGCCCGCCACGTTCAGCACGTCGTCCACCCGGCCCAGGATCCAGTAGTAGCCGTCCCGGTCCCGCTTGGCGCCGTCTCCGGGGAAGTACTTCCCCTTCCATTTGCTCCAGTACGTGGCGCGGTAGCGGGCGTCGTCCCCGTAGATGGTGCGCAGCATTCCCGGCCAGGGGCTCGTGATCGCCAGGAACCCGCCGCCCACGTCGATCTCCTGGCCGGCGCCGTCGAGTAACACCGCCTCGATGCCGGGGAACGGCACCGTGGCAGAGCCGGGCTTCGTGGCGGTGACACCGGGGAGCGGCGTGATCATGATCCCGCCGGTTTCGGTCTGCCACCAGGTATCCACGATGGGACACCGGCCTCCCCCGATCTGCTTCTGATACCAGATCCAGGCCTCGGGATTGATGGGCTCGCCCACCGTGCCCAGGAGCCGGAGCGACGAGAGGTCGTGCCGTGCGGGGTAGTCCTTGCCCCACTTCATGAACGCCCGGATGGCGGTGGGCGCCGTGTAGAACACCGTGACGCCGTAGCGGTCGACCATGTCCCAGAACCGGTCCTTGTCGGGCCAGTCGGGCGCGCCCTCGTACATCACGCACGTGGCGCCCGCGGCGAGCGGCCCGTAGACCAGATAGGTGTGCCCGGTCACCCAGCCCACGTCGGCGGTGCACCAGAACACGTCCTCGTCCTTGAGGTCGAACACCCACCGGGTGGTAGCGAGGGCCTGGGTGAGGTAGCCGCCCGTGGTGTGGACGATCCCCTTGGGCTTCCCCGTCGTGCCCGAGGTGTAGAGGATGAACAGCATGTCCTCCGCGTCCATCACCGCCGGCTTGCAGAAGGGGTCCGCGTCGGCCATGAGGCGGTGGTACCAGTGGTCCCGCCCCTCCGTGATGTGCGCCAGGCCGGGATCGGCGGTGGCGCTCCCCCGGCGCACCACCACCACGTGCCGGATGGACGGGCAGTCGGTCAGCGCCTCGTCGGCGTTCTTCTTGAGGGGAACCAGCTGGCCGCGGCGGTAGCCCACGTCGGCCGTGACCAGCACCTTCGCCTGGGCGTCGTTGATCCGGTCCCGCAGCGACTCGGCCGAGAACCCGCCGAACACCACCGAGTGCGGCGCGCCGACGCGGGCGCAGGCCAGCATCGCCACGGCGGCCTCGGGGATCATCGGCAGGTAGATGGCGACTCGGTCGCCCTTCTTCACCCCCAGCCCCCGGAGCACGTTGGCGAACTGGTTGACCTCCCGGTACAGCTCCCAGTAGGTGAGCGCCCGGCGGTCGCCCGGCTCGCCCTCCCACAGGAGCGCCACCTTGTTCCGGCGCGCGGTGCGCACGTGCCGGTCGAGGCAGTTGACCGACGCGTTGAGCTTGCCGCCGACGAACCACTTGGCGTGGGGCGCCTTCCACTGGAGCACCTTGGTCCACGGGCGGAACCACTCCAGCTCGCGCGCCTGCGCCTCCCAGAACCGGAGGCGGTCCCGGCCCGCCTTCCGGTACACCGAAGGCGTGCGCACCGTCGCCTGGCGGGTGAACGCGGCCGGGGGGCGGAAGGTGCGGCGCTCGGTGAGCAGCGTGTCGAGGCGGTCGGTCATGGGATTCCCTCATGAGGGTTCGGTGTCGGCGCGGCGAAATGATATATTCCCGCGACGAGCCCCATCAACCCCGGCCCAGCGAGGCGATGACGACGGCGACCGGCCAGCGGCAGCGCGTGCTCTTCGTGGAGGACGAGGCGGGGCTGCGTCAGGCGTACCAGCGTTACTTCCAGGCACGCTACGAAGTCGCCTTCGCCCCCACCGGGGCGGAAGCCCGGGTCCGGGTCCGGGACTTCGCCCCGGACCTGGTGGTGCTGGACCTCCGCCTGCCGGACACCGACGGCATCGACCTGCTGCGCGACCTGCGCGGGCTGCGTCCCACGCTCCGGGCCGTGATCACCACCTCCTACGCCAGCATGCAGCCGCTCTTCGAGGTGCTCGGCATTGCCTACAGCGGCTACCTCGTCAAACCGTTTTCACTGAGCGAGCTCGAGGCCGAAATCGATGCCGCCCTCTGAGCCGGTCCTGGTGGCGACCGGCGTGGCGCGGCGCTTCGCCTACCGGCGCGTGCTGGCCGACGTATCGCTGACGGTCTCCCCGGGTCAGGCGCTCCTGCTGGTGGGTCCCAACGGGGCGGGGAAGACCACCCTGTTGCGGGTGCTGGCCGGCCTGCTGCGCGCCAGCGCCGGCCAGGTGGACCGGCGCACGCCTCTGGGGATGGTGGCGCACGACTCGATGCTCTATCCCGCCCTCTCGGCCCGCGAGAACCTGCGGTTCTTCGCCCGGCTGCACGGGGTGAACGGGCGGGGCCGGGTGGACGCGCTGCTCGAGCAGGTGGGCATGACCCAGCGGGCCGACGACCGGGTCGGCACCTTCAGCCGGGGGATGCTGCAACGGGTCGCCATCGCGCGCGCCCTGGTCCACGAGCCGGGCCTGCTGCTGTTCGACGAGCCGCTCTCCGGCCTCGACGACGCGGCCTCGCGGACGCTGGC
>Ga0214473_10007969_pt1 | contig 12552 bp, 11 predicted proteins | sample RVTome_7_FD_203509 | JGI IMG/M metagenome (GOLD analysis project Ga0214473, IMG submission 203509) | Soil microbial communities from uranium-contaminated site in the Upper Colorado River Basin, Wyoming, United States - RVT98D197 | ecosystem: Environmental > Terrestrial > Soil > Contaminated >... | reverse complement strand
GCGGTCGAATCGCTGCTCGCTGACTTGAACGCTGTTCCTGAGGACGTCCGGGCGGTAGTCCGCAATCACGGAGGCGGCACTTGGAACCACGGGATGTTCTGGGAGATTATGGGACCGAAAGCGGGAGGCGCGCCCAAAGGGGAGCTGGCGAAAGCCATTGACACCGGGTTTGGATCGTTTGATCAGTTCAAGGTTGAATTCGAAAAAGCTGCCAACGGACGGTTTGGATCGGGTTGGGCCTGGGTTGTAAAGAAGGGCAGCGGCCTGTCCATCGTCTCAACGGCCAACCAGGATAATCCGCTCTCTGACGGCGCAACGCCCATCATGGGTATCGACGTTTGGGAGCACGCCTACTATCTGAAGTATCAGAACCGCCGAGCCGAGTACGTCACCAACTGGTGGAACGTGGTCAATTGGGACGCGGTTGCGGGCCGTCTGTCCGCCAAGTAGGAAGTCGGCGCTGCATGGGGCCGTTCCGCGGCTGCAGCGGCAGGCGTTCATCGTACCTTTCTGAGATATGTTAGAATCGTGCGGAGTTGATTTCGCACAAGGAGAGGACCGATGACCCATATCATCACAAGTCTTTGCGTTCGCGATCGGGGCTGCATTGAGGTGTGCCCCGTAGAGTGCATGATTCCGGGTTTTCCGAAGGCGGAATGGCCCTGGATCTACATCGATCCTGACACGTGCATTGACTGCGGTGCGTGCATACCCGAGTGTCCGTTCGCGGCCATCTTCCCCGAGGACGAGGTGCCAGCGGCGTATTCCGCCAAGGGCGGCGAGTACATCAGCAACGTGGGCCTCACCGGGCACTTCGAAGGGACGAACCATTACGGCAAGCCCATCCTCCTGGACACTACCCGACAGCTGCAGGCAGGCGAGGTTGTGGATCTGACGCCGGACATCAAGCCCAATTACGATTTCTTCAAAACCGGCCCGGGCTACGGCACCAAGGACGTCGATGACGGCACCTAGCCGCCAGAGAACCGAATGAAATCCAAGCCCGTTCCCCGGAACGGGCTGTTTTTATGCTCTAGCTGCGAAACGCCGCCGGGCTCGCGTTTGGCCTGCGGCGAAACTCGAAGGAGGAAAGCATGCCGCGTCGATACTCCAGACTGGAAAGAGGCATTGCGGCGGTACTCGTTGGTGTGACCCTACTGGCCTGCAATCTTCAGTTCGGTGCGCCCGGCGAAGGACAGGCGTCGTCCACGCCGGAGGGAACGGCTACGGCTTCGGCTCCTGCAACTCCGGAGCCATCCTCGCCGGTGCCGACGCAGACTGCAACGGGCGCCGCCACGGAAACTGCGACGGCCACGGTCGGGCCGCCGCCTATCGTGGCAGTTGCCGCCTCTGGCGGCAGGCTCAATGTGCGGCGAGGGCCCGGCCCCGAATACGATACAGTCGGCGCTTTCCTCAATGGGCAGTCGACGACTGCCACGGCCAGAAATGCGGACGGCAGCTGGGTGCTCATCAACACCCCCAACACATCGAAGTCATTGGGTTGGATCATAGTGAAGACCCAGTACACGACGGTTAGCGGGACTGTGGCCAGCCTGCCCGTGTTGGAAGTCGACGCTGCGCTTGCAGCCTACATCCGCAACTGCACCCCGCATGAGATGTTGGTCAATCCGGGTGGGGCGCTGCTGCTGAATCGGAGCAGCTCACCGGAAAATCGGTTGCAGTTCTTTCCTGGCGAATACTCGGTGACAGATCAGACGACCGAGTCGGAGGTGGCGAGCGTTACGGTTTTCGAGGGCAAGACCGTCGATGTGAGGAAGGATTCGTCGGGCACGAGCTTCTCGTGCCCTTAGCACCGGAGGGGGAAGGGGCTCTTAGCCCGCCGGGCAATCAGGGGCTGGCGGCGGCCTCCAGCAAGCTTGAACCGATTCTGGTAGCCGCGGGCACGTCTCCGCTCTCCAGCAGAACCACAACGACGAGCGGCGTGCCTTGCCAATCTGGTGGGGTGCCTGCCAGATACCAGGTCAGGACTTGCTCGCGGGAAGAGGCCGTGACTCGCCATTGCCAGATCCCCCCGGGGACGACGGCGTAGTGCAGCGCCGCCTGGTCCGCGGCTTCTTCGGACACGACTGTTTGGGCCTCGCCCAAGGCCGGTAGGACCACCCATCCTTGCCGAGGTGTGTTGACCGCCAAGGCGATTCTCGGACTCGGACGGACTCCTCCGTTGCTTAAGACCGCCGCCGCCGCGGTCAATTGGAGCGGGCTAACGCGCACGTCCCGGATCCCCGCGCCCGCGTAGGCATCGGAAACCGGCAGGCGGATCCGCGGTGGTGAGTAGAAACCAAGGTGCTGATACAGGGCATCGGTATCCGCCTCGCTGGAGCCTGCTCCGGCTGCGGTGATTAGGGGGAGGGCTGCCTGGTGGAGCCCGTAAGTGCCCTGCGCGGCCCGATTGAGCAGAGGCGAGCCCTCATGCTGCATTAGGCCAGCCCCGATGACATCAAGCTCGTTTGCGTCATAGGTGGGATGTGAGGCCATTACCAGTATCTCGCCTGAGTGCGCGTTCATCATCACGATCGCTCCAGTGAGATCCCCGAGCCAGGTGTCGGCCTTTTCCTGGAGGGCAAGATCGATCGTGAGGCGAGTATCTATGCCCTGCGGCGGAGTGCCGTACAGCAATTGATCCCAGACGAGAAGGCTCACGGGGTTTCCCTGAGTTCCACGCAAGTACGGATCGAGCGAGGCCTCCAGCCCAGCTTGGCCAAAGGCGGGATGCGTGTAGCCACCTATCGGCCCAACCTCAGAATACACATAGGACCGCCGAAGCGATCCGCTCTCGCCAGTTGTTAGGTTGATCGGGCGGTTGTTGCGGTCTAGGAGGCTCCCCCGGAGAACGTATCGATCGGATATGGCGCGGCGCGCGTTGTCGGTCCGGGCGAGCAGGTCGGGGCCGCGGACAATTGCCCACCAGGACTGCATCACGGCCGCGGCCGCGAGGCCGGCAGCAAGCATCCCACCAATCACAACGTGCGGAAGGGGAGACGGGATGGGGGCAGGTTCGCGGCTGGAGCTGCTGATGGTCAAGAGCATGGCCACTGCGATGGATGACGTCAGCAGCGAGGAACCGCCGTATGACACGAAAGGAAGCGTCACGCCTGTCAACGGCAGCATGCGCAAATTGCCTCCAATGATCAACAGGCCCTGAATGCCCAGGTAGGCAGTGAGGCCCGCCGCCAGTAGTCGGTGAAATCTGTCGCGGGATCGCAATGAGACCGCAAGGCCGCGCGTGAAGAGCAGTGCATACAGCGCCAGCAGGCCCAGGCTTCCGGCCAGACCGGACTCCTCGGCAATGGCGGAGTAGATGAAGTCCGAATGCGAGACGGGCACAAGCCCGGGACTGCCCAGGCCCAACCCTCGGCCGACGATGCCTCCATTGGCAACGGAAAGCAGTGATTGGACGATCTGATATGACCGCCCATCCGGATCGGTCCAGGGGTTGATCCAAGACTCGAGCCGCGCCTGGATTACCTCCACAAAGTAGAAGCCGGTGACTCCTGCCAGTCCGAGTGCCACGATCGTTGCGATCAGAACGCGCCTTTTTTCGGTCGCGACGTATAGGATGATGGTATAGAGCAGAATGAAGATGCTGGCGCTGCCAAGATCCCGCTGGACCAGCAGCAGCAGCAACGCCAAACCGGTGACAAGTACAGTGGGCAGAAGCAGCGGGAACGTCCGTGTCCGCAACTGTACGTGATCCGCAAGGTAGGCCGCGAGATACAGCACCAGCAACAGCTTCAACGGCTCCGAGGGCTGCAGATACACGCCGCAACAGCCCAGCCACAGACGAGGCCCCACTCCAGTGGGACTCGTGCCGAGGAAGATGGTAAGCGCCGTGAGGATCAACCCGCCCCCCAGGAGGACATACTTGTGGCGGCGGAGGATCGTCAAGTCGCCCCAGCGACCCACGAGCCAAATGACGGCGGAAGCGCTTACCGCCAGCCATGCGGCCTGGCGCAGTCCAAACGTGGGATCCAGTCGCCAGATTGTTACGATCCCCCAGCCGCTCAGGATGGCGCAGATCGCCAAGGCGAAGGGATCTCGATGCGGCAGACTGCGCTCCAGCCGGAGCTGCAGGAGAACAACCACGCCCAACCAAACGAGTACGCCGAGCCAATGCGAGAGCCTGAGACTCGCTGCCCAGGACCTCTCGCGGACCGCGGGTGAGAGCATGAGGATCAGGCCCTGAGCGAATACGAAAGCTGCCGCAAGCGCCAGTAGCCGGCGTCCGTTCCGGTCAATCAACGCGTTCCGCCCAACAGGCGGGCGCCCTGCCCTCCGCCGGATCGGCGCGGCAAAGACCGCGGAGGAATTGCAGATCTCCCCAATCCCATTTCCTCTCCGGAGCATCGACCAGCGCCCGCGGTTTTCCGTTCCAAATGAACGGATACTGACTTACAGAGCAGCGGAACTGCACCAGTGTGCTGGCGGCGACGGCGGTCAGGAACGCGTAGCGCCAGGCGGAGCGGCGGAAGGACGGGGATCCCAGGACGGGGATCAGGAAGTACGTGAAGTAGGGAATAACGTCGACGAAGTAGCGCGGTCCAATCGACCATGCGCCTCCCCAGTCCTCGAAAAGGGAGGTGGTGATCCAATGGCTCAATAGGATTCCCATGATGTAGAGATCAAGATTCGCCCCATTTAAGCCGCGCTGCGTGGCAGCCAGGTATGCGCCGTATACTGCAAAGAGGAATATGGGTGTGAAAACGAACAGCCCGCGATTGGGACTGATGAGTGTCCCGATGAGCGCTTCCCCGACGGCGGCGGGAGTCCCCAGTCTCTCGAAGAGCTGATAGGCGTAGGGCGGGAAGAAATTGCCGTAGGCCGTCAAATTCTGGATCCCGTAGGGTACGAGGACGGCCAAGCCGCCGACGGCATAGGCCCAGATGCGCCGGCGTCCGTTCAGCCAGTAAAACAGGCCGAAGAATGCAAAGGAGAGACTGTTGGTGGGACGGACAAGGTAAGCGAAGGCAAGGATGAAGCCGGTCGCGAAAACGGCCCAGGTCTTTTCGGGCGCCAAGAGAGTGAGATAGAGCGCTGTCGCCAGCAGGAGAACAGAGGGTCCGTGCTGCCAGAGGGCGCGGCTCGCCGTTGACCACATCGAGGTTGCAAAGGCAAAGACAAGGGCAAGGGCGATCGAGAAGCCGACACCCCCGGAACGCCTGGCAATCAGATACATTGCAGCAGTCGCCAGGGCGACCAAGGCCGATGCGACCAGCTTCTCGAGCCTTGCCGTGCGGTCATCCGGGCCGTGCGCGGCAAGGTACCCAAAAAAGTCCGTGGAACGCGAAGTGCGAAGGACCGCGTTCGTGAGCAGCACAACGGGCGTGACGAGCAACGGAGTGGCGGACGGATAGTAGTAGTAGACGTGTTCGCCGATGCTCCGCAGTCGGTAGTCCAGGTCGAGGTCCATGAGCGGCCGGTATTCATCCAGATCGACGTCACCCTCCTTGAGGATGCTGGCCGCCACATGGAAAGTCCACGCCGAATCTGTGCTCGTTGTTACCGGACTCGCTGCATGGACCGCAAACGTCAGCACTGCCAGGCCAAGAAGGGCAAGACGCTCATGTGCTCGCCCAACGGGTCGGGTGCGAAACGGAGAATTCGTTGTCCGCATGCGCTAAAAGGCGATGTACTTGCTGACCAGCGGGCCGAGCTGAAGCAGTGTTGCTTTCGCGGCAGCAGTCGGTCTCGTGATGATGGCCCCCGCCAAGGCATTCGGGCAGTCGCAGCTGCGCTGTGGGTGCAGGGACTGCAACAGCAGGCCTATAGCCCGCTGAGCGAGGGCTGTATTCTTCTCCAAGGTGCGGAGCACAGCCTCCACCGTGACCGGGGCGGCGCTTTCGTGCCAGACGTCGTAGTCCGTGACGTGGGCCATGACGGCGTAGCAGATCTCCGCTTCCCGCGCGAGGAAGGCCTCTGGGGCCGTGGTCATCCCGATCAAGGACATTCCCCAGGATCTGAACACCCGGGATTCGGCTTTCGTGGAAAAGCGCGGTCCCTCGATCGTGAGGAACGTTCCTCCACGATGCACCGTGCCGCCAGCAGCTAGAACCGCCACCTGAAGTTGCCCTGAAAGCTCCGCGCAGAACGGATCAGGTGTGCTGAGGTGCGCGACAACGCCAGCGCCGAAAAACGTGCGAGCGCGGCCCTTCGTGTAATCGAAGAGCTGGTCGGGAATCACGATGTTTCCCGGAACGAGCTCCTGCCTCAGCGAGCCGCAGGCGCTGACGCTCACAATGCGCTCGACACCCAGCGACTTCAGGGCGAACACATTGGCGCGATACGGCACTTCCGAGGGCATCAGCCGATGTCCTATTCCGTGCCGGGGGAGGAAGGCGATCGTGCGGCCATCAAGAGCGCCAACCAGGACGGGAGCGCTCGTCGGTCCGTACGGCGTGTCGACATCCATTGACCGCACATTCTGCAGGCCGTTGAGCTCATACAGCCCGGAGCCGCCGATCACGGCCAACGAGATGGAATCAGTCATTCTGCCCTCCGCTCCGGGACCTCCGCCTGCTGTCCTCGCCAGGCAGGGTCACTAGCACCTTCGCGGATCCACACCTAATTTCGTCGCCGCTTATCAAGACCGTGGACACGAGGATGCTCCCGCGATTGAGGCGTGTGCCGTTCGTAGATCCCAGGTCATCGACCCACCATTGTCCATCGTGAAAGCTGAGCCGCGCATGTCGGGCCGAGATGAGCTTGTCGCTGAGGGGCACGTCGCACGTCGGATCACGACCCAGGATCACATCCGTTTGCGTGAAGAGGCGCACGACGGGGCGCGCACCCCGCACGCTGATCTCCAATCTCAATGGTGGCACCTTGTGGCCTGCGGCAAGGGCCGCCGTGCGACGAAGTTCCTGCCACATCATCCACAGGGCGAAGGCCAGGAATGCATACAGGGCTGCTGCCGCGAGCAGACGCAGGACCAGGACTATCAGTCCGGTCATGGCTTCTTTCGTATCCTGCCGGTCGTTGAGCGAATAATGGCTGTCGCGCGTTCCGCTCCGACTTGGCTTCGAGGACCCGTGCGGCCGAGATCGCGCTGCGGAAGCGGTACGTCCTGGCCATAGATCAAGGAGACGCCAGCCAGCGAGATGACGTCGCCCGGGTAGAGGACAGTCTGCGATGTGCGTTGTCCATTTATGAACGTGCCGCCGGAAGAGTTGAGGTCGAAGACTACGTAGCGGCCCTTGATGGCGCGCAGCTGAGCGTGGTGGCGCGACACTCGCGGATCATCCACCACCAGCCCATTGTCCAATCGCCGTCCGATGTTGATCACAGCCTCCGTGAGGGGGAATTCCTTCACGCCGTCAACGATCAGGAATGCGTTTTCCGGAAGCGCAGGGAGTTCCTCGGATGCGCGTTCCCCATCTGTGTCGGACTGCGTGCCTTGCGTCTGGCCCAGAACGTCGGCGCTGTGCGAGGCAACGATCCTGAAATCATCGGAGGCGATCGTCGCATCGTCCGCGAATGCAAGCGTGGGCGCAGCGTCAAAACGCAGACCCGCGTCGGATGCGGCCGTCTTGATCGCTGCGAGCAGCGCATCCACCAGGCCCGGCTCCTTCCAGCGGGCGCCTGCGCTGGCGTGCGCGAGCAGCGTGTACACGTCTGGGGCAACGCGCGCTCCGCTCGGATCGAGGCGGGCGCCGGTCTCAATCGCCTCGGTCAATTGCTGAAGCAGGAAATCGTCTGACCTCTTGCCAGGGAGCGCCCGAATCAGTCGGACCTCGACGAGTTCGCGGAGCCGCGCTTCAAGTCTCTGCAGCTTCATAGCCTGAGTGTAAAGCCCTGGAAAATTATAACGCTTCCGGTGGAATGAAGCTGCATTTGCGCTAGCTTGGCGGCCCCCGTGTGCCAAGGCGTGAGAGTCCCCAACTCCATGCCGCGCAAGAATGCGCGAGCAGCGCCACGGGCCCGTCTCAGGGCTGCTCGCGACCTGCCAGATCCCGCCCCGCGAGAGCCTGCCCGCAGTTCGTGCAACGAACCTCGTCGGCGGCAGCAAGGTAGCCACAATTGGGACAGGTGGTGGGTTGGGCTTTCCCCAGCGGTGCCCCGCAGGCCACGCAGCTACCTTCGGCCAGAGGGTTTGCGGTGCCGCAATACTCGCATGTGAGGCGCTTGAACCTCTCGGACATCTCGAGGCCCGCGCCGAGGGAGCGCGTGGTGCGATCGATCACCGCCCAGGCGCGCTCCATGAGTTGGATGTTCTCGACATCCTGGGCGATGTCGTCCAAACGGTGGAGCAGGTTCCACGGGTTCACCAAAGCTGCGATCGTCGTGCGGCCGAGACTTGCAGCGGTGCCTAACCACTGTTGCGTTCCGGACTGGACAAGCACTCCGTCCTCCGACCTGCGGATATTGATCGTCAGCGCAGTCTGGCCGCCAGAACTCGTCCCGGGCCGCGTCGCGATCTGAACTGCAAGATCATCGCTCTCGCCCACGATCTGCGCGCGCAAGTTGCCTCGATCGAATTCCGCGATTAGTCCGCGAGCGATATCGATGGGGCTCAGCTGGCCGTGGAAAAACTTGCTGTCCATGTTCGGGATTATAATCGCGAACCGATCTGCTCCCGGCGGATCATCGAGCATGCGCATATCACAGGGCTTTCACATCGGTGTTCTGATTTTCGCGGCGTCGTGCGCGGGCGCGCTGCTTGGCCTTCGGCCGCCAGGAGCCGCGAGAGCACAAGTCCCGGCAACGAACACCGCCGTGGGCGGGATCGATCCGGCCTACATTACGAACACGTTTGAGGAAGCGGTTAACGTCCGCGGCGGGCCGAGCACGATCACCTTCCCCATCCCTTGCGGCTCGCTGCCCGTTGGGGCGACCGCAGTGGCCCTCGGCACGACGCCGGCGCGAGCGTGGGTGCAGATCGAGTTTCCAGGGTGCCCGGGCAGCGTCGGCTGGGTCTACGCCGAATATGTAACGCTCACCGGATCCGTGCGCGTGGTCGAATCCCCACCGACGTCCACGCCCTTGGCATCTGCGACATTCGATCCGACTTTGGTGGCGGCATTCCAGGTCGAACCCACGGTGACTCGCCTGCCCACTTTCACGCCGCCTCCGCCGCTGGTTCGACCGACCTTCACCGAAGCCGTACGGCCGCGGGGGGATTTCCCGACCGGCGCCGCGATCCTGGCGGCAGCCCTCCTCGGTGGGCTGGTGCTTGCGGTGTCCATCATTTTCCGTCGTTGATGCCCCGGCGGCAGGAGCGTGATGCGATTCAGGGAAATGACGGTGCTTCTGCTGGCTGGCGCCGCCGTCGCCATCCTCACACAAGTGCCGGCGCGACAGCAAGCCGTTGCGCAGCAGCCCACCGGCTCGATCCCCACCGTCACCGGCACGCCGACCGGACCGACGGTGGCAGTTGACCCGAGTCTTGGGAGGGTCCGCGTCTACTCGGGTCCGAGCAGCATCAACTATCCAGCGATCGGTGTCTTGCTTACGGGGGTAAGAGCCCCCGCCTTGGGTAGGGCTCTGGGCAACGATGACTGGATCCTGATCCGCTACGACGGAGTGCCGGGCTCGCAAGCGTGGATCTATGCCCTTTACGTCTCCCTATCGGGGAGCGGGGGACAAGAGTTGCCGCGCGTGGAGGTCCCGTCGACGCCGACGCCCGCATCCACACCGACCATTGATCCGACCCTCGCAGCGGCCTTCATCCCGCCGGAGAACGCGACTCGCCTGCCGACGTTCACCGCCGTGCCGCCCCTGGCGATACCAACCTTCGTTGACGATTCAGGCGCGGCCGGTCGCATTCCGGTCGGCCTGCTCATCCTGGGCTTCGCGGTGATCGGCGCCCTGGGCACAATGATCTCGTTCTTGCGAGGCAGGTAGCCCCGGGGTGGTGCGCATGGAATAGAAAAGGCTGGCGGACCTTGCGGTCTGCCAGCCTTGCGTTGCTTGCAGGGTGACGGCGGTGCTCAGTTGCTACAGGCGCATGAACCCCCGCACGCGCACGCCTCTTCACCGTGAGCATGCTCGTGGGTTTGACCTCCGGGACTATTCACTACGAAACCCGCGCCGCGCTGCGGATCAGTCACAAAATCGATGCTGGCGCCCTGGAGGTAGTCCATGGAAACCTGGTCCACCACGAGCCGGACGCCGCCGGACTCGAAGCTCCGATCCACGTCGCGTACGTTGTTGTCCAGTGCCATTCCGAAATTTACGCCGCTGCAGCATCCGCTCCCCGCAAGATAGACACGCAAGGCATACCCCTCCAGTTTGCGCTCGGTGACGATGTCGCTGATCGCTTTTGCGGCGGCCTCTGTCAGGGTTATGGTCTGCAACTCGATGTCTCTAAGCATCTTGAGTCTCCTGTTCCCGCCGGCATGGTCTCTGGTTGGCGCTCCGGGGGCCGCGCGGTGAGTTCAGGACATATATTATCAGAATAGGCAAATCGTGTCAACGGAGCCCGAAGACAGGCCGCCTGCTTGACACAAAACCCCCGCACCTGTAAAATCGGCCTGTTTTCGTTCGGGCAAGCTCGAAATTAGCGCCAATTCGGGAGGAAATTCTCGACATGTACGCAATGCACGGACTAACCACCCTTGAGGCAATCGCCATCTGGTCGGTTTTTGCTGTCGCCATCCTAGGCTTACTGTACGCCAACTTCCTTCGGACCCAGATCCTGCGTGAGGACAAGGGCACGGAGAAGATGCAGGAAGTCTGGGGCGCCATCAAAGACGGCGCGGATGCATACCTTGGGAAGCAGCTGCGCTCGATCCTGCCGCTGATATTGATCCTCACGGCAGCCCTCTTTCTGTCTGTCTACATTGTGCCGCCCTCGCCTGAGGCGCTTGAGCGCTTCGGTTCCAATACCCCGGAGCAGGTCCGCTTGATCATTGGCGTGGCCCGCGCCCTGGCATTCGTGATGGGGGCGCTGTTCTCGCTGACCGTGGGGCAGATCGGTATGCGCATGGCGATCCAAGGCAATGTGCGTGTGGCTTCGGCATCCAGGAGGTCGTTCGGGGACGCGCTGCGAATCGCCTATCGCGCCGGAACCATCACCGGCATGCTCACCGACGGCCTGGGCCTCCTGGGCGGAACCGTCATATTTATCGTGCTGGGGATTGCTGCGCCAGATGCGCTGCTTGGATTCGGCTTTGGCGGAACCCTATTGGCTTTGTTCATGCGGGTGGGCGGTGGCATCTTCACAAAGGCGGCGGACGTCGGCGCTGACCTGGTGGGCAAGGTGGAAGCCGGAATCCCCGAGGATGACCCCCGCAACCCTGCGGTCGTGGCCGACCTGGTGGGAGATAACGTGGGCGACTGCGCCGGCATGGCTGCGGACATCTTCGAATCCTATGAAGTGACAATGGTCTCAGGTCTGATCCTGGGCCTGGCGTTGTGGCATCTCACGGGCCGCCTCGAATGGATCATCTTCCCGCTGATCGTGCGCGGCATTGGAGTGTTGTCCTCGATCGTGGGCACATACGTTGTGCGCAGCGGCCCGGGAAAGAGCGGGGATGCCATGGCCGCCATCTTCCGCGGTTTCCTGTCTTCGGCCGCGATCTCGGCGGTGTTGTTCTTCCTGGCTGGCTTCCTGTACCTGCAGGCGCCGGAACTCGGAGGTTGGTGGAGGATACCCGCGACGGTGGGAGCCGGCGTGCTGCTGGCGATAATCATCGACCGTCTTACCGAATACTTCACCGGGACACATGCCTCGCCCGTGCGGGCGATCAAGAAGGCTGCGGACACGGGTCCGGCGACACTGATTCTTCAGGGTGTATCGACCGGATTCGAGTCTTCTGTCTGGGCCATCCTGGTGATCGCCTTGACCATCGTCGGTTCGATCCTGATCTTTGGATCGATACCGGGCGTGGAGGCTGCAACGCGTGTGACGTACATTCTCTATGGCGTCGCGATGACCGGCATCGGAATGCTGACGTTGACCGGCAACAACGTGGCGATGGACTCCTTCGGGCCGATCTCAGACAACGCGAACGGCATCGGGCAGATGTCATGGTCGGGAAAGACCGACCGGGCGACCAAGGACGCGCAGCAGATCATGTCTGACCTGGATGCTGTGGGAAATACCACCAAGGCGATCACGAAAGGCGTCGCCATCGGCTCAGCCGTGATCGCCGCCGTATCCCTTTTCGGTTCTTTTCTGGTAGACGTGTCGCGTGCTCAGACTATGCTGGGCATTCCGCTGGACCAACAGATCCAGGCGGTAGGCATCCGGATTGACATACCCCAGGTGTTTGTCGGAATGTTGATCGGCGGAGCGATCCCGTGGCTGTTCTCTTCCTTCGCGATCCAAGCCGTAAGCCGCGCGGCCTCCCTCATCGTGCTCGAAGTAAGAAGGCAATTCAAGGCGGGCGTGTTGAAGGGACGAATCAAGCCGGACTATCGCCAGGCTGTGAACATCTCGACGGCCGCGGCACAGAAGGAACTGGTGGGCTTGGCTCTGCTAGGAATCGTCACGCCGGTGGTGGTCGGGCTGCTTCTCGGCATCGAGGCCGTAGGCGGTTTGCTGGCGGGCATCATTGTCTCGGGGCAACTGCTGGCGGTGTTCCTGAATAACTC
>Ga0214473_10007968_pt1 | contig 12553 bp, 10 predicted proteins | sample RVTome_7_FD_203509 | JGI IMG/M metagenome (GOLD analysis project Ga0214473, IMG submission 203509) | Soil microbial communities from uranium-contaminated site in the Upper Colorado River Basin, Wyoming, United States - RVT98D197 | ecosystem: Environmental > Terrestrial > Soil > Contaminated >... | reverse complement strand
TAATTTTTCCTCAACCTCCCGGGTAATGATATGACTCGCAAAATCAATGATCATGACGAAACTCCTTTCAATTTCTCATTTTCACAGGAACCAGTCATAACCCTATCGGGTCACCAATGACAGTGAAATGGCTCTGTCCCTCACCTTTTCCCTTTCCCCGAAGAGACTGTGCCGTAATTAAATTGGTGGCCGCAGGCTTTAGCCTGCGATAGCGCAACCTGAAGGTTGCGGCTACCGAATATTTTCCTGATTCCCCCATTACGACGCAGTTCCCAGGGAGAGAGGGGGGGTGCGGTCGTCGATCACATAATAGGACCAACGGCTCCATGTTGCAAGAGCGGGTCGAAGTGTGATAAGTATCTCTTGCTCAACTACCCTACGGGAGGGGTCATTCATGGGACTTTCAAGAGAGGAGATTAAGAATGCTTTAAAAGAATGGAACCTTGCATGGGATAACCACGATCTTGAGGGTGTGTTGAAGCTTTTTCATGATGAAGTCCTGTTCGAAAACTGGACGGGTGGGAAGGCTGTGGGAAAGGAAACTCTCAGGAAGGCATGGACGCCTTGGTTCGTAAATCATGGAGGGTTTCGATTCACCGAGGAAGAGACCTTTATCGATGAAAAGGAACAAAAGGTTCTTTTCCGATGGCAGCTCGAATGGCCTTCACTCGAGAGAGGGTATGAAGGAAAGCCCGAAAAAAGGCGGGGTGTGGACGTTCTTCATTTTCAGGACGGGAAGATCATCCAGAAACTGACCTATTCAAAAACAACGATTGAAATAGGCGGAGAAAAGCTGCCTCTTCGTGTTAAATGAGATTCAATCCCACAACTGTTCATTACAGGGATGTTTTTCCACCACTTTCTCGTTCAGTTCTACCCCCAGTCCCGGTTTACTTGATGGCAAAATATATCCGTCTTCCCATTGAATCGGCTCGTTCAGTATTTCAGTGTAGAATCCGTCCAACCTCTCAATACTCTCCTGGATGAGGAAGTTCGGAGTGGAGATCCCGATATGAATATTGGCAGCCGCTTCTATGGGACCGCAGTAGAGGTGCGGCGCAATCTGCGCATAGTGCACTTCAGCCATGGCCGCAATCTTTTTGGCCATAAGAATCCCGCCTGAACGTCCAATGGACATTTGCAATATGGATGCCGCTTGTTTTTCGACCAGGGTCGCAAACTCATACATCGTTGACAATCGTTCGCCTGTAGCGATGGGGACGCATGTCGAACGGGCGACTCTGGCCATTTCATCTACATTTTCCGGAGGCACCGGCTCCTCAAACCAGAGAGGATCATACTTCTCTAATCTCTTTGCCAATCGAATGGCGCTGTATGTGTTCATCTGACCGTGAGTCCCGATGAGCAATTCAACTTTGCTCCCGACCGCCTCCCGAACGGTTCTGACCACATCTTCCGCACGGTTGAGTACCTCCAGGGTAAGTTCATAGGGGCTGGAGGGCAGCATTAGATCGTGAATCGGGTCAAATTTGACAGCAGTGAAACCCTGTTTCACGTAAGCAACCGCCCGCTCGGCGGCCCTTTCCGGATCACACTGCAATTGAGAAGTGGAAATACCCGTCCCCGGCTCAGCATATAAATAGGTGTAAGACCAGAGCTTCTCTCTATACCGGCCGCCAATCAGGTTGTAGACGGGTTGATTCAGCTCCCTTCCAATGATATCCCAGCATGCCATTTCGACAGCGCTGATGACTGCCACTTTGACCATGTCCGGATGCTGACCATACATACTACCATAGAGGTTCCGCCACATCTTCTCGACATCGAACGGGTTGGTTCCTATGACGCCCCTTTCGCACATATCTTCGATCAGGCCTGCGGCTTTCTTCGGATGAAAAGGAATCCCAAAAGCCTCCCCAAAGCCCTTGATACCATGATCCGTTGTCAATTTGAGGAATACCCAGTTACGACCTCCCCGGTGAGGAGGAGGCGTTCCAACAACATACGTCTTTGCATCCACAATTTTCATGACGGGCTCTCCCCATTTCTCATTCTAAAGCTAAGGAACCTGACCGTCTGTGGCCAACAGAATCACCTCTTCATCTTGATTACGACACGATACTATCGGTGAGAGGGTGATTTTTCGAGCGGCGGAGGCACCAGGCAAGGATCGTAATCCCTGTACTTCTTAAGCCGCTCCCTTATCTCAGGCAGATTTTTATCATAGGCTTTATGGGTCTCCCGGATCTCATAGTGGTGCTTCCGGGTTCCCGGTTCCCCCCAGCGCCACCGTTGCAGTTCCTCCGCATCATAAACAACCGCCACTTTGTCTCCCTCTATTTCCAACCTTCCCTTAATATCGCAAAGGGGACATTCAACAAATTTTCCCCGTATCCGGAGTAGATTCGAATGGCACAAAGGACAGGTTTCTTCCTCCTCGCCCATGTACTTGACTTCATCAATGGGCAAGCCCATGGCTTCGCCAACTCTACGGCCCAGCCTTCTTGCATTCACCATTGCCTTTTCATCCATCAAGACCTGGCCGAGGCCGGCCGAATAGGTCACGAGCAGTTGATCAACAATCTTGATCTTCCGCGGAAGGCAGAGATTGGCCAGGGGAAGTCCCAGATTGACCCAGTCGGTCCCCCCCACGCAAAGCACCGCACCGACTTTGGGCTTGATGGGGGTCCAGGCATGGCGAAATACGCGGTCAGCGATCATCTTCAGAAAGCCCGGAGGAGTCAGTACGTATACGGGGGTGCTCAGAATCAGCGCATCACACTCCAGGACTTTTCCCAGGAGAAAGGGCATATGGTCGTCTCTCTGGACACATTCCATATCTTCTCCCCGTGACCGTTTCTTCGTGCACACCTCGCAACCCGTACAGGGCTTTATTGTCAGATCCATCAGGCGGATGATCTCGACCTCGGCACCGCACTTTTCTTCGGCCCCCATCAGCGCCTCTTTTAACAAGATTTCGGAATTCCCCATCCGCCGGCCACAATGCAATCCCAGAATACTCATTGTCAATGTTTCCTCAGATCACCGTAGAACGAGGTCCCTCCGGAGGGGGCTCTGATTCCCCCGACACATCCTGCCCCGCTGGTCAGGCAAAATCTGCCTTCTTTCCGGAGCCGGACGGGTCCTACTGACTCAGTTTCTTCAACTCAGCGCGATACGTCTCCAGAATCTTCGCGCCGTTGGGCGTTCTAGCGACCCAATCATTGACCACGGGCTCGAGAGCTTTCTTCCAGCGTTCCTTCTCCTGAGGCGTGAGCGTCGTGATATGCTGGTTCGGCAGAGAGGCAACCCGCTGCCGGCCTCTACCCAAATCCATCTTAAACCAGGCGCCGTAATCACGCGAAAATGGCTCACCTGAGAACCGGTCGATGGCCTCCTTCGCATTGGCCGGGAGCTTATCATAGACCTGACGGTTCATGATAATGAACCCGGAAGGCTCACCCAGCGGTACGCCCTCCAGGTGGTAGTTTGCAACCTCGTAGAGCTTGAAATTGTTCACAAGGACCCAGCCGGCTATGCTTGCCGTAACGACACCTCGCTGCAGTGCCTGATACGCTTCCGGCGCCGGAACGGAGATCGGAGCACCGCCCAAGGCAGTTACGACATCTGCCACAATTTTGTTTGCGGCCCTTACCTTCAGTCCTTTCATATCTTCAAGAGAAGTAACAGGCTTCTTGGAGACGACGAGTGAACCGGGGGTGGCAACCAACGCCAGAACTTTGACATCCTTGTGCTCATCGGCGATCAAGCCATTAGCAAAGAGGCGCCACAGACCCACCGACCCCGTAGTCAGGTCGTCCAGCACAAATGGCAGACTCGATATCGTCGACTTGGGAAACGGTATTCCGACAGCGCCATGGATACCCCATCCGATGTCCGCCACACCACTGACCGTGCGTTCCCATACATTTAAAGCATTGGCCAGAGTGGGTCCTGAAAAGACCTGAATATTCAATTCTCCTTTAGAGGCCTCATTGACCTTCTTCGCCCACGGTTCGAAGACTTCTGTGACAATCGGGTTCGACGGTGGAATGGTTGTAGCAAACTTTAGAGCCACAGGTTCGGCCAGAACCACACCCGCCCCTAACACCAGCGATCCGACTACGATGAGTGCAACTATTAAGAGTCGGACGAGACCGAGGGTCCTTCCATTGAAACAAGCTTTCATTGCCATAATTTTCTCTTTAAGCATACTAATTCCTCCCTTCGTTGAGTTGAAAGTTTAACCTCCTCCTGTAGTCTCTTTCTCTGTATCATTTCAGTGCCGCGTTCGCAAGCCACAGAACCAGGTACGGAAAAGCGATCAACAGAACCAATTTTACGATGTCCGCGAGGATGAACGGGATGACCCCGCGATACACCGTAGTAAGCGATACGTCCGGAGCAATGCTCTTGATCGCAAAGAGATTGAGGCCGAACGGTGGGGTAACCACCCCCATCTCAATCAGTACCACCATGATTATTCCCCACCAGATCGGGTCATAACCAAAGCTTACGACGATCGGCGCGACCAGGCACGCAGTTGCGATCATCACTGCGAATGAATCCATCACCATACCAAGCAGAATATAGATTCCAACCAGGATACAGATAACCGCCAGCCCCGAAAGTCCGGATCCGGTCAACGTTTTAGTCAGCCTCTCGGGAAGCCCCGAGGTGCCCATAAAGAAAGAAATCACCAACCCGCCGATAATGAGGAAGTAGAGCATCGAGGTGGAACGGGTCGTCTCCCCCACTACCTGCCACAGGGACCCCTTCCTGAGTTTTCCCCTGAACAGAGCGACCAGGAAGGCGATGACCGCCCCTACCGATGCCGCTTCGGTGGCGGTGAAAACCCCGGCATAGATACCTCCGATCACAGAACCGAACATCAGAAAGACCCATACGGAGCTCTTAAGCGCAAGCACCAATTCCCGGCCGCTGAACATATCCCGAACGGGCGCGGACAGAGGATCGAGCCGGATCGTGACGGACACCGCCACCATATACAACACCGCGGTGAGCATCGCAGGGACAAGCACCGCAATATATAACCGGCCGATCGACTGTTCGAGGAGCAGCGCGTAGATAACAATGGCGGTCGAGGGCGGTACCAACTGTCCGAGCGTTCCGCCCGCGGCAATGGTTCCCGTCGATAACTCCATCGAATAACCCCGCCGCTTCATCTCGGGCAAGGCGACGGAGCCGATCGTCGCAACGGTTGCAACCGAGGAGCCGGTGAGGGCGCCAAAACCGGCGCACCCCCCGATTGTTGCAAGAGCAAGTCCACCCCGAAGGAAACCGAAAAGAGCATGAGCCAGACGAAAGATATCGGCAGACATGCCGCCGGCAGTGGCGAAGCCGCTCATCATTAGAAATAGAGGGATCACGGCTAGATCAGCGTTTGTGATCAACCCCACCGTTTCCGAGCCCAAGACGCTAAGGGCCGGTGAGAAACCGGCCAACGCAGCGGCTCCCAGGAGGGCACAGATCACCAGTGCCGCAGCCAGTGGCACCAGAAACAGAATGATCGCCCACAGGAAAAGGAACATGAAAATCGCCAAGCTCGTTCCGTGGGATTTCAAAAGTGGGTTCAGCGAGTCGATTCCGAAGTAAAGGATCGCCGCAACAAACACGACTCCGATTGAAATCTTCATTGTCGCTCTGCCGATCTTGGGCCCGGCGTTCAGATTCGTCTTCGCACACCGCGTAGCCGGATTGGTTGGGAGCACCTTAGAATCCGCCGGTACTGAAGTGGATTCACGGGTCTCGTTGACAGCTGACGTCACCGAGCGGAGAAAAGAGACAAATTGAACGGGTACGCACAAGACAAACAAGACCGTGATTGACCACAGGAAAGGCCACATCGGCCACTGAAGGATCACAGTCTCCATGCCACGAAGGTGTGCATCATAGGTGCGCACACCGGTACGCCAGGCGATCAGGACAAGTATCGCAGTGAAAATCGCGCCGCCAACCGCCCGCAACCACGCCGTCGTGGGCTTTCCGAACCGTTTTGCAAGTATGTCGATATCCAGGACGGCACCCTGTGCAAATCCGCTGGGAAGAACCGCGGCAATCGCAACTGCGAAAACCGTCACGAGGAACTCATTTGAACCAGGGATTGGTGCTTTAAAAATGGCCCGCAGCACCACCACATCAATTACGGTTAGAATGCCGATGATGACCATGCCGATAACGCCGACAAATGCGATGCGCTGAGTCAGCGCGAGGGTTTTGGTTTCAACCCATGAAAGCAGATCTCTGCTCATCCGAATGTTCTCAGTTGAAGTTTGGTTCACTCTTTGCTTCTGTGCCGGCATGCCCTGTTCCTCTGGAACTGCCTTTTCAATCCTATGTTGAGGTTTACTCATCGGGTTCCTTGACCGGAGGGTACCTGCCGACGATCCCTCCGAAGGGGCCATCCCTCCATTCACAAGCCGCCTTGATCCCTTTTTCCCGACGGATCTTCTTAAACGTACCGACAGCATTTTGCAGAAAATGACCGAAACTGTCAAACTCGGCTCCATATTGCATGGATACCGTAAAACCCATTTGATCAAAGGTCCTGTTCACCACCCTCTTGGAAAGAGAGAGCAGCTCAAGATCGACGTTGGCTATTCTCCTGGCTATTGTTCGAGTTTCCTCTTCCAGCTTTTCCTTCGGAAATACGTAGTTTGCAACTCCATACCGCAGCATCTCCTCAGCGGTCAGGCTGTCACCCGTAAGGGAAAGCTCCTTGGCTTTCTTCAGCCCCATGTGCCATGAGTAAATCACGATTTCATCGCCGGGCGCCATACCCCTTGCGGGGGGATAGCCCAGCCTGGCATCTTCTGAAGCAATCAGCATGTCACACGCAAGGGCGATTCCTGAAGCCCCACCGAGGCAGTAACCGTGTACCTGAGCAATAATGGGCTTCCAGTTATTCCATATTTCCAGGAGATAATCAATGTGTCCCTGCACATGGGCCCTGCTGTCCCACACGCTGACGCCAACGCCAACCCCCTCTTCATTCTTGAGCGATTCATCCCACGACTTTGCCCCGTAATGAAGCGGCGCATCCCCCATGGTTTCGCTCAGATCATGGCCGGCTGAAAAGCAGGGACCTGCTCCCTTGAGGATGATCACCCGTACGTTTTTGTCTTTTTCCGCCTGCTTCAAACCCGCACTGAGCTCCGCCAGCAAAGGCCAGTTCAATGCATTCCGCTTCTCAGGACGGTTCAGAGTAATCACAGCAATTCGGTTATCTACTTCATAAATGATGTTTTCATAGGTCATATCAGAATCTCCTTCGCCGTGGCATCCCCGTCCTTCATCGGGTTCTCAGTCATTTCTTGATACTATAGTGACACTTATGGTAATAACTCCGCTGTATTAACAAAAAAGACTATCCGCCCCACGATCCGTCATACCCGCCCCGTATCAAGTACGGGGTAAACTCCAACGGGTACCCAGCATTATGTTGAAGTTCCTATAAATCCCGGATTCCCGTTTCCACGGGAATGACAAAAAAGTCGCTGTAGTACTAAGCATCTTTGGAAGCGATCTCCTTTATCTTCTCCTTTATTACTTTTCCGGTGGTGTTTCTTGGGAAACTCTGGCAGAAGATAACTTTTCTCGGCTTTTTATAACTGGCCAGGTTTTCCTTACAGTAATGAATGACTTCCGCCTCCGTGAGGGACTCGTTCGGCTGCAGGATGATTCCTGCGCAGACCGATTCCCCCCATTTCTCGTCGGGTATCCCAAAGACGGCAGCCTCTTTAATCTTTGGATGAGAATTGAGAACCAGTTCGATCTCCCGGGGGTAAATGTTTTCGCCCCCGCTGATGATCATCTCTTTTTTCCGGCCAACAATGGTGATAAACCCATCCGCATCGATCCGGGCAATATCGCCCGTATGAAACCAGCCGTTCCTGAAGGCCTCTTGATTTGCCTCGGGAAGATTCAGATATCCTTTCATGATATGAGGGCCCCGGGTAATCACTTCACCCGTTTCGCCCGGCTCGACATCCCGGTCGTCTTGATCAACCACTCTCAAATCTACCAGCAGGTGGGCTCTTCCCGTGCAGCCGAACTTCCGAAGCTGATCTTCCGGTTTAAGGACCGTCAACTGGGTCGATTCTGTTTGACCATAACCCTGGTAAAATCCCACATTCGGAAATAATGACAAAATGTTTTCCAGGTCCTTCAGGGGAATGGTCGATGCTCCATAATAGACCTTTCGAAGGGAGGAAAAATCATAGCGGTCAAAGACCCCTGCCACCAGCATATTATGAAGAACTGTCGGGACGGTAGCAAGATGAGTAACCCTTTCCCTCTGAATCGCCTCAGCGATGCTTATCGGATCGAGCTGAGGAATGACGACGACGGTTCCTCCGGCCGCCACGTGGGGCAGCAGAGCGATGTTCGTAGTCCCCGTGTGGAAGAGAGGCCCTCCCGGCAGAGAAATGCCCGCCGCCTCCACAGATCCATCCAGGAGCATGTTGACCGTACACGACACCCGCGTTCGATGGGTGATGACTGCTCCCTTAGGCTTGCCTGTGGTTCCACTCGTGTAAAGGATCGAGCACTCGTCATCTTCGGAAGAATCCATATCGGGTTCCACCGCTTTTCCCGACGACACAATCCCATCAAATTCCTCACCCAAGGGTAGAATCTGTTTTCCAATTGAAAGGGTTGTGAGAAATTGGGGTAAGAGATCTTTGAGCTGTGCAATCGTTTCGCTGTACTCGGATTCGAAAATCAGGGCCCTGGCTTCACAATCAGAAAGCATGTACTCCAGTTCTCTTGCAACGCAGCGATGGTTTAGAGGAACCAGGACAGCTCTAATCTTAGGCAGAGCGAAATAAGAAATGACGAATTCCTTGCAGTTTTTTGCCAAGAGGGCAACCCGATCCCCTCCCCTAATATTACGTTCTGAAAGACTGTTCGCAAGCCTGTTGCATTCAGCATTTAATTCAGAATAGGAGTACCTGTGCTCTCCGTCGATCAGGACGGTTTTATGAGGATACCTCCTGCATGACCGCAGGAGCAGGTCGTTTGTGGTCATACATTTGCTGTATGTCATTTCACGAGATCTTGCTCTCAAACCCGAGACCGGGCAAAGAGCAACGTTGGGCTCTTCAAGTCGCCCTCGTGCTTCCTCAGTCTTGGGATTTGCATCCTTCTTTTTCAACGGAAATGGTGTTTTTGTCAAGAGAAAATCGGAAGAAAAATGGAAAGAGGGGTGAAAGAGTTTGACAAGATCGATTTGTTATGCTAACCAAGACAACAACAGACGATTAGGGGAAGTTATGGACATTGTGAAGATTGAGATTGACAGGGACTTGTGTACAAGGTGTAAGACATGCGTGGAGTCTTGTTTTGTTGACGTGTTTCGCTGGGATGAAGAAGGGCAGAAGCCTATCGCGGCTTATCCGGAGGACTGTGTATGGTGTTATGCTTGTGAAATGGCCTGCCCCGCTCAGTGTATCGAAGTGAAACCCGTTGGAACCAGACCCATCCCGGTGCCATATTAGTTCTGGAAGTCCTTGACCCGCCGGAAGCAGGGCTTTCGCCGAAAGGGCGATCCTCAATAACGCGACTTATTAGAATAAAGGAGCTGTGAAATGGCCAGAATAGAAGATCTGGGAGAGGTTATCTGCACGGATTTGCTGATCATCGGGGGAGGGTTGGCCGGTCTTGTGGCAGCGATCAAGGCGAAGGAGTACCCGGTGGATGTTCTCTTAGTGGATAAGCAGACCATAGGGTGGGCAGGAAAAGCGCCAAAGGTGGGAGGGGGACTCTGGGTCATGCTGCCGGAGGATGACGTCGATCAATTTGCTCAATACCACGTTAGAAATATAGGGTGCTTTCTGAATGACCAGGACCTGTTGTATTCCTATGGACGCGAATCTTTCGGCGCAATGATGCAGATCACGGAGTGGGGGGTAAAACTTGCCCATGACGGAGATGGAACCCTCCAGACAGCCAGACATCCTTCCGGTTTATGGTCCGGAACAGGGATTGACCGCGACATGCTGTTCCCATTGCTCAACAAGGCGCGGGAAATGGGGGCAAGGATGATGAACAAAGTGCAAGTGGTCGAACTCCTGAAAGAAGGGGATCGGGTTGCAGGGGCCATCGGCTTCAGCATTACTGATGGCCGTTTTTATATCTTTAAAGCCAAGGCAACCCTGTTGGCTAACGGTGGGTGTAACTACCGGGTGAAGAGGATGTGGGCCTCCGGCTGCGGTGATGGTATCGCAGCGGCTTATCGGGCAGGGGCTGAGATGAGGAATGCCGAGTTCGGGAATTTTTTCGACGTTGACAGGAAGGATATTGACTTTCCAACTCCGAGCGGAGCCTACTCTTTCCTATTGAATGCATTAGGGGAGAATCTATCCGAACGATACGTGACCAAACAAGAACCTGACACTCCTATCTCAATCATTCTGGGGATGGAAAAGGAAGTGAACGAAGGAAGGGGTCCAATCTATATGGACCTATCGAAGACGCAGGTGTATCCAACAAAACCACCCCCCGTCTTTGCGGGCCGGTGGGGGATGCCCAGGATACTCGATTTTTGGCGGCTCCAGGCCTCCAAACAACATAAATATGGCCCTCCTCCTTCCAGGAAGGTTGAGGTAACAGCGGCTCTGAACGCTGAACTCTCCCCTGTGAGGGTGGACCATGAGATGAAAACCAGCCTCGACGGCCTCTGGGCCATTGGAGATTGCTGCTACCAGGGTTCTGCCTGGGCAGGGGCAGTCCCTGCGCCTCCCGGCAGATTGAGAGGCTCAGGGTTGATGAATACTCTGTTTACCTCCCTGAGAGGAGGCCCCTCCGCAGCACTTTTTGCATCCGCAGCCCCTCTGCCAAGAATCGATGTCGCAGAAATCCGGCAGCTTCGGGAGAAAGTATTCGCGCCTTTCCAGCGAGAAAAAGGGGTTTTGCCTGCTGATGTGATCTATTCAGTACAGGATGTGGTATGCAAGGTTAAATATAATCTCCGGAGGAGCAATGACAGGCTGGAGGAGGCCATTTCTAAGATTGAAGAAGTACGTCAAAGGGTGCTTGACCTCTATGCAAAAGACGGTCATGGTCTGGGCAAGTGTCATGAGGCGAAGAGTATGGCCTTGTGTGCCGAGATGACACTCAGGGCGGCCTTGATGAGGACGGAAAGCAGAGGGTCCCACTTCAGGGAAGATTACCCGGAACGTGACGACCGGAACTGGCTTAAATGGATCATCATCAAACAAAAAGGGGGCGAAATGGCGTTATCCACCGAGCCTGTGCCCATAGAGAGATATGGAATCAGGCCGTAGGTAGAGGTCAGGGTTCACACTTATATAGACGAGAGGTTGTCCGATATTTTATACACACCATCATAAATCCCAACAAAATAGGTCATTCCCGCGAAAGCGGGAATCCGGGAAAAGACTGGATTCCGGGTCAAGCCCGGAATGACAAGAACAAAAAGACTTAGGTCCTTATGTATAAAAAGGAGGTCTTCTGTGAGCGCGGTAGGAATTGAGATTGATATGGAGGTCTGCAACGGGTGCAAGACCTGCGTAAATGCTTGTTTCGTTGATGTCCTCCGATGGAATGAAGAAAAGAAAAAACCGGTTGTCGCCTATCCCGAAGATTGCGTCTGGTGTTTAGGATGTGAAGCCGCCTGCCCCGTTCAGTGCATTGAAGTTATCCCTGCCATCCCCGGGGAGATACACTCCTCTTTTTGACCGGGGAGGCTCAAAAAGAAGGCGGCAGAAAGGGGCGCCAAATGGCGAAAACAGAAGATTTCGGAGAGGTTGTCACCACAGACGTACTTATCGTCGGAGGCGGCCTTGCCGGTCTTGTTGCAGCGATTAAGGCAAAGGAGTATCCGGTCGATGTTCTGGTCGTGGAGAAAGAGACCGTCGGCTACTCGGGAAAAGCTCCCAAAGGGGGCGGCGTAATAGCCTGCATCGCACCTCAGGATGACCTCGATGGATTTGCGGAACATCATGTAAGAAACATCGGAGACTATCTGAACGACCAGGAACTGTTATATTCATTGGCCCGCGAGACATACCCGGCGGTTCAGCAGCTTGCAGCGTGGGGCGTACATACCAGAACGAATGAGGACGGAAAGATTGCGCTATTCGACCACTTCTATGGAATTATGCATTGTTCACTTGCTGCGGTCGATCTGGACATGCTGTTGCCGTTACGGACGAAAGCACGGAAGATGGGCGCAAGGATCATGAACAAAGTCCAGGTTGTTGAGCTCCTGAGGCAGGATGACCGGGTTGTAGGGGCAGTTGGCTTCGATCCGATCAATTGCCGCTTCTACATTTTCAAGGCGAAAGCCACAATTTTGGCGAACGGGAGCTGTTCCTATAAGGTACAGAGAATGTGGGCAACTGCTTCCGGCGAAGGGATTGCTGCGGCCTATCGGGCCGGGGCTGAGATGAGGAATGCTGAGTTCGGGAATTTTTACGACGTGCAAAGGAAGGACACTGGCGCTGCTGCTCCGGGAGGCCACCGATTCCTTTTCAACGCTCTTGGGGAGAATATATTTGAACGATACGCATCGACTGAGATTGAGGGCGGCGACATTCATGTCCGCATG
>Ga0214473_10007967_pt1 | contig 12557 bp, 12 predicted proteins | sample RVTome_7_FD_203509 | JGI IMG/M metagenome (GOLD analysis project Ga0214473, IMG submission 203509) | Soil microbial communities from uranium-contaminated site in the Upper Colorado River Basin, Wyoming, United States - RVT98D197 | ecosystem: Environmental > Terrestrial > Soil > Contaminated >... | reverse complement strand
AACCGCCGCGCGTTCCACATCGCGCTGGAGCGAGCCTTTGCCGAGGCCGGTCGTCACGGTCGTGATCTGGCGTGCATCATGATCGACCTGGACGGGTTCAAGCGATGCAATGACATGCTCGGTCACCAGAAAGGCGACGAACTGCTGCAGCGGACGGCCCGTGTGCTTGAGGCGAATTGCCGGCGCAGCGACGTGCCGGCGCGATTCGGCGGCGACGAGTTCGTGGTGCTTCTTCCGGACACGGCGTTGGAGCGAGCCAAAGCGGTCGCGGCGCGCATCGCCGATGAGATGCGCTTCTGCGCGTCGGGCTGGCAGGACCTGGTCGGCGACGCCTTTGGACTCGGCATGAGCATGGGAATCGCCACACTGCATCATTCCAGCCCGGCAACCTGCGACGAACTGCTGATGCACGCGGACCGAGCGCTGTACCTGGCGAAGGCGGCCACGGGTAGTGAGCCGAAGGTGTACGATCCGGTCGCGGCGTAATTGGGGCGGTGCGGAGAATAGGAACGTGGCCTGCGGCCGCGTTTTTCTATGCGCGTCCGCCGGCGATGGCTATTGGCGGGTGGTGACCTTGCCGCCGTAGCGGAACTGGCCGGCCTCGAAACCGCGCGCCTTGGCCAGGTGATGCAGCAGCAGCGGGTGGGCGGCCGACGCGATCAGCGGGAATAGGTCCTCGCGCGAGTCGGCGGCGATCGTCTGCAGCCGAATCACCTTGATATTGGGGCCTTCAGCAAGATCAGCGTCGGTGACGAAGACCACGTGTGCGCCGTGCTCGGCCGCCTCGCGGCCGAGCCCTTCGGTGATCGTGCGCGTCGGGCCGTCGGGTAGGAAGATCACCGCGCGCAGATCAGGGCCCGCCGATTCGAAGGGCCCGTGGCGAAACGCGCCGGCGGTGAATGGTGCGGCCAGCAGTCGAGCGCCCTCCATGAAGGTCAGCGCGCACTGCCGGGCCGTGACGTGTGCGGGACCGCGTGCGACGAACGCCAGTGCGTCGGCGGGCAGGAGCAGGTCGGCCGCGTCGATGATCGCCTGCTCGCGCGTCGACTGGAGGCAGTCGGCCGCCTTGCTCAAGTCGTCCAGGGCGCGGTCAAGCTGGCCCATGCCCTGCAGCGCGACGGCCATCAGGTGCAAGAGCGCAAGCGTGTTCGTGTACGTCTTCGTGGAGATGGCGGCCTCATCGCCGGCGCACATCGGTAGCAGCAGTCCGGCCGCTCGGCCGAGTGTGCTGTCGAGGTTGTTCACCACGCCGACGAAGTGGTGGCCGACCTTGTCCTGTTCGATCAGGTGCTTGACCTCGACGCTCTCGCCCGATTGGCTGACCAGAACGACCTGGCCGCGATCTCCCGGTAGCGCACAGCCGTAGTGCAGCCATTCGCCGGCGTCGATGACGTTGCAGGCGATGCCGGCCGTGGCGAGGTGCGGCCGAATCGCCAGGGGCGCGAAGTGCGACGTGCCCATGCCGGCAAACAGGATCTGGTCCCGGCCGGCCATGCGCCCGGACCACGCTTGCAGGACCGCTCGCCCGTCCGTGCGATAGAAGTCGATCAAACGGCCGAGAGCGTCGGGAAGCTGGCGGATCTCATCGAGAAAGCGGCTCATGGTGGCGGGTACTCCATCGAATGGCCATGCGGGCTGACCCGGCCACACGTTATACCAATCCCACTTCGTATTAGCGCGTCGGTTGCGGACGCGGCCTTGTGCTGACAGGCACTTACGATCCCTACGACGCGCACAAAGAATATGCGAAGCGTATTAGCGGGTTGGCCGTGTCAGACAAGTGGACGACGGGGTTGGTTCCGATAAGCGGGCGAGGCCGATCGGTCAGGCGGACCAGGATTGCCGTCAGCGGCAAAGATGAGCCGATACAATGAGTTATCGCGATCCGTCCAGGTAGGGCTGATGTCAGGCGGAAATGGGTCCTCTAGATCAGGTGCGCCGTGAACTGGTTCGAGCGGCTAAGTCAATTGCTACGTCGACTGGAAGGATACCTCGCCCATGAATGGGCGGAGGTGTTGGTTGAGTTGGTGGTGATCTGGGTGGTGGTGTACATGGTGGTGCGATTCCTGAGGGGCACGCGCGGCGCGCGTGTGATCAAGGGTCTGGCGGTCATTCTCATCTTGACGACGTTGGCGGTGCAGGTGATCGGTCGTGACAACGCCTTTGAACGCCTGCACTTTCTGTATCGCAACTTCCTGGGCTTCGCCTCCCTGGCCATGGTGATCGTGTTTCAGCCGGAGCTGCGCCGGGCGCTCACGCGTCTGGGTGAGGCCAGGCTGTTCCGCGGCGGCATGCTGCAGAAGGCTCGGATCGCCGACGAGGTGGTCGGTTCCGTGGCCTATCTGAGCAAGAACAAGATCGGCGCCCTGATCGCGATCGAACGGCAGGTCGGCCTGCGCGGTCTTCACGAGTTGGGCACGCGCCTCGATGCGCAGGTGACCCGGGAGCTACTCAATACGATCTTCTGGCCGGGTAGTGCCCTGCATGACATGGGCGTGGTGATCCATGGCGACCGGATCGTGGCCGCGGGCGTGCAGTTCCCCCTGGCCGAGGGCGAGCAGTTCAGCACGGAGCTGGGCAGTCGCCACCGCGCGGCGATCGGCCTGAGCCAGGAGACCGACGCGCTGATCGTCGCGGTCAGCGAGGAGACCGGTACGATCAGCGTCGCGCAGCGCGGGCAGATGATCCGGAACCTGACCACCGACGGGCTTCGCAAGGAGCTGGTTCGGGCGCTGGGCCAGGCCGAGACGCAAGGCGCTGCCGCCGGTGAAGCGGGATTCGAGAATGGCAACGGCGCGTAGGACGTGAGGCAAAGTCGTGCTGAGTAACCTTTGGCATAAGCTGGAAACATTCTTCGTGGTGACGGTCATCACGTTGCTGATCTGGCTGTACGCCGAGGGTGAGAACGTTCAGCGTTACACCCGATCGGTGACGGTGCGCTTCGTACCGCCGCTGGGCCAGAGTCTGGCCATTCAGCCGAGTGGCCCGCAGCCACTTCGGCTGACGTATAGCAGTTCCACCAGCCAGGACCAGCGGTTTCGAGCGGTGGCGGCACGGCCGATCGATCTTGAGATCGATCTGGAGGCGGGCGTGGACCGGGCTGAGCAGTCGGTGTCCGTGCGCGAGCGGCTGATGAGTGAACCGCGTATCGTCTCGTTCGGACTGCAGATCGAGAGTATCGAGCCGGATCAGCCGATCACGGTGACCGCGGAACGGCTCACGGCCGTCACGCTGCCCATTGCGATCGCCCCGGGCGCCGTGCAGCTTGAGCCGGGCTACGCCATCGATCCATCTGAGGCGAGGATTCAACTGCCGGTGCATTGGGCGATGGCGTCCAAGGATCTGCAGTTGCAGGTCGAACTGGATCAGATCGCCGAGTCACTGGAGCCGGGTCAACCGTACAGCAAGCGGCTGCGCATCTCGCCGCCGCCGGGCCTCGAGCAGTACGCGCGCGTCGAGCCGGACCGCACGCTGGTGACGTTCACGGTCAAGAGCCAAACCCAAGCGGTGACGCTCGAAGGCGTCAAGATTCTGTTGATGCTCCCGCCCCTGCTGGCGCGTCAATACGACGTGGCGCTGGCGAATGAACAGCTTGTCTTGGACCCGATCGAGATCGTGGGCCCCAGTAACAAGATCGCCGCGATCAAGGCCGACCCGCAACAGGTCGTGGCGGTATTGCGTCTGACGGCCGATGAGTTGGCCACGGCGATCACCGCCAAGCAGGTGCAGCTTTCGCTGCCGGAGGGCGTTCGGACGGTCGAGCCTCCGCCACGGCTGGAGATCGTGGTCACCGTGCGTCAGCCGGCCAGCGGCGGGGGATAGGCCCGAAAAAAGGGGCTGCCCTGGCTCAAAAGGCAGCGCATTTGCATGGCCGGGGCCGTTCGGGATAGAATACTCTGCTCGACCGACCGGTGACCGAAGGTCGCCACGCTAGGCAGCGCCCCAGGGCGCGATAGAGGTGTATGATGGCACATAAAAAAGGCCAGGGATCGAGTAAGAACGGACGCGATTCAAACCCACAGTACCGCGGCGTGAAGCTGTACGGCGGGCAGGTGGCGCGGGCGGGCAACATTATCGTGCGTCAGTGCGGCACGCCGTTCAAGCCGGGATTCCAGGTCGGCATCGGCCGGGACGACACGCTGTTCGCCTTGGCCGACGGCGTGGTTCAATTCCAGGGCCGGCACGTGCACGTGCGGTCGACGTAGGGTGGCCACAGCGATGGCGCATTCTTGAATTGATATCACTGCGGGCGTCCGAACGACGCCCGTATTTCTTTGCCCCCCTTGAAGTTCATTCCGGAAGTCGATTGGCAATCATGTTCGTCGATACGGCAACCATTCTCGTTCGCAGCGGCAAGGGCGGTGACGGTGCGGTCAGCTTCCGCCGGGAGAAGTTCATCCCAAAAGGTGGGCCCAACGGCGGCGACGGCGGAAAGGGCGGCAACGTGATTCTCGTGGCGACCCAAGGCGTCGACACGCTGCTGGATTTCGCCGGTCGCCATCACTGGCGCGCGGACGACGGGCGGCCGGGGGCGCGTAAACAGCAAATCGGTCGATCCGCGGAGGATCTGATCGTCAAGGTGCCCCCGGGAACGCTGGTGTACGATGACCAGGCCGGGCAGCTACTCGAAGACCTGGACTGCGTTGGCAAGCAAGTCGTCGTGGCGCGCGGCGGTAAGGGGGGCTACGGCAACGAGCATTTCAAGTCAGCGACGAACCAGACGCCGCGCGAGTCGACGCCCGGTGAGCCGGCCGAAGAAAAAACCCTTCGCCTCGAACTGAAGCTGATCGCCGACGTGGGTTTGGTCGGTAAGCCCAACGCCGGTAAGTCGACGCTGCTGAGCGTCGTGTCCAAGGCCCGGCCGAAGATCGCCGACTACCCCTTTACGACGCTGCAGCCGCACCTGGGCATCGCGGATCTGGGCGGTCATCGCCGCCTGGTGATCGCCGATATCCCCGGATTGATCGAAGGCGCCCATCGCGGCCACGGACTGGGCACACAATTCCTGCGTCACATCGAACGCACGCGCCTGCTCGTGCACCTGCTGGAGATCGAGCCGGTTGACGGCAGCGACCCGGTCGACAATTACCGCGCGATTTGTCAGGAATTGGCGGGATATTCACAGGAGCTGGCGAGTAAGCCGCAAGTGGTGGTCTTGAGTAAAATGGACACTTGCGGCAGTGCGGCCGACGGCCAAGCGGCTGCTGCCGCCGTGCAGGACGCGCTGGGGCTGACCCTCCTGCCGATCAGTAGCGCCACCGGCCAGAACGTGAGCGAATTGCTCGAGCAGTGTTGGCGGCTCTCGGGCAAGAAGACCGAAGACCGCTGGGCGGACGAAGGTGAGTCATGAACGTCAACTGCGTGGCAGTGAGCATCGGCAACACACGCACGCGTGCCGCCGCGTTCGTCGCCGGCAAGATCGCCCAGACCCACGCACTGGACAACAATCGGCTGGAGGGCCTAAGCGCGGTACTCGGCGAGCTGGTGGACGTCGTGCGGCTTCTTCACGGCCCACAAGTCTTGCTCTCATCGGTCAACCCGAAGCTGGACGATGCCGTCAATGACGCGATCGGATCGACGTGGGATCAGCCCGTGCTGCGGATCGAGACGGATCTGCCCGTGCCGATCGGTCGGCAGCTCGACCATGACACGCTGGTGGGGGAGGATCGTCTTCTGAACGCGGCCGCGGCGTACGGCGTGCTGAAGCAGGCGTGCGTGGTGGTCGACGCCGGCACGGCGGTCACGATCGATTTCGTCGACGGGGCCGGAACCTTTCATGGCGGCGCGATCGGCCCGGGCGCGCAGATGATGCTCGACGCCCTGCGGGCGCAGACGGCCCAGCTTCCGAAGGTCACCTTCGCCGCGCCCACCGAAGCGATCGGACGGAACACCAGTGACGCGATGCGGTCGGCGGTATTCCACGGCCTGCGGGGAATGGTGCGGGAATTGGTCGAGCAGTTCGCCGAGATGGCCGGCGCCTACCCCATGGTGATCGCCACCGGTGGCGATGCTGAAACGCTCTTCGCCGAGTACGACCTGGTGGACCGGATCGTGCCGGAGTTGACGCTGCAGGGAATGGCGATGGCGTTGGACGTGATGGTCCAGACCGAACTCGAATCGTAAGCCAGGCGAACCGCCATGCATGACACGCGCCAGACTAGGCCGGACGTGGCTGGGACGGTCCTGACGCTGCGCATCCTGTGGGCGGCGCTTCTGATGGGCCAGGTCGTTTTCTTCACAGCCGTGTTGATGGTGCTGATGCGCGGGTCGGGTGCACCGGCCGTCGGCGCGAAGGTGATCGAGATGATGCTGATGATCTGCACCGTCATGCTCATCGCGGCGCTGGTCGGCGGCTATCACCTGCGCATGCAGATCTATAAAGCCTACTGGCAGGCAGACGCCGTCACGCCCCGCGGTTACTTCGTCGGCAATCTACTGCTACTGGCGATGTTGGAAGGTGTGTCGATGTTCGGCTTGGTGATCGTGCTGCTCGGTGGGGCACTCTTGCCCGCCATCGGCCCGAGCGTCGTGGCGGTGGCGAGCCAACTGGTCAACTTCCCCACCGGTCGAGCGATGCTTCGCAAGAGCGATTCGGCCGACCATGAGCTTGAGCGTTGAGCGGGCCCGCGACGAGTGTGACGGTGCTGACCGCCGCCAGTCCCGGTGCGGTGGGCATCATCCAACTGCACGGCAAATCTGCGGCCCAGCTCGCGTCGAAGCTGACCGGTCGGCAGGCGTGGCCGGTTGGGCGAGTCGCGCTCGCCGATCTCGGCGGCATCGACCAAGGCTTGGTCGTGGCGCTGCGGAACGATTGGATTGAACTGATGCCGCATGGTGGACCGCGCGTGATCGGGCGGCTGGTCGATCGGCTCACCGATCTGGGCGCCCGATACGACCCGCAACCGGCCGCCAGACAGCTTTATCCCGAGGCCCGCAGTGATCTCGAAGCCGACATGCTGCTCACGCTCTCTCGTGCCGCCAGCAGTGCCGCCATTGACCTGCTGCTCGCCCAGCCAAGCCTGTGGCGGCAGTGGGCGATCGAGGATCGCGGCCAGCGTGAAGCGGCCGAGACGATCTTGGCACGCTCACGCACGCTTGATCGATTGATCGACCCTCCGACGGTCGTGGTCGTCGGTCGGCCGAACGTCGGTAAGAGCACGCTGACCAATTGCGTGCTTGGCCGTGAAGCGTCGGTCGTAGCGCATCTGCCGGGAACGACCCGGGACTGGGTCGCAGGACTCGCCGAGCTGCGCGGGGCAGAGGGGCCAGGTGTGGCGGTTCGATGGCTCGATACCCCGGGATTGCGCGACAGCGACGATCCGATCGAACTCGCGGCGATCGCACTGGCGCAGCAGGTGATCCACGCAGCGGACGTGCTGATCGCCATGCGCGATTCGCACACCGATTGGCCGGTGGCTCACGCGCTCGGCCGCGACGTCGACCTATGGATCATGGGCAAGGCGGACCTGCTCGACGTCGTCGCCGACGGCGACGGCCGCACCCGCGATGCGCCCTTGGCCTTGAGCGCCTTGACCGGTAGCGCCGTCGACCGCCTGCTGCACGCCGTACTCGATCACCTGCAACTGACCGAACTAGAGCAACCATCTCTCTGGGCGTTTTCGCAGCCCCTGTGTGATGCGCTGGCACGCAACGACATAGCGAGTGTTGAGCTGTATACGAACTCGTAGGGTCCGCGATCCGCGGACCACTTCACTCCCCTCCCTCCCTGAGGGATGGGCTGGCCCGCCAGGGCTCCCAAGGAGGGGAGGGTGTGGGTCCACGTCGTCCATTCGCTTGCGTCCGCGCTGGACTTCCGGGGGTGGGTGGCTGTGGCAAAGCGTAGCGCCGCCACAGAGCCTTCTGTCTGTCGTCGTGTGGTGACAGACCTACCTATCTTTACAGACTACGAGCCAGCAGATGTACAACGGTGTACCATGCGGCTTTGGCTGTCAAGGCGGTGACCGTTGCCGCACCGATGCAGACGCTTGCTCCAGCATGACTTGCGCCTCTCTCGCTACCAATCGCTCACAGTTATCCCCATCCCATCATCGCGGAACCTCGCTTGACATTCTTCCGGGGGGGGTAGCTTGGCTGTCCAGAACACGGGAGGCATTTTCTGGGCCCGGTGGAAAGGAGAGGCAGAAACCAGCAAATCAATCTGAGGGTCATGCGCGGTGTTTGTGTCCATTGTCATCTGTTGTTCTTGTTACGAACCATGTCTGTAAGGAGGAGAGAGAAATGAGAGAGCATTCTTGTGTTGTGCCACGGTCCGGTCTGTCGCAGCTCAGGCGGGCCGCGCTTGTTGCGATGGCAAGTGTTACTATCTGTGCCACAGGGCCGATCGCTTCCGCCGCAATCACAGCGACATTTCAGGAGGGTCTGGATGGATATGCTGGCACGGCGGATACGTATCTGCAGAACAATGACCTGAGCTCCCACGGGAGTATCGATACGGTGTATGTGCTGGACCAGGTCAACCCAACACGGACCATACAACAAGGGCTTCTGCGTTTCGACAACATTCTTGGGCCGGGCACGATCCCCCTGGGGTCCACGATCATCTCCGCGGCGCTCACCGTTTACGTGGCTGACGGGACCGACCATACAGGAACGGACCCAGATGTATACGTTCATCGAATGCTCCAACCGTGGACCGAAGATGACACGTGGAGCGACTGGGGCGATGGAATTGACCCTGACGGCACCGAAGCTGCTGCAAGTCCGGACTTAACCATTCCGGGCCCCATTCCATCATTTGCGCTACTTACGATTGATGTGACGACCAGCGTTCAAGCTTGGTCTGACGGAGCGAGTAATTGGGGCTGGGTGTTCTATATTGAGCCGCTGACCAATGAGCAATGGGGCCCCCGTTCTTCAGAGTACGCAAGTGGTTCACTTCGGCCGCTCCTGGAAGTCACATTCGTTCCCGAGCCGGGGACGCTGTGTCTGTTGGCAGTTTGCGCGTTGGGGATGATGGGTTGGCGGCGATCGGAGATTAGGCGATAGCGGGAATCAATGTCAGGGCAAGCTGCGCAGCATCCCCGATGGGACCTGACCTACCTCCCACACAGCGCGCCGCGCGGCGCGCTGTGTGGGTGCATGTCAGAGCCGGGCTGTCCACAGCCCGGACCGGTCCCGGCGCGCCGGCATAGGTCCCGCGCTGATCTTCCGGGGGACACTTCCGGGGGTCGGGGGTTGGGCCAGAGGAAAAGAAAAAAAAGCCGGCCTTGAGGTAAGGCCGGCTAAGATCCCCTTCTCCACACCCCCGATTGTTACCCCTTGTGCGCCACCACCAGGCATCGCCACATCTTCTTGACGCCTTGGCTCACAGCGGGGTATCGGGGTATCTACCACCAACCCACGAGCCAGTCCGGTCGGGCCGAATCTAGACCCGGCCGTAGAGATACTCCTTCAAGTAGTGAATCGTCTTCTCCTGCCCCTCGAGATGCCAGGCGTTCAGATCGCCGATCGAGACCATGCCGACCAGCGGCCCTTCCAGGCTGACCACGGGCAGGTGTCGGATCCGCCGATTGCGCATGACGGCGCGTGCCTCGTCGATCGAGGCGGTGGCCTCGCAACAGACCACGTCACTGGTCATGACGTCTTCGACGATCGTATCGGCGGGCGACAGGCGCTGGCCCACCACGCGCTGCATGAGGTCGCGCTCGGTGAAGATCCCCTCGACGTTGTTCTGCTCGTCCATGACCACGACTGCGCCGACTTTGTGCTGGTTCATCACGTTGGCCGCGTCGAGCACGGTTGCTTTGCGGTTGACGGTGACCAGGTCCGAGCCCTTGGCCTGCAGAATCTCAAGAACCGTGGACATCGCATCAGCACTCCTGTAGTGCGCACGTGGTGCGCTCTGGATCGGCGATCAGACATGCAACCGCAGACGGCGCCTCCGTGCAACCAGTCGGTCCTCGAGAACCAACTATGCTCATGATAGACGACGAATGCCAGGCGAGCCAATATTCTTTTTTTGCTTTTTCTTCTTTTGAATATCCGGCCAAGCGGTCGATTTACCCTTTGATTCTCACTCGCGGGCTCGAGGCGCAAAGAGTAGTTCGGCCAAGCGGGTGGCGAAAAGCCGGCCGCAGCGGCGGTAGCGGGCGTAGTGGCGGTCGGTTTGCCTGGCGAGTTGATCGGCGCTAAGGCCAGCCCGTGCGAACAAGGCGTCGGCGGCCGTGAAATCGATATCGGCCAGTGTCCACTCGAAATGGTATTGAAAGCCGTAGGCCGTCCGGCCGGCACGGAAGGCCTGGTGGCGGCAGGCGTCGGAGTACGCGAGCGAGAGCGCGTCGGACGGCAGCGCAGTGACCTGCTGGCCATGGGCGTGGAATTGAATGCCGGCGGCGGGTGAGCCGGCGAAGACCGGATCGGTCGACCCGGCGGCTGAACATGTGACCGTCTGCCAGCCGACTTCCGGCCGGGCCATCGGAGCGACTTGGCCGCCCAGAGCAACGGCGAGTAGCTGACAGCCGAGGCAGATACCGATGATCGGCAGGTCAGCGTCGTGGGCGGCTTTGAGATAGGCGATTTCGGGCTCGATCCAGGGGTACTGGTCGGTCTGGTCGACGTTCATCGGCCCGCCCAGGCTGATGACCGCGTCGGTGTGGCGAAAACTCGCGGGCACGGGGTCGCCGGCGAACAGGCGGAGGGTGTCGAGCCGGTGGCCGAGCTGCTGGAGGACGGTACCGAAAGCGGAGACGGTCTCGCGGGGATGGTGCTGCAGGACGAGAATGGCCATGGTGCGTTTCCAAGGAATCAGACGGCGTTCTCACTGTGACTGGGCACTATCGTGCTGCGGGCAGCGGAACACGGCTTGCCCGCCTTCGCTCGGGGCTACGGCGGGCCAAGCCGTGGCACCCAATCTGCGGCGGCGGTGCTGAACGTGAGTGTGGCGGCGTGGGCGTGTGCTGTCAAACGGGTATTGCGGCCGATAAGTGGGGTATGGGCGCGCTGACGGTGACGGTTGTCAATGGTGGCGGTGTTCGCGGGCTGGTGGGCCTGGCGATGGCCGCGAGCCGTGGTGAGCCGCGGCACATCACGCTGCTGCACTTTCGCCGAGATGAACCGGGCGCCGAGACGCGCCGTCAACATGTGCTGCGGCAGGGCAGTGTGTATGAGGTTGGCCGGACGGTGGTTGCGGAACTGCCGAACGTACGGGCCGATGCGCAGACGATAAAGCGCGGCACCGCGTTCAAGCCTGTGCAGATGCTCGTGGCGGCGATTGCGTACGGCGTTGAGGCCGAGTGCTCGGAGCTGGTCTGGCCACTGTCGGTCGACGCGAGACATGAAGCGGTCGGTCGGGTGTCCGAACAGGTGATTCTGCTGCGGCAGATCACGGAGCTGGCCGGTTGCACGCCGCCGAAGATCGACATGCCGCTGCTGGAGCTGACGGACCGGCAGATCATCGAGTTGGGTGAACAATTGGGCGCGAGTTGGGAGCTGGCGTGGTCGTGTCAGAGTGACGGCGAGAAGCCGTGCCTGCGATGCGGCCACTGTCAGCGTCGTGCGGCGGCGTTCGAGTCGGCGGGGGTGGTTGATCCGGCGGTTTGGCCCATCGCGGGGGCGCGGCGGCGGTGAACGGCGAACTGCGAAGCTCGAAGTCCGACACGTAGAATGCGAAGCAGGTGCGCGAACGACTGGGTGCTGTAGGGAGAGCGATGAGGACGGGGGTGTCTTGACGTTGGGGTCCGGGGCGTTCTGGCCAGGAGCTAAGGTAAAGGCTGCGGGGGTTGCGATGGGCGGCGGCTGGGGGTAAGTGTGTGGGCATGACGCACGGGGGGTGTGGGAGGTGATCATGGTTGTGCTTGATGGACAGGTGGCGGTTGTGACGGGCGGCAATAGCGGTGTTGGGTTGGCGACGGCGAAGCTGCTGGCGTCGGTGGGGATGAAGGTTGCGATTGTGGGCAGGCGGGCTGCGAAGTGTAAAGCTGCGGCGGACGCGATCGCAGCGGCGGGCGGCGAGGCGATGGCGTGTCCGGCGGACATCGGCGACCCGAAAGCGGTGCGTCGGGTGGTCAGGGAAGTCTCAGCTCATTTCGGCGGCGTGGACGTGCTGATCAACAACGCCGGCGGCGGTGGCGGCGGACGTCTGCTCGACTGCACGGATGAGCAGATCGACACGCTCATCAAGGCGCACGTCTATGGGCCGTTCTACTGCACACGCGAGTGCTACCGCGTCATGGTCCAGCGTGGGCGCGGGCACGTGATCAACGTGGCGTCCGTGGCGGCGCAGTGGACTCACGCTGGCGAGATCGCCTATGGGACGGCGAAGGCGGCGATGCTGAAGTTCACGCATCATCTGCGCAGTGAGTTCGCAACGGCGAACAAGGAGCAGGCTGTGAAAGGGGCCGATGGCGAGCGGTTCTTCGCGCACGTGCTGCTGCCGGGCGGCATCAAGACGCCGTTCTGGGAGCCTTTCGGGGTCGACTATCACAAGCAGCAGTGGCTGGAGCCGGAAGACGTGGCGGCGGTGATTCTGGCGATTTTGCAGCATCCGGAGCAAGGCCGGCCGTTCTTCGAGAAGATGTTCGCCGACAAGGCTGCTCATG
>Ga0214473_10007966_pt1 | contig 12557 bp, 28 predicted proteins | sample RVTome_7_FD_203509 | JGI IMG/M metagenome (GOLD analysis project Ga0214473, IMG submission 203509) | Soil microbial communities from uranium-contaminated site in the Upper Colorado River Basin, Wyoming, United States - RVT98D197 | ecosystem: Environmental > Terrestrial > Soil > Contaminated >... | reverse complement strand
CTCTGAGTGCGACTCCGCTCATTTTAAGAATCCCTCTATTCTTTTCCTTCACCTTCTCAGGATGGTGAAGAGCGAGGCCAGCAAGACGTCTGAGGGCAATGCTATCAGCAGGCAACTTTTCTCTCCTTTAATTAAATTTCTTAAAATTTCTCGTCCCGATATTATCTCTGCCGTTATACATCTGGACAGGCTTCCATGTGGAATATTTGATCGGCCTGCCGTCTGTATTTCGCGTCTTCATCACCCGAGCAAATCTTGGTTTCTCTTTTAGTAATACAGATAAATCCTCTTCCCTTGGAATTCGAGTCAGAGTAAGGAGCAAACGATCTGTCTGGTTATCCTCTCGAGGGCCGACCGTGGTTGAGGTTGAGCTGTCACAAGCCGAAATAATCATTATCAACCTAGTCCTGGTCCGAGTTGCTCGATATGGAACCATCCTACCTCCTACTTCTTAATCTCGTAGTAAATCCCACTCAATGGGAAGGCCAGTTTTGGAATCAATTTTTGTTGACATACAGTACTTTTTTAAGACCCATACCTAGCGTTTTTGTAATTTTCCACAATCTGACGGTTCGCACTAGACAATAGATGGTCATACAAAATAACTTCTGCTATCCATCCTCCACCATAACCAACGTCCCAATCCTTTGACATTCCGCCAGCTATATCAAATTGCGTATGTCCAAATAAATCCTGAGTACCTTCCCTCAGTAGAACACCATTGCTCCATAGTTGGAAACCGTCCGTGGATGAATCATAAAAAAGTTCTGATAATGAAAAATCTCCGGGGGTAATCCCATTAGCCTGCGTCTCTCCGTCACCCCCCACTGCGACCACTACTTGTTCACTCGCACCCGCATATTTACCAAAACCATTAAGTTCACACACCTTATAATTGTATGAATCTGGATCTACTGCCCCAACAATAAAAAGCGTCACCGCCACGAATTTAGCAGAAGAAAACGTAAGTTTACGGGTGGCAGCTTCTTCATCCAAAAAATGTATTGTGGGAAAGCCATTAATAGTCTTAGACTCATCAAAAATTGGACGCAAACCAGCCGTGCCCTGTGAAGCGTCCCTGCCGCACCCACTTCTATCAGCCCAAGTACTAACTCCATTAGACCCGTCTTTTGTTATGCCAGTATCAGAACGTAACCAGAGGGCACAGCCCCCAACACCAAGGGAAGTTAATCTGAAAAACTCCCCATTGGCAGGTATTACTCGTTCCCTAGAAAAAAATCTTCTTGCCGATCTTCTCATATTAGATTTTTATTGCGTAAACATAAACTGTTACATCTGGATGGAGAGCCCCCGCGTCTCCGCTTGGGTCGATTCCAATGCTTCCTCCATTGATAAACGGCCATTCATGACATTCGGTAGTGCTTGGCCCCAATACTGTAGTTCCATCATCGGCAATCCCGGCCTTTGGAAAAAGAATATTTCCATGTTCGTCCCTGAGATTTAAAGTATATGTTACATTGTTGGTCGTTTCCCCTGCGACTATTACAAAAGTATGTGTCAACCCAGATACCGACTCTGCAAAAATAGAGGTCTGCTCTGCATGACCTGTTGCCCCAAAACTAAAAACTGCCTTATGTTCAATCATTTTTTCCTCCTATAATCTACTAGGCGCTCAGACAAATATTCCCGAATCATGTTACCCCTCCTTCAACCATGGCTTCGCTCCCGGGTGGAGGCGTCGGTTCAGCGACCTCTGCCGCACCCGCTCCTCCATTTCCACCACCAGGACCGACACCCAATTGGCCAGCCGCCTCCTCAACCTTCCGTAGGGTCTCTTCGACCTTGTCAATGCTTTCTGCCTGATCATCCGTGACAATAAAATCGGGCTCATAAAAACCAAATGAGTTCACTTTTCGCTTCAGGAGTTTATAGGGTTTGAAATACTTACCAACTAATGAACCTGCTGCATCTTTCATCAATTCCTGATATCGCGGCACAAGCTCGCTATTTCTGATTTGTGCCGAGATCCCTGAGATTTTAATGTCACAATTCGCACGAAGCATTTCTTTCCTTGCCTCGAGGGACATTGCGGCAAATTGCGCCGCAGCGGGGTTATCGCTCATAACTCTCGAAATACTGGGATCAGAATATTCGCTCCAATTTAGAATCAACACCTCGAGAGCGGCCCTAATCACATTGATAGCGCCCTCCTCGATATCTTCCCCTATTGAGTCAAAAATAGTCATACTCTGACTAGTCTTCAGGTCCACTTCACCTTTGGTGATCTGAGTCCGCGTCCCACGTTGACCCGCCACAAATTGATTTACGAATGAAGAATTTTCCCGGCGCTGGTCCCAGTGTTGAAGCGTGGCGAGAGTCTCGTTGGTTGAGGGACTCGTATAGACCTCCTTAACCACCTGTTGGCCAGCCGTCGCGTTTGGACTACGAAGAACCGTCTTACCAGGAAACATTGCTATGTCTGTGGGGTCCTCAAGATCCATCCGGTTCAACTCTCGAAGTTTATTGACCCGCCACGACAGATCGTCAATGTGGAGGCTCATCAAGTTGCAGGTGTTGAGCCACAGGAGAAGAGAGGTCTCGATAACTCCGTGTCCCTCAAACGTAAATAGATCTGGAAGGGGAGAAAAAGACACTCCTGGCCATCTCATTGTCACGAAGGGGTTTGGTTCCGGGTTCCGGATCAAAACATCTCCAGCTACAGTAAACCTGGCGTTATCGAGAAGAAGCTCTCCCTGCTTATCCAAGATAATGCCCCAATGCTCAACCAACCTTACGACGTGCCTAAAGGAAGTCCTTTGGTAATACTGACCTTTCCTGCGGGCCCGTTTCTCCGCAGTCTCCTTCCCCCAGGCTGTCTCGTTGGCTGTGACCTCATCCAACCTTACATATCGTCCACCGAGGTTTTTGACCTTCCATAAATCGAGCCACTCCACATGATCCCAATAATCTCCGGACCATGGCTCTCGTGGCATCGCATCCGGGTCACGGTAGATCTGCCACGGAGGTACGAGGGAAAAGACTAATCCCTTACCCGGGACCCACCTCGGAATCATCTCATGGGATTGGCCTATAGCAAAGCCGAGTTCGGAACCATCACAGAAGGCAGTGTCGAGACGTGCATGTTGGGGGTTTAACCAAATACTTAGGGCATCCCTAAAGAAAGAAGCGATCCTTTTATCCTCCGGGCCCACTCCCTCGATGGAGTACCAGTCTGGTTGCCTGAGTGCCTTGCGGATGACGGCTACACCCTGTTTTACGGTAGCCGTCATATCGCCTGTCACCATCTTGGCTTGCCACTCTTCCTTCTCCGAATAATCGATGTTTGCGCGGTAGGCTTTATAGCACTGTTCCCAGAGGTATCTCACGCCCACATTAGCCCTTTCGCTTTCTTCTATGCACGAATGGGCAAAATCGACATAGATGTCTGGGTCCTCCTCACCATACCGGCGAGCCGCTTCGGACCTCTCTTCGAGTTCTTGGTCGTCTACCCCTTGAAGTCCTTCGTCCATCGCTATGAATCGTCCTTACGCAATTGCGTGTATCCTGAAATAAAAAAACCCCGAAATAAACGGAATAAGTTCTGGTGAACCTACTCCCTAATTTCGGGGTCTCAAATATCTCACTGGGGTGAGGTCGGAGACTATCCTTTCAGGTTAATTCTCTTCCTCAATCCCTTCTCATTTTTCTCGTAATCACTAATTCCTCCCTGATTTAGATGGATGGTTACTGAACCAGTATAATCGCTTCCGATGATTCCAAGCATCAGGAGAGAGTTCACGATATTAAGTTCATGCTCATTTCTTCCGTTTTGGATTCCGTGATCTTTGTATTCTAACATTTTAGTCCTTACCATTTTTCAACCTGTCTGTCAAGAAAATAATTATTTTTAGGATAAACAGATTGATATTTATACACATTTGCGTTAAAATCTAACAAATTCAATGCGAGGATAATGAAGTTATGAGAGAATGCAGCGTGCCGGGGTGTGGAAGAAAGCACTATGGTAAGGGTTTTTGTAAAATGCACTTGGCAAGAGTTACTAAACATCCATTGTCTCCAAATCTCCAGCCCCTAAACTCTCCAATGTTAAAACCAGAAGCTCGCATTGGCACATTAAATCCGAATTGGAAGGGTGGTGTTTCAGAATACAAAAACCATTCCGAGATGAAACGAATGAGAAATATAGTTTTAGAAGAGGAAAATTACACATGTCACTATTGCGGTAAGCCTACTAATAGAATTCATCACAAGGATCTTTCAAAAGACAATCACAAAAGAGAGAATCTTACCGCTTGTTGCAATAGTTGTAATTTGAAATTCCCAAGATCTCGTAAAAGTAAATATATTAAATTATATGGTAAAACCCTGGCCGAAATTTCAAAGTTACTTTCCATATCTATCCCCATCGTCTGGAAGCTTCATAAGGTTGGTAAACTTCCAAACATTCTTGCTGAAAAGGCTTTAGCATTAAGTAGTCCCATTTAGTCCACCCCAACGACCTGGATGTCCTCAATTTGGTCAAGATCCAGCAATCTTCTGAAGTTCCTCGGGTCCTTCCTCCACTTCTTTCGAATGCGCTTCCTCTTGGACCGAGGGAACCTGAACTGGATCGAGGTGGTGACTATTCTCTCGATCACTTCGTCAAGCATAATCTCGAACCCCTGCCGCATCCGCTCCATTGCCGATCTCTCAAGTTCACCCAACCTAAGCCAGACTTCCGTGGCCGTCATTGGATCTTTGGCCGTGTACTCCCCTGGAATTAGCGTCGAATCGGTCAATGTGGTAGATTTCATCATCCCTCCGAACTCTTTTGGAATCCAGAAAAACCTAAAAACGCATCGCAAAATAAGCAATAAATCTCCCAACCGTTTTCAACACGCCTTACCTCTTGTTCTGGATGTCTACACATTTCACTCCTTTTCAAACAGCCTCCCAATAGCACTGTGAAGACCATAATCCCCCGGCCTCAAAAATTGCCTATGACAGTCTTTACAGTAAAACTTTGGTACGCTTTTTCCATTTGCATTCCCGTTTTTATACACGTTATTACTGCCACAGGATGGGCAGGATGGATAAGAGATAGTATTCCAGAGGTCTATCCCCTCCCTGCGCCATATCGAAGATTTCCTTTCCAACGGGGGGAATATTGAATCTATCGCTTGAAAAACCCTTTTCGCAGTTTTAGTCGTTGCCCTTAACGTGTACTGATCCCTATCCTTTTCCCGATACACCGAGAAACGCCCGAATTGAGCCTCCAGAATATCTTCGAGCCGATAAACCTCTTCTTCCATAAAACAATGCGTCGAGAATTTTACCTCCAATGCCCTCCTCGTTCTATTGGAAACGCTACCGTCATCTCCAAACCAAACAGCTATAGTTAATGGGGTGAGTATAAAGTCAGTAGGCAAAACCTTTATCCGGTTTTCATACCACTTCCGATAGTGATCCAAAAAAGCCGGGGAATGTCTGGTTCTCATTATGATCCTTCTGTAAATTTTATTGGTTCTCCTATCGTAATAATTCCTTTTGCTTATTGATTTTTCTGTAAGATAATATTCAAAGTGCCTTGCGGTCCACAGCAAATATTTTTCATCGCTAAGTTTTCTGGTGACAGAAAGTGATGGAGTTCTATTTTTGGGGGCCATGAACAAATGCCCATCTCCCAAGAGATGTCCATCAAGGATTTGCTTCTGTATATCGGTTAGGGTGACCGGCCCCTTTATCCGATAAACTCTCCCGATAGCATCTCTAAAGAGGGTATCATCCAGATTCAGGAAGGCGGCATTACCGTATTCTCTAATCTCTGCGAGTGACATCTCTATGCCTAAACCTCCTGCCTTTGTAGGCCTTGCGGTCCCGCAACCGTCTCTCACACATTAATTTTGAGAGGACTTTCGTTTCAGACAAGCAGCCGTTGGCATACTTCCAGGCTTTTCTGCCACTGGCATGTTCTTTGACTCTTCCTTGCTTAGACATTCCTCCCCTCCATCTGAGTTAGAAATGTGGTGGCCCTTCACTCTGATTAAAAATCCGATAACTCGCCCAATAAGACGGCGAAAAAATGGAATGAGTCTGGGCCGCCGGCGGTAATCCCCACACCAAAGTTCAGGCCTCATCTTAAAAAAATAGGCATTTACGATGATCCCCATCTCGCGGCTGAGAGGATTCATCGCCTGTATCATATGTGGGGTCGGGGTATGTCGCCTACAATCCCCATTGACATCTTCTTTTCCGACCTTGATCCAGAATCTACATCCATCACACCTCTTCATAAAGGTTGTCCTCCTTTTGAATCTTTTTGGACGAATTCTCCATTGACAAATCTCTCGACGAAATCGGGCCGACATCTCTGCTCCCCAACTTCTGGGTGTAATTCTACGAAGCGTTGAAGCTGGCGCAATCGGTGGTCTTCCTCAAAGTAGTTCGGGTGCTCTTTCACGAAGTTCTCGAAGGATTTCACAGAAAAGGTATATGCTTTATGTAAATCCCCCCGATTGTTTTCAAATATCTGCCCTGGAGTTAGGGTTTCGACTTCAATTGCAAGAATGCACTGGGCCAATACTGCGTCAGAGATATAAGTGAAGTTATCCATTTCCTGCCTTCCCTCAATCAATCAGAGCTCACCAGTACCTGTCCTATCCGCTCTAGGTTGTATATGATAATCCCCTTCCGAGGATTGTATTCGCGGATCCAGGGCGGGTCCTCCCTGCGTTCCCATCCTTCGATCCTGCGGGCATCTGCGTAGACCTCATGGAGAGAATGCTCTCTTCGGCATAGACGACCAAATGAAATTCCGAGTCCAAAGCTCATTCTTTGATTCTCCTCAGACCAAATGGGATTCTCGCCCCACACTTATCACAAACCGCATCCGGGTATGGATCGTCATCGGTTATTTCCAATATCAACTGTCCATCTGGACAATCTCGACATTTAGCCACCAAGATCATTCCTTCACCCTCCTCAAACTCCCGTCCTCGGCCACCAGATACTTTCTCCCACTGAAATCGGTGTACGAATCCCCCGGTCTCAAGAACCTGCATTTCCTCCTAAAGTCCAAAGTACAACCCTTCAGATGGGGGTCGCGCCTATGCGGATGAAATGGCTCATCGTGCTTCGGTAACATGGTTATTCCCATTCCTTTCCAAACTGGTTCTCCCCCGCAATCTTAACGAAGGGTATCATCCAATCTTCAGGCTCCAGTCCTTTGAGGAAGTCAAAGCAGAGTTCCTTTTGGTCGATACCTGCCTCAATTCCGGTATGCGGACACAAATGGTAGTGCCTGACTACCACTGGCACTTCATGAGCTCTCACGGGAAAGAATCGTTTCAGAGGTCTCGGAAAACAGGTCTTTTTGAAGTGTTCCCACCATGAGTCGTAAATAACGACCGACTTTATAATGTCTTTTCTAACCTCTCGACCCGGGATGAAGGTCCTGAAGAACGTCTTCACCGCCCTTGTTTCCCAATTGACGAGTTGCTCGACGGTGAGGTTAGTAAGGACGTCCGGGGGGATCTCGGTCGTATATTCGAGTTTAATCCTTTCAAGGATTAGGCGTTCTATGACTGGATCTGGAAAAGTTTTCATCATCTCTCCTTCAGCTCAAACATCTCGGTCGCCATGCTTCCCGGAAGATGAAGAGGTTTCCCCCTAGGCCCCCCCATAGCATTCATGATCTCTTCAACCGTCCCGATCGGTGGACCGAGTCTTTCCGCCACGATGGCGGAGATGTGCTCCCTGAACCTGGCATACCAGTTCTTCTCCCCAAACTTCTCCTTGAATCGTCTGACCGTTTTACGCCTTTGCGTATATGAATAGCTCAAAGTTACCTCCCTCTTGTCAATCGTGTCCAAAGATGGCCCGATAGTTCTCCCTATATGCCTCGGAGACGGTTTTCCCTCTGCAGGCTGGGCATTGACACAACTTGTTTGGTGGGCCCTCAGAATGGCTACCATCCCATATCTGGCCGCAGCCAGTACAGGCGAACCGTTCATCCTCCTTACGGCGCTTCTTGTTGCGGTAAACCGCCTTCCACTCGCTCATTTCTCGTCCCCTTCCATGGGCAATACCCATTGCGATATCTTCTTTGCCTCGGCCAAGACCTCTTCCGTCGTCGGTCTCGTCCGTCTGGGTTCTTTTCCCCCCTTTGTTAAAGCCAATGCACTCCTGTCCGCATCCATAATCCTCATGGCCGCATAGAAACAGCTAAGTCTTAATTCTGCCCTTTCCTTTCTTGTCATTGATGATCACCTCCTTCCTTGGTAATTGCGGCAATGGCATCCAGTGTGTTATCCCGCAATCCTTGAAGGTCCATTCCCACCCAGGACCTCCAAAGCCATATCCCTCCCAAATATATTCGATAAGCGGTACAGAGAAAATCAACTTCCCGGGTGGGGGATCGTCTGGAGACGCAGGAATGCGACCTCGGTACCCACTTATCTTCCCTTCACGCCGAGCCGTCCAAAAGGAGACCACCATCACCTTCCCGTCCGTGATCAGGACTGGCTCTCCCTTCGCTGGCTCCTGGTCTTTAAGGCTGATCCAACCCGTCATCCTATCACCAAGTGTACTCTCGTTTCATGGTGTATCAGGTCCTCTTCGGGAACGATGATGCCGAAACATCCGAGGCCGGTATGCTTCATATAAGAGTTACCTTCTTCATGTGTCAGAACATCATCGGAGTGGATCGTGATCTTCCTGTCCAGCTCACCGATGCAGGGCCAGGGATATTCCTTCTTCTCGTCTTTGATGCTGTACCAATCGCTGATGTAGAAGCCGTAACTCATTGTTCTCTCCCTCGTTTGCTCAACGAGATATCACACTCCGACATATCTGTGTCAGTCCCGCCTCCATGGACTTTGTAACCAAGTTTTCCCAGGGCATCCTCAATCTTGTGCCTTTCCTCTGGTTTCAGTGCGGGCTTGATTGTCAGTCTGTAATCTTGCTTGGTCTTGGGTGGCATTGATATCACCTCCTCCCTTCACCTCCGGCTTGTAATTCCACCCCGCCCCATATCTCAGCCGATCCCTCATCACCGATTCGCAGGCAGCAATCACGGCCTTCAATGAAGTATCATAGGGTCCGTAAAGAGAGTACATGGCGTCCTCTCCGCAGTCCCAGGAGTTCTCGCCCTTCCCCGGGAACGGGATAGGTCGGTCCGGGATGAGTTCGGACCTGATCATTCGCCGTGGAAATGGCCAGCGCGGGCGCCGCCAAGTGTCCTCGTTGATCTTTACGAGGGCTGGATACCCACCTTCAGGCATTGGGACCACAACCCTTTCTTCCTTGATGGTCCGACTGGAATACTTCGAATGGCCGAATAGGATGTCCCGGAGGTCCCAATGGTGCATTCGAACATACCAGGGGTCTTTCGGTCCGCTCTCCACAGGATCACGCCATAGGGTCCACCAGAGTCCCCATTCGTGCCAATAGACCTCGATTTCCCGGCCATTCCCGTACTTCTGGCCTTCGCGTTTCGTCCGGTTGGAGAACCAAGACTGGACCTTGAAATTGCTCCAACGGATCCAAAGCGAGGCCATGACGAGTTCGACGCCGGCGCTCAAGGCGTGTTCACCCTCTCCGATTCCAAGACTCAGCATAAACCCGGGGTGCTGAAAGAGTCGCCAACATATCTCGAATGGACCAACCCAGCACCGGCCATGCCTGATCCCACTTCCTAACCTATTCCCAGGCTTTCCATTCAGGTTCTGCCAATGCATTGATACCTCCTTCCTCTCTATGAGCGGCTTCCATGCGTCTACCCGGGCTTGCAGTAGTAAACATTCAGCCTCTGCAAGCCGTGCCTTAGCCACAAGACAATCAATCCTGCACTGTTCTACTCTTATACCCAAATCCTCCATGTCCTTTTCCTAACTCCTCCTAAAATAATGTGCCGACCCTGTAGTTGCCGGGTACTCCCAATATTCCCCTTTGGTCATCTCAACGACTTCAATATGATCCACGAGAAATTGCTGGGCAGGGAATTCGCACCTTAACCTTGCTTCCTCGTCGGTTCTATAGTTTGAAAGGAATCGCCCCAATTCCTCAATGGTCCTGCAGAGGAAGATCTTTCGATCATGCGTCACTATTTTGGTCACCCTCATCCTTCTCTCCAGTTGCGAACCCTATGCCACTTTAACCGTTGATCCCGAAGAATCCAGAATAACGAACTGCCCGCCAACTACCATCTCGGCCTCCTGAAGGGTCACCTTCCGGTAAGCCCGCTCGAAGGTCTCCTTGGGGAACCAGAAGATGTAGCCGTCCTCGTAACGGACCTTGTACCCCGGTTGATTGGGCATCCCATTGCGGATCAACACGGGATCTTGTCCCTTTGAGAGGATAAAGGTGAACTCGTCGAGGGGCTCGGCTGCTACGATCTTCGTACCGATGTAGATTTCTTCCATGACAATCTCCTTTCTATTTGCATACGTCTGCAAAGTTCAGACGATTCGTTTGACCCATTCCTTTATCCGGATCCATGCGACCAGAACCTTTCTTGTCCAGAGGAATTTAACCCACTGCCGGATCGTCCGTTTAACCTTCGGGGGCCGATAAAGCCTGACCTCAGCCTCAATCTTGTCAAACTCCTGTTTCTTTAGTTTGACCCTGACCTGTTTTCCACTCGGGAGAACCAGCTCCATTGATAACATCCATGCCTCCTCTACACAGGATACTTCCGCTCCATGAAATCGAAGTATTTCCCGTATATCTCAATCAGTTTTCCCTGAACTTTATTTTCCCTTCTCAGACGGTAAACAAGGAGCTTGTACGCCGCCACTTGAGCATTCCTAAGTCTTTCGATGGTTTCTGCCCTCGGAGGGCGTGGCATTAGATTAATCCGCATTCTTGTCATGGCTTACTCGTTCCTTGCGATCGCCGCATTGGCTCGCATGACAACATCATCCAGACTGGTCAATGCCAGTGATCTCTCCCGGGACGGGGGACAATCCAACAGAATCATCTCCGCAAGCTCCTTCGACTTTGCGCGGATCTCTTCATACCGTGCCGACTGCGTCCCTTTGGGCGGGTGATAGGTGAAATCCCTTTCGAGCCTTTCGGCATCTTCCTCCAATAATTTGTAGCCTCCCACCATAGTCTCTTCCTCCCTTCAGAATGTGATCTTTACGAACCGTCCATCGATGAGGACGTGTCCATCAAATTGTAGGGTGATTGAGGGTGAATTCGATATCTCATTCCTCTTTTTTCTCTTCGGTACTCGGTTCTACTGGCGGTGCCTGTACTGTTCCTGCTTCTTTTTCTTCCGTTGCTTTGTTTTTCTCTTCGTCCATAATGTCCTCCTTTCACCGAATCCACCCTCAACCCTCGTCTTCTCCCTCTATGTAGCCCGTTCCTGCTGGGCATTCGTCTTCGATATCAACGGTCATCCCCATGATCTCATATACCCTGACGTGCTTCTTTCCGTCTCTTTTGTTCAGTTCTTTGACAAGCATTTCGTGGGCGTTTGGAGATAGCCTTATCCGCTTCGGCTTGATACCTTCGGTCTCCAGTTTCATCCGTGCCCTATTGATGACATGCACCACCGCATATATTTGGTTGCTACGATAGAGCTTCATGTCTTGTTCTTTACTCTCTTACTCATGTAGCCGACCCCCTCTTTTAAAGTTCAATCCCGTTTTCACCGTATACGACTCAGCCAGATTCGGGACACTCGGTGGACCCTCTAGTGTCGGCACCTGACCACACCTCGAACATCTGTACGGGAATGGGTTGTCTCGGTCCACCACCAGGAGCTCGAGCTGACCTCCACAACTATTGCAGAAGGCCTGGGGTTGCTCGTCCATAGCATTCACTTAATGACCCTCCCGCACTTCTTACAGGTCAATTTGAAAAGAGACTGGACACCAACCATGAAACTTGGCGCTGGAGTATTGATAAACCTTTTACAAGAACATTCCTCTTTCTCCTTCCAAGCATGGCAGTCTTGGATGGGAATGGGCCACCCCTTTTCCGAGCCCGTCTCGTGGTGCCATTCTCGCATGTGGCCTTGTTTGCAATTCAGCGTTTCTGTATCAAACTGGCAACTCGTGCAATCACCCATCTGTTTTACCTCCATTATCTTCTATTCCCCCTATATCCCTGATTTATGCCGATGTTTACTGAGTAGCTCTTTGCCAGATTTTGGGCCGGTGGCAGATCTATGGGCTTTGTCCTCCTTGGAGTAGATATCGAACAGTACAGAACCGCCTCTCCTTTGTCGGGGGATCTCCCTAATCTCCGTTTCAATCCGGCGATCTTCACCCCATCAGCCCCTACCTTGTCCTCTTTAGACTCGACCAGAATCCCCCCGGGGGTCAACGTCCATAGGGCAGCGCAAAGATCGGCCTTCAGTTCCGGGTCTGGAGGCAAAGCCACATTATCACCCGACTTTGGATCTAAACTCTCCCGAAATCTCCAGTAGATAAAGGAGCGCATGTTCCGAAACTTAAGCTTCTGAGTGAGTTTGTCAGTTTTCCCCTCCGGTGCGGCCTCTGCGCTGTTCACGGCAATAACATGTATTTTATTGCCTCTGAGATGGTCTACGACAGACCCACCCACCCCGATTACATCAACATGAATGG
>Ga0214473_10007965_pt1 | contig 12557 bp, 11 predicted proteins | sample RVTome_7_FD_203509 | JGI IMG/M metagenome (GOLD analysis project Ga0214473, IMG submission 203509) | Soil microbial communities from uranium-contaminated site in the Upper Colorado River Basin, Wyoming, United States - RVT98D197 | ecosystem: Environmental > Terrestrial > Soil > Contaminated >... | reverse complement strand
TTGCGAGCGCTTCCTCCCGGCCGGGCTCGCTCCGCTCGCGCAGGGTGCGGATGGCTTTGCGGGCACCCTGCTAAATCAGCTCCCCCTTCGCTTCGAGAGCGAGAAGCAACCGCACTACCGTGCCGTAGCTTTCGACCCCTTCCGGGACCTGCAGGGCGCGTAGATAGCGGTCGTTGACTTCCGACGTGAGCTCGCTCGCGACGCCCTGGTAGCGCTCCCAGAAGTCCTGCATGGCCCGGACGTCGGCCAGAGGCCCGCTCCCGAGCCGATCCCAGGCGGGAGCCACCTCTTCTCGCGGAAGGTACTGCGCGGCCTCGCCCAGCAGATGCTGAGTCGCGAAGAGGTAGGCCGCGTATCGAAGGTAGGGCGGCGCTTCCTCCCGCGAGCAAACGAGAAACGCGGCGAAGTTCGCTTCTCCCTCGTGGGTGATGCCCCTCTGGTGGGCCTTCTCATGGGCGAGAACCAGCGGGAGAGCCGCGTCCGGCTGGAGCGCGTTCACCGACGGCTCGCCGGTGAAGGGGACGAAGATGCCGCTGATGCCGAGGTAGGAAAAGAGGGTCGAGCTCAGGAGCGGCTTCGCCGGGGTGGTGTCCGACAGGATTCGGTCTCCGGGGAGCTCGAGCGCGCGGTAGCCCTCGTCGATGGTGCGATCGAGCTCGTCGAAGCTCACCGGAAGGCGCGTCGGTCCCGAGTCCTGCTCGAGGGCGTCGAAGAGCGTCGACGTCAAAGCCGCCGTTCGATCTCCCGTCTCGAGCAGCGCCTGCGGATCGGCGAACCGGGGAACGGCGTCCCGAAGCCCGAGTCGATCCTCTAGGGGAGGTCGTGCGTAATTGAATCCCCAGAGGACGAGAAAGGCCCAGAGCAGAGCGCCTCCCGCGCACCAGATCGTGAAGAGGGTCCTTCTCGGCCGGAAGAAGAAGCCCGCGGCGACCACCGCTGAGACCACCAGCACCTCTGCCCAGGAGAAGCTCACCCAATTCAGCGCCGCGAAAAAGCGAACGACCTGGGGATAGAACTCCCGAGCGTAGAGGCTCTCGGTCGTCTGGGGAAATCGAAACGAAAGATGGAGAGCCAGGAGCCCGAGCGGAACCAGTAAAAGCCCTCCGATCTTCAAAAGACGGTTCATGTTCTTTCAGGTTCGGAATCGACGCTCCAAGATCTCGAAGAAAAGTCGCTCGGTGAACTTGCGCGACCACCGACCGTAACCAGTTTAGCGAGGAGGTCGTATGGCTGCTTGGGTTTTCCTTACGCTCGCCCTCGGTACCCTCGCCCCCGAGCCGACTCCAACGCTCACCCTGGTCTGGCATGACTCGGCGCACTTGTTTCCCGCGGTCGGGCTCCGCAGGCTCGCCGCCGAAATGGAGACGCTCTTCCGAGGGAACGGTCTCTCCGTCACTTTCCATGCGGCCGCCGACCACGAGGATCTTCGGACAATCCCCGAGCCGCGGGTCAACGCCATCGTTTTGCCGGAAGAAGACCGGCGCTTCGGCCTTACTCCGAACGCCATGGCGGCGGCCTTCGGGGAGAGGGGCGAGAAGTACGGCGTCTTCGTCTTTCTTCCGAGCGTTCGCCGAACGCTCGGTCATCGCGAGAGCGCGACTTCCCCGCGGCACCTCGCCGAGCTCTCGCGGGCGCTCGCGCGCATCGTGGCCCATGAGGTCGTCCATGTGCTCGCGCCCGACAGGGGTCACGCGGAATCGGGGTTGATGTCCGTGAGGCTGACGCGGGGGGAGCTCCTCGCGGAAGCCATCGAGCTTGACGGGCCGAGCCTCGAGCGCGCGACCGCCACGATGAAGGAGTGGGGCTGCCTAACGCCCCTGACAGGAAGTTCCAAATTTCCTATACCGGCGGTGCCGCTCCGGTCTATCGTCTGGCCGGAGGTAACACCGTCATGTCCGTTCGCAAGATGACCCCGGTCCTCATCGTGGAGCGAATCGAGCCCTCGATCGAGCTCTGGGTCGATCGCCTGGGCTTCGAGAAGACGATCGAGCTCCCTGAGGGAGACCACCTCGGGTTCGCCGCATTCGTTCGCGAGGGGCTCGAGATCATGTACCAGACGCGGGAGAGCGTTGAGACCGAGGTTCGCACCGCCGATCTTCCGAAAGCGCTCCTTCCGGTCGAGGGAAACCGCGCGACGCTCTTCTGCGAGGTTTCCGACCTGAAGGCGATCCGTGAGAAGCTCCAGGGTCTCGACATCCTGCTTCCATATCGGAAGACGGCCTACGGCGCCGAAGAGCTATGGATGAAGGAGCCCGGGGGACATATCGTAGGCTTCGCCGAGTTCCCGAAGGAGTAGCTCTGCCTTTTGACGCCGCGGTCTCTCACGATCCATAACCGCCTCCGTGTACGACGTCGTCGTCGTGGGAGGCGGAATCGTGGGGCTCGCGACCGCCTTTGAGCTTCTGCGCCGGAAGCCGGGTACCTCGGTCCTGGTCCTGGACAAGGAGGCCGAAGTCGGGCTTCACCAGACGGGGCACAACAGCGGAGTCCTTCACTCGGGCATCTACTACAAACCCGGCTCGCTGAAGGCGCGGGTCGCCGTTCGTGGATGTGCTTCGATGGTGCGCTTTTGCGAAGAGCACGGTGTCCCCTTCGAGCTCTCCGGCAAAGTCATCGTCGCGACCTCGGAGGAGGAGAGGCCGAGGCTCCAGGAACTTTTGGAGCGGGGGAAGGAGAACGGAGTTCCCGGGCTTCGCGCGATTTCGCCCGAGGAGCTTCGGGAGATCGAGCCCAACGCCCGAGGCGCGGCCGCGCTCCACTCCGCCTCGACGGGGATCGTCTCCTTCCGTGCCGTCGCGAGGGCGATGGCTTCCGCGATCGAGACAGCGGGTGGCCACGTCCGCACGCGCGCCCGGCTCCTCGGATTCCACCCCGAGGCCGGCGCCGTGAGACTTCACACCGAGGCCGGCGACCTCCTCGCGAAGCGCGTCATCACGGCCTCCGGACTTCATGCCGATCGGGTGGCGGCGCTCTGTGGTGCCGCGCCCGACGCGAGGATCCTTCCGTTTCGCGGCGAGTACTATCGGCTGCGGAAAGAGAGCCGGAATATCGTACGAAGCCTGATCTATCCCGTCCCCGACCCACGGTTTCCGTTTCTCGGGGTTCATTTCACCCGCGGCATCGACGGGGAGGTCGAGGCGGGACCGAACGCCGTCCTGGCGCTCGCGCGCGAAGGGTACGGAAAGACCGACGTGAGCGCCCGCGATCTGTGGGAGATGGCGCGATTCCCCGGGACGTTTCGCATGGCGCGGAAGTACTGGCGGACCGGACTCGAGGAGTACTACCGCTCGCTCTCGAAATCGGCGTTCGTGCGAAAGCTCCAGAAGCTCGTCCCCGAGCTTACGGAAGACGACCTCGAGCCGGGCGGGAGCGGCGTCCGCGCCATGGCTCTCGAGCGGGATGGAAACCTGGTGGACGACTTCCGCATCGTTGAATCGGGCGGCTTCGTCCACGTCCTGAGTGCTCCCTCGCCGGCGGCGACGAGCTCTCTCGCCATCGCGGAGCACATTGTCGGCTTGCTTGATTGACGTTACATCATGATGTGATTACACTGGTGGTATGGTCCGAACTCAAATACAGTTGACGGAACAACAGGCGCGAAAGCTCCGCGCCAGGGCGCGGGAACGGGGAGTATCGGTTGCCGAGCTGATTCGCAGGTGTGTCGAAACCGCGTTGGGCGCTGAAGAGCCCAGCCGAGCTGAGCTTTACGCCAGAGCCGCCCGGATCGCGGGAAAATTCGAGGACCGGCAAGGAGTCAAAGACCTCTCCCGTCGCCACGACGACTATCTGGACGAGGCCTTCGAGTGAGCGCGGTTTTCGTGGACACTTCCGCGCTTCTTGCGTTCATCAACCCGAAGGATGAGAGCCACGAACGCGCGCTCGCTGGGTTCGAGACTCTCGATGGACGGCGCGCCGCTCTTCTCTCCACTTCTTTCGTGGTCGTGGAAACGTACGCCCTCCTGGGTCGGCGACTTGGGCTCGAGGCGGTGCGCGCATTTCGGAGCGACCTTGCGCCTTTGATCGAGGTCGTGTGGGTCGACGAGACGCTTCACGAGGCGGGCCTCGACCTTCTCCTCGAGCGTCGCAAGCGTAAACTGAGCCTCGTCGATGCGGTCTCTTTCGTGACCATGCGAGGGCGTGGAATCGAAGAGGCGTTCGCCTACGATCCTCACTTCGAGCAAGAGGGTTTCCTCTTGGTCAAGTGATCCATCCGGACGCCATCTTCAGGAGACGAACATGAAGTCTTGGTTCCCCATTGTTTTCATTCTCTCCCAGCCTCTCGCCGCCCAGGAGACCATCGTCCTCAAAGCCTCGAGGATGATCGATCCCAGACGCGATGCGCCGATCGAGAACGCGGTGGTCGTCGTTCGCGGCGATCGGATCGAGGCCGCGGGAGCGGCTTCCGCGGCGACGGTGCCCGCGGGCGCACGGGTCATCGACCTCTCGGGCTACACCCTCCTGCCGGGTCTCATGGACTGCCACGTTCACATCACCATGATGCCCGGGGATGGCGGCGACACGCAGAAGCTAAAGGAGACGGTCGCCCACGACGCGATCTACGGCGTCGCGAACGCGAAGATCACGCTCGAGGCGGGGTTCACCACCGTCCGCAACGTAGGCTCCGGGAATTACGCGGACGCCGCCCTCCGCGATCTCATAAACCGGGGGGTCGTTCCCGGTCCAAGGATGTGGGTCGCGACCCGGTCACTCGGCGCGACGGGGGGCCACGCGGACATCAACGGTTGGAGCTCCGATCTGAAGCTCCCGGGCACGGCGGAGATCGCGGACGGCGTCGACGAGCTGCGGAAGGCGGTCCGGACCCAGATCAAGAACGGAGCCGATCTGATCAAGGTGACGGCGACCGGGGGGATCCTTTCCTCGGGAGACGCCGTCACCCACCAGCAGTACTCGTTCGAGGAGCTCAAAGCGATCGTCGAGACCGCGGGGATGCTGGGAAAGAAGGTCGCGGCGCACGCCCACTCGCCCCTGGGAATGAACGACGCCATCCGGGCCGGGGTCGCTTCCATCGAGCACGGAAGCCTTGTCGACGACGAAGGGATTCGCCTGATGAAGGAGCACGGCACGTTCATGGTTCCCACGCTCTACACCCTCGATTTCATCATCCAGGAAGGGGCCGCGAGCGGTGTCCCTCAGTACTCGATTGAGAAGGCGAAGTCGATCGCGAAGCTGCAGCGAGAGAGGCTCTCCGCCGCGTTTCACGCCGGCGTCAAGTTCGCCTATGGCACCGACGCCGCCGTGTTTCCTCACGGGCGAAACGCCAAGGACTTCCGCATCCTGGTCGAGGAGCTCGATGTCCGGTCCATCGAAGCGATCCGGATGGCGACCGTGAACGCGGCGGAGCTCATCGGGATCGAAGACGGTGCGGGAACCCTCGATCCCGGGAAGTGGGCGGACGTCATCGCCGTCGCCGGAAACCCACTCGAGGACATAACCCTTCTCGAGAACGTGCGCTTCGTCATGAAGGGGGGAGTGGTCTATAAGTCCCCCTGAGCTTAAGATCAGATCGATGAAACATGGCATAGGCCTCCTGATGGTGCTCGCGATCGCGACGGCGTCGGCGGCGCAGGGTCCGGTCTTCGACGTGCGCTGCGTCGACGGGAAAGCCGCTGGCTTTCCCTGCGACCGCGTTCACCTTCTCGCCTATCTACCCCTCGCGAGCGTTGGCGGCTCCGACGGCACGAACGACGTCTGGGGCTTTTCCGAGGGAGGTCGAGAGTTCGTTCTCCTGGGCCTGCGGAATGGGACCGCTTTCATCGAGATCACGAACCCTACGGCGCCCCTCTACCTCGGAAAGCTCGCCGCCCACCGGTCGAGCCGGAGTATCTGGCGGGACATCGAGACCTATCAGAGGCACGCGTTCATCGCCTCCGAGGCGTTCGCTCATGGCGTTCAGGTTTTCGATTTGGGGGCGCTCTTCTCGGTGAGCGCTCCTCCCGTCGAGTTTCAGGAGACCGCGCACTATGCGGGCGAGAGCCTCGGCAGCGCTCATACTCTCGCCATCAATGAGGCGAGCGGCTTCCTTTACGCCTCGGGCTCGGATACCTGCTCGGGTGGCCTTCACATGGTGGACATCCGGAGCCCGAGAGAGCCGCGTTTCGCCGGTTGTTTCGCCGAGGACGGATACACCCATGACGTGCAGTGTGTCTCCTACGACGGCCCGGACTCGGATTACCGCGGACGGGAAATCTGCTTCGCGAGCAACGAGGATACGCTCACCGTCGTCGACGTTACCGACAAGTCGGCGCCGCGCATGGTCTCCCGCACCAGCTACGAGGGGGTCGGCTACATCCACCAGACCTGGGTCACGCCCGATCGGCTGTTCCTGCTCATGGACGACGAGCTCGACGAGCAGTACTTCCACCACAACACCGCGACCCGGATCTGGGACATCGCCGACCTCGATCGTCCGGCCCATATCGGCTCCCACGTCGCCGACACGCCCGCCATCGACCACAACCTCTACATCCGCGACGGGCTCGTGTACGAGGCAAACTACCGCTCCGGGCTTCGCATCCTTAAGCTCGACCGGATCGCCGAAGGGCGTCTCGAGCCCGCGGGCTTCTTCGACGTCTACCCCGTGGACGACGCGCCCGAGTTCAACGGCGCCTGGAGCGCCTACCCGTTCTTTCCCAGCGGCGTCGTCGCGCTGAGCGACATCGAGCAGGGACTCTTTCTCCTCAAGCCCGAGATCCCGTGAAGGGGCTCGCGCTACTCGCCGCCGCTCTAGCCTCCGTCTTCGAGCCCATCGTCGCCATCGACCCCGATCGGCCCGACCGCATCGTCGCCGGGGCCCAGTTCGGCGAGGGGTACAACCGCGGCGGACTCCGATTCCGAACGTGGGCCACGAGCGACGGAGGAGGAAGCTGGAGCCGCCAGGAGGTCGCATTCCGCGCACTCGAGCGACCTCCCACCATGGCCGCGGACCTGTCGCTCGCGTTCGGCCTCGAGGGAGAGCTCTACGGCTTCGGCATCTCCGGAGATGGTTTCCGCGATCGGGTGCCGGAGGCGGCACTGGCCCTCGCAGTTTCGCAAGACGGCGGACGCACGTTTACCCCGCGAGCGCTCCTCGGGGAAAGCGTCGATCATGCGGACGGCACCTTCTCGGTGAGCGACAAGCCCTGGATGGCGATCGACCGCGGCCCCGAGAGTCCCTTCCGCGGAAGCCTCTATTTCGCGTGGACCCGCATTCGCGTGCGCCGATCGCAGGGCGACTACGATCTCGAGCGGGATCTGGTGTTCTCGTACTCCCGCGATTCCGGCCGGAGCCACTCGGAGCCGCTCTCGATCGCGGAGTCGGGAGGTGGAGCGCAGATCGCGGTTCGACCCAATGGCCTCGTCGATCTCGTTTGGGTGGAGGAGGAGGAGAACCGGAGCGGCCGAGTCCTCCATCGCGTTTCGCGCGACGGCGGCGCGACCTTCTCCGCGTCGATGGCGATCGAGACTCTGGACGACGTATCGGAGTCCCTCGATCTCCCGACTCTCGCGGCGGGCGCGACCGGTGCTCTCTCCGCCTGCTGGACGCGCGGTCCTCTTTCGAGCGCGGCGGGCACCGCGATCCGCTGCAGTTCTTACGACGAAGAACGAGGGTGGACCCCGCCGTCCTCGGTGAACGCGGATTCCGCGGCCTCGGGGTATCCCGCGCTCGCTTCGACTGGTGATGCTTTCTGGCGCCTCTCCTATCACGCCCGAGAGACCCTGCAGGTGGTGCTCTACTGCTCGCCCGACGGCCGAAGCTTCGAGGCGGTGGAGACGCTTTCGGAGACACCTCTGCCAGCGGAGCGGTTCTGCGCGCGGTCCGGCCTACCCTGCCGGAAGGACCTGAAGGCGTTCACGCCGGGGGACTACGTGGGCCTCGCGGCATCGTCCCACCGCCTCGCGGCCGCTTATGTGCTACCCGAGGAACAGGTCGTCGTTTCCGTGGTGGAACTGGGACCCGAAGCTTGTTCTATTGCGGGCTCCAGCTCAACCCGAAATTGAGGATCCGCTGCAGGAGCCGGTCGTAGGGTAGGCCTCCCGCTTCAGCGGAGTCGGCGAAGTCCTCGCCGTGGGCGAGCTGGGGATTGGGATTGGCCTCGAGCACGTAGACCTTCTCGTTCTCGTCCATGCGAAGATCGATGCGCGCGTAGCCGCTCAGATAGAGGTTCTTGTAGATGCGCTTCGCGAGCTTCTGGATCCGCTCGGTGACCCCGGGCGAAAGCCCTTTGGCTTCTCCCGTCTTGATGCGGTGCTTTCTCTGATAGCGCGGGTTCCATTTGACGCTCTCGGTCGCAATCGCCCACGAGCCCTCGGGAAGGCGTGAAAGGAAGATTTCCCACACGGGAAACACCTCGAGTCTTTCGTTTCCCATCACTCCCACGTAAAGCTCCCGGCCCTCGATGTATCGCTCGACGATGGCGTCGGTTCCGATCCTCTCGTGGACGAACGATACCCGCTCCCGCAGCTTTTCCTCGTCTTCTACCACGGACGCCTGCGAGATCCCGGTCGAGGACTCGTGCACCAGAGACTTCACGATCAGGGGAAACCCCAGCCGCGGAGGCCGCCGGACGGGGCGCCCTCGATGGAACACCGCGAACTCGGGAACGGGGATGCGGTGGTAGGCGAGGAGCTTCTTCGAGATCGCCTTGTCCCGCGCGAGAAGGAGGCCCCGGGCGTTGCAGCCGGTGTAGGGGACGCGCTGGAGCTCGAGGTAGCTCACCACGTTCTGGTCGTAGATGGGAACGTCGTTGAAGTCCTCGAGCAGGTTGAAGACGATGTGAGGCTGGAACAGGTCGATGGCGCGTCGGATGGCGCCGAGGTCGCTCCCGACCCCAAGCTTCTCGACCTCGTGTCCCATCTGCTCGAGGTTGCCGATGACGTCGTACTCCATCTTCCAGGGCGCTTCACGGAGGTCGACTCCTGTGGTGTCCTCGGGCGGCACCATGCCCTCGTGCATCAGCGCGAGCACCCGGAGCTTCTTCATAGCGCGAAACGGTAGCGGCCGCTGTGAAGGTAGTTCATGGTGTGCACCGCGAGCAGGAGCAAGAAGTTGAGCTTCGCCTCGTCGGGGTTCGTGCCCACGATGAGGTTCAGCTCCCGGGCCCGGCGCGTCATCTCCCCGAGGACCTGGTCCACGGTGTATTGGAACACTCCCGTCCAGCGCGCCACCAGACGGCGGACCTCGCGCCGGTGCTGGGAGATGAACTCGGCGGCGGTCGTAGCACCCTCGTGCGGGGTTCCGTCGAAAAGCCGCTTCAGGTCGCGGTCGTAGAACGTGGGGAACTCCACCTGATACATCTCCCGCTTCTTCTCGTAGTGGGAGCGGAGCGTCTGTTTGAGGCCGGAGGCCGCGAAGGGCCGGCGTCGGGTTTTCAGCGGCACCGGCTCGTCGGCGATCTCCTGCATGAGCTTGTCCATGTACTCGAGCTTCCGAATCACGGGCCATCCCTTGTATCGCTCCCGCCACGAGGAGCCGGGGGCGAGCCAGACGGCGAAAGTCTCGGCGAAATCCTCGTCGGGGTGGCTCTGCGCGTACCAGTAGTCGAGGTTCCTCACGAAGTTCTTGCTGAAAGGCTTGGGAGCGTAGGACTCGGGATAGGGCGCCGAGGAGAGGCCGAAGAGCCTTCGACGGTGGCGGCGGCGGTGAAGCTCGTAGGCATGATCGATCGCGTGGCCGGTCTCGTGACGAAGGATGCGGCGGCACCAGTCGACGGTTCCCCCTTCGACCTCGAGCATCTGCGCCCGCTCGAGCTCCGTGAGACGAGGGTGGGCGAGAAAGAACGGAAGAGCGATTCCGGGAACGCCGTCGGGTGTGAACCAGTCGTCGGAGATCCAGAAGTATGGACGGAAGACGAGGCCCTTCGCCTCGAGCTCGCGGTTCAGCTCCTCGATGCGTGCTTCGAGGAACGCTCCTTCCTTCTCGAGACCGAGATCGCTGAAGCGCAGGTTGAGAATCTCGTCGTCGGTGAGGTTCGCCCAGGCCGGCTCTGTAGGAGCCGCGGGCTCGGGAGCCACGGCCGGTTTTTCGGGCTCACGCTCTTCGACGCCCGCCGGGGGGAGCGGCGGAGCGGTCTCGTCGGTCGCCATTCACTTTTTATTCTAATCCTTGCGAGGGTGGGTGGGCGACGGGGTCAAGCCGATTCCAGTCGCCGCACTTCGTGGTCCAGGATCTCGAGCGCGAGGTCGATGGTCTCGAGATGGACGCGGAACGAGACCACCGCGAGCCTCAGAGTGAAGCGTCCGTCCAGGATCGTCGAGCTGAGGAACACCCGTCCGTCGCGCTGAATCGCCTCGACGAGATTCTTGTTGAAGGCGTCGGCGTCGCCGCTCGCGGGGCGATAGCGGAAGGTGACCACCGAAAGGTCGGGATAGGGACCAACCTCGAAGCCCGGACGCTCCGAGAGCTGTTCGTGGAAGTATCGGGCGAGGAGCATCTTCTCCTCGAGCGCGGCACGGAACGGAGCGAGCCCGTGGAGGAGGAGCGGCATCCAGAGCCTCAGGCCGCGAAAATGTTTCGTGAGCTCGGGGGAGAGATCGGCGGGGGACAGCTCGTCCGTGGCTCGAAGCGCGTCCTGCATGTAGTTGGCGGTGTAGTGGTGGCTCTCGAGGAGCTTCGCCCGATCGCGGACCAGCACCGCGCCCGAACCGTAGGGGAGGAAGAGGGTCTTGTGCGGATCCATCACCAGGGAATCGGAGCCGCCGAGCCGGCCGAGAGCGCGCTTGCCCTCGTCGCAGAGAATGAAAAATCCGCCGTACGCGCCGTCGACGTGCAGCCAGAGGTTCTCCTTCTTGCAGAGACCGCCGATGTCCTCGATGGGATCGACGACTCCGGTGTCGGTCGTGCCCGCGCTCGCGATGACAAGAAACGGGAGGAGACCGGCCGCCCGGTCGCTCGCGATCAACCGCTCGAGTGCACCGACGCGCATCCGGTACCGCTCGTCGAGGGGCACGAGACGCTGGACCGCTTCCGAGAGCCCGGCGAGGCGGATGGCCTTGGTGACCGAGTGATGCGCCTGCCCCGTCGCGTAGATGACCGCGCGCTCCACGTCGCGCGCACGGATCTCGTGGGCGTCCCGCGCCGTCACCACTCCCATCAGGTTCGCGATGCTGCCGCCGGACGTTAGGTTTCCCCCGGCGGTCTCCTTCGGATAGCCGACGAGGCCGCTCATCCAGTCGAGAAGCATGTTTTCCATGCGCACCGCGCCCGGCGAAGCGAAGAACACCCCCGCGTAGCGATTGGTGACCGCCGCGAGGAAGTCCCCGAGAGAGGAGGCATAGAGCCCGCCTCCGGGGATATAGCCGAGGTGTCCCCCTGAGGCGGGATTGAGGCCCGGCCGATCGACGTCGCGCCGGAGATGGTCGAGGAGAAGCGCGAGCGGCCGCGGATCCTCGCCGATGGGAGTCTCGAGGATCCCGATTCCCCGGTCTTCGGTCTCGAGAAATGCGGGAAGATCGGGAAGCTTCGAAAGAAACTCCTCGGCATAGGCGGAGACGTCGTCGAAGAGCCGGCGCCGGGCCTCGGCCCCCGGCTCGAGCTCGCGCGCCCTGGTCTCGAGCCGGAGTAGGGACTTCCGCAGCGGCTCGCTCATTGCGCGTGAAGCCTCTCAATCGCCTCGATCATCTCAGGCGACTCGGGCGGCCCCAGCAGGCCTCCCACCGCCATGGCGAGAGCGCTCGCCGCGAGGGAGACGAGGATCGGAGCAAGGCCGAAGGGCAGGATCTGAAAGTGAACGAGCACATAGGTGAGTGCGCCCGTGACCAGGGCGAGAATGCCGCCGACGCGATTCGCTTTCTTCCACCAGAGCCCGGCGATGACGGGAACGAAGAGGCTTCCGCTCAGAAGTCCGACGCCCGCCGTATAAAACTGGCTGATGAGCTCCGGAGGCGAGTAGGCCCAATAGAGCGCGAGGAGCCCGATGACCCACGCTGTGCCCACGCGAACGGCGTCGATGGTTCGCTGGCTCGCTTTCTCACGGAGGATATTCCCCAGGAGGTCGTGGGAGATCGAGGAGCTGCAGGCGAGAAGGAGAGCGTCGGTCGTCGACATCACGGCCGCGAGCACCGCGGCCACCGCCATTCCCCGGATGACCGCGGGGAACTTGGATTCCATGACCTTGAGAAACACGTGATCGGCGTCGGCGAGATCCGGAAACTCGAGCTTCCCCACGGGAACGATGAAGAACACCGCCGCGAGAATGACGGCGCTATAGGCGAGCATCGCGAGGTTCAGCGAGAGCCTCGCTCCATGGGCGTCGCGGGCGGTAAAGACGCGCATCACGATGTGCGGGATCACCGGAATCGCCGTCGCCCAGATCGCGAAGTAGCCGAGGTAGCTGGCGACCGGACGGTGCTCGACGCGGCCGAGCTCGGGAGCGACCGCGGTCGCCCGGCGCATGAGCTCGAGGGGTGTGCCGATCTCCCACAGAAACCAGAGCGCGGTCCCGAGCACCACCACCAGCATGAGAATGCCCTGGAACACGTCGGTCCAGGTGACGGCTACCATGCCCCCGAAGGAAACGTAGATGACGAACACCAGCGTCGCGAGCGTGAGAGCCTGCTCG
>Ga0214473_10007964_pt1 | contig 12558 bp, 14 predicted proteins | sample RVTome_7_FD_203509 | JGI IMG/M metagenome (GOLD analysis project Ga0214473, IMG submission 203509) | Soil microbial communities from uranium-contaminated site in the Upper Colorado River Basin, Wyoming, United States - RVT98D197 | ecosystem: Environmental > Terrestrial > Soil > Contaminated >... | reverse complement strand
ACAGGCGCATCGTTCCCCTGGAGCGTGCGCAGTATCGTCCCGTCCCCTCCGATGGTGATCAGGACATCGACCTTCATCTTCTGGAGCGGCTCACCCTTCAATCCAAGGGCTTCCGCTGTGTGGGTTTCCACCACGAATTCCTCTCCCTTTAGCGCTTCCAGGACCTTCTTCGCCACGGGCTTGAAGTCCCTCAGCTCGGGTGTGCCGGTTATTCCGATCCTCGTAGTACCATCTCCTTGACCATCGGGTCGCCGTATGCCAGGAAGTTCTTCCTGTCCTGGAGGTCGAACTCCATGTCGAGCTTGTCCCCGGATAGGTCGACAATCTCGCCTCCAGCCTCGCGCAGTATCAGACAGCTCGCGGCGATGTCGATTACCCTGATCATCCTCTGGAACTTCGCGCAGTTCATGTATAGGGCCTGGGCGGCGCCCTGGGCCACGAGGCACATCTCGAGCGAGGCTGCGCCGAACGACCTTACCTTGCTGGCCATCATTCGCACGCGGTCGGTCTCCGGCGCGGAGTCCTTGTTGTTGTAGATGATGAACATGCCCTCGTCCCTGTCAAATTTCGAGATGCCGATCCTATGCCCGTTGAGCTCTGCCCCGCCGCCTCTTCGCGCGGAGTAGGTATCTCCCGTGAACAGGTTCTTCACGAGCGCGTGATCGCAGTCCGAGAGCTTGCTCTTGCCTATGGCAAGTGAGACTGAGAAGAACGGCACACCCCTCGTGCAGTTCAGAGTACCGTCGATGGGGTCCACAACCAGGACTTGACTCCCGCCTCGGTCGATGAACCCGGCCTCCTCGCTCAGCACGTTGAGGCCGATATCCTCCTCGTCTAGAAACTTCAGTATGATGTCCTCCGCGAACTTGTCTATCTTGGAGGTCTGAGAGCCGCTCGCTCCCTTTCCTACATGAATGTGTCCGTCGTAGTCCTTGGGGAGCTCGCGATATGCCGTGTAGACCGCATTGGCTATCCTGGTCAGTTCTGACTTCACGGGCTCAATATTGGATGAGGCATTGATATTACTTTGCCGGCTAGTCGCATCCTATGATTCATCGAGTGCGCCGGCCAAGTGGCCCTAATGAATGAGTGCATTAGCGCTACATCCGTGCGGAACGTTCAAATCGAATGCCGTTCAATAGAGAACCGCAGGTAAGTCCCGGGGGGTATAGTGTACCGGAATAGTGCACGTCAAAACAATCCACCCGGGGGCTGCACTTTCTCAGCCGATGGTTCTTCTGATGGGTTTCTGACAGGGCCTATCGATCATGAGACTTCGAGAAGGGTCCCCCGAACCCCTTCATGATTCTCCTGATGCTGAGGTCGGTCTCGTACTGATCCACCAGCTGATGGGCCAGTTCCTTGGGCATGCCGCTCTCCAGCAACCCCTTCATCACGTACTTCGAACCCATGCGGATTCGCCTCTTGGTCTTGAGGTACGCCCAACCCGTGCTCAGTGCGATGGCTGGAATCTCCGTCATGATGACTGCCACCGTCTTTGGCAGATCCCCCTCATGTTTGCTCGGCATCGTCTTCATCCAGCTTCCTTTTCATCTTCTCTCTGTTCTTCTTCTCGAGCGATCCGTCTCATTCCTTGTCGACGGCGTTCTTCGCGGCTCCGCCGATGACCTGGCTCAGCATTCCACCCATGCTGAAGTTCGCCATGTACTTCTGGGTCAGCTCGAACGCCTGCTTCTGGTCCATGCCCGAATCCACCATCTGCTTGTAGAACGCGGCCACCGACTTGCCGAAGTTCTCGGCGTTGTCCTTGTTGTAGATCATGTTGCTTATCGATTCTAGCAGCTTCGGTATCTCGGTCGAGACCACGCCGAGTATCTCCTTGAGTTCTTTTGCGTCGGGTTTGTCATCTGACATATTTCTTCACCTTCTCGCCCCTTCACCGGGGCTTCTTGGACCATATGATGTGTGGAGCCAGTACATAAGGGAAGTGAGCACAAGTGACCGACAGACCGTCAATGTGCTCCATCTTCCCGAACCTGTTCGGTGGTCTTGTCCTTTGCCGGGCCGAGCCCGATCAGGTTGTACCACTTCTCGATGTACTCCTCCGTCAACCAGTAATCCTTCGACCTTGACGACCCCTTGCCCTTGACCACGCCCTTCTCTTCCAGCAGCTTCAGGCGCTCCCTGACGATCCTTCTCGAGGAGGTCCCGCGCATATCCTTCAGCTTGTCAGTTATCTGGGAGATGTTCTGGCCGTCCCTCTCGAACAAGACCTTTACGACGTCCCTAGAGATTGAGTCCTTGACGCCAGGGATTAGCAGGTCCGGGGAGATCGCGCCGTACCTCTGGTAGAGGCCGAGCATCTTGAAGTAGCTGGACGATATCTTCTGGAACCTCTCGACGTACTCCAGGAGCTGCGAGTACGGCTGGGAGACCTTGCTCATGGTCTCCTCGACGCTCTCCATCTTCTCCGAGAGCGACCTGATCTGCTTCTTGAGATCCTCGTCCGGCATCGCGTCTTGCTATGTTCTAGCCCATATAATCTTTTTATCGGAAACCCGTTCGTGGGGTCATCATGACGAAGCCGCTGACCAGGGTGGAAGGCATTCCGGGAGTGTTCACGGACGGACACGGCCTGCTCACCGTCAATGCCGCCCCGGGAAAGGATGTCTACGGCGAGCGTCTTGTCGAATCTGACGACATCGAGTACAGGCTCTGGGACCCCAAGCGGTCCAAGCTCGCTGCGGCCATCCTGCTGGGCGCGAGGGCGCTGGGTATCGACGAGAGCACCAAGGTCTTGTACCTCGGTGCTGCCTCGGGCACGACGGCCTCTCATGTATCGGACATCGTCACCAACGGCATGGTGCACTGTGTCGAGGTATCAGAGCGGTCCTTCAGGGACCTTGTTGGCGTGTGCGAGACCAGGAAGAACATGATACCCATCCTCGCTGACGCGAACCGGCCAGAGGAGTATTCGCACATGATCGAAGGGATCGAGCTGGTCTATCAGGACATCGCCCAGCGGAACCAGGTGGACATCTTCGTCAGGAACATGGCGGCGTTCGACGCGGAGCACGGCATCCTGATGCTCAAGTCCAGGAGCATCAATGTCAATAGAAGGCCGAAGGAGGTCTTTGCGGAGGTGAAGAAGCAGCTCATCGCCAAGTCGCTCAAGGTCAAGCAGGTGGTCGACCTCGAACGCTATTCGAAGGACCACGCTGCTTTCATCGTGGAGGTCTGAAGATGGTCGAGAAGTTCGCCTATGTCATCGCGTTCAACGGCGACAAGTTCGTCATGGTCCGGCACAGGGAACGCGCATGGGAGATGCCGGGCGGCAGGCTGTTGAAAGGCGAGACGCACGAGCAGGCTGCGGTCCGCGAGTTCTTCGAGGAGACCGGCATGAGCGTTGAATTGGTCGGGAGCATCAGGATTGCGAAGCCGGGCGGGAAGGTCTTCGTCGGCCTGGTCCGAGGGAAGCTCAGCGAAAAGCACACGGAATACAACATAGTCGAGGTCAAGGAATTCTCAGAGCTCCCTGACCTGCTCTCGTTCCCCCTGGTGGAGTACGAAATGATGCTGGTCCAGGCCCGCAGGATTGAGGAAACCTTTAAAAGGGGGAAGAATATAGACGGCTCTGCCTCGCCACTGAACAAGTAACACGGAGTCAGATAAGCAATGTCAAGGATGCATTCACAAAGGAAGGGGTCCTCGGGCTCCAAGAGGCCGCTTTTGACCGAGAACCCGAAGTGGGTCCAGCAGTCTCCAGGCGAGATCATGGACCTCGTGGCGAAGATGGTAGGCGATGGCATGTCCATGGCGAAGACAGGCCTGGTTCTCAGGGACCAGTACGCGATCCCGAACGTTCGATTGGCCACGGGCAAAAGCGTCAAAGCGATCTGCGAGGCGAAGGGCTTGAAGTTCGAGCTCCCGGAGGACCTCCAGGCACTGATGAAGCGCGCTGTCCAGATGACGGACCATGTCAAGAAGAACAAGAAGGATTATCACAACCTCAGGGGCAGGAAGCTCATCGAGTCGAAGATCCGACGGCTTGTGAAGTATTACAAGCGAGAAGGTATTATCCCGGAGACGTGGAACTACTCTCTAGACACGGCCGCGCTACAGGTCGAGTGATGCTTCTATGAGCGGGAGCATAACACTCCCGGACGAGTTCTCGGACAGCCTCAAGCACGCGCTCAAGATAGTTAACTCAGTGAGTCAACTCAGGGTCATCTCCCACTACGATGCCGACGGCCTCGCGGCAGCGTCCGTCATGATCGGCGCTCTCTCGAGGTGCAAGAAGCAGTTCCATCTCACCATCAGCAAGAGCCTCGACAAGGAGATCATCGAGGGCATCGGGAGGGAGGGGAACGAGGCGATACTCCTCCTCGACATGGGCTCAGGTATGATCGACAGCCTCGAAACCCTCGAAGCCAGGATAGCCGCCCTCGACCACCACAAGCCCATCAGGAAGTCGAAGAAGGTGGTCCAGGTAAATCCGCACTTCTTCGGGATCGATGGCATGACAGAATCGTGCGCGTCCACCGTATCTCTCCTTCTCGCGGTCATGATGGACCCGTGCAACTGGGACCTGTCGCCTATCGCCATCGCAGGGATAATCGGCGACAGGCAGCACATGGGCGGCATGAAGAGCATCAACCAGCAGGTCCTGGACTACGCCAGGGAAAAGGGGTTCATCGAGGTCCAGAGGGGACTGAGCCTCAAGGGTGCGACGATCGCAGACGCCATCGCGGACTCGGTCGACCCTTACTTCGTGGGCCTCTCAGGCAGGAAGGACAATGTTCTCGCATTCCTCGATTCGATGAAGCTGAACCCGACAACGCCCATGGGAGCGCTCGACGAGGTCTACAGAAGGAAGCTCACGTCGATGCTCTCCCTCAGGCTCATGGGCCAGGGCTGCCGGCCGGAGACGGTCGAGGAGCTCGTGACAGAGATACACTGGATACCATCCATGGGCATGAGCGCAGCCGACCTCGCGGACCTTCTGAATGCGTGTGGCCGGATGGACCACGAGGGCCTAGGCATCGCGTTGTGCATGGGAGACAAGGCAGCTCTCGAGCGGGCCGGGGAGCTGAGGCGGGAGTACAACAACAAGATTACGAACCGACTTCTGAGCATCGAGTCGGACGGCGTGAAACACATGGACCACATCCAGTACTTCATAGCAACCGATCCGTCCCTCGCGGGGGCTCAATGCGGGCTCGCGATGCAGTACATCCTGGACCAGTCAAGACCGACCTTCGCGTTGTCGAAGGTCAGAGGCAGCCTCAAGGTGTCCAGCAGGGGGACCAAGTACCTCGTGTCCAAAGGCCTGGACCTCTCTGCCGCGCTGAAGAAAGCTGCCGAGAAGTTCGGAGGCATCGGCGGAGGGCATGCGGTGGCCGCGGGCGCGACCATCGATGAGGGCAAAGAGGAGGAGTTCCTGAAGGCCCTCGACAACCTTGTTGGCCTGCAGCTCAGGTGATGTCGCCGGTTACTCCTCACGCGGAGTGAGGGGATACCTTATTGTATCCTTCGGGCGACTATCCATCACTAAGGAGCGATCGAGATGGTGGACGACGAGGAACCCGTGGAGGGCACCGAGGACGTAATGAACGACCTATGGCTCAAGCAGAACTACCTTGAGCTTATCCAAGACTACCCGAACCTGTGGATAGCGGTCCTGAACCAGAAGGTCGTCGCTTCAGGCATCGGGAAGCGGCAGGTCGAGTCCGAGGCAAGGACTCTCGCCGGAGACAAGGAGTTCTCTCTGTATTTCATCGAACCTTCGGACATAATGCCGTAGTCTCAGGTCATCATCCAGGGCAGGTCGACCTCGTCGGTCCTGAACCGTTGCCTGACCGAACTGTCCTCCAGCTTTGTTCTAAGCCCGGCATTGTGCATCACCAGGCCGGTCCAAGCTATCATTCCACCGTTGTCAACGCACAGTGAGCCCGGAGGGACGAACATCTTCGCCCCGCGCTCCTCGGCCATGATCCTGACCATCTCTTGGAGCCTCTTGTTCTGGACCACGCCGCCTCCCAGAAGCACTTCGTCCTTCTCCACATGCGCCATGGCCCTCTCCGTCACTTCGACGAGCATGGCGAAGCATGTCTCCTGGAGCGAGAAGCAGAGGTCCTCGAGTTTCTTGCCCTGGTTGCGGAGCTGGATAGCGGCCGTCAGTATTCCGGAGAATGCGACATCCATGCCCTTGACGCTGTACGGCAGTTCAATGAGCTCATTGCCCTCCCTCGCCAGCTTCTCGAGCTGCGGTCCTGATGGGAAGGGGAGTCCCACCTCACGACCGAACTTGTCAATCATGTTCCCGATGCCGACATCGAGCGTCTCCCCGAACACCCTGTACCTTCCGCCGGAGTAGGCGATCACCTGAGTGTTCCCTCCGGAAGCGTAGAGCAGAGTCGGATCCTTGCAGCCCGTGACCTTTCTTCCGATCTCGAGATGGGCGACGCAGTGGTTCACTCCTATGAGGTCAACACCCAGGCTCAGTGACAACGACCTCGCTGCCGTTGCGGCCGTCCTGAGGCACGGTCCCAGGCCCGGACCTTGCGAGAACGCGACGAGCTCGATGTCATCGTACTTGATGCCCGCCTTGGCAACAGCATCGTGCATCAGTGGTACGATGTGCTCTGCATGATGGTTCGCTGCCTCCCTCGGATGGATGCCTCCCTTGGAACCGTCGATCATCTTGCTTAGGTTGGCCAAGACCTTGCAGTCCTGGTCCACGATCCCCACACCAATGGTGTGGGCCGTCCCTTCGATCCCTAGGCAGATCATCGAGCTGACATCACGTGCAAGCTAAAAAAGAATGTGCGAGTAAGAGTGAAAGGAAAGTGGTTGATTAAGTGGTTCTGCTCAGAGAACGATCTGCATCGCTCTGCCAATCTTCTGCTGGATGGCCGCGTCGTAGGCAAGCTTCGCCGTCAGGCAGTCCTGGATGGCGAGGCCGGTGGAGCAGAAGACCGTGATCTGTTCGTCGTTCTCTCTGCCGGGCTTGAGACCCGCGACAATGTGCCCGATCTCGGCGTCCACATCGTCCTTCGTCATCTCGCCCTTCGCGAGCGGGACGTTGATCTCGCCCGAGTGGCATGCCTGCTCCCAGTCGTCGATGACCAGGCGTGCGCGCTTTAGTATCTTCGGGTCCATCTCCTGCTTGCCCGGAGCATCTGCTCCCATGCAGCAGAAGTGTGTGCCGTTCTTGACCCACTCGTCAAGCACGACCGGAGAGCGTGCGGATGTGACCGTGACCACGATGTCGGAATCTACAACGCAGTCCTTGGCCTCCTTTGCCACCTTGACCTTCCCGATCTGCTCCTTGTAGTGGCGCCTGAACTCACGAGCCATGGCCTTGCTCTTCTCGGGGTAGATGTCAAAGAGCCTTACCTCGTCGAAGTGCCCATACTGCGTGATCATTGCCAGCATCTGCGCCCTGGCCTGGTTTCCAGCCCCTACGATCCCCAGGATCTTCGGGTTCGGCCTTGCCAGGAACTTGGAGGATATCGCGCCCGCACCGCCCGTCCTCATGTCGGTTATGTGCGTGGCGTCCATGAACGCCAGCGGCTGGCCAGTGTGCGGGTTCACCAGGACAAGCACGGCCATGACTGTCCTCATTCCGTAGTTCTTTGCGTTCTGCGGATGGACGTTCACTATCTTGACCGCCGATACATCCATGTCCTCGACGTACGAGGGCATGGTCCTTAGGTCTCCGTCGAACTTCTCAAAGAAAAGGTACACCTTGGCTGGCATCTGGACCTTTCCCAGCCCCTTGTGCCTGAATGCGTTCTCGACAGCGCCGAGGACGTCCTTCATGTCCAGGAGCTTCTTGACCTGCTTCCCTGTTAGGATCAAAGTTTTGACCTGAGCGTGCTGTGACGACATCCCGAATCTACTCCGTGGCGTTGCAATCTGCCGCGCGGATATAAGCGTATTCGAGCTAAAACCGAACTTTCCTTGGGCTTTCCGGAGGCCAGAATGGATAACGTTGTTTACCGTCGATGGACAAATCGCATCATTTCCATTGGAAAAGCACTTTATTCTCGGACATCTATCTAAACAGCAACCCCCCCAAGCTGAGTTAGAGGAGCATCGCTTACCAATGGCACGCACACTTACGCCCAGTTCGTCAAACGACTACAAGGCGATCTTCGACGTTCTCAGGGCCAATGCTGGAAGGATTGTGGAGAGCTGGGCCACCAGCACCGCGAAGTCGGCTTTCATCAGAGGCGCTGACTTCGGCGACTCCGAGGAGATCAGGATCGACCGTCTGCGGTACTTCTTCGACGCGCTCGTGGATAGGTCCACAGACCCGAGCAACAAGAAGGCCCACGAACTGCTCAAGAGCGCGATCAGGACCGAGCAATCGCGGACGATGGCTCTCAGCGCGCTCGTGAAGAAGCAAAATCTTCTGCGGGATGTGTGTCTCTATGTTGTCGAACACGACCTTCCGGATATTCAGAGGATCACTGCGAAACTCGCACTCGACGCGATGATAGACAGGTCTATCGAAGGCACGGTCTTGCTCCACGAGGCGTACGGGGAGATGCGAGCTTCCTTGTCGAGGTGCCTGCCGGGCTTCCCCGAGGGACAATCCACGCTCGATCAGGGGCTCGCACGGTTCTGCAGGAACGCCATGGATTACTTCGAAGTGGACTTTGTGTCTTTGTTCAAGTACAACTCTGTCTCAAAAGAGCTTACCTGCCAGGCATGCTCGGCGAAGGGCCTGGTGCTCACAAAGGACTCGACCATCTTCCTGGACACGTTCCCGATCGCATCGGACACCATACTGCACAAGAGAACCATCCTGACGGAGGGCGCTCCTGATTTCCCCAAGAAGAAGAAAGTCATTGGCCGGCTCGCATTCATGCACACGATCTCCACCCCGTTGATCCGAGGGGACGATGTCGTGGGCCTGTTAGTTCTGGGGGATAACTCGAAGCAGATCTCCTTCACCCAGGGAGAGGTCGCAGTCGCCGAGGATCTCGGGACACAGCTGTCCTGGGTCCTCCAGAGTGCCGCGATGTTCCAGCAGCTCAACATCAGGACGAAGGCACAGAAGCTTCTGATTGACACCGCGGCGAAGCTCCAGCAGGAGATTGAATCCGAGGAAATCTACAGGATCGTCGGGTCGAGCATGGCCGAGATCATCCCATGCGACGAGTTCGCGTTCTTTGTGTACGATTGGGAGAGGAGATTGGCGAACCCCGCCTATGCCACGGGCCCGTACGCTAGCGAGACCATGGCGGACAGAGACTTCCCCGTGGACGTGGGTATCGCTGGCTATGTTGCGCGTTCGAGGAGGGCGGAGATAGTCTGGGACACCGAATCCGATCAGAGAGGAGCGAGCATCCCAAACACCCCTCAGGCGCATACGAGAATGCTGGCCGTTCCCGTGATTGGGCAGAAGGAGGTCCTTGGGGTCATAGAGCTGATACGATATCCGCCCGACATCTTCACGCAAGAGGACCTCGAGATAGCCACGCTGTTCGCGAACCACGCCTCCGTGGCGCTCGAGAACGCCAGGCTCCTGAAGGAGCTCAAGAGAGTGAGGGACCAGATAGAGCTGCACATGGACCTGCTCACGCACGACATCGCGAACTACACGACGCCCATCATAGCTTATTTCGACGCCCTGAGGGCAAAGAAGGATCTCGATCCACAGGTGGGGGTCACAGTCGAGAGGACCGCGCGCCAGGTTGAGAGCATGATGCGCCTGATCGAGATGGTCCGGACGATATCGAGATTGAGGGAGCCCTTGCCTAAGCAGCTGAGGAGCATGGACCTGAGGAAGGCCATCGATTACGCGGTCAAGGACATCCAGAGCCATGCCCACGGCAAGGATTTGGAGTTCTCACTCAACATCCCGGAGGGGGCAATGATGGTCTTGGCGGACGACATGCTCAACGACATCTTCATCAACCTATTCTATAGCGCAGCCATGTCGGACAGGAAGGAAAAGACCAGGCTGGATGTGTTCGCAGAGCAGAGAGTAGAGCGGAAGGTGGACTCCTGGTGGATCAGGGTAGCGCAGCCGAACAAGGCCATCCCGAACAACCTGAAGGGAGAGGTGCTCAGGATGGCAAAGACATCGAAGTCGGAACTCACTGGAGGGTTCGGCATCGGCCTGGCAGCCGCGAAGGGCATAGTCGAGCGCTACAACGGGAACATGTGGGTCTCTGACATCGTGCAGGGAGACTACACAAAGGGATGCGTGTTCAACCTGCTCCTTCCCCGCGTGCACTGACTCGAGCTTGGTCTTATTTAAGCCGAACGCTCTCTCCGTGCAGGGGACCTGACTGCCGAGGCGTAAGTACGGGCACATGGTGAAGGCCATCATGCCCGTCAAAGAGGAGAAGTGCCGGTACTGCAGGCTCGGGATCGCGTGTCCCATACACAAGAAGAAATGATTCTGCGTCAGCTGCTTGCCAGTGCGACCGCTGCCGACGCGAGCACTAGTATGTAGAAGCCTGCGGTGCCAGCGGTGGCCCACCAGTATGCCGGGTTCGCCCTGACTCTCTTCTCTAGCATCCAGAAGATAACGGCCTCAGCTCCTAGGATTGCAGCCACCAGCATGGACAGAAAAGAGGTCAGGCCAAAGATCATCCCTGCAAGAGCGGTCGCTGCTCCCATGACCAGGGATCCGAGCCCCAGCCTCCAAGCTCTGTCCCTCCCGAGCCTCACAACCAGGTTCCGCTTGTTCGCAATCTTGTCGGCCTCGTAGTCCGGGTACTCTACGACCATCATGAGCGCGAACATCTGGAACATGATCGGGGCTGCGAGCGACAATGCTGAGCTGTCCCACGATGCGTGCTGCACAAGGAACGATGTGGTCGGGGCAAGGAAAGAGACCATGCCCGCCATGGTCAGCTCCCCGAGACCCCTGTATGAGAACATGAGTGGCCTCAGAGAATAGCCCAGGGCAAGGACCAGCCCAATTGCCATGAGAGTCAGCACTAGGGGTCCGGCCTCGAAGACGAATGTGATTGTCATCATAGCAGCGATGTTGACGATGGTCAGAAACACTGCCAGCGCAATCACCGTGTTCCTTCTGAGCATCCCTTTTGCGAACACCCCGCTCCCGCCCGAGAACCAAGTCCGGTTCTTGTTGATCGAGTCCGTCGCAACATCGGCGTATTCGTTCACGACAGCGCCGGCGAGCTGGGCTGACGATACAAGCAGCTGGAACACAGCCGCCTTGACCCAGTCTATGGTCGAACCAAGGTGTACGGCCAAGGCTATGCCGAGCAGGTTGAGAAACAGGCCTGCGATTAGGAACTGTGGCCTGAGGAGCTTGAAGAGGTTCCTAACGGGGGACGACAGATTCCTTCTTCCCTCCTCCCTTCGGATACTCCATGGCCATGTAAACGAAGTTCTCGGCTCGGTCGTCGTACTCTATCGCCAGGCCTGTCTCCTTCCCCTTCTTGAAGACCTTGACGACGATCGAGTTCCTCAGATCCTTCGGCGCCTGCTCCCTGATACGAGCCTGCATCTCTTTCGCGTGCGACTCCAGGGAATTCCCCACTTCGGGCAATGGAAGTTCTAGTCTCCCCACACTATCACCGCGCGTTCAGTGCCCTCGAGCCTATTCAAAGATTCGGCGGACACGGTCGGCGTCCGCCGCCAATCCTTTCCAAGAGAGTTGCTAGGGTGCATGGCGCGAATGCAGGAATCCTGACGTCACCGCCTTGACGGAGCTCAAGAACGGATGCTTCGGCGGGTTGTCCAAATCGAGGCCTTCAAGCCTTTGTATCCGGAAGTACAGAGGCGGGTGGGGGTCGAACTTGAGCCACTCGCCGAGCCTGCTACCGCCAGGCTCCAGGAACCGCTCTGCCAGAACGAGCCTCCTGAACCCGATCTTCTTCAACGATTCCGCCATGACCTTCGGCTTCCGGAGTATGAGCCCCGCTTCTAGGTCCGCTCGACTCTCAAGGAACTTGCCGAAGAAGAATATGGCCCAGAAGACGAACACCAGGTAGGGGATCAAGAAGGCCCCGATGTACTGATAATACAGGTAGACCCTTGCGAAGTACTCTGCAACCACTAGCGAGAAGAGCACGATCGGGTCCCCTGACCTGAGATGGCTCAGCTCGTGCCCCACGACGAGCTCTATCTCTTTCTCGTCCAGCTGCACCAGCAGCCCCATGGTGATGATCATCGTGCCCAGGCGCTTGGTGAATCCCGTCGCCGCGGCGTTCGGCCTCGGATCTTGGCTGATTACGATAGTCGGCACCGACAGGCCGAACTTCTCAGCCACTCGCTCGACCATGCCGTAGATGTCTATCCTCCGGACGAGAAAATCGTTCTTGTCCGCCGGGAGTCCGGCGTTGGTGAACACGTCCGCCATGCTCTCCGCACAGACCGTCCCCGGACAGCCAGCGTACAGCTCGTACGCCTTCCCCTTGGCGACCTTGATCCTGTCCCTGTACTCCCCGACGTAGTGCTGGAGCATGCCTTCAGGGACCTGGTGCTGCACGAGCACCACCTCGCGCGAGCTGCTGGTGATCTTCCAAGGGCTCCGCAACGCGACTAGCCTCCCGGCGGACAGCACGAGCGAGAGCATGAGTGCGATCATCGCGACAGGAGCGT
>Ga0214473_10007963_pt1 | contig 12559 bp, 9 predicted proteins | sample RVTome_7_FD_203509 | JGI IMG/M metagenome (GOLD analysis project Ga0214473, IMG submission 203509) | Soil microbial communities from uranium-contaminated site in the Upper Colorado River Basin, Wyoming, United States - RVT98D197 | ecosystem: Environmental > Terrestrial > Soil > Contaminated >... | reverse complement strand
AGACCGGCAAATTGTGGACGTTCAGCTCTTCCTGCACATTGTGTGCCTCAAAGTACTGTGGAAGCGCGAGGTGGAATATTCTCTGCCCCCAGCTGATTTCCTCTCCGGTAAGCAACAGCAGTCCTATCCCAGCGACGAGGACGACCCAGCGCATGTAGCGAGGCTGTGCTGCGAAGCGACCCGCTGCTACCAATAGGAGAATTGCAGCCAACGCCAAGAAAGTCTCTTCTACCTGCTCAACCGGACCCTCCCAGGCAGTCACGACCTCAAAAAGTCCCTCCCGATGCTGCTCCATCCAGAACATAAAGGCAAAGAAAAGCACTGGCGCGGCAAAGACTATCAATCTCCAGGGGACAGAATCGGACCAGAAGAGCAGCGAGGCAGTCACTAGTGACACAACGGCCGCGCCTATGATAATAATGCCGGCCTGCCCCACCAAACTGCGGTTTGCGAAGGTCTTGTGATTCAGAATGAGAGACGTGAAGAGTTCCCGATACAGCCACGCTGTGGCAATCCCAGTGCCGGCGCAAAGCAGCACCCGACCGATCAGCTTTCTACTGAAGGACATACTATTCCCTCTGCCTCGGGGGTGGGACCCCGAGTAATTTTCACCAGTCTCGGCTCTGGCTTCCATCTGCAAAACCGCGTGGATTCTACTCCCCAAAGCGGTGTACGGCGATACGCGGCCGAGTGTGAGATTGCGGCGCGGCGATGCCTAAGGCAGCCGCGCCGAAGCAAGATCCAGATCGTGGAACCCGTTGGCGAGCTCCTTGCTCGAACTCAATCGCCTACTTGCTGACCGGTCGGAGGCTCGGGGTTGCATTTCGTGAGCGGGCTGACTGGGTAACCCGCTGGGAAGCTGGCTCGACGGCCTTGCCATGTTGGATACGCCTCCCTTTCGTTTCTGTTTCCAGGGCCTTTCCTTTCAGGACCTTCGGCGGCGGGGCCTCCGGCAGCAGCGTTTACGGCCGGCACGGTCTTGCATCACCGTCTCGTAGCCACACTCGCTTCGCCGCCTCAGAGACCGCCAAGGCGAGAAGCCTGGGCGGGAGGGGCCGCGTCGTGGTGACTTCGAAGCCATGATATGATGGCTCGAATCTGGGGAACCTGCTTGCGTTTCCGAGGAGGTTCGGATGGCAGCTCCCGCGTTCATGAATATGCCAATTCTCCGAGGTGCGCATGAGGCGGTTCGCGACGGCCTCGGCTCTCCCGCGAGGCGCGACGGCGCCGTGGCAGCAATTTGCACGGCGTTTGTTCTTGTATTCTATCTTTGGCTCGCCAGCGCGGGCACATGGACGCGATTTCCGTACACGATCAGCTATCACAGTACGCTGGCCACGGCATTCCTGCATGGGCAGCTCTCCTTCCTGGAAGAGCCGGATCCCGCGCTACTGGCCTTGCCCGATCCGTACGATACGGCGCAGCTTGCGAGCGTTCGTTATCCGCTGGACTACTCGTTGTACGGCGCGAAGTTCTACGCCTATTTTGGGCCTGTTCCGGCTCTGCTGCTTGCCCCGATCCAGTACTTGACGAAGACGGTGTTTTCGGACCGGGCCGTGAGCCTGGCTTTCATTTGCGGGCTACTGGTCGTGAATGCCTTGCTGGTGGTGAAAATCAGGAGGCAGTACTTTGGAGCAGCCCCGCTCTGGACGCTGGCGGCGGGCATCCTCGTGATGGGCATGGCCGTACCGACGGGTTTCATGCTGGATTTCGCAGGCTACTATGCCACCGCGTCCGTCATGGGCGGCGCGTTCTTCTTTATGGCCGGCCTGTGCGCCGCCTTTGATGCGCTGTCGAGAGGCGCCATCAGCCGTCCCGGGTTGGCGCTGGCGGGCGCGCTGTGGGCGGCGGCCGTCGGCACGCGCATCACTCACGTCGTGGCTGTGGCGCTGCTAACGGTGCTGATCAGCGTGGCCATTCTGGCCCTCGAGCGGATTTCACGAGGCCTTCATCGGGCCCTGGGATCGATTGCGGCGCTCGGCGGTCCGGTGATGCTGGGCGGAATCGGCCTGGGCTGGTACAACTACGCGCGTTTTGGCTCAGCCCTGGAAACCGGGCTTAGATACCAACTCAATCCGCAATCGATGAAGAATCTGTTCATGGCGGGGTCAGGCGGGGTCTTTTCCCCCGTCTATGTCGTGCAGAACCTGTGGAACTATCTGCTGATGCCGTTCTCGCCGCATGGAGTCTTCCCCTTTGCGGACCTGCGAGCCCCCTGGATCGATTCGGTGATCCCAGGATTGCGACTGCCGGGCATCTACCATCCCGAGTGGATGGTAGGGATCATCTGCGCCGCACCCGTCGTCCTATTTGCCGGCTGGACTGTCGGCCTTGCGCTGCGAGGCAGGATGCTGACACCCGAGAAGTCGCAAATCGAGCTTGGCGGAGTCGTCCTGGCGCTGTGGCTGGCCCTGCTGGCGGGAGGCGCGGTCATCATGTCCTTTTTTTGGGCGGCCGAGCGCTACGTTCCAGATTTCGTTTATCCGCTCTACTTGCTGAGCGTGATAGGGTTCTGGCAATGCGGCCAGAACGTTTCACGAACTCCGGGCCGACGTACCCTGTATGTCCTTCTCGGCGCGGGCCTGATCGGCGCGAGCATTTTGATCGGCAATCTCCTGGCGATGGGCCAGGCGAAGGTGCAATTCGACATTCTGAATCCCGGCGCCTGGGAGCGGATGCAGCAACTCACTGGAGGCGACCTGAGGCGTTTTCAACCTGAGCTGTGGCAGCGACTGCGGGAATTGCTGGGATTGTAAGGTCGGCGCGCTAGTCGCCGGCAATGCCTTGCTCATAGAAGAAAGGCCTTCGGAGACGAAGGCCTTTCTTCTGTTTGGGACCGAACTGTGATGCTTGGACGGCTACGGGTCGATATTCGGCTGAGTGTAGTAGTTGCCGAGGGCGTCCTTGACCACAAGCCAGCCGGTCTCGTAGCCATCCACGACGCGGGGGAGCACAACCTGCACCCAAACGAATCCCTCCGTATCGGTTGTGGTCGAGCCCTTGAGGTAAGTCCAAGTCGAGCCCTTAATCGCCTCGACGTAGAGGCCCGCAATCTCTCCATGGAATCTGGCGGGCGCGGTGCGAACCGTCAACCCGTATTTGTACGTCACTTTGAGCCCTCGCCAACCGAGAGCGGGCGAGTACTTCGGGTAGATGATGCTCGGGTTGCCCGGGTAGCAATCGGGCGGGCAGACTCGAGGCGCGATTGCATAGGGTGGAGCATCGCCGTACGCGTCATAGCTGGGTGCGGGATAGTCAGGCGGATAGTAGGTGGGGCCGTAGTACCCGCTCGGAGGATAGTAGTAGTCAGATGAGGCGGGGGAGTAGCCACCTGGCAGGTTAATCACCTGGCCCGGATAGATCCAGCTGGCGTTGCCTATTTGCGGATTGACGGCCATCACCGCGTTGAGGGAAACGCCGTACCGCATGGCGATCTCACCCATGGTGTCGCCAGGCTGCACGACATAGGTGGTGCCACCCATCTGCTGGGGGTAGTAGCCCTGGGGAGACATGTTTCCCATCTGCTGGGCATAGTAGCCCTGAGGCGACATGCCTCCGGCTGGCATGTACAGCACCTGGCCGGCTTGCGGATACCAGCCCACCCCCGGGTTCGCCGCGCGGATGGCGTCGACAGTGGTGCCACAGGCCGAGGCGATGTTGCTGAATGTGTCACCCGATTGGACAGTCACATAGGTCGAGCAGTCTCCCGTCCATGCCAGCGCGCTGCCGGTTGAGGCAAATGCGAAGGCAAGAACGGCGAGGAGTACGATCGCTTGCGATACTCTCTTTGGACTCACGGCGCCCTCCGTTGAAGGACAGAATGCAGGCGAAAACGACTCTTCCAAAATGTGCGGCAGTCCGGCGCAGATCCACGCAGGATGTGCACTCACGGACGCCGTGCGCAGTTTACCAGAGAATATGTTACCCCGTTTGGCGAGGCGGGGCCGTTGCCGTCCGGTTGCAATTTTGCTGCAATCGGAGGTGCTCTCCGGGGACCGGAGAGGCCGGCGGCTCCGGTCGTTTCGGAGCCCCCGGAGCGACACCGACCAGTGCGCTGGCAGCGGAGGCGCTCCAGCGCCGACAGGCGGGTTCGCGGGCGCGGCGGCAGGCTCGCGCCGACCGGGACGGGCCAACAATGTCAATTGGCCCCAGGCACCGGACGCGCCCCGCGAGCAAGAAGACGGCGGCGCTGTCCGATGCCTCGTGGTCAGCCACCTCGCTCTTCGAAAAATGAGCGCCGTCTAAGACCTGGCCAAAATCCTTGTGCGATGCGGCGACCATCCCGCAAGATTCCCGTGGGGAGGCGGTGGAATCTTCATTTGAGAGTCGTCGCGTCATCGATCTGTCATCTTATGTGACTAAACTCGTTTTCGTCGTAAGCATCGAGAGGCTCCGGCTTGCATGCCGGGCCAATGGAGACGAAATGAAAAGCACCAAAATCCTACCCGTGATCGTCGCAATTGCCGGCCTGTTACTTGGCGCATGCAGTGGCACCGGCCTGGCTCTGGGCGCCGCGGCTCCGACCGCCCCGTCGAATACGTACGGTCACTCCGCCGGAGCCGCGGCGCCGCTGGCGGGCGCCCCCGCGGCGCCAAACTCCCAAACAGCCGCCGATGCGGCCGCGCTACAGAGCTCGTTTGAGGCGATCTATCAGAAGGTCAATCCGTCCGTCGTGACCATCGAGATCGGCAGCCGGCTTGCTGGTTTCAACCCCCAGGGCGGCTTGGGCCGCCGGGGTAATGGCCAAAACGCCCCAGGAAGTCAGAGCCAGATCGTTCCCGCGGCCGAAGGCTCCGGCTTCATCTGGGATAGCGCGGGCCACATCGTCACCAACAACCATGTGGTCGACGGCTCTGCCAGGATCACCGTAACATTCTCAAACGGCTCTTCCTATGATGCCAAGGTTGTGGGCACGGATGCCAACACCGACCTTGCGGTCATCCAGGTGGTGGGCGCACCGAGCTCAGTGCTGACGCCGATGACTGTTGGAGACTCGACCCAGGTGAAAGTGGGTGAGTTGGTCGTGGCGATCGGCAATCCGTTTGGGTTGGCCAACACCATGACGACTGGCATCGTCAGCGCCATTTCCCGCTCGATCCAGGCTGGAGCCGGCAACAGTCCGAACGGCCCCGGCAGCGGCCAGAGTTTCTCCATCCCGGATGTAATACAAACAGACGCAGCGATCAACCCGGGCAATTCCGGCGGCGTGCTGGTCGACATGAACGGCACCCTCATCGGTGTGCCATCGCAGATCGAGTCGCCTGGCGGCTCGAATTCGGGGATCGGCTTTGCGATCCCTTCGGCCATCGTCAGCCAGGTTGCTCCACAGCTGATCTCGAAAGGCGTGGCCGTTCATTCCTACCTGGGCATATCGGGCGCCACCGTAACGCCTGACGTTCTCCGTTCGCTGAATTTGAAGGATCCGGTCCAGGGGATCGTGGTCGCATCGGTCGTCGCCGGCGGCCCGGCAGCAGCCGCGGGCCTGCAGCCGGCCACGGTCGACGCCAATGGAGCGCCGAATGCCGCCGGAGACATCATCACAGGCATTGACGGCAAAGCCATTACCCGTTTCGAGGATCTTGTCTCCTATCTTTACACCAAGACGCAACCGGGACAGACGGTCGTCCTGGACATATTACGAGCTGGCAAGCAGATCCACCTAAGTGTCACGCTGGGTACGCAGCCCAGGAACTAGACTCCCGGCGAGCAAGATATGGCCGAAGAGTCCCAGACGGCGCAAGGCCGGCTACGGCCTGCGAATTCCAAACTAAGCACCGGGCGACGGGCAACCGTCGCCCGGTGAGGCGATCTCGTGCTGGTCAATCCAAGGGGCTACGCTATGTGTGATGCTGATGTTGCTGGATCAACCGAGGCGAAGGCGGGTCTCGATGATCGGCAAAAGGTCTACCCGGCCTTCTTCTCGATTTTCGCCCAGGTATCTCTTAGGTTCACAGTCAGGTTAAATACCGGGTTCCCAAGCGTCGAGTCGGGGTCCACGGCGAAGTATCCCTGGCGCTCGAACTGAAAATGGTCGCCCACGGCAGAGTCGACGAGCGCCGGCTCGACAAATCCGGTCAAGGCGGTCAGCGAGTTGGGGTTCAGGCAGGCGAGGAAGCCGGCTTCGCCTTCCTCAGGGTCTTCCTTTGTGAACAGCCGGTCGTAGATGCGAATCTCCGCTGGATGGGCATGCGCTGCAGAGACCCAATGAATGGTCGACTTCACCTTGCGCCCATCGGGCGAGTCGCCGCCGCGGGTGGCCGGATCGTACGTGGCATGCACCTCCACGATCTCCCCATGCGCGTCTTTCACCGCGTGTGTGCACTTGACGAGGCAGGCGTATCGCAAGCGGACCTCGTTGCCAGGATAGAGGCGGTGGTATTTTGGCGGCGGCGTTTCGCGGAAATCGTCCTGCTCGATGTAGAGCACCCTGGAAAACGGGAGCTTGCGGGTGCCCGCATTGACGTCCTCGGGATTGTTGACGGCGTCCATCTGCTCGACCAGGTCGTCCGGATAGTTGTCAATGACGAGTTTGAGGGGCTTGAGGACGGCCATGCGGCGGAGGGCGCGCTGGTTGAGATCATCGCGCACGCAAGATTCAAGCAGCGCCACGTCGACGATGCCGTAGTTCTTTGCGACGCCGACGCGGGTGATGAAGTCGAGAATGGCATCGGCCGTGTAGCCGCGACGGCGCATAGCGCGCAGGGTTGGCATGCGCGGATCGTCCCAGCCGGTCACGTGGTCGTCCTCGACCAGCTGCCGGAGTTTGCGTTTGCTCATCACCGTGTAGCTCAGGTTCAGGCGCGCGAATTCGATCTGGCGCGGCTTGAATTCCCCGAGCTGCTCGAGGAACCATTCGTACAACGGGCGGTGGTTTTCGTATTCGAGGGAGCAAAGGGAGTGCGTGACGCCCTCCATCGAATCGTTCTGCCCGTGCGACCAGTCGTACATCGGGTAGATCTTCCACATGGACCCGGTGCGATGGTGCGGCGGTTCGTGGATGATGCGGTACATCACGGGGTCGCGCATGTTGATGTTGGGATGCGCCATGTCGATGCGGGCGCGCAGGACGCGGGCGCCATCGGGGAACTCGCCGTTTTTCATGCGCTCGAGCAGGTCGAGATTCTCCTGCGGGCTCCGGTCGCGATAGGGCGAATTCACGCCCGGTTCGGTGAGCGTGCCCCGGCTGGCGCTCACTTCCTCGGCGCTTTGATCGTCCACATAGGCCAGTCCCATCGTCGTCAATTTGACGGCCCATTCGTATAGCCGGCCGAAGTAGTCGGAGGCGTACGTGACCTTGACCCATTCAATTCCCAGCCAGCGCGCGTCGCCCTTAATGGCCTCGACGTACTCCGTCTCCTCTTTGGCGGGGTTCGTATCGTCAAAGCGCAGGATCAGCTCCCCGCCGTTTTCCTTCGCGACCAGGTAGTCGATCATGAAGGCCTTGACGTGGCCGATATGCAAATAACCATTCGGCTCCGGCGGGAGGCGCGTACGGACGTAGGTGTAGCGTCCAGTGCGCAAGTCTTCTGCGACGGCTTCCCGGATAAAATCAGTGGAACGAGTTTCTGCAACACTCATGGACGGATTGCCCTCTACCCGGATTCTTTCGCCGGCTGCCCGGGCGCTGCGGAGGAAACTTGGATCGACCCCGGCCCGATTTCAGCACGGCGGGGCGACGTCTCTTACGCATGCTCCAATTCGGCGGGATGCGGCTCACGGGGCACTGGAAAAGGGTTGCGCCGATTATAACTTCATCGTTGTGCGGAGGATGGTATGCAGAACGCACATTCCGCAAAGTGTTCTGTGCGCCAGCGCCGCATCCGGGATCGCGCGGCAGCTCCATCGCCGGGGCTTCATAGTCGTCGACCGATGGGCGGCCAAGGTTTGACATATAATACGCATCGGAGCTGCAAAGAGCGGCGGCGCAAGAGGCTGGCATCTTTGTGGCTCGCGCCGCACGGGCTGCGGCATCGGAGGCACTGTCCATGATCACACCCCAGAATGGGATCTTCGCGCAGGGCACACATAGCCACTATTTTCTGGAACTGGACTTGCGCGAGGGATGTTCGCCGGAACGCGCCCTGGCTTCTCTGCGCCTGTTGGGCGCACCCGAGGTCTCGGCAGGCGGGGTCAACTTTGTAATTGCATTCGGGGCCGCCCTGTGGCGCGCCATCGCGCCCGGGGAGGCGCCGCCCGACCTCGCCCCATTCCAGGAGATTCGTGGCCGAGGGGGCAAGCAAGCCGCGGCGAGCCAGCATGACGTCTGGCTGTGGTTCAACGGCAGCACTCCCGACGTGGTGTTCGACCATGCCCGCTCGGCCTGGCTCGCGGTTAAGGATGTGACGAGCCTGGCAACCGAGCAACCGTGCTTTGTATATCGCGACAGCCGGGATCTCACCGGATTCATTGACGGGACGCAGAATCCGCCGCCGCTGGACGCGCCGGGCGTGGCGCTGATCTCCACGGGATTGCCCGGCGGAGGAGGCAGTCATGTCCTGGTGATGCGCTGGGTGCATGACCTGGATGCCTTTCACGCCCTGCCGGTAGAGGAGCAGGAGCGGATCGTGGGCCGCCGGAAACACGACAGCAGTCCGCTGACCCGGCAGGAGAGGCATCCGACCGGGCACCTCGCTCGCGTTCAGATCGACGTGGACGAAGTGGAGCAGCAGATATACCGCCGCAGCGTTCCCTACGGAACGGTTGCCGAGAACGGGCTGTATTTTGTCGGATTCAGCGCGGAGCGCAAACGGTTCGACCTGATGCTGGCGAGCATGTTTGGAACGGCGGAGGACGGCCTCCATGACCGGCTGATGGATTTCTCGCGGCCGGTGGGTGGTGCCTTCTACTTTGCGCCGTCGCTCACCACGTGGCGAAGCTGCGCGATGAGATAGGCGGGAGCAGAGGTCGGAACCCGACAGAAGGAGCCGCCGACTTGAGTGCGGGCATGAAACGCGGTCTGTTCTGGACGCCAAGGATCATCGGCATTCTTTTCGCGGTGTTTCTGAGCCTGTTCGCCCTCGACGTCTTCGGTGAAGATCGCAGCTTCTGGGAAACGGCCCTTGCCCTCCTAATCCACCTGATCCCCGTATACGTGGTCGTCATTGCCCTAGTGCTCGCATGGAGGTGGGCGTGGGTTGGAGCGGTGGTGTTCACCGCTCTGGCAGTTCTCTACGTGATCCTGGCATGGGGGCGATTTCATTGGAGCGCCTATGCGGTGATCTCTGGGCCCCTGGTGTTGCTGGGCGTTCTCTTTCTTTTCAATTGGATCCATCGGGAGCAACGGCGAGCCGCATAGCCGCCGGCGGCCAGGAATCACAGGCGGCGTGGCACCGGCCGCGTTTAGTGAGCGACTGGGCCTTGCGTCCGCTTGACGGACATTGTCCGGACTGCCTATAATCGATCCAGGCAGGTCACCCTGATTTTCTTAGAGAAAGGACACTTTAGAGATGTTGCGCTTGAATTCGGTGATGCTGGGAACAAAACAACTGGGCGCCATGGCGGCCTTCTACGAAAAGGTGATCGGAAGGCCCGCCGACATGTCCGACAGCGCCTATGGCTACCATGGCTGGAAAGTCGGCGAGGCGTATCTGTCAGTCCTAGACCATTCAGAAATGGGTGGCAAGACAAAAGACCCGGGACGCGTGATGTTCGTTTTTGAGACCACGCAAGTGAAGGACGAGTTTGAAAGGCTCAAAGCGGCGGGGGCCGTGGTCATCAGAGAGCCCTATGAGATCGGCGCCGGTTGGATTGCCACGCTCGCAGATCCAGACGGCAACTTCTTTCAGTTGGCGACCCCCATGAGCTAGCACCCGGCTCCGCGCCCGGCACCACAGCAACCGTTGTTTGACTACAATCCAACGTCAAGGCCTCGCCTCGCGGGTGAGGCTTCGCGAGCCGAGGGCGTCCGCCAATCTCTACGGAAGCTCAACAGCTTGGACGCGCTCCGCATCTGAGGCGCCTTTGCGGCCCAGGACCTTGTAGACGCCAACTGGCTCCGATTTGCCTTTGACGACGACATTGTCGACGAATTCGGCGTCGAACTCGTCTTTGATCTGGTTGTAGGTGCTGCTGCTGATCAGAATCGGCCACTTGTAGGTCTTGGTCAGGTCCTGCAACCGCGAGGAGAGATTCACATTGTCACCAATGGCGGTGTAGTTGATCCGCTGCTCTGATCCCAGCAAGCCCACGAACGCCTCTCCGCTGTTCAGGCCAACGCCAATCTGGAAACTCGCCCCCTTTGGCAGGACGCCGTCCGCATACCAGCGCTGCCGCAGACTATCGAGAGTCAGGAGCATGTCCACCGCGGTGCGAACACCGCGGAGTGCATGGTCCGGATGCGCCACCGGCTCGCCAAAAAAGGCCATCACCGCATCTCCTTCGTACTTATCGATCGTGCCTCCGTGACGGTAGATGATGGCGGACATGGCTTCAAGGTAGGGATTAAGCACCGCGACCACTTGCTCCGGCGTCAGCTTCTCAGACAGAGTCGTGAATCCCCGAATATCCGAGAACAGGACGGTGATGTCGGTGCGTTTGTTCAGGGCCGAGAGATCGCTGGAGGAGACCATCTGATCGATGACCTCGCTCGAAAGGAATCGGCTGAACAGGCCGTGGAGATGTCGTTTTTCGAGCTCCTGGGAGACGGCCTGCCCCATGGTGGGCAGCACGACGCCGGCGAGCAGCATGAGACCCGGGGCCACCACGTCCAGGACTATGCCCTGGAGATCCAGGAGCAGGTAGGCGCCGAGGATGAAAACCGCGAATACTGCCGCCATGGCGCCGAGGACGCGCACAGGTTCGCGCAGCCGCAAGATCACGGCGGCGACGACCGCCGTCAACACGGTTGCCAGCACGTTTGCCCACGGTGGGACGCGCTGCAGGTAACGGCCCGTCAAAATGGTGTCGATGGCATTGGCGACCACTTCCACGCCCGGAGTCCGATCGTTGGATGAGTACGGTGTGGGCCACAGATCCTGGAGAGTTGGTGTGGTGGCGCCAATCAGGACGACCTTGCCCCTGAACGCCTCGGCGGGAATGTCGCCTTCGACCACGGAGTATGCGGAATAGGTGGGATACGTCCCCGTGGGGCCGCCGTAGTTGACCAACATGCGGCGTCCGGAGAGAGGGATCGTGCGGCCGTTGTATTGGACGCTGGTCTCTGAAAAATCCGTTGGCTGGGGGGCCGCCTGGAACAGGCTGGCGGCCTCGAACGCCCAGTTGGTGTAGGTATCTGTTCCAACCCGGTCGTAGACCTGAACTTCACGCAAAATCGCGTCGACGTCGAGCGTGGTCGGCGTGATGCCCACGCGCGTGAAGGCATGCTGGTAGAGGTCGAGAGGCACCTGCACCGTTTCGGAGGACAAATTGACGCCTCCGCTCACTTGTTGGCTGCGGAAGATATCGGCCACGCCCACGGATGCATTCGACTGTGCGAAGGCCTTGGACAGGGCCGGATCGCCCGCGGGATCGGCGTCCGGCGCAAACAAGAATGCATCCAGGCCGACCACACTTGCACCCGCCTGATTGAGTCGGTCGACGATCTTCGCCATGTAGGCGCGCGGCCAGGGCCAGCGATAGCCTGTCCAGTTGAAGCTGGCGTCGTCGATGGCGACGATCGCGATCTGACCTGACCTTGGGGGTGCCGGTCGCAGCCGCATGAGGAGGTCGCGGTTCGACAGCTCCAGGCGCTCCAGAGGCGTGGAGAGATTCGGAAGCAGCGCTAGGACCTGCAGGATGATCAGCAATACGGCGATGCTCGAGATCATGATGGCGGGTGAAGACAAGCGACGCATAATCGGGAACCTCTGGTGGTTCATGGCGGCCACGGGGGCTCGATGGTCCGCTTCGGGATGATGGCCGCCTCCTGAGTTGGAAGCGGTCGGGCGATTATCCCACGGACTATGAGCTTCGTGTGCCGCGAAAACCAGGATCCGGCCTGGCACCCGCCAGCGCGGCCGGATTTCCGATCGGAGGCGGGCGGGTGTGATGGCGTCGGGTTGCCGGCGGGGAGGCCTGAGAGCCTCGAGACCGGCAGCGGGCTGGCTCAGTCTTCACGTAATAAGTCAGACTCTGAAATTTCGCCGAGGAAAGCAGCTGAACTTGGCGTGGGCCTGGGACGTGGGCTCTTTGCTTGCGAGGCGAAAGTAACTTACAATCATCGGCGGCTGCGGGAGTTCGTGAAGCGTGTACCAGGCGCTGCGTGGCCTCTTGGAGGTTGGGTCATGACTTTTTCTGCGATGATGAGGAAACCCAGCGCCTTTCTTTCGGTGGCGATGTCAATCGCTGTCCTCGCCATGCTGTTCTATGTCTTCCTCCGCTTCGGCGTCGTCCATGAGGCCGACGAAGGAACGGCCGCGCACATCTTTCAGATCCTCATGGCAGGACAATTGCCGATCATAGCCCTCTTTGCCGTGAAGTGGCTGCCGCGGATTCTGAGACAGGCATTGGAGGTGCTGGCGCTTCAGGCGTGCGCGGCGTTGGCGGCCATGGCGCCCGTTTTCTATTTCAAACTCTAGGCCGTCCTGTCCATTGAGCGCTGCCGGCGATCAAGCCGCCGGCC
>Ga0214473_10007962_pt1 | contig 12559 bp, 15 predicted proteins | sample RVTome_7_FD_203509 | JGI IMG/M metagenome (GOLD analysis project Ga0214473, IMG submission 203509) | Soil microbial communities from uranium-contaminated site in the Upper Colorado River Basin, Wyoming, United States - RVT98D197 | ecosystem: Environmental > Terrestrial > Soil > Contaminated >... | reverse complement strand
AGATTCAGATTAAGTACGGTGTCCCAATCTTCTTCGGTGATCTCCGTTGAGGGCCTGCGGCGGTTCACGCCCGCCACGTTCACTAAAATATCGATCTGCCCCATGCGAGATAGGACCTCGCGGACGAGCGCTTGAATCTCCGCCACACGTGACACATCGGCGGCAAACACTTCTGCTCGTGCGCCCAAGGCGCGGATCTCGTCGGCAGTCTGGAGCAGATCCGCCTGGGTGCGACTGCAGAGCGCAACGCTCGCGCCCGCCTCCGCGAGGCCTCGAGCGATCCCACGGCCTATGCCGCGAGAGGCGCCGACAACGAGCGCCACACGGCCGGAGAGATCAAAGAGATTGCTTGCCATAGTCGCCCGCCAAACCTAGAACGTGGTCGCTCCCGTGCTGGCGTTCTTACTCAAGCGCTCTTCTGTTTAGCGAACTGTTTCATAGATTGCAGATCGTTCACCCAGTCGCGTGCCGAGCGGCACCAGCCCTGCGATTTTGGCCTGAGCACGTCCCGCTGGCGCACGGTACCGACTCGGATATTGAACACCTGTGGATCGCTCGCCGCCGTCGCATAGATCGGCGTGCCGCACTCAGGACAAAATCCTTGAGCCCGTTTAGCGCCGCTTTCGGCGGTCTTGATATAAATCTTGAGCTCGCCCTTCAAGTGAAAATCAGCCTTCGCTGCCGGAACGCTGACGCGAAACGCAGTTCCCGAGAGCGTTTGACAGTCCGTGCAGTGGCATATGCCGACCCTGTCGGGCTCGACTTCCGCTGTGTAAGTGATATTGCCGCAATGGCAGCCGCCGTCGATTTTCATATCAACCTCCCGCAAATATTGATTATCCCCTCAGTGGTCTTATGCCTCCCTCCGTTAAACTGCAAAAGCTTCCAGCACCGACACTTCTGATTCCGTCGGCCAGTTTTTTTGCAGCCGAAATGCCGCCTGATGGAGCAGTTTCGCATGCTCTTGCTTGGCGCGAATCCTTCCGCCTTTAAACGTCACGAGAAAATTCATATCGGCCAAATGGCCGGGAGCAAGCTTGTTGGGCGGGCCCATCAACGGCTCGATAATCAACAGACGGCATTTGCTCGGCATCGCCGTACGACAATTCTGGAGAATCTGCAGCACTTTCTCGTCCGGCCAGTCATCCAGAATGCGCTTTAAAATATACGTGTCGCCCCCGGACGGCACCCCCTCAAAAAAATTTCCGGCGATAAACTCGCATCGCGGCAATGACCCGCCGCGGCCGGCCTTCGCCGCCTCAATCGCCGCGTTTTGATCGAACAGCAGCCCGGAGACTTGATCGCAGGCATTCAGTACTCCGGCCAAAAACGAGCCATTGCCGCCGCCAACGTCGACAATCCGGCCACATTGAGAAAAATCATACGCGGCGATAATGGCCGCAGTTTCGACGCGCGACTTGTTACCGCTGCCGGCTAGAAAGATCGCTTGTTGCTCCGGGTTAGCGCGCAATTGGGCGAAGTAGTCGCCGATCACCGGCTCGCCGGTGCGGACGCTGTCCATTATTTTGCCGACTCTTTCGTAGGTGCTCTCGTGGCTGTAGATGGCATAATCGCGCACCGACTGGGGCGAATCCTGCCGCAGGGTGTCGCCGAACGGCGTGACGAAAAAGCGCTCGTCTTCGTCTTGGCGCAGCACACCCAAGCCGGCGAGCACCCGCATTACCCGATAGAGAGCGTCGGGATGGACGCTGAGCTTTCCGGCCAGATCTTCGGCCTTCGCGCCCTCAGCGCCAATATAGTCGGCCAGACCAAGCTTGGCGGCGACATAAATCACACGCGTCGGAATGTAGCGGTTGAACAGTTCGATCATCGATAGAGCGGACGTGAAATCTGCCATAAATCATCCACCTTTCGCTTCAAGTCGACCCTCTGAATTACCCGTCTGATCGAACAAGGGAAACCTAAGGCACCACACCGCGCACCGCCCACGCCTTAGCCTGAAGCGAGAACGGCCCAGCGGGCCGGTTGCTGAATACATTTCGCCGCAGCCGCTCGCGCAGGGCAGCGCGATGATCTTCTGAAATACGACGGAGATAAGCTCCGGCAGGTCCCTGGCCTTCGGTGAGTGGTTGCCAGAAATCGTCGAATGATTTGAAACCGCACGGGAATGCGATGTTTCTCACTTCGACATCGTTGAGGTTGGCAGAAGCCCATAATGATGTAAGTTCCTCTGCGGTGCCGTAAGTGCCACCAAGCAGTTTAACGTTGGGGTCAATTGCAGCGGCGGCATCCGATAGCGCATCATTCAGTTCGTTTCCCCCGGTGGTGTCTCACATTGCGGTTGCCACGACACCGCCACATCGCGTTACACGGCGCATCTCCGCCGCGGCCTTAGGCGCATTGGGGATAAAGCTCATGACGAGTAGAGCTAAACAGCAATCAAAATACCCATCCGGGTATGCCAACTTCTGAGCGTCGCCCTGCTCAAACGAAATTCTCGGATCGTCCGTCTTGGACCGAGCGTAAGCTAAAAAGCCTTCGGATAAGTCCAACGCGACGATCTTCGACACGGCTCGGTTTTGCGCGATAGCGAACGTCAACGCGCCGGTGCCGCACCCCACGTCGAGCACTTCTCCTCGAACGCTGACAAAGTCGACAAACAACGGCGCTAATATTTTACTCGACCGCCCTCTCTGCCGTTCATAGGCTTCCGCAACTTCGAACATAGGCCCACCCTTGTTTTGGCCCTCTGCGCTATCTTTGGTTAATCTTACCACTTATAACTGCGGCGTGATCTCCTTCAGGCGATCATCTTACTCGGACCATAGGTCTCGAAACTGCGTGGCGACAACCTGCTCGTAGGGAACCGGTGACGAGAGCAGTCCAACAGCTGTGGCAAAGCGATTCATCTCTTCAATAGCCTCCATCGAGATGGACGGCCGATAGAACTCCCCATCGCGGGTCAGTATTTGGCCCATCAGCTCCGCTTCGACAGGCGGGAACAACTTCCGCGCAACCTCTGTTCCGCGCGCAGGATCTTGTCGAATCACGGATTGCGCCCGAACTACTGCCCGGATCACCGCTCCAATACGCTCCGGCTCAGTTTCGATCTTCGATTCGGTAGTGGCCAGGGCGGCGAACGAGTAATTCCCGGCGCCCGGCGGACCGTCGCCGCGTCTTGTATCGACAACCACGGAAGCACCTCCCAGATGAACCGCAAGCTCGCAGCCCAATACATTGGCCCACATCCCATCCACTTTTCCCTCCGCAAGCGCCCTGCCGGCGGCGACACCGAAGGAAATGCCCGGATCGTTAGTCGACGGCGGGACCATTTCCACCCGGTCCCTCTCGATGTCGATGCCGGCCTCGCGAAGTAAGTATCTGAAGATTCGATCAGGACCTCGATCGACAGCAATGCGGCGGCCCTTAACTGCCGCGATCTCCCCGCGCTTTGCCAAACCTGCTTTCATGACCAGCATCCAAGGCGTGCCTTGCGATATGGTCGCTACGAGCTTCACCCCGCGCCATTCAGGAAAGATCACCAGCGGGGAATGAGCTGGACCGGCGGAAAAATCCACGGCTCCGTCGCGCAAAGCTTCTACGTCTCCCAGCGCAGGGATATGCGCTATCTCGACGTCCTGCCCTTCTTCCTTAAAGATTCCCAGCTCCTTGGCAACTATCAAGGGAAAGAATGAACTCGACACAAAATCAGGAACCGCGATGCGCATGACTTCTTCTTTTCTAGGCTCTTTCATCATTTCTTCTTCGGCTCTGGCATCTCAAAGCTTTCGCCTTTCTCGAGAAGCCGATGTCCAGGAACAGCGTCGGCGTCGGGGAGAATGGAGACGGACTTCAGCACTTTTCCACTACGGAGCCCGAAGGCGTGAATAGTGCCAGGCGGAACAACTACGCTCGTCTGGTTTTCGACCTTATATTCCTCGTCGCCGACGCGCGCGAACCCATCGCCGTCGACTTCGAGAAAAACCAATACTTCCTCCGTGTCGTGCCAATGTAACGGTGTGCGGTGATGATCTCCCATTTCAGCTAACCAGACGGATAAAGAATTCGCTCCGGCGGATCGGTTTATCGCCATCCGCAAAGACGGGCGCCACGGCTCCTCAGGAAACTCCAAAAGCGGCCGGTCTTTGTGGTGAATTACTTTCATATTGTCGCTCCTTTTTCTTCAAATCCGATTGTACTCACTTCTTCCATAACTGTTTGTTCGCTCTACTTCCTCCCGAATCGCTCGTAGTCGATCAAACCTGTAGACCCATCGAGGCCGCCAATTCTAGTGGCACGTTTATTTTTCGCCGTAGCAAAAGTCAGAGATCCCGTGCCGCAGCCACATCGAGCGCTTCACCCTGAACGCGGACAGATTCAACAAACAAGGAAGCCAAAAATTTACTCTAACTCCCCATCCGCTGTTCCTAAGCATTTGCGACTTCGAACATAAACACTCCTGTCGCACCCCGATCTTACGCGCTTTTATTTAACAGGCACGCCTTCGACTATCGAGACTCTGGACCCGGTGCAAACGACTCTTGTTAGTTCAAAGCCACCGGCCGTAAGGAGCGCCCGGAATTCCTGTTCAGTGCGTTCCCGTCCGCCTTCAGTCATCACGAGCATCATGAGGTCCACAAACTTGCTTATAGACCCCTGACCGTCAGGTAGAATAACCGGCTCGATTACCAGCAGCCGCCCTTTTCCAGACATCACGTCGCGGCAGTTCCGGAGTATCGTGATTGCTCGCGCATCATCCCAGTTATGCAAAATACTTTTTAGGGCATAGGCGTCAGCACCTCCGGGGACTTTGTCGAAAAAGTCGCCGCTAATCAGATCGCAGCGGTTAACTAACCCCGCCGCCTCCAGTCGAAGCCGTGCGCTTTTGATCGCGGTCGGACGGTCCACGAGTATGCCCGTCATATTTGGATGGGCGTTAAGCATAGCAGCAAGAAAACCGCCATTACCGCCACCAATGTCGGCGATGCTGCTGATACCGGAGAAGTCGTAGACAGAGAGTACGTCGGAAATGTCAAGGGAGGAGATGCTCGCCATCCCAGCGTCAAACTCGGAAGCGATCTCTGGGATCTGTTTCAAATACGAAAACTCGGGCATTCCGAAAACCCGTTCGAAGGCCGGCATCCCGGTCCGCACACTATAGAGGAGGTTGTCGGCCGGGCGGCAAGAAAAGTCCGCGCCATACAAGGATATGTATGCACGGAGAGAGCCAGGTATATCGCCGCGAAGACAAGTAGCAAGCGGCGTTATGGCGAATTGGCTATCTTTGATCTCCGAAAACACACCCACGCTCGCGAGAGCACGAAGCAGTCTATAAAGGGCGTACGGATTCGCATCTACAGCAGCGGCAATGTCTTTTATATCCATCGGGCCATCTTTTAGAACGTCGGCGATACCAAGTGCTGCCGCGGCATAGATAGCTCGCGAGAGCATATATCCTTCGTAGAAAAGTTTGTTCAGAGCCACCAGGTGTTGATGATCTGTTTTCGGCTCTCCACTTATGCTTTGGTCGGTATCATATTCGCTCATGGCGGCGCTCCCTTGCCTTTTGCTGCGCGGTAAATTCGTAGCTCTCCTCGCCCTTCTCCACCACTCGGTGCCCAAATACGGCGTCATTCCTCTGCAACCGGTTAAGGCTCCAGCAGGTCTTTGGCGACTCGCACCTGGCACCGGTGGTCACCAGCATCTGCAGTCGATCGCACTCACGGCCTGCGCCATCCACGACTCTTCCGCCCGGTGCGGGCGCGCCCATCGCACGAGGACAAGTTTAGTCTTATCACTCATCGCTTGACGGCATTTTGCATCTCAGTTCCGAACCATGATTTGCTCCGACAAATAAGCCGCGTCTTCCGCAGGTCCAGCGCGAAGTAGAAAAGAGGATCTCCGTTTATAGAGCCAGCGCAATCCTAGAAAATAGACACCAGGCAATTGAGTCACGCCACGGCGATGCACTGGCTCACCGCCATCGTCAAAAATAGGTAGTTTTACCCAGTCGAAGTCGTAGCGGAATCCGCTAGCCCAGACGATTGCACTGACTCCTGCATCCTTGAGGTTTAGGTGCGACACTGGAGTCGATAATTCCATCCTGATGTTTGGAACTACTTCTGACTCCTGCTCTTCCGGCACTTCCAACCCGGCCTTCTTTACATACTCATCCACGGATTTCTTGAAACTTTCAAACGACTCGTTGCCTTTGGCGAGGTGCTGCTCCAGATCGTCAGCTAATATTAAGTCTCCATCTTCGATCCCTTTTGAATGGCTTAACAAGACTATTCCGCGTGCAGCCATAGATCGTAAGTCGACATCGTAACCGCCATTGGCACCCGTAAGTAAAACCTCTGCTCCTTTCCGGAGGTTCAACGGCACCGTATCAACGATCTGTTCGGCTCTTTTGAGTGTGGCTCCCCAATAGGCAAAGTCTTTGCCACGGTATCTTCTCGGCACACGGTTATGATGCCCAACCGAAAGGTAGACCTGTCGGCCGCTCTGCTGTAAGTCGTCGGCGATCTGACAGCCCGAAGCGCCGCTGCCTACAACCAGAACCGTACCCGGAGGCAACTGATTAGGATTGCGGTATGCGCTGGAATGTACCTGGAAGATATTTTTCGGAACAGCTGAACTCATGGAAGGTATCGCAGCCCGTTGGTACGGACCAGTGGCGATAACCGCATTAGCAGCTTCAATGGTGCCGTTGTTTGTCGTAAGCAGATAACGGCCAGAATCCGACGCTCGCTCAAGGGACGTGACTTCAACACCACAGCGTATCGGAGCCTTGATAAACGTCGCGTAATCTTGAATGAATCGAACGACCTCACGACCCGGTGCAAAGGCCTCCGGATTGTCAGATTGGTATTTGTATCCGGGTGCCTCGATGGTCCAGTTGGGGAATTGGAAGCAGAAGGAATCCCAGCGCTCGCTGCTCCATCTCTCCGCTACCCGTCCTCGCTCCACTATCAAGTGTTCTCGTCCGAGCTGACTGAGATAATAACTCATCGTCAGGCCGGCGTGGCCGCCACCGATGATGACCGTCTCCATCTGTTCGTTCATAGCGATTCTCCTACAAGCGGACAGTTTCTTTCTCCCATCCGTCCAATGCTTTTTGTCTTTCTTAACGGCAAGTTCGCTACTAACCGTTAGGTACGATGCCTTTCAACGCCCACGCTTCCGCCTGAAACGTCCATAACCGGCCGCTACTTCGTTGCCGTAAATACAAAGCGATCCAAGCAAAAAAAACCATTCACCTTCCGCTGTGCGCGAGCGGAGATCTTCTTCCCACGCAGCAACATCATCGGTAGGCACGCCGTGCTTAAGAGCTGAGTCACGGGTGATCCCGATAACACTGGCTCCGTACGAACTCGGATCGTAGCGGGTTTCAATGATGGAGAAGGTACGCATATCAACAAGCGTTAGGCCTGCGGCGCGGAAAAGCTTATGCAAATCACGTGGGAGATAGGCATGGGCAAATTGGGTTGCTGCCCGCGCGGAAATCATATGGCGAGTGAAAATGGGATCTTTGGATTTCCATATGCACATATCCCAGTCCGACTCGAGGACCAACAGCCGACCACTTTTCCGAAGCACGCGCGCTGCTTCCTGGATCGCTTGCGCGACTTCCGTAATGAAAGAGTAGACCTGGGCGGCCACGACGAAATCGAAAGTCTCGTCAGGAAACTCCAGCGCGGTCGCATCGCCAACTTGCACGTCAACAGTGTCGGCGAGTCCTTCCTTTGCGACGCGAGCCTTGGACGCATCAACCGACTCACCGCTCTTGTCGATCGCAACGATCCGGCCTCGCGGCGTTACTTCTCTGGCCAGTTCGCACGCGAGGTGGCCGGCACCGCAACCCACATCTAGTCCGACTTCGCCTGGACGAGCCGCGACGGCTGCGCGGAACCGTCGTCTTTGGTCAACGATCTGCGGAGTAGAATAAGCTCTATCTAGACGAGCAACGTCTGCCGCTTCGAAGTTCTGCATAAGTCGTCCAATGCAACCCTATGCCTGATTACACCCGCTTTCGAGCCGTGATGAGACCAAGTCCATCACGTAACAAGAAATTCCCCCGCTCGATTTCCAAAAATCCTGCTTCACTCAGCCAAGCTCGGTGTTTTTGCTCCATATAGGACTCTCCAGCAACAGAGGTATTTATGATTCGTGCCATGATTCGGCCATATTCGTGCCAGGCTTTAGTAATTTGATTATTAAAACCGAACTACGGGAAAAGCGAACAGGAATTTAAGAGCCCGGCACGATGAGCCACCTCAGTTGCGCTTAGCGCCGTCCCAGCCGTGGGTCGAGATATCGAATACGATGCCGCAGGGGTCGCGGAACTTGTGTTCGGCATTGGCGGGAGCGTGGCCGGTCGGCGCCGGATGGCACTTGCCGCCATGCGCCTCGATCGACTGCTTCATCGTATCGATGTCGTCCACCCAGATGCCGAAATGATGCACGCTGACGAAGTCCTTGCCGCGCTCGTCGCCGGCGTCCTCCTCATCGGGATGCCTCCTCGTTGCTTCAACACAATACTTACCGCTTCCGATCAATCAATGGCGCTACACCGGCACCCACTCCACCACGCTCATCTCGGACGGCGTCGGGGTTACTTTCATCACACCGAATCCAGCCGCTGCGCGTAGGCGGGAAAACGTCAATAAAGCCGCGCTCGGCGCAGCGCTATTTCTTCTTGCTCGGGTCGTCTGCCGGATCGTGGAAACTGATCCCCCACGGACCTGTCCCGTGGATTTGAATAATCACTTCCCCCTTTTTAGTGTAGGCGTACATCGCCATCCCAGGGGGAACCATGAAGGCATCGCCGGGCTTATACTCCTTGGCCTTCGCGGAATCGAATTTATTTCCGGTCGCAAAGTAGAAAGTCCCCGAGAGGATGGTTACGCGCTCAAACGTTGGGTGCGTGTGCACGCCGATTTTCGAGTTGGCAGGAAGCTTGAGGCGGAAAGTGAAAGGTGCCGCTGCTTTCAGATCGCCCTCAAGTACGGCGATTTTCGCGCCGGGCCCCACCGATGGAGCATCGGACCACTTGAGCTTGGATGCTTCGACCGAAATAAAACCTGGCCCCTTAGCATGGGAATCGGCCCAGGCAACCGGAGCGGTGAGCAATCCTGCCGCCAACATTACCGAAACCACGACACTCTTAAAGGTGTTCATTTTTGCCTCCTTTCGTTCTTCTCGAACGAAGCTTGGTCGGGGGCCACTCAAACATTAGTCAGCGTGAGCACCGGCCCCAGCGCGGTGCCCGGATACGTGATGGGTAACTCGCTCATCGTCTTGCTCCTATGACAAAACGCAAAGCAATTGCAACCTCAGGCCAAACTCAAAACATGGCGGCTGTTGAACAAGAGTGCGACTTCACCAAAGGTCACGCGGTTCGATAGCCGCCGTCGACAACGATTGTTTGTCCGGTAATGTAATCGCTTGCCGGCGCCGCAAGGAAAACAGCAGTTCCAACGAGGTCGGCTGGATAACCGCGCCGGCCCATCGGCACACGGTTGTGGAACGAAGCGGAGAAAGTCGGGTCATCGAACAGCGCCTTAGTCAGTTCCGTTTCGATGTAGCCGGGAGCGAGGCAGTTCACGCAGATACCTTCCGTCGCCCACTCCACGGCTAGGGTACGTGTCACTCCCAGCACACCGCTCTTGCTCGCCGTATAGGGCGCGCGACGGCGAGAGCCCATGTCTCCGGCGATACTGCCGATGTTGATGATCTTGCCCTTTCCTCGATTATGCTCGGGGGCGAAGCGGTGAGTCTCGATCCAATATCGGCCGACGGCCTGCGAGGTGAAGAACACGCCCTTCAGATTCAGATTAAGTACGGTGTCCCAATCTTCTTCGGTGATCTCCGTTGAGGGCCTGCGGCGGTTCACGCCCGCCACGTTCACTAAAATATCGATCTGCCCCATGCGATCGAGGACATCGCGGACGAGTGCTTGAATCTCCGCCACACGTGATACATCGACGGGAAAGGGTTCTGCCCGCACACCCAGGGTACGGATCTCTTCGGCAGTCTGGAGAACATCCGCCTGTGTACGACTGCAGAGCGCAACGCTCGCGCCCGCTTCCGCGAGGCCTTGAGCGATCGCCCGGCCTATACCGCGAGAGGCGCCGGTAATGAGCGCCACCCGCCCAGAGAGATTAAACAGATTTAAAGGAGCCATCTCTCACTGACCTCTCCGCATGACCGATCTTAATAATGATATAGCGTTGTCCGACGGTCTCATATCAAATCGTTCAAGCTCACCGATGCGTTGTTTTTTTAGCGCACCAAGGGATTGACCGGTAAGCCAGATCGATAGGCGCGGTCGTACCGCTAACGCATCGTTGGGAATTTGATGAGTTAACACACTACTTTTTCACGCAACTAAAGACCGCCCCGCCCGCATAACAAACTATATTGTATTCAGCATCCTCAAGTCTAATAAACTGTGCCCCACCACTGGTTGTTAATGTTCCGGTCTGAACGAACCGCGATTCTTTAGCGCCGCCGGATTGTGCCTGTGAATTGTTGATGCCCCAGAATATACTCGCACCGAGAATGGCACTAACGGCAGCGGTGACGAACAGGTTTAATTTAAATCTCATTTGCTGATCTCCTTTCCAATAAGCTCATCGAGCTTGATAATTGCGCATGTATGCCCAGAAGTGATGGGGTCGCGTCTTACATTACGACAATGTGTGATTGCAAGACCTGGCCCACACCACTCACCACTTTCCCCGCTGCTGCGCCTGAGCTTGAACGCCAAGAGCAAAGAACATAGTGCCTAGAGTCAGCCATCTTAGATTTTGGATACTTCGATTTAGCTCAGTAATCGGCTCACTTCTTTGACAAAAATGCTTTCGCCTCTTTAATTTCCGGCCTCTCGGTGTCGGCGTTTCGTGATAGGACGACAAGCTTCTCGTAGTACGTCTTTGCCTTAGCTATGTCGCCCGACTGCGCGGCCGCGTGCGCGGCGCCGTAAAGGCCGCGAAAACGGTTCGGCTCGAGTTTGTGCGACGCTTCGAATTCCTTCAACGCTAACGTCGGCTGCCTGAGTTCCAGGAGCATTTCGCCCAGTAGCTCACGGGCAGGCAGGACATGACCAGGGGTCACCGGGTGTTTTTCGCTCGCATCCTCCATGTCGGCGCCTTCCCGCATGAGCTTCAGTGCCTCCTGTTTGTTCCCTTCCGCGAATGCCGCCCAAGCTGAAGCGACTTTGATCTGGATATCCGCCTGTTGTGCCCAATAGACAATCTTGACTTCGATCATCGCCTCGCGCAGGCGGCGCAGTCTTTCGATCTCCTCGCGTACCGCGGGCACGTTGCCGCTACGCGCGGCACCCAGCGCGCGAGCATAAACCAATATGGCCATGCTTTGCGGAAAGCTGCGCCATGGGAAGTCCTTCTCGTTCGGGTACGGTAAAAGCCTGGCCGCATCCACCCAGCGTCTGCGCTCAAGCGCGTAGCGTGCTGGAATCGCAGCCAGCGCGTAGGCGGTAACGAAATGTTCCCGGTCCACTTTTTTGATGGCGGCGATCTCGTCCAGCACACGCTTGGCGTCGCGGTCCCGCGCACCCTGGAGATAGGCGTACTCCAGATAATCCATGGCGTGCAGGCTGTCGAAGTGGCTTTTTGACGTCGCGGCGGAACGCCGATTCGTCTCGATGGATTCCTCCCACAGCCCCCGCCGGGTGAAGATGTGCGACGGCATATGCAGAGCATGCGGAGCAGAAGGTGCGATGCTGGCGTAACGGCGTGCAGCGGTAAGGCCCTGTGCCGCAATGGGTGGAAAATCGTAGCTATGGATCAGGTAATGCGCTACGCCGGGATGGTCGGGCTGCTCGGCGAATACCTTTTCCAGGATTCTCGCAGCTTTCAACTGGTTGGCATAGGTCTTATCGGTGGGAAGGGCAGTAACATCGAGCGCCAGCGCATAGAATACCGACGCTTCAGTATCTTCGGGATAGCGCTGGGCTAACTCTTCCATCGCCTTCACGTAGGCCAGCGCCCGAGTACGGTGGTCTACCTTGTCCCAGTCTTTATAGAACACCTCGACCGCACCAATGTAGTCGCGCTCGCGCTGGGTCTTAGCCTGGGCCGCCTTCGCTTTTTCTACTGCCGCCCAGCCGTCCGGCAGCGCCTTGCCGCTTAACGGCCAGGTGAACGGGTTGCCGAACAATGTCATGGCGGTCCCCCAGTGTGCCATCGCGCAGCCGGGATCGGCCTGAGCAATCGCCGCGAACGCCTTGGCCGCCTCATCGAGCCAAAACGAGTGCAAGAGCGCAACGGCGCGGTCGAATTGCTCCTGCGCCACAGCACTGCAGGAGACCGGAAAGTGAACCTTTCCGAGTTTTTCAGTTGCCCGCTCCTGTGTTTTTCCCAAAGAGGCATACACAAGGGCTATGAGGGCCACGACTAGAAATAATTTGTTAGGCTTCATATCACACCACCCTCCTTCTGATTTTATTCGGGATTCGTGCCAGGCTTTAGTAATTTGATTATTAAAACCGAACTACGGGAAAAGCGAACAGGAATTTAAGAGCCCGGCACGATGAGCCACCTCAGTTGCGCTTAGAGCCGTCCCAGCCGTGGGT
>Ga0214473_10007960_pt1 | contig 12560 bp, 7 predicted proteins | sample RVTome_7_FD_203509 | JGI IMG/M metagenome (GOLD analysis project Ga0214473, IMG submission 203509) | Soil microbial communities from uranium-contaminated site in the Upper Colorado River Basin, Wyoming, United States - RVT98D197 | ecosystem: Environmental > Terrestrial > Soil > Contaminated >... | reverse complement strand
TATCCGGTCAGGAATACCCTATGGACGAGAACAAGCGGAAGGAGATCGACCCCTATATCAACTGCATTTTATGCGGAATCTGTTTTGGAGTCTGTCCTGCGTTCAGAAGAAGCGATGAATTCCTCGGACCCGCCATGGTAGCCAAGGCCTATCGGTTTTTTGCCGACCCAAGGGATCGAAGGTTTGAAGAAATTCTCAAAGCGGTTGACAGCCATAGCGGCGTCTGGGGCTGCAACACCGTTTTTCAATGCGTGAAAGTCTGCCCCAAAGAGGTCCCCCCGACCCATGCCATCGTCAAGATGCGGCGCGAGATTTTGAAATCACGACTGGCTTCTTTTCTTTCCCGACTCGCGTCTTTTTTCCCTTGCCCCTGAAATAAAGAAACGGTGGAGGCGCTCCGTCCTTCGACCGTTCGCCCTGGGCGCTTCGGCTCCCTATTCCGTTCGTCCTGAGCCTGTCCTTCGACTTCGCTCAGGACATTCGGAAAGGACCGATCGTGGTGAGCCTGTCGAACCACAAGCTCAGCACGAACGGAGAGATCTTCAGTAGCTATACAATTATAGACTGATTAATAATATGTACGTGAACGGGATAGAAAGAGCTATGAATCAGGTTTATGAGAAAAGGCATGTAGGGTTGCTGGTCATCCTCGTTTTCCTTGCTTCATCCGTATTGTATTTCAATGCGCTTCTCAATGGTTTTGTTTTTGACGACATGGACAATGTTGTGAATAATCCCTGGATTAAGGATTCAGGGTATATTGCAGAGATCTTTTCATCCCATCTCGCTGGGTTTGATAAGGGGTTTGCAACTAATTACTATCGGCCCCTGGTTCATCTAATCTACATGTTTACCTATCGCGTCTTCGGCGCGGCGCCATTGGGTTTTCATTTAATGAACGTGTTATTCCACGTCGGGGTTTGTGTGCTGGTCTTCCTCCTAGCGGCGGCAATTCTCGGGCAATCCGGAGCCTCTAATCCTGCTCATGCTTTTCTACCTCCTGTTATCGCGGCTCTGATGTTCGCAGCCCATCCCATCCACACCGAGGGGGTGGCGTGGGTTGCGGGAGTGATGGATGTGTCCTTTACGTTCTTCTACCTTCTGTCCTTCTATTTCTATCTGAAGTCCTCCGATGAAGGGCGAACCCTTGGCCGGTCCCATTTGCTCTCGGTCGTCTCGTTCTTTTTCGCTACCCTCTGCAAAGAGCCGGCCCTTACGCTACCCCTGATCCTCTTTGCATACGACTTCAGCTTTAGGCAAGAAGAGTTAAAGCTGAACGAGTGTTTGAAGAGGTATCTTCCCTACGGATTTGTGATGGGAATCTATTTGGCTCTGAGAATGAATGCCTTAGGTGGATTTGCCCCGGTAAAGGCGGAGATGAACTTAACCCCGTATCAGTATTTTTTGAACATTTTAGTTCTTTTCAGTCGGTATTTAGAAAAGCTCTTGGTCCCAATAAACCTGAATGTATATCATGTCTTTGATCCGATCATATCGCTTTTTACCATGAAGGGGATGATTTCCCTGCTTGTCGCCGGCACATTCTTGAGTTTGGTTTTGCTGTTGAGAAAGATAGATCGGATCCTTTTCTTTGCTCTCTTAATGATCGTGATTCCGCTTCTGCCCAGTCTGTATATCCCGGCCCTTTCCCAGGGGGTTGAGAATGCTTTTTCAGAGCGATATCTGTATCTCCCGTCTTTCGGTTTTGTTCTGGTTTTGGGAGGACTTGGGGCACGAGTTTTACGCAACGGGGCGCGAGCGGGGATTGTTTTGGCGGTCATTGCATCGTTATTGATGGTTTGGTACTCCGTTGAGACGGTCAGACGGAATAGGGTTTGGAGGGACAACAATAGCCTCTGGTCCGATGCAGTAAGGAAGTCGCCGGATAATGCGAACATTCGAGGAAATCTCGGATACGCGCTTTATGTCGAAGGAGAACTGGATGAAGCAATTGAGCAATATCGGATTGCCCTGAACCTGAAACCTGACCTCCCCAATGTACGGCTTAATCTTGGAGTTGCCTTTCACAGGAAGGGATGGTTTGATCAGGCGGTTGAGCAGTATCGAATGGTTTTGAATCTACGGCCCTCTGCTGATGCCCATAGTAACCTGGGGCTTGCCCTCCTCGACCTAGGGTGGATAGAAGATGGGATAGACCATTGTCGGAGAGCCGTGACCCTTAATCCAGCCCTTGCAGACGCCCATCATAATCTGGGTATTGGGTATGCCAGAAAAGGGGTACTGGATCAAGCCATTCATGAGTTCCAAATTGCTATAAGATTGAATCCGGATAGTCGGCTTTACCGGGATAACTTAATGAAAGCTTATGGGGATAGAAAATGAGCAGGGGACGGGCTTGTCTCCCATGTTAACGAAGCTACTTATTCAAGCCCAAGTTAGAACCGTGGCCAAGCAGTTTCTCTGTTTTTCAGGGGTGGGGGTCATTGGCACTCTGGCCCACTATCTTACCCTGATTGCGATGGTCGAGATTATTTCCGTGGGGCCGATTCTTTCGTCTATGCTCGGTTTCGCCGTTGGAGCTTTGGTGAACTATTTTCTTAATTATCACGTCACATTTAAGAGCGCCAAATCGCATCGTGAAGCCATGCCGAAATTCTTCGCGGTGGCGCTGGTCGGTCTTGCTCTGAATGGGGTGATCATGAGCGTGGCTACGGAAAGTTTTGGGCTTCACTACCTCTTGGCACAGGTCGTGTCTACCGGTGTGGTCTTGATATGGAACTTTACAGGAAACCGTGTTTGGACCTTTTGGGAGAGAACGGATGAAGAAACATGAGAATATATGCCTCCAGGGAACAGATATCCCGGGCACGAGGAGGACCCTCTCGATCGTCGTTCCGGCCTACAACGAAGAAGCGGTTCTTCCTGAGTTTCACCGGCGCCTATCATCCGTCATCGATTCGCTGCCCTTGGAAACAGAAATTGTCTATATTAATGATGGGAGTACGGATGGGACGTTGGAAATCATGGGAGGACTCAAGGCAGAAGATCCGCGGGTAGCAATCATCGATCTCAGCCGCAACTTCGGAAAAGAAATAGCAATGAGCGCCGGTATCGACTTCGCTCAAGGGGACGCCGTTGTTGTCATTGACGCAGACTTGCAAGATCCCCCCGAGTTGATCACAGAATTCATTAAACATTGGAATAATGGGTTTGACGTCGTGTATGCAACACGGGCGGCCCGGGAAGGGGAAACAGCACTGAAGAAAGCCACTTCCCACCTCTTTTATCGTGTCATGAAAAAAGTGAGCCGCGTACACATCCCTGAGGACACGGGAGACTTCCGGTTGCTCAGCCGGCGTGCGGTGGATTCCCTCAAGAAACTCAGGGAACAGCACCGATTCATGAAAGGCCTGTTTGCATGGATCGGGTATCCACAGAAAGCGGTCCCTTACCGCCGCGATCCCCGCTTTGCAGGCAAAACAAAGTGGAATTACTGGAAATTGTGGAATTTCGCCCTGGAAGGAATCACTTCTTTTACCATTGCCCCTCTCAAAATCTCGACTTATCTTGGTCTTGTTACAGCGATCGGGGCATTTGTTTATGCTTTGTACGTTGTCGTCAAAACGCTTGTACTTGGTGATCCGGTGAAGGGTTATCCTTCCATGATGGTTGTTATACTATTTTTGGGGGGTGTTCAACTGATCACGATCGGAGTCCTCGGTGAGTATCTGGGAAGGATGTTTGACGAAAGCAAACAACGTCCTCTTTATCTCCTGAAAGGGTACGAACCTTCAAATCTTCAAAACCCGAAGAGCAGTGGAGATCACGCTTGTCCAAGATAGATTTTTCACCACAGAGGCACAGAGGACACAGAGAAGGGATTTCTCTGGAAAATAGAAATGACATGCGAGCGAAAAGGTTGACGACCTCGCAACACGGAGGCCTTTCAAGAGAGCGGAAGGGAAAGGCCCAAGGGAATGATAGTATAAAGAAACTTGCCCCGCCCCTTAAACCGGGCGTATTGAAATTGCAGGTCATCATTATCATTTGTGTTTCTCTTGGTGTCTATTTCAATGCCCTTTTCGCCGGTTTTGTATTTGATGACATGCATCAGGTCTTGCGAAATCCATGGATTAAAAATGTGGGCAGCATCCCCGAGATCTTTATGACAGATGTGTGGAATTTTGCGGGATGGGCGTCGAATTACTATCGGCCTCTCATGCATGTTTCCTACATGGTGAGCTATTACGTTTTTGGGCTGAAGCCATGGGGTTTCCACCTGGTGAATATCTTGTTCCACTCTGGTGTCGCAGTCCTTGTATTTCTCGTCGCCTCCCGTTTATTTAAAGAGTATCAGAATTCATTTCCCATTCCGTATATTTCTCCTCCGTTTGTGGCCGCCCTACTTTTCGCTACCCACCCTATCCATACCGAGGTCGTAACTCCCATCATGGGAATTCCTGACCTTTCCTTCACTTTTTTCTACCTCCTCTCTTTCTATCTTTACATCCGGGCCGGGGGAGGGTTTGATGGAAGCTATTGTTTTTCGGTAGGATCATTTTTTATTGCCACTCTAAGCAAGGAGCCGGCACTGACCTTACCGGTCATCCTTTTGGGCTATGATTATGCTTTTCAAAGATTGAACTATCCTCTCCTTCGTCATTTGAAGAGATACGTTCCCTATCTTGCAGTCGTAGGAGTCTACCTTATCCTTCGACATTTTGCTTTGGGCGGCTTTGCGCCTTCCAAGCAAGAGACAGGATTGACCGTTTATCAGTATGTTATCAATACGTTTTACCTCTTTATGCTATATCTGGAAAAACTCCTCATCCCGGTCAACCTTAATTTCTTATATACCTTTCAGCCTGTTCAAACCCTCTTTCAGTTGGAAACTATTTTGTCTCTAACGATCGGAATCGCCTTCATGTCTTTGGCGTGTATTACGGCAAAGAAAAGCAAAGTCATTTTTCTCACCTTATTGCTCGTTGCCTTGCCGCTTTTGCCTGCGCTTTATCTACCTGCCCTTGCCCAAAACCTCGAGAATGCCTTTGCAGAGAGGTACCTGTACCTCCCTTCCTTAGGATTTGTCCTTCTTTTGGCATTTCTTCTGGCTCGGTCGGGAGTTTACAAATTACCAAAGCCAAAGATAGCACTGGCGATATTCCTTTTAATCTTAACCGGCATTTACTCTATCGGAACGGTGCGCAGGAATTCCGTTTGGAAAGATAATTTTAGCCTCTGGGAGGATACGGCGAAGAAATCTCCCCAAAGTGGCATGGCGTGTCAGTATCTGGCTTATGCATTGCAGGAGCGGGGAAAAGTGGAAGAAGCCATTACCCACTATGGTGCAGCATTGCGCTTAGGAGGAGACAAAGTATCTGTTCAGCAATTCGTCCGTTACAATTTAGGGGTGGCTTATGGAATGAAAGGAGAGAGCGACAAGGCTATTGAAGAGTATCAGATTGCTTTAAAGCTGAATCCAAAACATGCCAAGGCTCACAATAATTTGGCTGTCGTTTTAATGAACAAAGGATGGATCGACCAGGCGATTGACCATTACAAGAGTGCCATTACAATCGATCCTGGTTTTGCAGAAGCCCATAGCAATCTTGGAGTAGCCTATGCAAAAGACGGCCTTATCGATAAGGCGATAGAACATTTTCAAAGTGCAGTAGAGCTGGCTCCAAATAACGCCAAATATTATGAAAACCTTGGTTTGGCCAACAGAACAAAAGGCAGACATCAAGAAGCTGAAGAATTATTTCGAAGAGCAAGAAGTCTAAAGTAAAAAATGAAACCGTCCTCGAATTACCACCCGTTCAAGAAAACGCCGCTGTATCTCCTTTCCATAGCCGTCGTTTGCCTCAGCGTCTATTTCAATGCCCTGCCCAATGGCTTTGTGTCAGACGACAATCTTCAATTACTAAACAATCCGTGGATTAAACATGCGAAGTATCTCCCCGAAATATTTCTCAATAATTTTTGGGGGTTTCAGGGCGAGAATACAAGCTTATACAGGCCCTTGCCCCAAATTCTTTACATGATTGTATATCATATTTCTGGCTTTAAGGCATGGGGCTTTCATCTTCTCAACATCCTGTTCCACACGGGTATTTCGGTTCTTGTCTTTTTTATCGGCTCAAGGCTCTTTGCTAGGCCCCGATTCCCGGAGTCTCTGTCCCCCCCCGTGCTTGGTTTTTTTGCCGCGATCTTATTCGCCACTCATCCCATCCATACGGAGGCTGTGGCCTGGATTGGCGGGATAATGGACGTTTCGTTTACTTTCTTCTTCCTCCTGTCCTTTTATCTTTACATGAAGGGGACAGGAGAGGATAGACCATCCAGGACCGTCTTTCTTCTTTCGGCAGCATCTTTTTTCATTGCCACCCTGTGCAAAGAACCGGCTCTCACTCTGCCTGCGATCCTGGCGGCTCATGACTATGCATACAAGAAAGAGGGAGCATCACTGTCTTACCACTTAAAGAGATACGTTCCCTACGTGGCAGCAATGGGCATTTACTTCGCGTTGCGGTTTAACGCCCTTAAAGGTTTCGCACCCATGAGGGTAGATTTAGGACTAACCCTCTATGAATATGGGGCCAATATAATCATCCTTTTCAAGCAATATCTGGAAAAGCTTGTTCTGCCTGTCAACCTTAATTTCTGGCATGTCTTTCATCCCGCCACTTCTCTGTTGACGTGGAAGGGTATCTTTTCCCTTATTGTTGCAGCAGCCTTTGGGGGCGTGCTCGTTGTAAGCATGAAGAAGAACAGGCTCGTTTTTTTATGCCTTATATTGATAGCAGTGCCTCTTCTCCCCATTCTTTACATCCCTGCACTGACTCAGGGGATTGAAAATGCTTTTACGGAGAGGTACCTATATCTTCCTTCTCTTGGATTTGTTCTCATTTTGGCTTTATTGATTGCATGGGGGATGGCAAAAAGAAACAGATGGAGGTTGGCCTTCGTTGCAATTTTCTGTGCAGTAGCAGGCCTATATGCCGCCGGCACGATAAAACGAAACTTCGTATGGAAGGATGGTTACAGCCTCTGGTCAGACGCCCAAAGGAAATCCCCGGATAGCGCTGCTCCATACATGGCACTGGGAGACGTTTTCAAAGAGAAGGGTTGGATCGAGAAAGCGATAGAGCAGTATCAGGCTGCATTGAGATTAAGACCCAACTGGGTGCCCATTCATGTTAATCTCGGCGGCGCTTATGTTGCTAAGGGATTGGTGGACAGGGGCATTGAATACTACAAGACGGCCTTGAAGCTAAAACCTGATTCTGCGGAAGCCCATAATAGTCTTGGCCTGGCCTATTGGAAGAAAGGTTTGGTGGATCATGCCATCGAACATTACCAAGCAGCGTTGCGCCTGAAGCCCCAATTTCAAGGAATCCACAATAACCTGGGGCTCGCGTATGCCACCAAGGGTTGGATAGACAGGGCAATCGAAGAGTATGAAGAGGCGCTGAAATCCGATCCATACTCCGCAGGAGTCCATAATAACCTGGGCAATGCCTACGAAAGCAAAGGCTGGATAGACAAGGCGATTAAGCGCTATGAGGAAGCGCTGAGACTGCAGCCGGATTATGTGGATGCCCATAATAATCTTGGCATCGCCTTTGGAGAAAAGGGATTACTCGATAAAGCCATCCAGCATTTTGAGATTGCTGCAACACTGAACTCGAAAGACCCTGATATTTATCTGAACCTGGCCAATGCCTACAAATTGAAAGGTTTCGCGGATAAAGCCGAAGAATATTTACAGAAGGCGAAAAGTCTGACCACCCCATAACATGAGGTCTCTCAAAGGAGCGGAAAATAATGGTCCGCAGGGACAACGATAATGCGATCCAAACAAATTATTCAATGTGGCTCTGCCTTTTGCTGCTTCCCTTCTATGCGGTAGTCTTACTGCGAACCGCCTGGGTGTCAGATGATGCCTACATAACCCTCAGAACGATAGACAATTTCGTAAACGGATATGGCCTGCGTTGGAATATCGCCGAGCGTGTTCAGTCGTTTACCCATCCGCTATGGATGATGCTCATCACAATCCCTTATTTCTTTACGCGGGAACCATTCTACACGGTCATTTCGTTGTCCCTCATCCTTTCACTCTTCACTGTTGCTATTCTGGTTTTTCGATGTCGGGCCAACCCCATGGCCGTCGCACTTGGACTCCTCGCCCTGATCTTTTCGAAAGCCTTCATCGACTATTCTACCTCGGGTTTGGAGAACCCATTGATGCATCTACTGGTAGTGGTCTTTGCGCTTCTCCTTGAAGAGGACCGCGTGGATGAAAAGCGACTCTTCCTCATAGGATTGACTGCTGGGCTTGGCGTATTGAACCGGATGGATACACTGTTGTTTTTTATTCCGGGCCTCCTCCTTACCCTGAAAAGATTTGGACGACTCCGTGGTCTATGGATCATGGCCCTCAGTTTCTCTCCGTTCTTTCTATGGGAACTGTTTTCCATATTCTATTATGGAATTCCCTATCCGAACACGGCTCTTGCGAAACTGAACACGGGTATTCCCGGATCGGAACTGGCTTTGCAAGGGCTTCGTTATTTCCGAAATTCAATGAGGTGGGATCCATTAACTTTAGTCGTGATTTTCTTTGGGCTTGTTCTTGCAGGCGTGCGGAGACGTCCCCGGGAGGTTTGCCTTGGTCTTGGGGTCTTGTTCTATCTTCTCTACGTGATCCGTATCGGCGGGGATTTTATGAGCGGCCGGTTTTTCTCGATGTGCTTTCTCATCGCAGTGGTTATGCTGATGCGATTGGATTTTCTGAACCTCCGTTGTCTGGAATGGGCATTTTTTGCCGTTACCATTCTTTTAGGCTTCATTGCCCCCTTGCCTACCGTTCTTAGCGACTCCGATTATGGCCTGAAACGGATGAACTTGGTGGACCGATACGGAATTGCCGACGAGCGACGATTTTACTTCTCCAATTCGGGGATGTTCAATGGATTTCCGGGTTGGACACGCCCGACTCATATGGTGATGAAACGGGGTCAACTATTGAGGCGCAACGGGATACCATTAACGATTGAAGACGTCGTCGGCGCGGTGGGTTACTACGCAGGTCCCCATGTTCACATTGTAGACAACTATGCTCTATGTGATCCACTACTGGCAAGGATGCCGATGGTTGAAAGTGACCCCGTATATATGAATTGGATTATCGGCTTCGAAAATCAAAAGCCGGAACGCCCCTGGCGGATAGGCCATTTCCGGCGAGCTTTACCCCCGGGATATCTAAAAACAATTGCAGCGGCCCGGAACCAGATTCAAGACCCCGAGATGGCCGCACTTTATGACCGGCTCACATTGGTCACCCGTGCCCCGCTCTGGGATTGGCAGCGTCTTATCGAAATTATCCGAATGAACTGCGGTTCCGATTCGAAGTTGTCCAATCATTCCCGTCCTCCTTACAGGGGAATTGACTGGAATGAAATCGGACCTGCCTTGCCCGATAGTGCCTTGCGATCTTCCCACTTCGGGGCCACTACGATGGGGTCTCCCCCTGAAAAATAGCTGATGCGAACAAATCCTACCTTGGCGTGCAGATCAGCGTATTGGCCAACCGACCGGAATAAACGTAGGAATACTCAATTGCCCATAGCTGTTCCGGGGTCCAGCGGGCTTCTATGGAATTCCAATTGGGTGGGGCATAAAGCAAGATAAGCGCATATTCCTTGTTGAGAATGGAAACAACGAAAGACCGCTGATTCCAGATTCCGGCCTTTGAAAGCATTTTATACTCAAAGGGTTGGAAAAACAGATCCCTCCCATCCAAGGGGACCAACGCCATGTGCTCGTCCACAAGCACCGGCCCCGTAGCATTGTGAATCAAAAGCTTCAGTTGGGAAAACTCACTGGTCTGAGCGATCCGACCGTAAACCTTGCGAGAATATTCCTCTTTTGACCACAAGACCATGTTGTTGACCTGAAGAGCGAGAGCCAGCAAGACGATTCCTCTCCAGAAGGGCCGGCTCTTGGTCCAGGCGACAAAAGAACCTGCGACCAGGCTAAAAGCCGCAGTCAGCTCCAGCAGGTAATTGACATTCGAGCCCTCTTTCCCGATCGTCATTCCGGATAGAAAAGCGCCGATGAGAAAAGGGGCGACCAGGAACCAGGTCTTATCTGCTCTCAACCGGCCGAGGACAAGGAATAAGGCGCTTCCTGCAAGAAAAGGCCACAGATGATGAAAAACCCCCGTGGCGTTCAGCTTCACATTTTCCCAGAAAAATGGATTGACATTGGCGGTGACGACGTTCAGGAAAAAACCTCCCCGTGTGAGCGCGTTGAGCAGGAGGAAGAGCCCCAGACAAAGGCCCGCTGTCCAGGCTGCCAGTTCAATGGCCAGCCGGCGGGGTGGCTCTCGAAGCAGCCAAACAAAGGACGCAAGGGGCGCGGCCAGGGCATAAGACTGGCGTGTATAAACCGCCAAGCTGAGAAGGATTGCACTTGCGATAACCTCTTTCCGGTTCTTCGACCAGCGTGCCACCACATACAGTCCGGCACAGATCAATCCAAGGGCCAGCGAATCGATTCGGTTTAGAGCCGACCAGAAAAGGACATAAGGAAAGGCCAGGAGGATCGAGCCGCCCAAAATACCGGCCCACCGGTCCCTGGTTGTCGTATACAGGGTCAGCCCAAGGAAGACAGCGGCCGCGATCATGCTGAGTGTGGAGATTAGCCGCCCATACCACAGGGCCGGGCCGAAGAGCCATACGAACGGGACCTGGACCAGGACAAACAGGGGCGGATAATTGGAAATGGTATAAGGAGGTTTGCTGAGGTCGTTATGGTAGATATTTTCAAAGCGGGCCAATCGCACCGCCTGGTCCAATAACGGCCCTTCTGCGTAATCAACCGGATATTCGAACCGGATAGCGCTCCAGTTGTGCTTGGCGTAGAATATCCCCGCTGCGCCAAGCTGCCAGACCAGCACCAGCATTGTTAAACCGGTCAAAATCAAGCGCCAAGGCAATCTGCGTATCAGTTCCATCTCAAGTTCTCTACCCTTTATCCCTTGAAGCGAAGGCTCAAAACCCTAATATGGCTTGATGGCGCTTCGCATTGACAAACTACCCGGAACAAAGCCATAAATAATTTATTCAGAGAGAAAGGCTACCCATCCCCACCCTATCCCTCCCCCTGAGAGGGAGGGAAATTGGTCTTATGCTTCCCCTGGAGAGTGAGGGAAATCGTCGCGCACTTCGGGTGATTTTTCCCTCTTGAGGCTCTGCAGGCGCTTAGCGCCACGAACAGGGAGGAGGTCAATTCCTTCGTTTCCTCCCCCTTCAAGGGGGAGGTCAGGAGGGGGATGGGGTTGTCGCGACAGGGTATGTTTTTGAACTGAGTAACATAAACTCTCTGGCGACATCAAGGGATCGAAAGCATTCTGCCTGGAAGGCTTGACAGAAGGAATCGTTAGAGCATAATGAAGGCCCAATTCTCAGAAGAAAAGGTTCAGAATCATTCTCAAAAATGGAACCCTATTTTTGTCCTCCTTATCGTCATCGTCTCTTTCGGCGTCTATGCCAACGCCCTTTTCAATGATCTCGTTTATGATGACATCCACCAGGTCTTGGAAAACCGATGGATCAGAGATGTCAAATACATACCGGATATCCTTTCAAAAAACGTCTGGGCCTTCGAGAGGGAAGAAGGGGGGTGGCATTACTATCGGCCCCTGATGCATCTCGTCTACATGGCGAACTACCACATGTTCGGGCTGAGGCCATGGGGGTTTCATCTCGTCAATATTCTCTTCCATGCGGGCATTGCCGTCCTGGTCTTTCTCATCACCTTCAATTTGCTCAGCAAGTGGCGACCTTCAGAGCCTCTTTCCCCGCCCTTCCCTTCTTTTGCAGCCGCTCTCCTCTTTGCCACTCACCCGATCCATACCGAAGTCGTCACGTGGGTGGCCGGAATTCCAGAACTGACGTTTACGTTCCTTGGCCTTCTTTCTTTCTTCTTTTACATGAGGTCAGGTGATGGAAAATTGACAAAGGGCGACTACCTCCTGTCTCTCGCCTTTTTTCCTCTGGCGCTTCTTTCCAAAGAAACAGCCTTAATCCTGCCCCTTCTTCTTATTGTCTATGATTTCGTTCTTCACAGGGTAAGCGCCGCACGTATCAAGCGATATGTCCTGCTTTGTCTTGTCTACCTCCTGGTGCGGCTCCATGTGCTCGGAGGGTTTGCCCCCTTCAAGAGGCACAGCTACTTGACCGCCTATCAGTATGCGATCAATATCTTCCCTCTTTTTGTTCAATACCTCTGGAAACTCCTTTTTCCGGTCAACCTCAATGCCTTTTATGTATTTCACCCTATCACCTCAATTCTTCAAAGGAGGGGCATCGCATCTCTTGCTGTCGCAGCAGCCTTTCTGTTTTTCGCCTTGATGTTGGCGAAGAAAGAAAGAATGGCCTTTTTCGGCCTGTGCCTGATTGCATTGCCTTTGATTCCTGCCCTCTACATCCCGGCCCTCGGAGAAAACACGTTTGCAGAACGATACCTCTATCTCCCGTCAGTCGGATTTGTGCTCCTGGTTGCGTTGATGGCTGCCTATGGGGAAAAAC
>Ga0214473_10007959_pt1 | contig 12560 bp, 11 predicted proteins | sample RVTome_7_FD_203509 | JGI IMG/M metagenome (GOLD analysis project Ga0214473, IMG submission 203509) | Soil microbial communities from uranium-contaminated site in the Upper Colorado River Basin, Wyoming, United States - RVT98D197 | ecosystem: Environmental > Terrestrial > Soil > Contaminated >... | reverse complement strand
TAGAAGCTGGCGTGCGGGTACGGGGGGAATCCCCCCATGGTGGCGATACAGCGTATTACGGGAAAGTCGAAACGGTCCATGGAAAAGCCGACGTTAGCCGGCGCGCCGACTTGCACGCCACACAGATCCCGACTGAATTGGACGGACAGGTAAAGACTCTGTGGCAGGGGGATTTCGATTTCCGGCGGAATCTGAACGGCCAGTTCATAAAGTCCGTTGTCGGGGAATTCGACGCTAACTTGAGTTCCGTCGATCACCACTCCACCGGCGCCGGGACACGTTCTGTGGAGCCCGGTGGTCACGGTGTACGGCCCCTGGCCGGTACCGTCGCCCAGGCGGTCCCCCGTGACCCGGATGACGTACTTGTCAAGTGGGCAACCGGACACAGCGATCGTGGTAATGTCGTCGGCGAAGCGCGATGTGGCCGTAACACCCTGCGGGCCGAAAACGAATCGACTCAAATCGTTGCTGTAGACGAGGCGGGTTTGCAAGCTTCCCTCAACGGCCGATTCGTCGGTGGGCGCGAGGGCAACGGGCAATGCGCGACGATCGGTTGGGTCTCTCGTCGATTCAAGTAAGTCTCCAGCGGTGACGCGAATGGGCGTTTCTCCCCCCGCGGTCACAACAACCCTCTTGAAGACCGCACCTGCCGGCAAGGGTACGACCTGGGCATCCGACCCGATGACGTTTATCGCGCCGCCTTCCTCGACGTCTGACACACTCGGCCCTGCGGTGGCGACGGCCGGGGATACGGCGGCGGCGATCGGGTCCATCGACTCGTCTGCGACGCTCCCGCGCGAGGCGTTGCCGGGCGAAGGCTCCGAGGATTGGGGAGAATCCGGAATCTGTCCAAAGGCCGCGGGCAACGCCCAACACGCTAAAAGCAGCGTGCCGCTCAATTGAAGTCGAAATGTTTTCACGGGATGTCTCCTGACGCTTGGAGAGCGCAACGTCTGACGAAGCCGGCAAGCCATGATCCCCCCACGGGATTTGTAGAGAATCAGCGACCGCCTGCCTCCATAATAGTAGACACCGAAGAAGGAAAAACGACGGATAAAAAAGGAGATTCCGTTCGAAATTCCCAGTTTTGGGAACGGCGAGATCGGGTTTATGTGCCAAGTAGGGTCATTAACTCGTGAAAAGAGACGGCTTGGATGAACGGGCACAGGTTTCACGACAGGCGAACGTGATCACTTCTTGGAGGTGAATTCGATGAGTTCGATGCTCACGGGCTTGGCCATGCCGGCGGAGGATCGCAGGTAACGTTCCGGGTAACCGAGCTTTTCGTGGAAGCGGACGCGCATGACGACGGCGCCGGGGCGGGCGGCGAAGGGGCCTTGCGGGTCGGTGGCGTTTTCCAGTTCCAGGGCAAGCAGGTCGAACAGGCCGTCCACGCCGTAAAGCCGAGCGTCGGCGGGGTGGGCCGGGTTGCCATCGGTGAGGATTGATTCCACGATCCCGCCGCGGACCGATACGTCGTATTCCAAACCGTGCATGCGGTAACGAAGGTCATAGTCACGAACGGAGGCCTGTTCCCATTTCTCTCGCGCGAGGTGCAAGGCTTCCACGGTGAGGGGCTCGGTAGGCTCACGCATGATGAGCAATGCAGCGACCAGTCCGAACACAAATGCGCCTCCGGCGAACAGGATGCGAAGCGGTCGGTTACGATTCATGGATCACGCAAAGAAGGACCGAGGCCCATCCGAGCAAACGCGGAAATTAAGCTGCGAAGCCGAAAAGAGGAAATGTCAAATCACTGGCGCCAGCCGCCAGTGTCGTCCTTTCGAGCGATACACGAGCAACGAGTTTACTCTAGGTTGCGGCGGCGTGGGTCGAATCAGGCTTATAGGTGCGTTTGGGGGGTTTGACGAGCAGACCCATGCGGATGGCCTTGGCCGAGACTTTAAGGCGGCAAACCCTTCCGTCGATGACGGCGCGGACCCGCTGAATATTGGGTTTGAACTGCCGCTTGGTGACGCCGGTGGTCTTCTTGCCGACGCCGCCGAGATATTTGGCCTTGCCACGACGGGCGATCTGATTGCCGGACGTTGTTCGCTTACCGGTGAAGTAACAAACCCGCGACATAGGCCACCTCGATTGCGTTATCGGTCACATCCAAAGAATCGGAACCCAAAGATCCCTGTTCATCCCGGCCTCAAAGGTCTTGAACCCACGGAAAGGGCCAAGAACATTCAGTGTACCTCGATCACCACGTTACGCAAGCGACTGGACGGGCGAGTTCTGGCGGCAGAGGAAACCCGCACGTGGCGGGCAACGAATAGAGTTCGCGACGGTAAGATAAGTCGGCAGGCAATTGGCAGGAAGATTCATCGTTGTACTTAACAGAAGGGCATGAATACGGTGTCGGTTCCGACAGAACGCGGCGCGCAGTCGGCTTTGATAGTCCGGCTTAAGCAACTTGACCCTCGGGCGTTTGATGAGGTAGTCGATGATTATTCGCCCAGGCTTTACGGGTTCTTGTATCGCTTGATTGGGCGTATTGAAGAGGCGCACGAATTGGTTCAGGAGGTATTCCTGCGGTTGGTTCGTGGCATTGGGGCGTACCAGGACGAAGGGCGGTTTGAGGCGTGGTTGTTTCGGATTGCGGGCAATGTAGCGCGCGATTATGCGAGACGGAAAGCAAGGCAGCCCCGATTCGAGTCGCTGGACGGACCTGTCGATCATGACGCCCCAGAGATGCGAGGTTCTTCGGCCGGGCGAATCGGCGGCGACAACGGGCGGGAAACGGAGTGGATGCTGTCCCGGGGAGAGGATGAGGAACGGTTGCAAAGAGCCCTTTTACGACTGCCCGAGGCGGAGCGGGAAGTGATCTTGTTGAGACACTATTCAGAGATGAGCTTTGCCGAGATTGCGGAACTGATGGAAACGCCGCTGGGCACGGCGCTGGCCCGGGCGCATCGCGGGTTGAAGAAGCTGCGGGAATGGATGGAGCAAGTGCCGTGACGTTGTCACCGGAAGAACGTGAAGAGCTGCGGCGCAACGAACAGTGGTTCCACGATTGGCCTTGTCAGGATCCGTCGCCGGAACTGGAGGCCGTCAGAGCGGGTGTTCGCATGGCGCTCGAGGAAGCGCGTATCGGGGCGCGGCTGGCCGAAGGGCCGCCGGCGCCGTCGAGAATGACGGATCGGCTCAAGACGATGGTACGCGCGGAGGTCTTCGCTGAGAGAGACCAGAGGGAAATCGGCGGGGCGGAGGAGGGCGAAAGGACGGGATGGGCCGCGAAGGGCGCCGGGACGGCGGGATGGCGGCGGCGGCCGTGGAGGCGATGGACGGCGGTGGCCGGACTGGCGGCGGCGGCCTGCATTGCAGGTGTCATCGTGTTGTCACCAGCGAGCGCGCCGGACATCAAGCCCATCGAGTACGCGCGGGCGTTTGAGGCGTTTACGGATGATGAATGGACGGAGTCGATGACGGTTTTGGAAGAATCCCTGCGGAAGTTGGAGGCCGCGGTGGCGGGTTCCGGGCGGAGCGAATCGCCTTATGCCGAACCTGCCTCGGAGGGCGAGGACGACCTCGAAGAGGTGTGGATGGAACTGTTGTCCGATGATCGGCCGTCGTGACGACACTGAAGGAGTGACCTGTTCCGTACCTGTCTTTGGGGAGACCATACGACGGCTTTTCGTGCGACGATAGGTGAACTATGTTTGAAGTCACGAATCAACATCGCCATGCCAAGACCCTGCGATCGTGGTTCCTGGGAATCCTGGGGTTCACGATCAGCAGTTGGGCGGTGTCGGACATCGCGGTTGCGCAACACGAGGACGAGGACTCGGCGGTGCGGACCGGCAAGGTTTCGGAGGAGGAAAAGCGTAACGATGACGGAGTGCGGTTTGTTCCCCCGCGAGGCATGAATCCTCGTTGGGGCGAGGATGAACAACGCCGCGCCGTGGAGGGGAGGGGGCATGGTCCCGGAAGGGGTCAGGGTTTTCGTCGGAATGAACCCGGGGAGACGCCGGCAAACGCGCCCCGGCGGGAAGAAATCGAAGCTTTTATCCACGAGCATTTTCCCATGTTGTCGGTCGAGCTTGACCGCGTCCGCCGGAACAACCCACGAGTGCACGAACGGCGGTTCAGCCGCCTGGCGCCGCAGATCGCCCGGTTGATGGACCTGTACCGGCGTGACCCGCCACAGGGGGCGCTTCTGGTTCGGGAGCGCAGGCTGGATATGGAGATGCGCCTTCTGGCGATGCGCTTTCGACGCGCGGACAACGACGCGGATCGAGATCGGATCCAGCGGCAATTGCGCGAGGCCGCGGGGGAGTTTTTCGACATTCGCCATGAGCGCCGATCGTTGGAAATCCAGGAAATGGAGACGCGGATAACGGAGTTACGGGAGCGTCACGAACAGGCCGCGCGGCTGCGCGAGCCGTTGATCGAGCGCGAAGTTCGCGAACGGCTGGAGCGACCGTTTCCCGAGGCCGGGCCGGATGAGGATGATTAGAGCAAACTCGGGAATTGAGTAGCGATGCCGCGACGGGATCCGGCGGAGCACTGGCGGACAAGCCGCCCGTCGCACCCTATCGAGCGATACACGATTTCCGAGTTTGCGCTAGACAAGTCAGGTCAGGCAACTCTGCAATGCCCGGACAAACGACCACACGTCGTGATAGGTGTTGTAGAGGGGGACGGGGGCGACGCGGAGAACGTTGGGCTCGCGGAAGTCACACATTACGCCGCCTACCTTGAGTTTCAAAAGCAGATCGTTCGGCGCGCCGCGCACGCGCAGGGACAGCTGACAGCCGCGAGCCTCACCGTCGCTCGAGGTGACCACGATGACGCGATCCGCGAGGTGCTGGTCGAGCAGAAGCTGCAAATAACCGGTGAGCCGTTTGGATTTGTCCCGCAGCGCGGCCATGCCGACTTCGTCGAACATTTGATACGAGACCATCACCGGAGCGAGCGAGAGGATCGGCGGGTTGCTGATCTGCCAGCCGTCGGCGCCGGGTTGGGGAATAAACTCCAGTTGCAGGTGCATCTGAAAACGGGTGGCCGGATGGTTGCCCCACCAACCGGCGAAGCGGGGCAGATCGGGATTGTTCGCGTGACGTTCGTGGATGAAGCAGCTCGCGACCGCGCCGGGTCCGGCGTTGAGGTACTTATAATTGCACCAGACGGCGAAATCGACGTTCCAATCGTGCAAGGAAAGCGGCACGTTGCCCGCGGCGTGGGCGAGGTCGAAGCCGACGATGCACCCGTATCGTTGAGCGACGGCGGTGATCCGTGCCATGTCAAAGACCTGGCCGGTGACGTAGTTCACGCCGCCGAAAAGAACGAGCGCGATATGCTCACCTTCGCGCAACAGCAGTTCCTCGATATCCTCGGTGCGAAGAACGTCTTCACCGCGGCGCGGTTTGGCAACCAGGAGAGCCTCCTTCGGATTCAGACCGTGATAGTGAAGCTGCGTCTTGACCGCGTAGGTGTCGGAAGGGAAGGCCGCGTCCTCCATCAGAATCTTGTAGCGCGATTTCGTCGGGCGGTAGAAACTGACCATCATCAGGTGCAGGTTGACCGTCAGACTGTTCATGCACACGACTTCGCCGGGCTTGGCCCCGACCAGCCGCGCGCCGGTTTCGCGTAACCGTTCGTGGTAGGAATACCAGGGGCGCGTGCCCTCGAAGTGGGCTTCGACGCCCCATTCAGCCCAGTCGCGAAGTTCCTCGTCGATGACCTCTCGGACTCGTTTGGGCATCAGACCGAGCGAATGGCCGGCCAGATAAACCAGCGTGGTGCCGTCTGTTCGCGTCGGGATGTGGAATCGACCGCGGAGTGGTGCAAGCGGGTCTTTTGCGTCGAATTGACGTGCGTCGTCTTCCTGGGATGCAAGGTGCGGCATGAAACGGTCCTTGTTCGGCCTATCGGCGATCTCATCATAATCGTCTTTGCGCACCTCAGCCAAGCCGATGCGGCGGAGCCGGCTGCATGTTGGAGCGTTGCGACGTCAGGAGCGATCCAACAAACGCGCGGGGGATTCCGGCTGGCCGGTGCGGGACGAAAGGTACGCCGCCTCGATCGTCGCGATGGTCGGAAGATGGTCGCGGAGGGTTGAATCAAAACGCACCGGTTCATCGGCCAGGAAAGACGCCAGCGCCTGCATAAACGGCCCGTACCGCAGGGCGGTGCGTATGCGATGCCGCCGCGACTTTCCACCGCCGCCGGAGGAGATCGCCACACCTTTGGCGGTCACCTCCGCGGTCTGACGCTCACCCACCAGTCGAACCGACCATGAGGCAACGGGCGCGCCGCGCCGCGCCGTGACCACCGAAACGGCATCCCCGGGACATCGGAAACAGGCGACTGCCGCGTCCTCGGTGTCATATTTGCGCGTTATGCCGGGCGCCGACGAGGCCGTACACTGGGCGAAAACCGATTCGGGCGTTCCCAGCGCCGTTACGAGCATGTCCACCAGGTCGTATCCGCCGTTGAGCAACACGCCGCCGCCGCTCTTGCCGCGGTCGCCGCGCCAACTTTCGGGTGAATCGCAGACGGCGACGTCGCCGTGGGCAGCGTAAACATGGCCCGCCATCGCGGCGAAATCGCGTAGGCCGGCCAGCGCCGGCTCGAACATCCACCAGCGAGCGACCACCGGTGTTTTTCGGGCGGCATCAAAGGCGTCCAGAAGTCGACGAGCGTCGCGGACGTTGCGTACCGGCGGCGTCTTGAATAAGACCGGCAGGCGCAGATCAGCCGCGACGGCCAGACATTCGACCGTCTGAAACGGTTCGAGCGCTACGATCAGCAGGTCAAGTCCCTTGGGAACGGATTCGACCACCAGGGACCGAAAGTCCGTGTAGACAGGAACGGGATGCTCGTCACACCAGGCGCGCAACGCTTCCGGGCGGTCGTCGCCGACGGCCCACAGGGAAGCGGCGGTTGACTCGCGCATCGCGTGCCACATCGCCAGACCGATTTCATTCAATCCGAGGAGGGCGACGCTCAACGGTTTCTTAGAGGTGTCGTGTAATGACTTCATACGACTACAGAGTAACGTGGATTCCGGGTTTGGGCAGGGAGACGAGCCGAGGGATCACGAGCGGCCCACCTTTCCGCCTGGTTGTGCGTCTTCCGCCGGTCAGTGTCTCTTGCATGGCCCGGTTACCCCAGAGGGAGTCCGACTCACCTTCGATTGCTAGAGTTCATCTGAATTGTCCGTCGCCAGCGTGAGTTGGGGATCGAGCGATCGCCAATAGGCCAGCGCGGGCTGCAATGCGCCGGCGGCGTCGGCCTCGGATGCGGCGAGGAACTTGAGCATCGTTTTGTTCAGCGGCTCGTGGGCATCGGGGTGGGTGATCCGCGGCAACAATCGGGCGACCTGCTCCTCCTCGGGAAGATAGGCTTCAAAGCCTGCGTCTTCGTCATCCCTTCCGATGAGTTCAAACGGATAACGAATTCGCAATCGCCGGGCGTCAAAGCGGCGCGAGCCGAACGGCCCCCATCGGCCATGCAGGGCGTCCTTATCCACCTCCACACCGACGGTTGCGGGCCAGAAGGTCAGCAACAACCAACGCAGGGAGAGTAACGCGGTTACGATGGCGGAAGCGGCGACCGGCAATCCCGCGAGCACGATCGACCATTCCACCAGGCGATTCGTCAGCCCCGAGGCTGTGACGTTGACCGAACGGAAGATCAACCACGCGGCGACGCCGAGCACTATAGCCGGTGTGAACCAGAGGATTGCCCGCATGGCGGCGCGGACGCGCGAGGCGGGTAATCGAAGGCGCTTCACGTCAGGCGTTGTCGGCGGCAGTGGGGAATTCACGATGATGGGCGGCGCTGGCTCGATGGCGTCGTCATACGTACACGCGGCGATTGTAGACAAACCATTCCAACAGCAACAGGGCGAGCATGGCCAGGAGCAGGTAAGGCCAGGCGGGTTGATTGGTTTTCACGCTTCCCGCTTCGGTCGTGACGGCCGCGCCGCCGAGCGTTACCACGGTCTGCGGGGCGACGTTGCTCTCCACGGCGTTGAATAGATTGACCACGAACGTATCCCGACCGGGCATACCTGGTTCGACACGATAGGGTCCGACCAACTGGGTCCCGGCATACTGCGCGGTTTGCGCGCCCGCCGCGGGCAGGGGATCCGCCGTGCCGTCGGGACGTCGGATGATGATCTCGGCGCGGTGCTCGGGGATTACAACCGAAATCGGCTCCCCCGGCGCCACGCTGCGACGAGCGGCAACGTTCACACCCGAAGACAGGTAGGTAATGGCGTTCTGCATGAAAACCACGAAATCGACCGTCGTGACCCAAAACGTGTTCATCAACTCATGGCCGGCCTCATCGGTGGTGATGAGTGAGAACGCGCAGATCAAATACTGACTTCCCTCGCGGGAAAGATAGGCGAGGACCGGCGAGGTCTGACCATCGATGACAGAGACGGCTTGCGGAGGGAGCTTTAACTCCGACCATTCGAAGACTTGCAGAATTTCCACGGACGTGTAGCGCAACAGCGGATGGGCATCGTCCCAGTTGAAGATGATTTCGTTGTCGATTTTACGGCCGGTGGAAACCCCTTCGATGTTGGGCACGGCGCCGAAGAAGAAGTAGTTGCCGATCGGGAGGCGCGACGTGGAATGGCGGTCCAGAATGACCACATCGAACAGGCTTCGTCCGCCGTCGGTGAGCGTGTCCGAACCGGCGGCCTCGTATTCCCGGCCGGACATCTTGACCACGTCGATCGGCAACGTGGCCAGGGCATTCTCCAGAAACAGGTTGCCGGGCGTAACCAGCAGGACGCGGGCGTGCCTGGGCGGATCGACCACGGCCCAGGCGCGATCATCCGTGGGCAAAGCGTCCTGCACGCGGAGCACGACCTCGACCAGCCCACCCCCTTCAAACTCCACGGGATCAAATGCCACAACCTTGGCACTGCCGACGGGCGGTTCCGCGTCCGGCTTCGATTCCGCCGATTCGGCCGCGGGTCCGGCTTCCAAGGCGACCGTTTGCACGTCCAGGGTGCGCTCGTCCACCAGCAAGGCGGCGTCGAACGTCACCGGCTCCGCACCGAAATTCCGCAGCGTGGCAGTGACCTCCAGGATCTGCGGGGTTTCATAGTGCCGCCGGGCGTCCATGGCCAGAATGCCGACGTTATCCCTTCGTTCGCCGACAACGGTCATTCGCATTTGGGTCAGGTCGAGCCGCTGGACGGATACTTTGTCGAGACCCTCCACCCGACCGTCGGAAAACAGAAAAACGGCCGCGGAGGCCACGCCGGTGTTGATCTCCACGTCCGGCCCCTCCTCCTGACCGATGATCATGCTCTGCGTGTAGGCCTCCGCCAGATGGAGCGCTTCGGACATATCGGTGGGACCGTCGGTCGGCTCGATGGAATCGATCTTGCGCTTCAGGGCGTCCTTGTCGGAGTCAAACGAGGAAATGACCTGGGCGCGGTCGCTATAGGCAATGACCATTGCGCGGGCGCTGTCGGCCAGATTGTCGATGGTGTTCCTGGCCTGTTCCTTGGCCATGTCCAGGCGCGTCCGTGCGTTCCCCTCGACCACGTTCATGGAGGCCGATCGATCGATCAGCAAGACCGCCGTGCCCTCATACGATTGGGCGGTCTCGAACATGGGTCGTCCCAGGGCGGCCGCTCCGAGTAGAAGGGCCAACAGTTGGAGCCACAGCAGCAGGCTGTTGCGGAGCCGTTGGAACGGGGAGTTGACCTGCAGGTCCTCGACGGACTTTCGCCACAGCATCGTGGAAGGCACGTGCCGCACCACGCGTTTGAGCTTGAGGAAGTACAGCGCAATCAGCGGCGGAACGGTGAGCCCTCCGGCGACGGCGATGGCGGTGGGATTCAGAAAGTCCATCGGCACTATGTCTCGCTTGCGAAAGACGTCACCTTTGATCGTACACGACCGAGGTTTCTATGGAGGCCGTCCCCGACTTACGCGGTTCCCCTTCCGCGTAATGAGAACACGTTCCGGCCACATCGCGGTTATTATCACAGCGGGGCAAATCCTACAATTTCTCCTGCGAATCTCCGGTCTTGCCCGAAAATCGTGACGACCGCGCCGACCTTCCGTAGTCCAGGTGATCAGCGATCCGGACTATTTTTTGCGCAGCCATGTTGACGGGAGGCAACACGTCCAGTCATTCCAACCCCCCCATCCGCGGCGCTGCCACAACTTCTTCAATCGTAATCTACGTAATTTCAATGGTTTATGTCCGATTTGGCGGGTCACGTCAGGGCGAATGCCTGCGGTATGTCTGATGCTAGAACATTTCCTTACCAGGCCGAGTTTTGGTCGGGCGGCCGCCTCGTTCCCGCGGGAGGGGCGTCACGGCGTTCGAGTCGGCGTGGGGAGAGGGGAAGGAAGCGTCATGAACGAGGAGACGTTCCAGAGAAAACTGGCCGAGCTGATCGCCGAAATCGGAACGCTGCCGGACGGCGAGCGGAATCGGCTGGAGTTGCTGGCGGAACAGACCCGTGAGCGTCACAAGCAACTCAAGGAGACGGTGAACAGCCTGCAGGAGAGCATCGATTTCGTGCGTCTCAGCATCAAGTACATGCTCTTCGATTTGGAAGCGACCCGGCGGGAGAACGAGCAGCTTCGCAAGCTGCTGGAGGAGAACAACTCGCAGTAGATACTGATCCCGGAAGTGCGGAGGGGGAAGGCACTCCGACGATCCGCGATTGCCGTTGGGAACCTGGGACGCCCAAGGCGGATCGTCAACAGGTCATGCCCGCGGGCGGGGGGAACCCACCCGCGGGCATTCTCATGCGCCGTGTCCGGTGCAAGTAGTATGGGGCAGGCCGGCCAAAGCGCTTCCACCCCGCAAGGCTCGGAAAGCGATTCACCGGACCCGCGGGAATAGGTACACTTTCCAATTGGTTGTTCCCGTGGCCGGACAAACTCACCTGATGAGAGAACCGGTGTTTGCCGCCAACCAACAAGAAAGGAGAACACGATGAGTCTGCGAGTGTCTCGTATCGCGATCGCGTCCGCCGTCGCGTGGGCCGCGAGCACGTTTGGCGAGTCCAGCGTACGGGCATCGGAAATAAGCGTCTATCGTTGGGTGCTCGAGGACTTTGCCCAGCCGACCGGTATCGGAGGAACCAACTTTTTCCTGTTGGTGGGTCCCCTTGGCGGTACGATCGTCAATACCCGGATCGTCGCGGAGTTCGTGACGGCCGATGCCTGGGACGTGTCCAACCTCCACATCAACCTGTTCGGACCGGTCTTGAAGCCCGATGGCACGACGGGGGCGGAACTGGATGTGTGGGGCTCGGATTTCGGGTGGGGCGGCGTGGGGCACTTCGAAGTCGTCTACCACACGGATGTCCTGAACGGGCCGATCAACGCCGTCAACAATATATCGCTCTGGTCGATGCATCTCAACGAATTCGGGAATTTCTATTTTGGGCGCTACCTGACGTTGCGCGTCGAGCTGGAAATCGAGGATATTGTAGCCGATGCCTTCTGCGTCGGAGACCTGAACGGGGATGGGGAAGTCAACGCCAACGATCTTCGATACTTTGAGCCAGGCCCATGTCCGACGAACGGAGATCCGTGTACCGCCGACGTGAACTACGACGGCGTCGTCAGCCAGGAAGACCGTGAACTCATGATTAGCTTTCTGGGCAGCGTATGCCCGTATGCGCCGTAGCGTGCCGGCGCGGATAGCGAGATCGGAACGCAGGTAACGTTGGCGGTGGATGGCGCAAGGGCCGCGCCTGCCCGGGCAGTAGGCGCCGCTTCCCCCTCTGCGTTCGAGCAACAAGTCCATTCTTTACCGCAAATACCCGACGGCCACCTGCGATTCACCATCCATGGCCACGGTCAGGTGGCGCTCGGCGCAGACGGCGGGCAAGTGAATGACGCGAACTTCATTGGCAAAATCAGCGTCATCGGGGGATAGCGTTGCGAGCGCGTTGGCGGTGTTCTTCAGAAAATCGCCGCGAAATCGATTGCCCGGCTCATCCGGATACAGCGGCAAATAGTGAATACCCGACTCCACCAGGTCCTGAAAGAAATGTGTGCCGAACGAAACTTCCGGACAGAATCCGTCCTTGTGCAGGGCCACCTCGATCAGCACGGCCGTATGGTTGATGTCCGCGTAGGTCACGGGCACGCCCAGGAGAATATCATTGCTCCCCCATCGACCGGGGCCGATGAGGGCGAAGGATTTCGATTTGAGCTTTCGATTCACCCGCCCGACGACGCGGGCGATCTCCACCCGCCGCTCGCGCGTGGGTACGGCGTCATAGACGCGTGGATCGATGTACACGATGTACTCCAGGTCGGGCGCCCATCCGGTGCGGACGTATTTGTGGGCGTCAAACAGGACATCGTCTTCGGGAATGTCCGCCGGAATGGCGACGAAATCGATGGCCTGGGACTGCGATTGCGTGCGGCATTGCAGGACGTAAAACTTTTCTCCGTCACAGGCAAACTCCAAGTCGATGGGCTGACCATAGGCGTCCTCCAGACGCCGCATCATGTCGCGCAATCGATCCACAAAAGGCGTAGCGCGAATCAGCTTGTCAAACGTGATGAAGAGCTTCGCCGGGTCGGCGTCCACCCATTGCCCCGCGG
>Ga0214473_10007958_pt1 | contig 12561 bp, 12 predicted proteins | sample RVTome_7_FD_203509 | JGI IMG/M metagenome (GOLD analysis project Ga0214473, IMG submission 203509) | Soil microbial communities from uranium-contaminated site in the Upper Colorado River Basin, Wyoming, United States - RVT98D197 | ecosystem: Environmental > Terrestrial > Soil > Contaminated >... | reverse complement strand
GGTCCGACGCTTTCTCCGGTATGACGGCGAATCCCGCCGTGGGTAACGCCGCCGACCGCTTTGTGCAGGAAGTCGCCACCGTGCTCCTGAGTGAGGCCACGGAGATGATCGGCACCACGCACATTCTCAAGCGGCGGGCCGCCACGCCCCAGATCGCCGCGCAACTGGAGAAGATGATCGCCGAGCAGGAGCGCGTCGTGCGCCAGACCCTCGGGGACAGGGCGGGACTCGTGATCGCCCCCGGCAACATGGATGGTGGTTTGTCCTCCATCACGGAAAAATCACTGGGCTGCATCATGAAGGGCGGTACCACCCCCATCAACGAGGTGTTGCGCTATGCCGAACGCCCCACCAAACCCGGGCTGGTACTGATGGACACCCCTGGCTATGACATCGATTCGATGGCGGGGTTCGCGGGGGGAGGAGCGCAGATAATCCTCTTCACCACCGGTCGCGGCTCTCCGGCGGGCTTTCCGGGCGTGCCGGTGGTCAAGGTCGTGAGCAACTCCGCCACGTACCGCGCTATGCCCGGCGATATGGATGTGAACGCCGGCGCCATCATCGATGACGGCAAAAGCATCGAGCAGGTCGGGTTGGAGATATTCCAGCTGGCGCTGAAGGTGGCTAGCGGACAACGCACCTGTGCGGAGGTGAACCGGTCCCAGCCGTTCAACATCCTGAAGCAGGGCCCGACGTTCTGACGCGTCAAAACGACGCGGTTAAGTAATGCCACCGCGCATTGACACGGCAGCGCCGCCAAGCTAGACTAATGCACATCGGTTGAATACAACTAGTCGTGGCAGGGAGGCGGGTATGAACATCGGAAAGTCCAAGGGCAGCGGGCCCGTTAAGTGCGAGCAGTGCGACCTGGAGTTCCCGGATTCCGAGTTGTCCGAACAGCACAAGCACAAAGCCTTCGTCTACAAAGGCAAGGTGATGTGCGAGGACTGCCTGTTCAAGATGGGCGTCTCGCCGGCGGATGCACAGACCTGGTCCACGTTCGTGGAAAGCCAGCAGCCCCAGCGTCCAATGAACTACTAGGCCGTCTGGCCGGGTGCCGGAGTCGATGGAGAGTCCGCTCCGGGCGCGCCTGCCTGTTCACACGGTTTCTGCCCCTGTCCCCCGCATGAGGTTGCGTGCGGGCACCCACCGGCGCCGAAGACCTTCTCCGGGTGCCACAACGCCGTCACCGCATCGTACCTGAGGACGCTCAGCAGGCAGCCGTCCTGGGAGTAAGCGCGCGCCAGCGTCCCGCCCGTCTCCAGCGCCACACTCACGCCGTTTCGGACCGCCTTCTCTTTGTCCCCACCCACCACCGCCGCCGGCCAGTGTGACAGTATGCTGTCCATCGGGTAGAGCAGACTCTCCCAGTAGCCGGCGTTCACTGCTTCCGTAAGCTGCTCCAGGGTCACCGCGTCCTCCAGGTTGAAGATGCTATCCCGCGTGCGCACCAGGCTCTTGAGGTAAGCGCCGCAGCCTAGCTTCTGTCCAAGGTCCTGGGCCAGCGAGCGGATGTAAGTGCCGCGCGCACATTCGATCTCGGCTGTGACGATTGGCGGTTGCCAGTCCAGTAGAAGGATGCGGTGGATGGTGATGGTGCGTGGAGCGGGGGTGGCATCGATTCCCGCCCGTGCCAGCTTGTAGGAGGGTCTGCCTTTCAGCTTGATGGCGCTGTAGCGCGGCGGCGTCTGCGTGGTCTGTCCCAGGAACGTTGCCAGTGCTGTGTCAACCTGTTCACGTGTAACGCCGGAACAATCCATGCGCTGCAAGACGCTGCCCTCGGCGTCGTAGGTGTCCGTGGTGACGCCAAGCTCGATGCCGGCCAGATATGTCTTGGTGGAATCGGAAAGGTACTCGACCAGGCGGGTTGCCTGACCGAGGCAGACAGGGAGCGCGCCGGTGGCGAGGGGGTCCAGGGTGCCCGCATGCCCGACACGCTTCACACCTGTGAGGCGGCGCACCTGTGCCACGACACCGAAGGAGGTCTTGCCAGCAGGTTTGTTGACGTTCAGGAAGCCATCCGTCGCCTGTCCGCAGCACCTCACGGTCCGGACTTCTCCTCCGCGCTGAAGCGGTCGATTATCCGCAGCACGCGGTTTGCCTTCTCGATCGTCTCGTCGAGGCGGAAGCTGAGTTCGGGGATGCGGCGCGTCTTGAGGCGGTCGCCAAGTTCATGACGGATGAAACCGGAAGCAGAGGCGAGAGCCATGAGCGTCTCCTGTTTCTGCTCGGGCGTGCCTAAACGGCTGACGTGGACTTTGGCATAGCGCAGGTCAGGAGAGACCTCGACGGAAGTGATGGAGACCATGCTGCCCAGACGCGGGTCTTTGACATGCCGCTGTACCAGGTCGCTGATCTCCTCACGGAGCTGACTGTTCAGGCGCTCGAGACGGTATGTCACAGAGCACCTCCTAGTCGGACTTCTCGATGTGGAAGAACTCCAGGACGTCTCCGGTCTGGAAGTCGTTGAACGCGTCTATGCCCACACCGCATTCGTAGCCGGTAGCCACCTCGCGCACGTCTTCCTTGAACCGCTTCAGGCTGCCCACAGTGCTTTCGTGTACCTTCTTGCTCCCGCGCATCACGCGCACGCCGCCACCCCGCACCACCTTACCCTCTGTGATGTAGACGCCGGCGACCTTCTCCTTGCGGGCGGTGAAGAGCGCGCGCACCTCACCATGGCCGTCGATCACCTCGACCTCGGCGGGCTTGAGGAGGCCCTTCAGCGCCTTCTCCACGTCCTCGACGAGGTTGTAGATGATCTGGTAGTTGCGGATGCTGGTGCCCTCGCGTTCGGAGAGCTTCTTCGCCCCCGGCTCAACGTCTGTGTTGAAGCCGATGATGACGCCTTTGGAGGCAATGGCCAGCAGCACATCGCTCTCCGTGACATTGCCGGAGCCGCTGCGGATAATATGCACCTTCACCTGGTCCGTGGAAAGCTTCTCCAGGGAGTTGCGAATGGGGTCCAGACTGCCCTGAACGTCCACCTTCAGGATGATGTTAAGCTCCTGCATCTTGCCGGCGCTGAGCTGTTCGTAGATGTTACTCAGGCTCACGGCGTGGCGCGCGGCGGTTTCCTGCTCGGCCTGCTGCCGGCGTTTCTCGATGACGGCCTGCGCCGCCTTGTCATCGCTGACGGCCGTCATAATGTCGCCGACCTGCGGGACCGTATCCAGGCCCAGCACCTCCGCCGGGTTCGCGGGACCGGCGCGCTTGATGCGTTTGCCGGCGTCGTTGAACATGGCTTTGACCTTGCCGGATAGGTCCCCGACGACGATGACATCGCCTTCCTTGAGGGTGCCGCTGCTGACAAGCACGGTGAAGAGCGCGCCACGCGTCCGGTCCATCTTGGCTTCGATGACGGTGCCTTCGGCGGGCTTGGTGGGGTCGGCTTTCAAGTCCTCCATCTCCGCCACGAGCATGATGCTCTCCAGCAGTTCCGGGATGCCGCGCTTTTCCCTGGCGGAGACGGGTACGGCAATGGTGTCGCCTCCCCAGTCTTCCACCACCAGGCCTGCTTCCGCCAGCTGCTGCTTGACGCGGTCCGGGTTGGCGCCCGCCTTGTCTATCTTGTTAATGGCGACAATGATGGGCACGCCGGCTGCACGTGCGTGGTCGATGGCTTCTAGGGTCTGGGGCATGACGCCGTCATCCGCCGCGACGACGAGCACTGTAATATCCGTGACCTGCGCCCCGCGGGCGCGCATCGAGGTGAAAGCCTCGTGGCCGGGGGTATCCAGGAAGGTGAGTTTCTGTCCCTTGACATCCACCTGGTACGCACCGATGTGCTGGGTGATGCCGCCAGCCTCCTGGTCCACCACGTTGGTCTGGCGAATGGCATCCAGCAGCTTGGTCTTGCCGTGGTCGACATGCCCCATGATGGTGATCACGGGCGGGCGGTGCTGCAGGGCGGCTGTCTGGTCGCCGGGGGCGGGTCTCAGGAGCCTCTTGGCCGCGGTGGCGCGGGCGGGACGGTGTTTGAGGCGCGCCTCGATGCCGGCGTTGGTGGCGACAGCCTGCGCGGTCTTGAAGTCGATAAGCTGGTTGATGTTGGCCATGACGCCGGCGCGCATGACGTGCTTGATGGCGTCCACGACGGAGATGCCGAGAAGAGCCGCCAGATCACGCACGCTGATATTGGGGGGGATCTCCACCTGGCGTGCTTTGGCCGCTGCCGGCGCGCCCGCCTTGTCCGCGGCGGTCACGGTAGGCTGAGTTTCCTTATCAGCGCTGGTCACCAGATGACTCCTTTACAGAAAGCCTGGCCCGATATTCTTCCAGTCTCTGCTTGTCCTGGGGGGTCAGTTTCGTGCGCAGTACGTACTCCAGTCGGTTCACCCTTGCCGGGTCGTCCCAGCAAGTCCTGGTCTTGCACAGGTAGGCGCCCCGTCCCGCGGTCTTGCCGGTCTCGTCCGCCACCACACCGGCGGTGGCGGTCCTGACAATGCGGATGAGGTCCCGCTTGGGCTTCACCCGCCGGCAGGTCACGCAGGTGCGTTCCGGGACATGGCGCGCCGGGCGTGTCCGGGCATCAGGATTACTCTTCATCCTCGACGGTGACATCCTCGACCACGGTATCCTCGGCAGCATCGTCGATGCCAATATCCTCGATGGCGATATCCTGGCGGCGTCCCTTATTCCTCACGCGGGTAGCGTCGACCTCGCGCTCTTTGACCGGGGCGCTCTTCTTCTTCCTTTCCTTTTTCTTGACGACCTCACCCTTGGGTGCGCCGAGAATGTCTTCGGCGAAGCGTATTTCTCGCTTGCCGGGTACGGAAGGAGCCTGGAAGACCACCGGGCGGCCCATCGGCACTTCCTCGCGCTTGGTCTCCGGGGCGGCTTCCGCTTCCTCGGCGACTTCTTCAACCACCTCTTCAGGCGCGGTCGGGGCCATAGCTTCCGGCGCAAGTTCCGGGGCGGGCGCCTCAGCAGCTGTGGCTTCCTCTTCCGTCACTTCAGCCGGCGGTCTGGTGGCGCGTTCGGCCTCCCAGGCGGAAGCCATCTTGATATCTATCTTCCAGCCGGTGAGCTTGGCGGCGAGGCGTGCGTTCTGCCCTTCGCGCCCGATTGCCAGGGAAAGCTGGCGGTCAGGTACGATCACGCTGGCAATCTGGTCAGCGCGGTTCAGTTCCACGGCCGTGATCTGCGCCGGGCTCAGGGCGCTGGCAATGAAAGAGGCGGTATCCTGGTTCCACTGGACCACATCGATCTTCTCGCCGCTGAGCTCGCTGACGATATTCTGGATACGGATGCCGCGCAGGCCGACGCAGCAACCCACGGGGTCGATGCCGGGTTGCCTGCCGCCCACTGCCACCTTGCTGCGGTAGCCGGCTTCCCTGGCGATGGACTTGATCTCGACGGTGCCGTTGCCGACCTCCGGTACTTCCAGTTCAAACAAACGTTTGAGCAGGTCCGGGTGCGAGCGCGAAACAACGACCTTCGGACCCTTGACGGTTTTGGCAACTTCCACCATGTAGACCTTGAGCCGCTGACCGACCCGGTAGCGTTCGTTGGGCATCTGCTCGTTGGCGGGAAGCACCGCCTGCGTCCTGCCGAGGTCGATGAGGACCTGGCGCGGCTCGATGCGCTGCACAATACCGCTGATGATATCGCCCGCCTTGCCGGCATACTCCTCGAAGATGGCGCTGTGCTCGGCTTCATGGAGCCTCTGCAGTATCACCTGCTTGGCGGTCTGCGCAGCGATGCGGCCGGCGTTCTGGGGAGTTGACTCCACGAGAACGGCTTCGGCGAGCTGGGTATCCGCCTTGATTTTGCGGGCGTCCGCCAGGGAGATCTCGGCACGGGGGTCAGTGACCTTCTCCACCACCGTCTTTTCCGCCCACACTTCCACACGGCCGTTGGTGCGGTTGATCTTGACGACGATGTTCTGGTTGGCGGCGAAAGCGTCCTTACGGTACGCTGATACCAGCGCCGATTCGACGGCCGAGATCACCACCTCTTTGGGCAGATTTTTCTCCGCTGAGAGCTGCGTGATAGCGAGCAGGAACTCGCTTTTCATCTCAGGCTAGCCTCCACTCAGATTGCTCGATTCAAGAAAAAAAGTGGGAATCTCACCCACTTTTCAACCACTAGCAGTATAGCACACGGATTTGGGGGATGCAATAGATTGCAGGGTCCCGCAGGCGCGCGGACACGCTTGACGCACAGCCGTCCATAGCGCAAAATGGGTGTTGACTGCGCACACGAAAGGAACAGAACGCGTGGAATCCAGGATCGTATACTTCGAGAAACCGGGCGTGGAGAACATGGAGCAAGCCCTCCAGATCGCCAGGAAGCGAGCGGAGGAGCTTGGTATCAAGACCTTCATCGTGGCTACTACCATTGGCAATACGGCGGCCAGGGCAGTGGTGGTATTCCGTGGCATGAGGGTGGTGGTGGTGACACACTCCGCTGGTTTCCGCGGGCCCAACACGCAGGAGCTCACCGAGGAGAACCGCCAGAAGATCGTCGCCGGCGGCGGCCAGATACTCACCACCACGCATCTGTTCTCCGGCGTGGGCGCCGCCATGCGCAAGAAGTTCACTACCTACCTGCTCGGGGACATCGTCGCCAACACGCTGCGCATCCTGGGGCAGGGCATGAAGGTCGTCGTCGAGATTGCGGTGATGGCGGCGGATGCCGGCCTCGTGCGCGTGGATGAGGACGCCATCGTCATCGCCGGCACAGGGCGCGGCGCGGACTACGCCGTGGTGCTGCGGCCCGTCAACTCCGCAGACTTCTTCGACCTGCGCGTGAAAGAGGTCCTCTGCAAACCAAGGTACTAGGGTTTGGTCGGTAAAGGAATTGCACAGTGCCCCACCAAGTAGGTTGTCATTCCAGCGCAGGCTGGAATCCACAATGAGCGAAATCGCCTGGATTCTGGCCTCCGCCAGAATGGGAATTTGTGACGGGGACTAGACACTAGGAGAAGCTCTCAGCTTTCAGCGTTCAGCAGTCATCCCCGTGTTTAGGATTTAGTGTTTAGAGCTTGGAGCTTTCGTGCCCATGGGCTATCACGAACATAAGCGCCACGAAGTCAAGAACGTCGCCTGCGCGGTCATCACCACGTCCGACAGCCGCACGGAACAGGACGACGAGTCTGGCGCGCTCATCAAGCAGCGGCTCATTGCCGGCGGGCACCGTGTGACGCACTATACCATCCTCAAGAACGATGCCGTCGCCATCCGCCAGCAGGTGCAGGAACTCTTGCTCCATGCAGACGTGCAGGTGATCATCACCAGCGGCGGCACTGGACTGAGCCACAAGGACGTGACAGTGGACACCATCGCGCCGCTGCTGCAGAAGAAGCTGGATGGCTTCGGGGAGCTGTTCCGCCAGCTCACTTACCTGGAGATCGGCGCGGGCAGCGTGCTCAGCCGGGCGCTGGCAGGCGTCGCCAACGGCAAAGTCATCATCTGCATCCCCGGGTCGGTGGGCGCCGCCACGCTGGCGCTGGACAAGATCATCGTGCCGGAGATTGGACACATGGTCAGGGAGGCAACACGTTGAGACCGTTCCGCGCGCTCATTTCTTACGCCGAGGCGAAGGCCGTCATCGATGCGCACATCAAGCCGATCGATCGTGTTGAGACGGTGCCGCTCGACGATGCGGTTGGCCGGGTGCTGGCGCAGGACTTCGTAGCCGCTGATGATGTGCCGCCTTTCAATCGAGCTTCGATGGATGGCTACGCCGTACGCTCGCGCGATACGTTCGGCGCGGGCCGGTTCCACCCGAAGGTGCTGGACATCATCGGCGAGCGGCATGCGGGCCAGAAATCGTCACCACGGGTCACGGCGGGCGTGTGCATCCAGATTTCCACCGGCGCCATGATGCCGGCAGGTGCGGACGCCGTGGTGATGGTGGAAGATACGGAGCGCGATGGCGACAGGGTCAAGGTGTTCAAGGCGGTGGCCCCCGGCGCCAACATCGGCAAGCGGGGCGAGGATATCAAGGCGGACGCCACGGTGCTCAAGCAGAGCGTGTTCCTGGATGCAGGCAAGATTGGGGTGCTGGCTTCACAGGGACTGACCAGGGTCTCCGTCTACGAGAAGCCGCGTGTGGCGGTGCTGCCCACCGGCGAAGAGGTCGTTGCGGGCGGCAAGAAGCTGCAACCCGGCCAGCTCTATGACATCAACTCCCACACCATCTCCGCGGTCGTCACCGATAACGGCGGCGTGCCGGTGAGGGTTGGTATCGCCGGCGACGAGATCGAAAAGCTGCGCGGCGTCATCCGTGTAGCCCTCAAGCAGGATATGGTGGTGCTTTCCGGCGGCTCGTCCGTGGGCACGCGGGACCTGCTGGTGGATGTGATCGAGGGATGGGGGCAGGTGCTCTTCCACGGCATCCAGGTGAAGCCCGGCAAGCCGACCATCTTCGCGGTGGTGGAAGGCAAGCCGTTGATGGGTATGCCCGGCTACCCCACCTCGTGCCTGATCAATGCCTACCACTTCCTGCTGCCGGCGTTGCGCAAGATGGCGCGCCTGCCGCCGCGCCAGGGAGACCGGGTGCCGGCGAAGCTGTCACGCCGGGTGCCGGGGAGCACAGGCAGGCGGCAGGTCCTCACTGTGAAGCTCGTGGGCGATGAAGCCGTGCCCGTGTACAAGGAGTCCGGCGCCATCACCAGCATCGCGGAAGCGGATGGCTACATCGAGATGGCGGAGAACATCGACCTGCTGGAGAAGGGCGACCAGGTGGTGGTAACGCTGTTTTAGGCGCACTTCGTCATCGCGAGTGAATACGAAGCGATCTCAGGGAGGTGGGGAGCATCAGCCCCGCTGGATTCCCGCCTCCGCGGGAATGACGCTGCGGCGTCAGATTGCCGCGTCACTTCGTTCCTCGCAATGACGGGTGCCGCACGGGACCCCCTACAGCTCTTTCTCGAACTCCACGCGCTGCACGTAGAATCCAACCCTGGTGTGCAACTCCCCCGACGCGTTGTTCTCGATGCCCGTCCCCGAGCGCAGCAGAGTGGCGCCACGCTCTCTGGCCAGCTTCTCGACACGCTGCATGATCTGGGTGGCGATGCCCCGCCGCCGGTATGCCGGCGCCACCATAACGTCGTGGATCTCTACACCCGTCATCTTGTATTCTGGCCAGTCCGTGAAGCTCGCCCAGACGTAAGCGACGGGCGCGCCATCCTCTTCCCAGATCTCAGCAATGGTGCGTGGGTCTTTCATGGAGGCTGCCAGGGCGGCCAGGTACTCCTCGGTCCCCCGGCTGCCCAGCCATATCTCCCGGAATTGCACTTCGGTGAAGGCCTTTCTCAGCGCGGAGTTGGCGCTGGCGTAGTTGATGACGGCGCGGAACTCCAGCAGCGTCAGGCGGTCCCTGGTGATGTCGATGGCGCGTATATTCACGGTCTCTTCCTCCTGTACGTCCCGCTCTTACCGCCGGTCTTTGTCTCCAGGTAGATATCCGTGATCGTCATGCCCTTTTCCATGGCTTTGCACATGTCGTAGATGGTCAGGGCGGCCACTGCCACCGCCGTCAGCGCCTCCATCTCCACGCCGGTCTTGCCCGTGCTGCGCGCCGTGGCGGTGATGCCGATGTTGTCCTTGTCCGACGTGTCGAAGTCGACGGTGACGCTATCGAGGGGGATGGTGTGGCAGAGGGGTATCAGGTCCGGCACACGCTTGGCGGCCTGGATGCCAGCCACCCGCGCCACTGCCAGCACATCGCCCTTCTTCAGGCTGTTGTCCTGCACCTGCCGGAGGGTGGACGGCTTCATCACCACGCGGCCCCTGGCGACTGCCTCCCGCACCGTTGGTTGCTTGGCGGAAATGTCCACCATGCGGGCTTCGCCGGCGGTGGTCACATGAGACAGCTTTCGCGGCATCGGAACACCTCACAACTGGCGGCGCTCATGACCTGGGTGAAGCCTGTCCCGTACGCGATACAGGGGCAGGGATACAAGATACAATAGCCAACGAGCGGCTGATAGTCAAATGGATCCGAACAGGATGCACAAGTGAAGGTGTAGGCGGAGGCAGTGATTCCAGGCAGGGTGACTACCCCCCGATCTGTCGCATGGTGCGTGCGGCGGGGACGTAGCCTTCACCCAGGTGGTGTTGCGCCCGCTTCAGGGATGCTGCGGATGTGATCAGCCGCGCCAACTCCTCGACGGTAGCGCCGCGCCGCAGGGGCCCCTTGATGTCCACCTCGTCATCATCCAGCAGGCACGGGCGTAGCTTGCCATCCGCTGTCAGCCGGAAGCGGTTGCAGCCCGCACAGAAACAGTCCGTCACCGCGCCGATGAAGCCGATGGTGCCCTCGGCACCCGGTAGCTTGTAATACCGCGCCGGGCCATTGCCGGCCTCGGACTTGTGTGGTTCCAGTCTGCCCAGCCCCGCCTCGATGATTGACATAATTGTGGCGGTCGAGACGAGTCCGTTCCCCTGCGTGGCGGAGTGTTCGAACGGCATGTGTTCGATGTAGCGCACGTGCCAGCCGTCCGTCACCGTCTTGCGGGCGAAGTCCAGCACCTCGTCGTCGTTCGTGCCCTTGAGGACGACCATGTTGATCTTGACCGGGTTTAGCCCCGCCTGCTTGGCGGCCTCGATGCCCTTGAGCACGTCCGGCAGCCGGTCGCCTCCGGTGATGGCGGCAAAGCGTTCCCGCTTCAGTGAATCGAGGGAGACATTGACCCGCCTCAGTCCCGCCTGCTTGAGCTCACGCGCGTATTTCGCCAGCATCGTGCCGTTGGTGGTCAGCGACCCCTCTTCGATGCCGTCCACGTCCGCGATCATGCTCACCAATTGGCTCACCCGGGCGCGCACGAGCGGCTCCCCGCCCGTCAGCCGGATCTTGTTCACGCCCAGGCTGGCAGCCGCCTCCACGATACGCAGGATCTCCTCGTAGGTGAGCACGTCTTCGTGGGTGCCGGTTTCGGAATGGGACGTGCAGTAGATGCAGCGCAAATCACAGCGGTCGGTCACGGAGATGCGCATGTAGTCGATGCGGCGGCTGAATGAATCAACGAGGCTGGACATGACGGACGGGGCGGTGTGCACACGCCTGGCAACAGGCGCGCCAGACGGTCACACGTTTACCCAGTCTCCCTCCTTTCCAGGATGGGGGGCGCAGCCGTTTCCCGCTGCACCGTATCGGCCGCCGCACCGTGGGTTGGTCCCTTTAGGCGCGGCGACTCGGAAGGACACCTTCTGATTTCACTATAGACCGCGCGTGCGAACGGCGTCAATCCTGCTTTGGGCGGATGGAGAGGAGGGGGCTGACTGCTGATCGCTGAGAGCTGCGTGCTGTTCCTACGTCCCGAACATCTGCGCCGCCCACTCCGCCAGCTTGAGCACCAGCCCCGGAGCGATGCCCACGAAGAGCACGCCGAGGGTGGTCAGCACGAGGGTGAGCCGCAGCACGCCGGAGGCAGGCACCTTTTCCGTGGAGGTGGGTTCGTTGAACCACATCGCCTTGACGACCCGCAGGTAGTAGAAGGCGGAGATGACGCTGTTGATCACAGCGACGATAACCAGCCAGAGCAGTAGGTTTCGCGGCTCGCCGTCAGCCGTACGCCCCACCACGTTCATCGCGCCGCTGAAGATATAGAACTTGCCCACGAATCCCGCCGCCGGCGGCATGCCGATGAGCGACACGAGGCTGACTGTCAGGGCCAGGGCCAGCACCGGTGCGCGTTTGCCCATGCCCGCGTAGTCCTTAATCTCGTCGCTGTTGGTCTTGTTGGAAATGGCGATGATGGCGGCGAAGGCCCCCAGGTTGGCGAGAGCGTAGCCGAAGAGGAAGAACAGGATGCCGCTGCGCCCGATGATCTCGTCCGCGGGGGCCATGCCCAGCGTCGCCACGCCCACCAGCAGGTAGCCCGCCTGCGCGATGGAAGAGTAACCGAGCAGCCGCTTGATGTTTCCCTGCGCGATGGCCGAGACATTACCCACCGTCATGCCGATGGCCGCGAGGATTGCGAAGACCGTGCCCCAGTCCAGGCTGAGCCAGTCCGGGAACTCGAAGGCGGTGAAGAAGACGCGCAGCACCAGCGCGAACCCGGCCGCCTTGCTGCCCACGGAGAGCAGCGCCACGATGGGGGTCGGCGCGCCCTCGTAGACATCCGGCACCCAGAGCTGGAAGGGCACGGCGGCGATCTTGAACCCGAAGCCGGCGATCAGCATCACGATGCCCGCCAGCAGACCCGGCGCGTCCATGATCGTTTGCACGCCTGAATCCTGAATGGCCGTGGAGATCGCGCCCAGTTGCGTGGTGCCTGTGAAGCCGTAAATCAGCGCCATGCCGTAGAGCAACACCGCCGAGGACGCCGCGCCCAGCAGCATGTACTTCACGGCGGACTCAGTGGATTTCTCGTCCTTGAGGAAGCCGGAGAGCGCATATAGCGAGAGGCTGGCAAGCTCAAGTGAAATGTAGATGGTGATCAGCTCCCCGGTGGATGCCATCAGCGTCAGGCCGAGTATCGCCAGCAAGACCAGCGCGTGGTACTCGCCGTGGAAGTCCTTGAATTTGCTCACGTAGTCGGCGGACATGAGGATGACGAAAACGCCGATGCCCGCGAACAGCAGCTTGAAGAATATGGCGAAGTTGTCC
>Ga0214473_10007957_pt1 | contig 12562 bp, 8 predicted proteins | sample RVTome_7_FD_203509 | JGI IMG/M metagenome (GOLD analysis project Ga0214473, IMG submission 203509) | Soil microbial communities from uranium-contaminated site in the Upper Colorado River Basin, Wyoming, United States - RVT98D197 | ecosystem: Environmental > Terrestrial > Soil > Contaminated >... | reverse complement strand
CGGCCACCACCGCGAAGCCGCGCCCCGCCTCCCCGGCCCGCGCGGCTTCGATGGCGGCGTTGAGGGCCAAGAGGTTCGTCTGGTCGGCGATGTCCTCGATCAGCTCGACGATCTTGCCGATCTCCTGGGAGCGCTTTCCGAGCCCCTTGATGGCCCGAGCCACGTTCTCCATGGCGTCGGAGATGCTCTTCATCCCCTCCAGGGTCTTGGCCACGGTCTCGTCACCCATGCGGGCGTCCTCGCTGGCGCGCCCACTGATCTTGTCGGCCTCCTCGGCGATCCGAGCGACCTCGTTGACGGCCCCCGCCATCTCCAAGACAGTCTGGCTGACCCGGGAAGCGGCGAGGCTCAGCACCCCTGCGCTGCGCGCCGCGCTCTCAATGGAGGACATCATCTCCTCGATGGTCGCCGAGGTCTCCGCCACGGTCTCGGCGACCGCCTCCAGGTTCTTGGCCGCCTGGTCGGTGGAGACCGTCATCTCTTCAATCGTGGCGGAAGCCTCAGCCACGCTGGCCGCAAGCGCGCCGCTCGATTTAGCCACCTCCTCTATGGACGCACCCATCTGGTTGATGGAGCTCGAGGTCTCCCCGACGTAGCTGGCCAGGCTCTGGGTGCTTCCCGCCACGCTCTGAATGGAGGCGGCCATCTGCTCCATGGATTTCGAGGTCTGTTCGACGGCTTGGGCCTGGCGCTGGGCGCCGCTGGTGATCAGCTTGGCGTTGGCAGAGATCTCCCCGGCCGACGAGGCCACCGTGTGCGAGGCGGCGCTCATCTGCTCGACCATCTGGCGCAGGTTCTTGACCATCGTGCGCATCAGGTGCTCGAGCCAGCCGATTTCGTCGCGGGAGCCGCTTCGGATCTCGACAGTCAGATCGCCCCTGGAAACCTGCTCGGTGGCGATGCCCAGCTGTATGAGCGGCTGGGCGATGAGGCGGGCAAGGAACAACGCAACAAACAGGCCCAGCACGACGGCGCCAGCCACCATGAGCAGGATGGCCGCGCGGGAGTCCTCACGCAGCTGGTGAACGGCCACCACGGGGAGCTCGCCGCGACTGATCCTCCCTACCAAGGCGTCCATGGCGTCGAGCCTCCGGATCGCGAACCAGCCCTGCAGTGCTGTGACCACCAGCACCAGCGCGAACCCGGTCATGATCTTGCGTCGAAGCGTCAGGTCCCTGGCGATCTGCATGCTCGGTTTCACCACAATCCACCTGCCTCCCAGTGCTGGAGAGCAAGCCGCGCGGATCCACGCACCGGAGCGTTCGCTCGATGGCCAAGGCCAGCGGGCGAGCTCGACGGTGTGTTCACTTTCTCGATCGGCTGCGCGGCCGCCCCTCGGCAGGCCTAACGCGGCCGCAGATCGAAGCGCAAACCGCCGGCGACCGTGAGGGGCGTACCCAGCAGCTCGACCGGCGTGACCTGGATGGGGTAGCGGCGATCGAACAGATTCTCGACCGAGAGGAAGGCGCCCCACGACTCTCCCAGCGGACGGTCGAGCGTGAGGTCCGCGACGAAGAGCCTGCCTAGTCGCAGACGATTCTGGTCGTCGTCGAAGCGGAGGCTCTCGAAGCGGCCGCGCAGGCTGAGATTGAGCACTTCGGGGTGGAGGTAGTCGAGCCGAAGGCTGGCCCGGTGGCGAGGGACCTGGGGGAGCAGGTTGCCCTCGATCTCCGGCGCGGCCGGGAACTCCGTGACGCGCGCGTCCGAGAGGAGATAGCTGGCCTGGAGCCGCAGCTCGTGGGCGGGCTGGTAGTCGGCCTCGACGCTCACGCCGCGGATGCGCGCTCGCCCCAGGTTTTGCCGCTGGCGCGTGGTGAGGCCGGGCGTGGGAGGCGGAACGATCGTGACGTTGGCGATGGGGTCCTTGACCCGGTCCCAGAAGGCGGTGGCCCGCCAGGAGAAACTCGAGCTCAAAGCGTGGTTCAGGCCCAGCTCGCCCCCCAGCAGACGCTCGGGCCCCAGCTTCGGGTTGCCCTGAGTGAGGACGTTGCCCACGCGGAAGGGGCGGTACAGCTCGTTCAGGCTCGGGGCGCGAAAGCCGCCGTAGACGGACCCGCGCAGCGCGAAGCGGTCGCTGACGTGCACGAGAAGCCCCGCGCGCGGCGTGACCTGGGTCTTGGAGGTATCGGGGAAGTTGGTCAGGGTCGTTGCCTTCGTGGAGTTCACGGTCTCCGTCTGCGAGGCGTCATAGTTCCGCCAGCGGTCCGCGCGGAGCCCCAGGGTCAGGACGGCGCGCCGCTTGAACGTGATCACGTCCTGAAGATAGCCGCCGGCGTAGAGCTGATTGGCGGGGATCAGCCGGTCGCGAACGTTCACCGCCGGGGCGATGAACACATCCTCCCTGTTATCGGCCTCGATCCATCGGACGTCGCCACCCACTCCCAGCAGGTGGGACGAGCCGAGCGGCCGCGACCACAGGACGTTGCCACCCACGTCCTTGTAGTCGACCGCCTGCGCGAGGCTCAAGGTCTCGGAGAAGCGGTCCGCCGACACCGAGCTGAAAGTGCTCTTGAAGTCGTCCATATGCGTGAACACGTTGGCCTGCCAGGCGCTGCCGCCAGCGGTCCTCGCTCGCAGTCCACCACCCAGGTAGGTCTCACGGGTGGAGTGGGTCTGAAGCGCGGTGCCGTTCTCGCGATCCTCGGCGAAGACGCGGCCGTTCTGGAAGAACGTGAGGTTCGGCGAGGGAGAGTACTCCAGCCGCCAGTTGCCCGTGCGGTGGCGCGATGCCGCTTCGACGTCCACCGGGCCCCGCTGCTCCTCGCGCACCAGTTCGTAACCGTCGGTTCGGAAATAGCTGCCACCTACAGATGCAGCCACGGGACCCTTGGTGTGGCTGCCGAAGACCTCCGCATTCCCACTGGCGCGGCTTCCCCCGTAGGCCCGCAGAGCGGCTGTCCTGTGCTCGGGTCGCCGGGTCACGACGCTGATCACACCGGCCATCGCCGAGCTTCCATAAAGGTGGGACAGGCCGCCGGGGGCCACCTCGATCGACTCGATCTGCAACTGGGGGATGTTGTCCCAGTAGACCCAATTCCCGAAGGCGTCGTTGTGGGGGACTCCATCGAGCAGCACGAGCGTGCGGCTGGCCCCGCTGGCGCCCACTCCGCGCAGCGATACCCCCTGGGTCGTGGGGTGCGCGACCAGGCTGCTGGTCCGACGGAAGAGGCTGAAGCTGGGGACCTGCTTGAGCGCCTCGTCCACGGCCGCAGTCGGCACGCGTTGCAGATCCTCCCGCGTCAGCACCGTCAGGTCCGCCGGGCTGTCGCCCAGCTTCCTCTCGCTGCGTGTGGCGGTGACGGTCACGGTTTCCGAGAAGGGAAGGAAGGGGAGCGCCAGCCTGAGCTGGGTCGTGGCTCCCGCCCGCACTTCCACGGGCCGCTCCCTCCGGCCAAAGCCCTCGAGCTCCGCGCGCAGTCTGTAGCTGCCTGCGGGCAGGTTGGGGAGGCTGAAACGACCGTCCGCGTCGGACGTGCTCCTCAACTCGGGCGCCCCGACCAGACCGACCCGGGCGCCGGCCACCGCTCGCCCGTCGGCGGTCGTGACGAGGCCCTCCACACTACCCGCCGCTGGCTCGACAAGCGGTTCCGCCTGCTGCGCCCGGGCGGGAGGGGCGAATCCCGCTGAGAAGGCCAGCAAGACCAAGAGGAGAATCTCCGGCCGGGCGCCGTCGAGCCGGTAGCCAGGACCAGGCCAGCTCGACGACACCCTCCGCCCTAGGCCATGAGGCACGAGCTTTGTCCGCATTGGTCCTCGCTCTTGCTCGGATCCCGCGGGGCACCGCGATCACACACGCGCCGTCTGCGGGCCGAAACGGACGGCGTTGCCACGGCTCGGCCTCCCGACTCGAGGTCGAAGCCCCATCCGGTCGAGATTGTGGACCTTCCGGCAAGCCGATGGCAAGGCCTTTCCTGAGGGCCCGGTTCCCATTCCCTGGCTCGCGGCAGCCGAGTGGCGGCCGCCCCGCCCGGGCCGGGGAGGGGAGGGGCGCAGCACGCCGAAGCGGGGGCCCGGATCAGCCTAGCTCTTGAACGCGAGGTCGAGCGTGCTCGGCTTGCCGTCTTTCACGCTGACCTTGCCCGTCACGCTCTTGAGCTGGCTATGCACGGCCTCGACCTCGTATTCCCCATCCGGCAGCGCCCTGATCTCGTAAGATCCGTCCTCCTTGGTCACGGAGAAGAAGGGATGAGTCAGCACTGAGACATAAGCGCGCATCCATGGGTGGACGTCGCAGCCGGTCGGGATCATCAGCTCGGGCTTTTCGAAGCTCTTGGTGACCTCCATCCCTTTTCGTGGTTGGCCGATGTTGAACTCCTTGTTCACGGTGGGCCGGGGGTGGATGTTGTGGAGGGTGTCGTCGCTATTGCGGATCTTGAGGGGCTGCCCCGTCATGAGGACGACCATGTGCGGCTGGTAATCGCAGCCGAGCTGGTCGAGCAGCACGGGTGCGGCCGGCGCGGAATATGACGCGCCGATGCCTGACTTCACGTAGACGAGGACGTCGGCCAGACCGCCGTCCTTCAGCTTGACGGGCTGACGTTCGAGCCCGTCTTTGTGGATGGCTGCACACTTGGGGTCGGCGGACAGTTTGACTCTCTGGGGCGGCGGCGCCGTGCCCGAGAAAGAAACCTTGCCCGCGATCGCGCCCGAGCCCGTGTCGCCGGCGGACTCCGGAGCGGAGGCCGGGCCAGCAGCCACTGGAGCCGGATCGAGTGCCACACCGCCGGCGTACCCGAAGGCGGAGAAGGCAGTTGCAGCCACGACAGCCAAAGGCCATCTCGAGATCATCTTCCTCACCCTCCTCAGAGCTCCTGATCGGCGAGGACAACCACCGACCGCGAGGGAGCGTTGGCAGTCACTGCGCGGCGGCTGCCTTCAGTTCATGGACGTTGGTCACGACGTCGCCCTTGAAGACCGCCGAACCGGCTACGAGCACCGTGGCCCCCGCGGCCACCACTTCCGCCACGTTCGATGGCTTGACACCTCCGTCCACCTCGAGCAACGCCTGTGACCCGATCGCGTCCAGCATCTCCCGAACGCGCCGGATCCGGGCCGTGCTTCCAGGGATGTACGATTGGCCACCGAAACCGGGATTCACCGACATCAGCAGCACCAGATCCACGTCGGGCAGGATGGCATCGAGAGCCGTCAGGGGCATGCCTGGGTTCAAGCTCACCCCGGCCCTCACGCCGAGCTCCTTGATGAACTGCACGGACCGGTGCAGGTGCGGGCAGGCCTCGACGTGGACAGTGAGGATGTCGGCCCCGGCGCGGGAGAACTCCTGGACGTAGCGGTCGGGCTCCTCCATCATGAGGTGCACGTCGAGGAGGGCACCGGTCTCGTCGCGCAGCGGGCGCAGCGCCTCTACGACGAGGGGACCGATGGTGAGGTTGGGCACGAAGTGCCCGTCCATCACGTCCAGGTGCAGCCAATCCGCGCCGGCGGCCAGCGCCTCGCGTGCGTGGGCCCCGAGGCGGGAGAAGTCTGCCGAGAGGATCGAAGCGGCCAGCCTCACTGGGCCAGCGCCTCCCCAGGTCCTGAGCTTCGGATCCGCAGTCAACAGGCGCCCCCTTGCCCGAGACCGGACACACCTGCCCGAGCCGAGCAGGGCGCAACCCCGCCCTGTGCGGGCGTCAAACAAAGCGCCGCGAGCTGGTCCAGGCGAAAGCCCTCGAGACTGCGGGCGACCAGCGCTGCACCCGCGAAGCTCTCGCCGAACGTGTAGTCGTTGTAGAAGACCGCGCAGGGTAGGCCAGCCGCGCGCGCCGCTTGCAGGCCGACCTGCGAGTCCTCGATCGCCAGCGTCTCCCTGGGAGCCGTGCCCAGCGCGGCGAGGCAGCGGCGGTAGAGCGGCGAGTCGGGCGCCGTCTTGGCGCCCGCGCGCTGGCCCAGCACCGGGTCGAAGCGACGGGCCGCGCCGCCCAGGCGAAAGCGCAGCAGCGCCTCGATCTGCGTCTCGTCGGACGTGGACACGATGGCCAGCTGCACGCCGTGCGAGAGTGCTTCCTCGATCAGCTCGCAGACGCCGGGCCGCAGGGGCAAGCGCGGGACGTACTCTTCGACGTAGAGGCGCCTCTTCAGCTCCACGAGCGCTGTCACCCGGGCCTCGATCTCCTCGGGGGGAAAGGCCGCCCCCAGCCTGCCGAGAGCCGCGCGCATCCGCTGGGCATTGCCGGGAATGTGCAGCAGCGGCTTGAACTCCTCCCACGTCCAGCGCACCGGGTAGCCGAGGCGGGCGAAGGCTTCGTTGCAAGCGGGCAAGTGCCCCTCGCGCTCCGTGTCCGCGAGGGTCCCGTCCACGTCGAAGATGAGGGCCCGGAGCGGCACGGGCGACACCGACGCCCGCCTAGCGAGCCGCCGTCCGGGCGACCCGCCCGGCGACGGCCTCCCGCTTGGCCTCGATGGCCTGGATCAGCTTGTCGAATGGCTCGGCGAACTTCTGGACGCCTTCCCGCAGAACCTGGTCGGTGACCGCCTTCAAGGAGATCCCCACCTCCTCGAGCCGGTCAAGCGTCCGCTCTGCGCCCTCGAAATCCTCCTCGAGCGTCGCCCGGGCCTGGCCGTGGTCGCGGAAGGCATCGATGGTCTCGAAGGGAAGCGTGTTGATCGTATTCGGGCCGACGAGGGTCTCCACGTAGAGGACGTCGCTGTACTTCGGGTTCTTCGTGCTCGTGCTGGCCCAGAGCGGCCGCTGCACGCGCGCCCCCTTCTCCGCCACGGCCCGGAAGCGCGAGTGCGCGAAGATCGACTGGAAGCGCCGGTAGGCTCTCTTGGCGTTGGCAATGGCCGCCTGGCCCTGGAGAGAGAGAAGCTCCGCCTCCAGGGCGGGGTCGCTCGCGGCCCGCTGCTTCTCCTCGATCCACTGGTCGGCTAGCGTGTCGATTCGGCTCACGAAGAAGCTGGCCACCGAGGCCAGGCGCTGGACCGCCTGGCCCTCGGCGACGCGGCGCTCGAGCGCCCGGATGTAGGTCCAGGCGACGTCCTCGTAGACCGGAACGGCGAAAAGCAGCGTGATGTTGACGTTGATCCCCTGGTAGAGGCACTCCTCCACGGCGGGGAGGCCCTCCGGCGTACCGGGGATCTTGATCATCAGGTTCGGCCGGTCCACGCGGGCCCACAGGCGTTTCGCTTCCGCGATGGTGCCGGCGGTGTCGTAGGCGAGCCGCGGCGACACCTCCAGGCTCACGAAACCGTCCGCGCCCGCGGTTTCGTCGTAGACGCGGCGGAGGATGTCGGCGGCCATTCTAACATCCGCGACGGCCAGCGCCTCGTAGACCTCGAGAGCGCTCTTTCCCTCTGCGATCAGCTCCGAGATGGCTTCGTCGTAGTCGGAGCTGCCCACGATGGCCTTCTCGAAGATGGCCGGGTTGGAGGTCTCGCCCGAGATGCCGTCATCCTGGATCATGCGAAGCAGGTCGCCGGCGAGGATGTGGCCTCGGCGGATGCTGTCGAGCCAGATGGACTGCCCGAAGGACTTGAGGGCCAGAAGCGGATTCGAGGACATGAGGTCTCCCTTGCTCATGATCGCGGAACCCCCAGGCTCGGCGCTCAGGGGGCACCCTTTTCAACCAGCGACGCCCGAACTCTCCGGACGGCCTCCACGACCGCCTCCGCTGTGAGTCCCAGCTCGCGATAGATCACCGCGTAGGGCGCCGAGGCCCCGAAGCGGTCGAGGCCGACGACGGCGCCGTCCAAGCCGACATATGCCTTCCAGCCGAGCGTCGCTCCCGCCTCGACCGCCACGCGACAGCGGATCCGCGACGGCAGGACGTCTTCGCGATAGGCCGCGGGCTGTGCCTCGAACAGCTCGCAGCACGGCATGGACACGACGCGGGTGCCATGGCCCTCCGCGGAGAGCCGCTTTGCCGCCTCGAGGGCGACCTCTACCTCGGAGCCGGTGGCGATGAGGAGGACCTGCGGGTCCCCCCAGTCGGCGAGGACGTAGGCCCCCCTCGCCGCGCCCTCCGCCGGCGCGTACCGGCCGCGGTCCAGGACCGGCAACGCCTGGCGCGAAAGCACGAGGGCGGTCGGCCCGTGCCGGCGCTCCAAGGCGGCGCGCCAGGCCACGGCGGTCTCGGCCGCGTCGGCCGGTCGAATCAGGTGGAGGTTGGGGATCGCCCGGAGGCTCGCGAGCTGGTCGATGGGCTGATGCGTGGGACCGTCCTCCCCCAGGCCGATGCTGTCATGGGTGAAGACGTACACGACCGGCTGCTGCATGAGCGCCGCCAGCCGGATCGAGGGACGCATGTAGTCCGAGAAGATCAGGAACGTCCCCCCGTAGGGGCGCAGCCCCCCGTGGAGGGCGATCCCGTTCAAGATGGCCCCCATGCCATGTTCCCGCACGCCGAAGCGGATGTAGCGGCCCGCGAAATCGTCGCGCGTCACCGAGGTCTCGCCCTTCGGTAGGGTCAGGTTCGATGGCGTGAGGTCGGCCGATCCCCCGATGAGCGTCGGGATGCGCGCGGACAACGCCTCCAGCACGGCGCCCGAGGCGGCGCGCGTGGCGAGCGGCTTGTCGGACGAGAAGCTCGGAAGATCGCAATTCCACCCCGGCGGCAGCTCGCCCCTGAGCGCGGCCTCGAAGGCGGAGGCCAGCTCCGGGTGGGCCTTCGCATAACGGGTGAGCAGGGAACCCCACTCGGCGCGACGGGCGGCACCGACGGCCGCCGCCTGGCGCAGGAGCTCCGGCGCCTCCTTCGGGATGTGAAAATCGCCGTCCACGGGCCAGCCGAGCCGCTCCTTGGTGAGGCGCACCTCCTCGACACCGAGCGGCTCCCCGTGGGCCTTCTCGGAGTCCTGGCGGTTCGGGCTCGGGTAGCCGATGTGGGTTCGACAGGCGATGAGCGACGGTCGGGTCGCCTCGGCCCGGGCCGCGCGGAGCGCGGCCGCCACCGCCTCCGAGTCGTGGCCGTCGACGCGGCAGGCCTGCCAGCCGTAAGCGGCGAAGCGCGCCACCACGTCCTCGCTGAAGGCCAGCGAGGTGGGCCCGTCGATGCTGATGTGGTTGTCGTCCCACAGGACGATCAGCTTGCCCAGGCCGAGGTGTCCGGCCAGCGCACAGGCCTCGTGGGAGACTCCCTCCATCAGGTCGCCGTCGCTGGCGACGACGTAGGTGTAGTGGTCCGCGACCGGGAACCCGGGGCGGTTGAAGCGCGCGGCCAGCCAGCGCTCTGCGAGGGCCATCCCTACCGCGTTTCCGATTCCCTGGCCCAGGGGACCGGTCGTGGTCTCGACGCCCGGGGTGAGTCCGTGCTCGGGATGGCCGGGCGTGCGACTGCCCCACTGACGGAAGGCCTGGAGCTCCTCCAGCGGCAGGTCGTAGCCGGCGAGGTGAAGCAGCCCGTAGAGCAGCATCGACCCGTGTCCCGCCGAGAGCACGAAACGGTCGCGGTCCGGCCAGACGGGATCGGCGGGGTCGAACTTGAGGAACTGGGCCCAGAGCACGACGGCGGCGTCCGCCATGCCCATGGGCATACCGGGATGGCCGGACTTCGCCTTCTGCACGGCGTCCATGGCCAGGACACGGAGCGTGTCCGCGGTCAGCCGGCGCTTGAGGGCGAGGGCGCCGCCGGCCTCCAGGGCGGCGGGCTCGCGGAGGCTCTTGGCCACGCTCAGGCCCTCCTCTGTTCGGCCACTTGGCGCGCGGCCTCCGACGACGACGGGGCCGCCGGCTTCGGCCGCGAGCTGTCGATGCGGCTCAGCGCGGCCACCGGCGCGGCGAACGGCAGGTGGGCGGGGTCGGTGTGCTTTCGCAGCAGGTGGTAGGTGAGCAGGAGCTGGGAGAGGGCCAGCGGATGGCTATGGCGGGTTTCGGTGCGATCCAGATAGTCTCCGAACTGGTCCTCCCGCACCGGCGCCAGGTCGGGCAGGTGTTGCCAGATCGCCGCTTCCAGTTGGGCCGCGTGCTCGGCGGTCACGTTGCCGTCGATGTCGAGGAAGTCCACGGGCCGGCCTCCGTCCCGGCCCAGGGCCAGCCGGATGCCTGCTCCGTCGTTCGCGTCCTTCTCCAACAGGTAGCTGAGGTCCGGATGCGGAATGGTCGGGCGCAGGACCAGGCGGACATTGAGCTGCGGCCCGGGATCGTCCAGCGCCGCCCCCTCGGGCGGATAGAAGCGCACCACGATGTCGGCGCGCTCGCGTTGCGGCCGGATGAAGCGCTCGGAGTCCTTCTCGCGCCGCTCCAGCTCGGCCAGGACCTGCTGCTCCGTGTAGCCGCGCTTCGCGGTGTCCCGCTTGACCTTCCACACCCGGCGCAGCGGCTCGGGGGGGTCCAAGTACACCTTCACGTCGAAGAACTGCTCGAGGACCGGTGTCGAGAAGCCGAGCAAGCCCTCCACGATGACGAACTCGCGCGGCTGGACGTACTCGGGCCGGACCAGGGTGCCGTTGCGATGGTCGTAGACCGGCTTCAGCATCGCTTGGCCGTAGTGGAGCCGCTCGAGGTGCAGCTCCATCACGTCGATGTAGTTGCAGTCGGGGTGAAGGGGGGTGATCTGATGCTTCGCCCGCTCTTCACGGTCGTACTTGTGGTAGTCATCCGTGCAGACGTGGGTCACCCGCTCGCTACCGAGGATGCTCATGAGTCCCCGCGTGAGCGTGGTCTTGCCCGCGGCGCTGTCCCCCACCAGGCCCAGAATGATCGGCCGCCGCCCCGGTGCCGACATGCTCAGTCCCCCTTTCGCGTTCCCGCCCCTGGCTGCTGCGAAGGCCCCGGCGCGGAGTACCGCTCGCCGCTCGGACGGTCCGTCGCGTAGGAGCGCAGCGTGTACTTGAGGCGCCGGTCGGACCCCTCCGCCCGTTCCAGGTGGAACCCGGGCTCGTGCTCCGGCCGGTTCACGATGAAGCTCAGCGCGATCGTCTGTCGCCCCAGCCTGCAGTCGTAGCCGTTCACGCGGACGTAGTGACTCGGATGGGTCCGGCGACACTCGTCGATCGCCTTCATGACCGCGGAGGGGTCCTTCAGGTCGAACATGGGCAGCCCCCAGATCTCCCAGTACACGTTGCGGGGGTGGGGGTCGTCGGTGTACTCGACGGCGACGGGCCAGCCTTTGTCGAGGCAGTACTTCACCTGGGCTTGGATCTGCTCCTCGTCGAAGTCAGGCAGGTACGAGAACGTTCCTTGCGTCAACCGCATCGCCATGCCCTCCTCAGATCCCTAGAGCTGCGGTGCCACGATGAGGTCCGGCACATCCATGGAGTCGAACTCAAAGCTGATGTCTCCCCACACCTCGAGGGCCCGGCGCAACGCCGGCGAGAAGCGACTCGCCTTGGCCAGGATCTCCGGCCCCTCGGCCAAGCAGTCCCGACCCTCGTTGCGGGCCTGGATCATGGCCTCCAGCGCCACGCGGTTCGCCGTTGCCCCTTCGGCGATGCCGTCCGGGTGGCCGATGGTGCCACCCCCGAACTGGAACACGGCGTCCTCGCCCAGGTAGTGGAGGAGCTGGTGCATCTGGCCGACGTGGATCCCTCCGGAGGCCACCGGCATCGTCGCCGGCATCGACGCCCAGTCCTGCTCGAAGTACAAGCCGAGCTCGGGTTTGGGCGGCAGGATGTTCTCGCGCAGCGTGTCGTAGAAGCCGCGGACCGAGTTCGGGTCCCCCTCGAGCTTCCCCACCACCGTGCCGGCGTGGATGTGGTCCACGCCCGCCAGCCGCATCCACTTCGCGAGCACGCGGAAGCTCACGCCATGGGTCTTCTGCCGTGTGAAGGTGCTGTGGCCGGCCCGGTGCAGGTGGAGGATGACCCCGTTGCGGCGAGCCCAACGCGACATGGATTGGATGGCCGTGTAGCCGATCGTGAGGTCGATCATGATGATGATGCTGCCCAGCTCCTTGGCGAAGTCCGCCCGCTCGTACATGTCTTCCATCGTGGCCGCCGTCACGTTCATGTAGTGGCCCTTGATCTCGCCAGTGGCGGCCTGGGCGCGACTCACGGCCTCCATGCAGAAGAGGAAGCGGTCACGCCAGCGCATGAAGGGCTGGGAGTTGATGTTCTCGTCGTCCTTGGTGAAGTCCAGGCCCCCGCGCAGCGCCTCGTACACCACGCGCCCGTAGTTGCGTGCGGACAGGCCGAGCTTCGGCTTGACGGTGGCCCCCAGGAGCGGGCGGCCGTACTTGTTCAGATACTCGCGCTCCATCACGATGCCGTGGGGCGGGCCCTGGAAAGTCTTGACGTAGTGCGGCGGGAAGCGCATGTCCTCCAGGCGCAGGGACTTCAGGGCCTTGAAGCCGAAGACGTTGCCGATGATCGACGAGGTGAGGTTCGCGATCGAGCCCTCCTCGAACAGGTCGAGGTCGTAGGCGATGTAGGCGATGTATTGGTCGGTTCCGGGAACGGGGACCACGCGATAGCACTTGGCCTGGTAGTGCTCCTGGGCCGAGAGGCGGTCCGTCCAGACCACGGTCCACGTGGCCGTCGACGACTCTCCGGCGACCGCCGCCGCGGCCTCGACGGGCTCGACGCCTTTCTGGGGGACGAACCGGAAGGCGCACAGGATGTCGGTGTCCTTCGCAACGTACTCCGGGTTGTAGTAGCCCATTTCTGCGTACGGCGTGACGCCCGC
>Ga0214473_10007956_pt1 | contig 12563 bp, 14 predicted proteins | sample RVTome_7_FD_203509 | JGI IMG/M metagenome (GOLD analysis project Ga0214473, IMG submission 203509) | Soil microbial communities from uranium-contaminated site in the Upper Colorado River Basin, Wyoming, United States - RVT98D197 | ecosystem: Environmental > Terrestrial > Soil > Contaminated >... | reverse complement strand
CGGAGAATCGAGCAGATCCTCGGACGGTCCATCCCGCGCGTCACCTTCCCGGACTTCAACTACCATGCGGAACCGCCGCCGCGGACGCGTGGCGGCGGTCGTGGTCCATCCGAGTCGCGGCATCCCAGATATCGGCAAGGAAGAGGTGCGGACTCGCGGCGAGGGAGCTGGCGAGGCCGCCGCTAGTGCCGCAGAAGTCTCTCTACCCCTTCTTCTGCATCTGTGCCGGGTCCTTCAGACTCGACCTCAGGAGCTTCCTCAGCTCTGTGTAGTGCTTGCAGAAGTCGCCGAACTCCCTGTCGCTCATCGACATGAGACTAACGTACTCTAGCATGGCTTGCTTTGCCAGGAAGTCGACATCCTCGATTGCGGAGGCCTTCTCGTTCCATTCCGACTTGGTCATCGGGTCCTTCATCTTCTTCACGGTCTGCACGATCTTGGAGATGATAACAGGATTAACCTTCACCCCGACACCAAGCTTGCTCAGGCCTTCCATGGCCTCCTTGACCTGGTTCTCCACGTACTCCTTACTCTCCCCGACACCGTGCGCCAGCTGGAAGACCTCGGCGCTTGCGCGGTAGTATGTCTCGATGAAGTGGTCGACCCGCTCCTCCTTCGCAACTTCCACCATGCCCACATCTTTGAGCTTGCGAACCTGGTGATAGATCGCCTGTGGAGTCAAATGAAGCGACTCGGCTATCTGACTCACGGTCATCTCCTTCGCTCGGAGGAGGTAGATCATCCTTCTCCGAGTCTCGTCCCCGAGCAGCTGAAATGCTTCAGGATTGCTGATAATCTTTATCGCTTTCATTTCTCGCCTCTACCAAGTACTATGTTTACTCTATAATATAAGCGTTGCGCTAACACAAACGCAAGTTTTAATAAGGTCAGCGTGTATTAACCAAACGGACATTGTGGTAAGATAAACATGCAGAACAACGGAAAAAACGGGCGATTGAATGGTGCAAAGATACTTGGAAGCATGGGAGTCCTGATGATCACGATGAAGCGCATTGTGTCAAGACCGGGCGGAGCGCAGCGCCAACCTGCTTCTCGACCGGTGAATGACTATCTAGTCGGTACGTGGGAGAATCAGGAGATCTTGCGGAGGAGGATGAGCATATGATGGGGCCGATATTTCCGATCGACTCATCCAGGCCGGATCTCCGTAGATTCCACAAAGAGGCAGCGAGATACGTCCGCCTGGAGTTCAACGGCAGCAACCCGGACTGGCTACTGGCCGAGGGAAAGACCGCAGACAGAAAAGCGGTTGAACGAAAAGACCCCTCCTCAAGGCGGTTGATGCTCTCACTCCGGAGCGCCGTGAGCAGGGTCGCCAGCTTTCTGTTCTAGACCCTGCTCCTCCATTCTTTGGACGCTAAAGCAGGCCAAGCGGCCACTACCCGCTTGGCTTCACCTCTTTGAACGTAATGTAGAACAAAGAGATTGAGACGACGTAGAAGGCGGTGGCCAGGAATATGGGAAGATCATAGTTGCCGGATGCGAGTATCATGCCGCCGGCGATTGTTGTCGCGCTGTTCGGCAACCTCCAGAAAAGCGTGTTGATCGCGCTCGCAAGCCCCCTGTCCTCGGGGGAAATGATGCCCATGAGGAACGAATCGGCGATGGGCGAGGACATATTCATCAGTGCGGCCCTCACGAGGTAGACACCGCCAGCGATCATGGCGGTCGGCGCGAAGGCGAGGCTGAGCATGAAACCCATCGAAAGACTCTGGGTCATCACTATGGTCCTGACCTGCCCGAAACGGCGGGAGAGCGCCGAGCTCACAAATGCCGCCAGACCGATCGTCACATTCGCAACCGCCAGCAGAGGCCCGCTGTAGGTGTCCGCAACTCCAAACTTTAGGAAAAGCCATGTCGGGATCAGCGGGATGATGAAGCCCGCGCCGAGGCCTATGAGGCTGTTAATTCCCGAGAACTTGAGGAGGGGTCTCATGTTCCTCCCCCTGAGGCTTCTCTTATCCGACCGGCCCACATCCTGATAGCCTTTGAGCAGGGACATCAGAGTGATTGGAGTGACCAGCCCCAGAAGCGCAAGAATGGCCAAGGTGCCGAAATGAATCGTGTGCGAGTCGAGACCTGTCCATGCATGGATTCCAGGGAAGAAGACGGGAACGACAAACCCTAGCCCCATCGCCACGTTTCCGATAATGAAGGAGAGTGAGAATGCGGCGTCTCTGTTCTCAGGAGTTGTTTGGTCGGCGATGATGGCGTTCCATGTGGTGAGGTATGCGCCCTCTGCCACTCCCGCCACGATACCAGCCACCACGAGGTAGACGACATTTGTTGTCAGAGCGAAAACCAGGAGAGACGGCGGGAGTGCAAAGAGACCGAAGAAGAGGATCGGTTTCCTTCCACGCCTGTCCGAGAGCATGCCGAGAGGTATGGCGCTGATGACGAACGTTGCCCCAGTCACGCCGAGAAGGAGACCTACGTACCCGGTTCCAAGTCCGAGTTCAGGGAGGTAGGCCGAAATGAAGACAAACAGGTAACCGTAGCCGACCGCCGAGAATGACGTGAGGTAGATGAGCCACTTCACCCGCTTGGGGACCTTCGCGAAGATCGCACGGCGGGAACCGACGGGATCACTCGTCTCGGCCGTGACCTTCCCCTGCATCTAGCCAGACAGATTGCGAGGCGAGTAATATAGGCGACGGAATCCACTCTCTGATAATTCAAGGATTCGACTGGACCACGCTCGGGCAGTCATTCCTCGTCATCGGGCTCGTCGGAGTTGTGACTCTGGCGGCGACGACCGCCATGTTCCGCCGGGCAGTCGTGCGCTGAGCCCACGACCGTGCACTGCAACCTAGAATCCTGCGCCCGCTGTCCCCGTGGGGAATCCTTCGACGGTCTTCCCGGTTGTGGCGTACCGATAGAGTACGGTGACCAGGATGCCTTGTGCAGCTGATGCGACAAGCGCCAGGATGAGCCAGTATACTACTGCTGCAATCAGACCGATCAGTATCCACGTGAGCGTGCCGATCATCGCGCCGGCGATGATGAACAGGAGCCCCGCCAAGGCGAGGAGCACGAAGATGCCGCCCATGGTCAAGTATCCGCCTGCTGCTTCCCCCCAAGTGTTCTTGATGAGCCCGCCGCTCCGCTTCACAGCCGCCCACGGTCCGAGCTTCTCGAAGATGAGCGAGGGGATGACCAGGTAGGTGACTACTCCCCATGCAAGACTGGACAGTCCGCCGATGATTCTGCCAAGGATGCCGAAGCGCTCTGCGATGGCGCGCAATATCAGGCCTACCGTTGCCGAGAAGAGTGCCCAGCCGATGATGCGGCCGATGTTCTGCGTCGCCACCCTCAGCCCATCGCCGACGGTCGGGTCGCCGCCGTTCAGACGGATCATGGCTGCTCCAATGACCGCGGCCGCGAAGAATGTCGTCACGAAGTAAGTCATGAAGTAAAGGACAGCTATCCCGACAACCAACAACCAAGCGTTAACCGCGCCTGTCGGGATGACCGTCAGGAAGAGGGACGCGAAGAAAATGCCCCACGCGAGCCCGATTATCGTGAATGATATGAGTGGCAGGAGCACGAGCTCCTTGTCCTCACCCAGGACGTGGAGACTGAGTTTCGTGAGTCTCCAGCCTATGCCAAGTCGTTCGAAGAAGCCTGGCTTCTGTGCGACGGTGGGCTGCGGATATAATAACGGATTCCTTGGCGGTAGGAACGACATGATGATCGCACTACGAGAGAACGCCGAGCCTAATTATGTTGACGATGGTTCCCCGCCACGACACGCATCAATCGCCCAAATTGCTCCCTGCAAGAAGAGTTTAAACGTGGCGGGAGGGTTACGCTTGCGATGAGCCTAAGGGGCGGAACGGTCTTCAAAGACCAGGGGAAGCTCTCCTTCGACCACCTCCCAGAGAAGATGCCCCACCGCGAGAAACAGATGGCCCGCCTATTCCAGCTCTTCCGCCCGCTCTTGGAGGCGAATGTCCCCAGCAACGCGTTCGTGTACGGCTCGGTTGGCACGGGGAAGACTCACCTTTCCAGGCGGTTCTGCGTCGAGCTGACGAAGCGCGCACAGCAAGGCGGTCGGGCGCTCGACCATGTGCTCGTCAACTGTCGCCAGAGAATGGGGGACGATGCTGTCCTCCTTGCAATCCTCAAGAGTTATGATGAGAGATTCCCCGACAGGGGTTTCTCCATCTCTGAGAAGCTCAACGTCCTGAGGACCTGGCTGGAGAAGCGCACGACGAACCTGGTGCTGATTCTGGACGAGGTAGACGCCCTCCTGAAGAAGAGCGGTTCTAACCTGATCTACACCTTCACGCGCTTCGGCGAGGAGCACGCTGGCGGGAAGGGGCACATCTCTCTCATCCTCATCTCCCAGAAGACTGACGCCCTGGACTATCTCGACAAGGCTGCGCTCAGCACGTTCCGCAGGACGAGCGCGGTGGAGTTCGCGAAGTACACCAAGGATGAGCTCAGGGACATAATCCAGATCAGGGCCGACCTGGCGATCCACCCGGGGTGCGTGGGCACGGAGGTTCTCGACCTGGTGTCCGACATTGCATCAGAGTTTGGCGACGCCCGCTACGCCATAGAGATACTCTGGAACGCTGGCCTCCTTGCCGACGAGGAATCGGCGGAGGAGATCGGCGCAGAGCACGTCAGGGGAGCGAAGGCAGGGGTGCATCCGACTGGGATGGAAGACAGGCTCAAGGCGCTGGATAGGTCCAGAGCCCTGATTCTTCTTTCTGTTGCGAGAAAGATTCGGAGAAAGGCGTACATATCCACAGGCGCAGCCGAAGAGGCTTACACCCTCGTATGCGAGGAATACGGGGAGAAGAAGAGGGGACACACGCAGTTCTGGAAGTACTTGCGGGACCTCGACGCCCTTGGCTTGATAGACGCAAAGATATCGGGTGAAGGGGTTGTTGGCAAGACCACCCTGATATCCTTGCCGGAGATACCTGCGAAGACCCTGGAGGGGATGCTTGTCGAGATACTTGGCGAGGGCAGGTCAAGAGCGTCTAAGTGATAATCAGGCAAAAACCCTTAAGTGCCCCGCGCGATTGGATTTTCCAGAGAAGGGCAGGATGCGCGCAGAGAAGGGGTTCCAGTGAATCCTGACACGGACGCTCTCGAGCCAGGCCCGGCCATCGAGCTGTCGAAGGGAGTCTGCCACCTTGTCAAGGAGAAAAAACCAGACTTCTCCTTCTACATATTCGGCTCAATCGTCAAGACCGGCGTTCCTGGACTGTGCGTCACCCGCCAGTACCCGGACAGGGTGAGGCGGGAGCACGACCTGAAGGACATCAGGGTCATCTGGCTCAGCCACACCCCGGGGGACGACTATCACAACCCAACCGCCCTCGGCGTGCTCACGAAAGCCATCTGCAAGTTCATAGAGGACAACTCCGGCGAGGCCGTCGTTCTCATCGACGGGCTTGAGTACCTCGTGGTGAACAACGGTTTCCTCCAGACGCTGATGTTCGTCGAGCAGGTAAACGAGTTCGTGATGCAGAGGAAGGCGGTCGTGATACTCCCCGTCAGCCCTGAGGCGCTCGAGGAGAAGGAGCTCGCGCTGCTCGAGAGGAACCTCGAGGTGGTCGAGGCGCCCATGATAAAAATGGACATGGAGACTAAGCAGGTGAGCAAGCTACTTGACACCTATGAGGGTAAGTAGTCCCTCCTCCGTCCGACTGGCGGGATGCTAGGGCGAAGAAAGCTGACGGCACTCTGCCTGGCAGTGAGTCTCCTCTTCCTGGTTGCTTTGTACGGGTACGCGTGGTCGATAAACCCGAGAGACCTGAGGATATGCGAAATCGGCCAGGACGACATTGGGGCACTTGTTCGGACTCAAGGGCACGCAAAGTCGGTGGAGACCCTCGGTTCCGGAGGAGTCAAGGTCGAATTGCTGGACTACTCGGACTTCGCGAGAATCTCCGTATTCATCTTCGGCAAGGTTGTCCGAGCGATGCAGTCAATTCCCGAGGTTGTGACTGGCGCGCAGCTGAGGGTGACGGGAGAAGTGCAGGAGTTCAACGGCGAGGTCGAGATTTCGGTCTCGGACGCTTCGAGAGTCGAGATTCTCGCTTCGGCTGCTGAGAACAGGCTTCAGCTAGGCACGCTTGCGCTCAACCCGGAGACCTTTGGGGGCATGCATGTGGTGGCCCGCGGTGAAGTCGACGGGCTCTCGACAATCATGGACTGGGGCAAATTGCTGATATCCTCTGGCGGGGACACGTTCTGGGTGGAAGACAAGGGCGGGCGCAACCCAGGGGGCAGGATCGACATCTTCGGGAAGCTGTTGTACAACGAGGGTCGAGGGCGGTTCGAGATCAAAGTGGCGGGAGGGACCGACGGGATAGTGCCGCACCCCTCGAAAGCACCGAGGAATTACACAGTCGTTTCGCTCAGGGAGTTGGCGGCGAATCCGGAAGCACTTGAGGGAGATTCGGTGGCGGTGCTCGATGTCGTGGGGATGGCGGGGGAAATCATTGGCACCTCCTTCAGTCTCTCCGACTCTTTCGATGGCGAGAGATATGAAATGGCATGCATGGTGTTCGGCTGGGATTGGTCTACTGACAACCGGAACGTTGAGGAGAAAGCGGTTGTCGAGTTCTCAGGCACGTGGGACTACTACTCGTCAAGAGCGCAATGGCAGATTACCTCGGACAAGTTCACGCTCAGCCTGCTGCCTTGAGTTGCCTATCAACGATGTCGTCGACCAGTGAAAGGAACTTCTCTTCTTTCCCTTTTGCAATCGTCGCTCCTGCAGCGATGTTGTGTCCTCCTCCCTGCCCGCCGACCTCCGCCGCCGCCTCCGCCATCGCAGCCGCCAGATCCAAGCCTTGAGCGATAAGCTGTCTCGTCCCCCTCGAGGAGACCTTGGTCACTTTGTCCAGGACGGAGAACGCGATGACAGGCTTCTTGCCGTCGAAGAAATACTGCATCCCGATTCCCGCCACAGCTCCGGCGAGCGTCGGTTCGGGGCAGTAAAAGAACTGAAGGCGCTTCTTGCTGAACATCCCCTTCTCAAGCTCGTGCAGGTATCGCATGATCTGATTGAGGTAATCCTCTCGCAGCGTCTCCGCTTCTCGCAGAGCACCGCCATCCCCTAGGGCGAGGGAGACGCCGAGACCTTCTCGATTGAGGCGGGAGCAGCTGTTAATGAGGGCGCTCATCTCCTCGGCGTAGATGCCACGGTTTGGAATCCAGAACTTCTCATCGACCAGGGTCTTCATCGCTTCCGGTTGCGCGCCCTGCTTGAGCAGACGGATGGCTAGGAGCGAGGTGAGCCCCCTCCTCTCCTTCCCCGGGAGCTTCCTAGGCGAGACGTCCGGGTCGATTCCCAAGGGAGCGAGGAACTCGGCGCAGGCCTCCCGCCTGCCCGTGAGTCCTACAAGGTATGGGCTCAGTGAATGGGACAGGGCATCGGCGAGTGGCAGGTCGCGCAGGGACAGGAGCTTCTCCTTGACGAGGATATTGCGAGAAACGGCCTCTTGGAACAGTCCGGCGTTGAGCCCGCTGAACCCCCCAACGTGCTGTCTGTCTCCAATCGCTCCCGCCATGGCGATTCCGGCGAGATCCCAATTGACCTCATCCACCGCTATCGAGAAAACCCAGGCGAGTGTGGCGCCGCAGATGTCAGTCGTGCCGTTCACACCCGCCAAGTGCGGGTTCACATGCACCATCTTCTCGGAGTCGCCCTGAGGCTTGTGGTGGTCAAGCACGATCACCCCACCATCGAGCTTCTCGAGAAGATCAAGCTGGCTGCTGCCCATGTCGGCAACGACAGTGAGATCGTTCCCCTCTTCGCCGAACTTGGCCAGCAACTCCCCGTCGAGACTGCTGCTTAGGGATATGTGGAATTCCTTTCCCTTCCTCAGGAAGGTCTTCGCAAGGATTGCGGCAGCGGCGGCCCCGTCAGGGTCGTAGTGACAAAGGATCCTCGCCCTCCGAGACCTCTCAAGGAGCTCCACGCCTCTCTGAACCCTGTTGAGGATTTCGGCGGGAACGAGGCTCGATAGCTGCGAGGCCGTCCGCCCACCTTCTACTTGGCCCCTATCTCGGCGAGTTTCATCGAGTAGTCCCATTCAGCCGGAATCAGTCCCTCGCGCTTGTAGTAGCGAGACAGCCGCCTTATCCTGCTCTCGATCAGCTCGAGAGACCGCTTGTTCGAGAGATCGGAGGGATTCGACTTCAGGTGCGCCTGCAAGTGAGCGGCTCTCTTCATGAGCGCAAAGACATCCTCGGGCAGCTCGATCCTGACGCCCTTCTCTTTCATGATCCGGAGGACGTCCTTGCCGGTGGCGAGGCGCACGCTGGGGACGCCATACTGGTCCCTGAGCTTCTGCCCTATCTGCGCAGAGGTCAGGCCCGTGCCCGCCAGCTTGATAACCAGGCTCTCTACCTCGTCCTTCTGGAGGGCCACCCAGCTCGGGTTCTCCTTGACCTGAGGCCTCCGGCTGCCTGACTTGCCCTTCCTCTTCGCGTATATTCTGGCCATTCTATTCCTCGGAGGAGGATGCTGATAACCGCGCCGTTATTTAAGCTTGCCCCGAAGGCTTCGTGACGACGATGGCGGCATGGTCGTCCTCGAATGGGTTGAGTTGAACGACGCCGAGGATTCCGAGGCCTCGTGACGTCAGGTCGCCTGACACCTGCCGATAGATGTCAGATGGTGTCGCGGCAACGTCGATGCTTCTGGCCTTGACCATCAGGAACCCGCACCCGCCCCGGCTGAGCAAGCTCATGTTCTTCAGGAAAATCGGAATCTGGTCTCTCTGGGCTACGTCCTGGTAGACTATGTCCACGGAGCCGGCCAGGTTTCTGTAGGTCTCGGGTCGGCTCGCATCGCCCAAGAAGGGCATCATGTTGGGTCTCTGGACGGCTACGTCGAGGAGTTTTCGGAACACGCGAGGAGAGATCTCTACACAGCATATCCTGCCATTGCTGCAGATGTCAGAAACGTGGCTTGCCGTCGTCCCGCTGGCGGCGCCGAGGTAGAGCACCTCGGAGTCGTGCTTGAAGGGCCATGAAGGGCAGCCTTTGTGCATGAGCGCGGCCAGCTTGCTTCTGTAAGGATCCCAGCGCCTGAATTCCTGCCCCTCGTGGGTCACCAGTTTCTCGCCGTAGACTTGAACCCCCGCCACGAGATTGGGCGTGAAAAAGTCCCGCCCGTCTGAGAAAACGCCAGCGTACTTCGTCGGCCCGAGGTCCGTCACGCTTCGGAAAAGGCCGTTCCGCTCTTAATGGCTCCTCAGGTGCCTGAAAGAATACTAATAGACGTGGCTCGATTTGCAGCCGAATGGGCGAGGAGGAACTGAAGGAGGAAATCAAGGGGCTGAGGGAACAGGTGGCCCAGCTGGCGGAGGCCCTAGAGGTGGCGACAAAGCCGTACCAGAAGGTCCTGAGTCAGCTGGACGAACTTCAGGGCGTGGCAAGGCGGTACTTCGGCCTGCTGGAGTTATACCAGAGATACGGGGAGATATCGCCTGAAGTGATTGTCCCCGGGCTCAAGGATCCAATATCCTTGGAGATAGTGAAGATACTTTTCGACAAGGGGGACAGGAACATCTCCCAGATCGCCGAACAGATGAAGCAAAGGCGGGGGAGCGCCTCAAGGCGGATTGTCAGGGAGCGCCTGGAGAAGATGGTCGCAGACGGCGTAGTGACAGTATCCTCGGAGAGCAAGCAGAGGCGGTTCAGCATCTCCGAAGAGGTGGTGCAAAAGTGGTCACAGATGCTCGGTCTCCACAAGTATGAGGGTCAACCTAGCAGTACTCAAGGCAAAAAGGAAGGTGAATGAATGGCAGAAGAGAAACATGATGCGCAAGAAGTGAAGGAGATTCTCGAAGTAGTCTCCGAGAAGATCCCCGCGCTGCTGAACGCCCTGACAGACGTGCTGTACGGCAAGGAAGCTGCCGCCAAGTACGGGCAGGCTGTCGCCGGCTTCTACAAGTCCTTGAAGGACAGCGGGATGACGGACCAGCAGGCATACGAGCTGACGAAGACGTACATGTCTTCGCTCGACTTGGCAGGCGTGATTGGCAAGGCCGTCGGCGGCGGTGGCAGGCACGGGGAGAAGGATGACGAATTCCGAGATGAGATCGAAGAGAAAGTCAAGCAGCGAATCCGATCAAGAATCGAAGAAGAGAAGTAGTGGCGGCATTGTCGAGATAGTCGCTGCGGTTCCGATCCTGGTGCTGAGGCTAGGCGTGGCGTTCCTCAGAATGAAGGTGAAGCGCCGGAGAGGAGTCAGGGTGTTCAGGAGACAGCTGAAGCACTCAGGCTTCTCCAAAGAACAGGTGAAGGGGCTCGTTGCCGACTACGAGGAGATGGGCAGGCTCAGGGACTACTTGCCAGGAGAGCTTCGAGGCTTTCGTTTCCTGCGAAGCTGACGGGCCGCCGTCTTCAAGTCTACTGCAGCTGACCGGCTGAAGCCGGGCAGTTTCACCAGATCGTCGACGCGGGCCTCGGCAATCGATTTCGCGGAAGAGTAGCCTGCCTTTGCGAGCGCCTTGGCCCTGCTCGGCCCGACGCCGGGCATGCCAACCAACCGTCTGCAGTTCTTTTCAATAAGCGACCTCTTCCGGGCGCCCATCTGCCCTCTGGCCCTTGCCAGCCCCGCCATGGCAGACGCATTCTTCGGTGAAATGGTGAGAGCCTTTTCGTAGCAGCGGGTGGCCTCCCGCCATCGGTTCAAATTCTCCGTGACCTGGGCGAGCGCCAGCCACGTTTGCTGGCTCTCCACAATTGCCAGGGCCTTGCGTAACAGCCTTCGTGCCTCGTCATTGTTGCCACGCCTCGACTCGACAACACCGAGGTTGTGCAGCGCCTCAATATGGTCGGGGTCGATCTCAAGTGCCTTCCTCAAAGCACTGGACGCCTCGTCCAGCTTGCACAGACACGTCAGAACAGCCCCGAGATTGCTCCAAGCGGTTGCACACGAGGGTTGCAGCTCGGCCGCCTGAAGCAATGCAGCCTCGGAACCTATCAAATGGCCGTCCAGCGCCCTGAGCACTCCAAGCCATTCCCACCCGTGCTCCAAGTCTTTTTTGTGCTCCAGCACTTGTGAGAGTATCTCGACGGCTTCATCCGTTCGGCCCTCCCTCTCGCACGTTGAAGTCTCCCGCCACATGAAAGGCAACTCGTCCATGAGGACGCCCGGCGCCTTGGTCTCCCTTCCAGATCTCCTGCAAGCCTCGTCGAGGCACCTCACCGCCGATTTCTTCTCGCCACCCGCCATGAGCGCCCTGCCGAGCCCCAGCCAGTCATCGGGGCTCTCTTTGTCCATCGACTCCTGCCAGATGCGAAGGGCTTCGGTGGGGAAGCCGATATGATTCATCACCACGGCGATCGCCTGTGGAGTGACGCGAGTAGTCCCGGCGCAGACTGGGACTTCAACTCCAGTCTCCCCCGGCTTCACTGCGCCGATTCTTTTCTTCTCGGCCTTTTCCATTGCCTCCTCGAGTCGATGCATCCTGTCGAGGGCATCGCCGAGCCCTTCGAGGTTAGGATCCAAACCCTTCGCCCTTTCGAGGGATCGCACCGCCAAGGGCACTTCTCTCAGCTCGGCGTGGGCAAGGCCCTTGAGCATCCACAGCCAGCCCTCCTCTTTGACTGCAAGCATCTCGTCTGCAGCGCGTATCGCTTCGCTGTATCGGCCGAGGCGGACCAGAAGAAGACAGCGGTTCCTCTGAACTTCCTCATGCTGAGGTTGAAGAGTGAGCGCCGCATCGAAAGCTTCCAGGGCATCATCCAGCCGGCCCAGTCTGAGCAGAATGGCGCCCTTGTTGTTGAGCGCAGCAACGCTCTCCGGTCGGCGGTCGACAACCTCACTGAAGCATTGGAGGGCGTCGTCCAGCTTCCCGATGGCGTGAAGCGCCACGCCCTTGTTGAGCAGTGCATCATCAGAGCGGGGACTCAGGCGCAGAAGGCAATCGCACGCCTCGATCTCCTGTTTGTACATCCCCGCCTCATGGAGCGTCTCGATTAGTCCAATCCAGGCGTTCTTGTTCCCCGCATCGACCTCCAACATCTTGCGATATGACTCGACAGCCCTGGCATGATCCCCCGCGCCTCTCTGAGCCGCTGCCTTCCCCAGCCATGCATCGACGTATTGGGGTTTCAGCTCTATCGCGGTCTGGAAGCATCCCAGAGCGTCCCTCCAAAGCCCGTACCGCAACGCCTTGTTGCCCGCCTCCATGACCTCTTCCAGCTTGGCCATGCTGGGGAGGCTATGTTGCGTCTCGCTCAATGAATCGCCACCTCCTTGGAGCACGCCTCTCGCCCCCTCCTCGCATCATCCCTGGTAGGATTGAGTCTGAGCGCGTGGTCGTAGGCATCGACCGCCTCGTTGAACCGCCCAAGTTTTCTGAGTGTCAGGCCTTTTCCGCACCAAGCATCGACGTCATTGCCATCGAGACGAAGAGCTTCGCTGTACCCTTCGAGAGCCTCTTCGAATTCGCCGCCGTCGAGGGCCATGTCGGCCAGTCGTCTGAGGACCTGAGACTCGCTTATCGTGCGCGACCCCATCAGGACGTTCTTCAGTATACTGAAGAACGTCCTGA
>Ga0214473_10007955_pt1 | contig 12563 bp, 13 predicted proteins | sample RVTome_7_FD_203509 | JGI IMG/M metagenome (GOLD analysis project Ga0214473, IMG submission 203509) | Soil microbial communities from uranium-contaminated site in the Upper Colorado River Basin, Wyoming, United States - RVT98D197 | ecosystem: Environmental > Terrestrial > Soil > Contaminated >... | reverse complement strand
AACGCCGCCGCCACGCGTGTCGCATTCCGAATCATGGTGCCCTCCTCGTGATGCCGGGACCCTGCAAGGCAGGCCCTCGGACCGACCCCAGTACCACGAATCCGGCCCTGATGGGAGAGCCGCTGGGACGGGATCAGGGGCCGGAACGGGGTCGGGGCGCGCGGTCGCCGCAGCGCGCGCTCTCTCCCCTCGACGCCTGCGCAGGTTCTTGGTACGGACGGCCGTGACCACACGCACCTCGCCGCGGGCTCGGACCGACGCACGCGCGACCATTCTGCTCGCGCCCCCACTGCTCGTGCTCTCGCTCGCGACGGCGTGCACCTCCGCCACGCCGACCGACCCCGCGACCCCCGCGAACGCCCCCGTCGACCGCGGCGCGGTCACCGCCGAAGCGACCCGGGTGCTCGACGACTTCCACGACGCCGCCGGACGCGCCGACGAGGAGCGCTACTTCGCTCACATGGCAGACGACTGCGTGTTCCTCGGCACGGACGAGACCGAGCGCTGGGACAAGGCCGCCTTCCGCGAGTACGCCCACCCGCACTTCGCCGCCGGCCGCGCCTGGACGCTCCACGCAACGCGCCGGGCGATCACGATCGGCCCGGGCGGAAACATCGTCTGGTTCGACGAGGACCTCGAGTCCGAGAGCCTCGGCCCGACCCGCGGCAGTGGCGTGCTCGTGCGCGGCGCCGACGGCATGCGCATCACGCAATACAACCTCGCGCTCACCGTCCCGAACGACCGCTTCCCGGAAGTGCGCGACCTGCTCAGAAGCCCGCCCCCACGCGCCGACGCCGCCGACCCGCCGAATCTGGTCGTCATCGTCCCCGGTCAGCGCATCGGGCCAATCCGGCTCGGCATGCCGAAGAACGCTGTCCGGGCGCTCGGCCCGCTCGCGACGCACCCGCAGTACACGGCGATGACAATCCCCTGGACCGTCTACTACGACGACACGGACCACGTGCAGCAGGTCGAGATCTCGCTCCCGCACTCGCCGCACGACATCCGCGTCGATGCGATCACCATTCCCAGGCGCGCGACCCAAGCGGACGTCGAGCGCCTCCTCGGCGACTGCACCGCGCCCACCATCAATGAGGGCGGCACGATGGTCCCGTGCCGGAGCGGCGGCGTCCTCATATCCATCGGCAGTGGAAACCCCGAGGAGGTCTGGCTCCGCATGAGCAGCTTCCCGCAGTGAGCGACATTGCCGGCTCCGCGTCCGTTCAGGGCTCGGTGCTGCAACGAAGGACGCGCGCTCCATCATCCGCGGCGCCGTCGCCACCGCGCGCCCCGCCCGTGGCCGACGCGAACGAGCCTGGGGTGACGGGCGAGATCGAGACCCGCCTGCTGGCGCGACACCGAGTGGTCGATAGCGTCCTGATACTCGGCGAGCGCCAACTTGTCCCGGCTCACGAGCAGGTCATCGAGGATGCGGCGTCGCGTCTTCGCGTCGTAGCGACCGACGGTCTCCTTCGTGTGTGCGTTCGTCGTAGGTCGCTCGCTCGCGATGAATCCCCACCGTGCGTAGGGCGCGAGGTTTCGTCCGAGCTTGCGCGTCGCGACCCGCGAGCCAGGACGCTCGGCGTCGAGGAAGAAGCGCTCCGAGGGTGCGACGGGCCTCCGTCCGGACGCCAGGTAGGCAGCGAGGTGCTTGAGCTCGGGGTCATCGGTCGCGAGCCTGGCGAACTCGAAAACCACGAGCAGCGCTTGAGGCCACCGCATCCCGTCCATCGAACGCCGTAGGACCAGCGGGTTCAGCTCCTCCCAGTGCTCGAGGACGAGCTGGAGGAGGATCGAGAGGAGCCGCGGATCGTGGCGCAGCATCTCTCCTGCGAGCGCGACGAGCTCCTCCGCACCCCGCGGCGCGTAGGGCCACGGACACTCGCGCCCGACCGACGGCGCGCCCATGCGCGACAGCTCGAAGTACATCCGCTCGAGATCGCTCTGACTCGGAGGCTGTGTGAGCAAGGCCATCGCTCAGAGGTCCTCTTCGTCGCGGAGGTCGTCGAAGTAGTCCGCCGCGCGCGTCGCCCCTGGATAACCGCGCGTGGCGAGGTGGGCGAGGTGTCCGTCGACGAGGTCGAGGTCCCGTGCGAGGTGGACCAGACGGCGCGCGTGCGGTCGGTCTTTGTCGCGTCCGGCGAAGCACTTCATGATGAGCAAGTCTTCCGGTCCGAGCGCGTCGACGCGGAGATGCGTTCCAGCGAAGACGGGCCGAAGCCGTTCGGCGTACCCCTGCGGAAGAACCGCCGTGTACGTCTCGAAGTGCGCGTTGAGCCAGTCGGGCGCCGCGTCCATCTCCTTCGCCACCGCGCGAGCGGCTTCGGCGAGATCCGCCATGGAGAGCCCGCTGCGTCCCGCGAATGCGTCCACGTCGGCGGTCGCGAGCGGGTGATCGTATGCGAGGACCATCGCGGCCCCCCCGCCGATGACGAGGTGAGCGGCGGCCTCGATCGAGCGGTCGAGGCGCTCGAGCGCCTCGAGCATCCTGGCCCTGCCCAACGGTTGGTGCGCCACGCGGAGATAATGACCACTAATAGACAAGTGGTCAAATGCATTGCGGTTGATGCTCGGGTATGGCTCCACCGTGCCTCCGCCCCCGCTCCCCGCTCAGGCGCAGCGCCGGCGACCCCCTGCCCGCGTGCGCGCCGTCAGAACAGCACGGGCACGCGCGTGGTCACACCCGCGCCCCAGAACTGGCTCGCCCCCGTATCGGTCGACACCACCATTGCGGCACCCGAGTCGCGGTCGATCTGGATGAGCTGGCCCGCGTTCGAGAAGCCGTACATGTCGCGGCCCCAGTAGCCGAGCCCGAACACCTCGATGAAGTCCTCGGTCGCGCTGCGGATCGGACCGCGCACCGTCACGGTGCTCGAGCCGTCGGCCGCGAACAAGATCTGCACGAGCACGTCGCTCGGGAAGTCAGCCCGCCGCACCGTGGCGAACGTACCGAGGCCCGCGACCGAGACGATGTCGCCGCTCGACCGCCAGCCATCGGGATAGGTCCCCATCGGCCGCGTGACCGCCGTCGCGGGGTTGACCTCGTAGTAGACGCCCTCGTTCGTAGCGCCCACGAGCGTCTCCTCGCCCGCCCGGTACTCGCCGCGGGCAAGGAAGCTCAAGGCAAAGAGCTCATCGGAGCCGAGCCCCAAGTCGCCCACGAGGGTCACGCGCGCGCTCTCCGGATCGACCGAGAAGAGCGACGTGTCGCTGCTGGTGAAGACGCGCCCGTCCGAGTCGACGGCGAGGTCGAGCATGTACGGCGCGGGCGAGCCGTCCGGCAGCAGGAAGGGCCCGACCGTGTCCACCGTCAGCGTGTAGGGGGAGAAGGTGTAGAGCGTGTCGCGCGAGTGGGCGAAGATCAGCACGTCGTCGAGGCGCGGCCCCGCATCCGTGAGCGGCCCCGTATCCCGCGGCGGGGGCGCGTCCACCCCGCCGCCCGCATCTGGCGGGCCCGCGTCGGGGTTTCTGCGCCCGCCGTCACGGTCCGAGCACGCCGCCAACAACGCGAGGCAAGCGACGGTCGAGAGAAGAAAGCGCCGCATGGCAGGCACCGTAGCGGGCCGTGGCCCTGCGGGCAATACGGCACACGCGCGGGATCAGGCCGCCTGGGCGATGTAACCCTCTTGCTCGGCGTACACGCGAAGCCTCCGCTTGAGCGCCCGTCGCGCGCGGTGCAGGCGGGACATCACCGTCCCGATGGGACAGTCGAGCGCGTGAGCGACCTGCTGATAGCTCATGCCGTCAAAGTCCACCAGGAGCACGACGGCCCGGAAATCGTCGGGCAGGCTCGCCAGGGCGGCCTCGACCTCGTCGCCGAGCCCCTCCTGCCGCGCACGACGCGCCTCGTGCAGCCGCCATGGCCGGCGCTGATCCTCGACACGCACCCGGGCGAGCAGCTCGCGCTCGCGCCGTCGCCGCCGATAGCCGTTGATGAAGGTGTTCATCAGGATGCGGTGCATCCACGCTCGCGCGTTCGTCCCGGGCTCGAAACGAGACCAGAAGGACCAGGCCCGCAGGACGGCTTCCTGGACCAGGTCCTCGGCGTCCGACCGGGACCGGGTCAGGCGGACGGCCGTGCCGTAGAGCTCGTCGAGATGGCCGAGCACGGCTTGGTCGAAGTGCTGGCGCTCTTGCCTTCGCTGGGGATCGTGTTGCATCGCAGCCTCGGAACGGTGGCTTTTGCAAGGCGCGGGCCACGGGCCACGAGCTCCGTTCCTCGAATGAAGTCGTGAATCTGGAATACGCGGGGATGCCAGGTTGTCCCCCCGCGTCCACGCCGACGTGTCACGGTGTCAGCGCAGGGCTGCCCGGCAGGCCTCGATCGCGGCCGGCAGGGCGTCGGCCACCTCGTGGGCGAGCAGCCCCCTGTCGGAGCGCGCGGCGAGCTCCCCGGCCAGCGCATGTATCATAACTGCTACGGACGCGGCCTCGAGAGGCTCCCGCCCCGCGAGCAGCGCTGCGACCGCACCCGTCAGGACGTCTCCCGTGCCCGCCGTACCGAGCGCTGGCGTGCCCCGGGGGCAAACCCGGCCCCGCCCGTCAGGCGCCCACACGACCGTCCGTGAGCCCTTGAGCACCACGACAGCTCCTGTGACTCCGGCCAGGCGGGACGCCGCGTCGAAGCGGTCGGCCTGGACCCCGCCGATGGTGCACCCGAGGAGCCTCGCGGCCTCCCCCGGATGGGGCGTGAGCACGCGGGAGCCGCGGGCTTTCCGCAGACAGTCCAGCCCAGCCCCAGCCAGGACCGTGAGCGCGTCGGCGTCGAGGACGGCGGGGCATTCGAGGTGTTCGGCCAGCCCCAGCATGAGCTCTCGTGCGCGATCGTCGAGCCCAACGCCGGGACCGAGGGCGACGGCGGCCTTGCCCTCGGCGAGCGTCAGCGCGCGCGACAGCGCCTGCCCAGGGCCATCCGGGAGGGACTCGGTCATGAGCTCGACCACCTTGTGGTCGAGGGCTCCGCGCGTCTGCGCGTCGGCCGCGATCGTCACCAGCCCCGCCCCGGCGCGCAGCGCGCCGAGCCCCGCCAGCACCGCGGCCCCCGTTCGCCCGGGGGAACCGGCGACGAGCAGCACGTGACCCGCGGTCCCCTTGTGGCTCGCGGCCGCTCGCTGCCCGAGCGCCCGCCCGGCGTCTGCCGGCTCGAGGAGCCCGAGCGGCGCCCCTGCGTCCGGGCCCGGCACGCCGATATTCACGCAGACGACCTCCCCGGCGTGGTCCGCACCGGGGTGCTGGACCAGCCCGCGCTTGTGCGCCGCGAAGGTGACCGTCACGCGCGCACGGACGGCCGTTCCCAGGACCGCCCCCGTGTTCGCGTCGATTCCGCTCGGCACGTCGAGGGCGACTACGGGGACGCCACAACCGTTGATGGCCTCGACAGCGCTCGCCCAGCCGCCACTCACCGACCGGTCGAGCCCCGTCCCGAAGATCCCGTCCACGACCAGGCTGGCACCTTCGAGGTGATCACCGAGCGCGCCAGCGTCGGCGAGGGACACGACGTGTACCTGCGCACCGAGAGCGCGCAGGACCGCTAGGTTCACGGCGGCGTCGCCGCGCACGCTCGCCTCGTCCCCGAGCAGCACGGCCACCGGGGTGACCCGGTGGTTACACAATTGGCGCGCGACGACCCACGCGTCGCCCCCGTTCTGCCCCGGACCTCCGACGAGAACCACGCGCCCGAGCCGATCGGCGAAGCGATCGAGGAGCACTCGCGTCGCCCCCACGCCCGCGTTTTCCATCAGCACGAGGCTCGGCAACCCGAGTCGCGCCACCGCGTCGGCGTCCATGGCCCGGACCGCCTCTCGCGTCAGCAGGGGGATCACGACCGTGCGCCCTCCCCAGCTGCGATGGCCGACCGGTACGCGGTCACGGCTCCCGCGAGGCCCAGGAACACGGCATCGGCGACGAGGGCGTGGCCGATGTTGAGCTCGACCACTTCGGGCACGACGGCGATGAGGGCACCGACGTTGCGCAAGTGCAGGCCATGACCGGCGGCGACGACCAGTGACGCCGACGCCCTGCGCGCCTCGCTTGCGGCAGACGCGAGCCGGTCGAGCTCCGCCGCGGCTCGCGGTCGACTGGCGTTCGCGTAGTCGCCCGTGTGCAGCTCGATGGCTGCCGCGCCGAGCTCGACGGCCGCCCGAACCTGAGAGCTCTCGGGATCGATGAAGAGGCTCACGGGGATGCCCGCGTCCGAGAGCCGACGCACGGCCGAGCCGACGCCCGGACCTTGGCCGATGACGTCGAGCCCGCCCTCTGTCGTCCTCTCCTCGCGCTTCTCCGGGACGAGCGTCACCAGATCCGGCCGGATGCGACATGCATAGGCGACCATCTCGTCGGTGGCCGCCATCTCCAGGTTGAGCACGACGCCTGCGACCTCGCGCAGCGCCGCGACGTCCCGGTCCTGGATGTGGCGGCGGTCCTCCCGCAGGTGCACCGTGATCCCGTCCGCGCCGGCGCGCTCGCAGACGATGGCGGCGTGAACGGGATCGGGGTAGCTCGTGCCGCGCGCCTGCCGGAGCGTGGCGACGTGGTCGACGTTGACGTGGAGCTTCACGGGCATGGATCGCCCCTCGGGCGGCCCAAAGGTACGTCCTCGCCGGCAAATGGGGAACCGTCCTTCGCCCCGGCCGGCCGCGCCGGAACACCCCGTCAGACGAGGAAGGTGTCGTCGTCGAGGGCGACGTGGAGCTCGCGGTCGTAGCCCGCGGACCGGACTTGGGCGGCCACATCCACCTGGTCACAGGCCGGGTAGAAGTGGGTGAGCACGAGCCGGGTCACGCCCGCATTGACCGCCGTGCGTGCGACCGTCTCGGTCGTCATGTGATGCGTGGTCTCGTGGCCCGCCGGATAGCTGCACTCGAGCAGGGCCAGGTCCGCGCCGGTGCAAAGCGCGGCAAGCCCGTCACTGGGCGCGCTGTCGCCTCCGAAGGCGAGCGTTCGGCCGTCCGCGACGACCCGCAGGCCGACGGCGTCGATCCCGTGGGCCACGGCCCGCGCCTCGACGTGGAAGGGACCATGCTCGACGGTGGCGCCATGGCGGAGCTCGACGACGCTGCGGACGTGCGCGCGATCGTCGAGCGTCGGCCCGTACAGCGCGTGGAGACCGCGGATGAGCGCCTCGTGGCCGGGCGGTCCCACGAGGAGCAGGGGCACTTCGACCGGAGGTCGCGTCGCGTTTCGCGCAAAGAGGACCGCGGCCAAGTCGGAGCAGTGATCGAGGTGGTGGTGCGTGACGGCGATGGCTCCGACGGACGCCAACGTGATGCCGTGACGCGACCAGCGACGCGTCGAGCCGGGGCCGCACTCGAGCAGCAACACGGTGCCGTCGTCCGCGATGCACGCATAGCCGCTCGCCCCGCGTCGAGGGTGGGGCAAGGCTGTGCCGCTTCCGAGGACGACGAGCTTCATACGTATTCCCCCCCCACGCGCACGAGGGGGTGATGGTCGTGGGTGCGACCGAGCACCACGTCCACCGTATCGGCCGGACAGGACACGTGCCACACGAGGAGGTGGCCGACGAGCCTCAGCAGGTCGCCGTCGGCGAGGTTGGGGGCCCTGTCCTGCACGCGGACGCCCCACTGCTCCTTGCCCTCGAAGACCTCCGCCCGCGCGAACGCGACTCCAGCCTCGTCGACCAGATCCCACACCTGCGCGCCTTCTGGGATTGTCCGGGGATCAGCAGCCACCCGTACGAAGCACACCCCAGCGAGCAGCTCGCTCATTCCGTGTAGTGCTCCAGGATGAGCTCCCCGATGGCCTCACGCAGGCTGGTGTCGTCGTACCCGTGATCGGTCACGAGCCGTTCCTTCGTCGCCCGAGCGCGATCCTCGCGCTCGCTGTCGAGGCCCTTGCCCCCGTCGAGGAGCGTCAGCATGTCACGCGCGATCATCCCGAGCTGCGGCTTGTGCCCCGCGAAATAAGTGTCCCGCAGCTGGTCGATGTGGCGCGGAAAGATCTGTGCGTACTCCACGGGCACTCCGGGCCGCGTGATGGCCCGGGATGCCACGGCGCCGATGAGATCGTTCCTGAAGCGCTCCTCCTTACCGCTCTCGACGCCGAGGCGGCCTTCCACCCGCGTCATCAAGTCGTTGTCCGGGTCTTCGTCCTTGCCGGTGATCTCGTTGTAGACCTTCTCCTTCTTGACCCAGTTGGACACGTGCGAGACGTACTGCCGGAACAGATCGAGGTACTGGGTCTCGTCGATCAGGCCAGTGGCCTGACGCAGCTCGTGGTCCACGCGCGCCATCCACAGCCCGTGGACCTGACGGCCGAAGGACCTGTGGTCGTGGTATCCGTGCTCCGGGCTCTGCTTGAGAAACGGGAAGTCGCTGCGCAGGCAGAAGGCCCCTATGTGCTCGAGCACGGCCAGCGGCGACAGGCTGGGGAAGCGCGGATCGCTGGCCGCGTCGAGGAGGATCATGCGCACTTCCCGCGGTGAGGCGCCGGAAAGGCCCTCGTACTCCGGCGCCGAGAGCGACTCCTCGCGGATCTCGCCGATGCCGGCTCGCAGCTCCCGCGCCTCCTCGGGCGACAACCGGCTCGGGATCACCCCGTCGGCGTAGAGCCGGGCCTTTTCGAGCGGCGTCAGATCGGCGGCGACGCGGCCGAGTTGCTGGCTCTCGTACTCGTCGGCGCGCGCCCGGCGGAGCCGCGTGAGCACGGCCCAGAGGCTGGCCACGAAGGTCGCGTGGGGCGCGACGTGGACCGGCACCCGCGGCGTGATCTGGGAGTCGTAGATCCGCTGCTCCTGGCGATGGTCGACCAGGTAGGGGACGCGCACGAGCTGGATGCGGCCGCGGAAGGAGTTGTACTCGTGGTGCTCCTTGAAGGCCGCCAGGTGCACCTCGTTGGAGCTGGCGATCATGACCGAGTTGAGCGGCAAGTTGCTCAGCGCCAGGGGCACCTCACCGGTCTCGATGGCGAGGAGCAGGTACTTCCAGGCGTCGAGGGGTCTCTTGAGCAGATCGCTGTATTCGACGATCCCTCCGGAGGCGTCCACGAGCTCGCCGTAGCTCTCGTAGAGGGTGAGGGAGCTGAGGGACGCCGGGAGGGAGTTCAACGTCCGGTCGGCCGTGATCTGCCGCTCGTGGGCGTCGACGGCCATCTGGGGCCCGATGGTGACGGCTCCCACGCGATAGCGCTCGGAGATGTAGTAGCGCTCCACCTGGACGTGGTTGAGCACGCGACGCATGTCGCCGCGGCAGGCCGTGAGCAGGGCCTCCACGACCTGCTGGTTCTTGTGGCCGAGGCGGCCGTTCCAAAGCCAGTCGGGGGGGGGGCCGTCCACGCCGTGCCGGGCATAGGCGGCCTCGATCAGTGGCCGGCGGTCCTCGAAGGGCAGCAGGAAGAGCGGATGCTCGCGGAGCTCGCTGATGAGCTTCACCTCGATCTGGGCCTCGGGCGTGTGGGCGAAGGTCCTGCCCGGCAGGGGGGTCTCGTCGCTCGAGCCGAACCCGATGGTCTTGCCGTCTCGCCCCCGGGGGAAGATCCACGAGAAGCTGTAGAGCGCCCCCTCGTCCTGCCAGGAGTAGTGCTCGAGCGCCCGCATGAGACTGCGGGCGAACGTGGTCTTGGCGCTGCCGTTGGGTCCGTGGAGCAGGACGAGCCTGTTGGCGCGACCCTCCCGAACGAAGTTGGACACGATCCGATAGAAGGCGTCCTGGATGTCCTCGTGACCGACCAAGCGAGAGCTGGCCCCCTCGACGGCCGCCACGTCGAACTCCACGTCGAACAGGCGCCACCGTCGGACGGCGCCCGCCGGCCGCTCCTCGTCGTAGTGGCCGAAGTAGTCGAAGCAGTCGCGCAGGTAGCGCGCCGCATCACGCGTGTGCCGCACGGGATGGGCGAACGCCAGGTCGAGGTACTCCTCGAAGGAGAGCACCCGCTTGTGCGCCTCGAAGCGGGTCCGGACCGCCTCGCCGATCGCCTCGATCGTCTGTCGAACGTCCCCCACGGAGCCCTACTCGACCGGCAGTGATACTGCCAGAGTGCGCTGGTCGGGGATGCAGTTTTCCTCGGTGCACACCGCGAAGGACACTTCCGCCGTGACCCGATGCTGCCCCGCCGCCGCCGGGGTGAAGGACACATCGAAGCGCGCCCGCTGCTCGGTCAGCTCCGCCGCGTCCTCCCGCTCGAGTGCAGGCTTGGGTACGACGATGGCCGCCGGCGGAGTGACCTCCACCGTCGTGGGGAACTCCTGGTTCACGTGCCACACGCCCCGCGGGGTGAGCGTGACGGCGAACTGCCCCACCTCGCCCACGCGATAGGGCCCGGAGCTCGAGGCCCGCAGCTCGAAGGCCGCTTCGCGCACCACCTCGGTCGGCTCGGCCGGCGGCTCGACGGCGGGCTGCTCGGCCGGCCCCGGATCGGTGGCGGGCGAGGTGGGCGGGCGTTCCGAATCGTCTCCGCAGGACGCGAGCGCCAGTCCCAGGACCAAACACGCTGCCGAGGCTCCCTGCCGCATCCAGACCTCCATGGGACTCCGTACCATAGCCCGCCAGGAACGAGTATGGTCCCTTCGTGCCCCGGATCGACCTCCAGTGCGCTCCCGCCGTTGGGGCCGCCCTGTGGATCGCCTCGCTGACGGTCGCCAGTGGCTGCGGCCCGGGGACATGTCCGGGCGGCACGTGCGGCACGGAGGCTGCCCTCGGGCTGGGCCGGGCCGTGTGGCTCGCGCCGAACGACTGGGGCGCGACGAACGCCACTCAGCCTCGCCGCACCTCGCCCGACATCGACAGCCTGACCCTTGGTGGAGCAGCGGAGGGCGCGGCCCACCTGTCGTTCCGTCGGCTCCCGCGGGCGCGCCAGATCCTGCGCGCCACGCTGCGGCTGTGGCCCCACCCTGGCTTCGGCGGCTCCCGGTCCGCGGGACGGCTCGCAGCCCACAGGACGCCGCCGTTCGTCGGCTCGCGCCTCACGCGAGACAACGCACCGGCGCCCATCGGCTCCCCCGTCGCCATGGCCAACGTGCCGGCTGGACGCGCGGTCTCGGTGGCCCTGGACCTGACGGACGCCATCCGCCTGCTGTGGCGCGACGGCGGGGACCGCCTCGATCTGAGGATCGCCCTCGCGGATGCGCGAAACGACGCCGAGTGGCGGATCGCCTCGCCGCGGGCCGTCGATCGGCACACTCGCCCGCGCCTCGAGCTCGTGCTGCGGTAGCGACCGCAGCGCGCTTGCGACATGCCCGCGTTTCGGGGCACTCTGGGCCGAGCCCATGCGTCGCACCCAGCGCCTCGGCCGATACCATCTCACCGAACGGATCGCCTACGGGGGGATGGCCGAGATCTTCCGCGGGTTTACCTACGACGCGGACGGCTTCCGGCGCGACGTGGCCATCAAGAAGCTGCTGCCCCACTACGTGGAGGACCAGCAATTCAAGGACATGCTCACCGACGAGCAGAAGCTCGTGAGCCACCTGCGGCACCCGAACATCGCGGAGGTGTTCGAGCTCGCCGAGGTGGGCGACACGCTGCTCGTCGTAATGGAGTACGTGGACGGCAAGGACCTGCGCTCGGTGGTGGAAAGGGGCCGCCAGCGGACCCTGTTCTTGCAGCTCGACGACATCGCCTACGTGATGGCCCGCGCGGTGGACGGACTGCACCACGCCCACATGGCGCGTGACGATCAGGGTGATCCCCTGCGCATCGTGCACCGGGACTTCAGCCCGTCGAACATCCTCGTGGGCTACGACGGCACGGTGAAGATCTGCGACTTCGGCATCGCGAAGGCGACGCACAACCGCGTGCAAACGAAGACCGGCATCATCAAGGGGAAGGTCAAGTACATGTCGCCCGAGCAGGCCTTCGGGCGCAAGCTCGATTGGCGCAGCGACATCTTCAGCGCCGGGAGCGTGCTCTACGAGCTGTGCACCGGCGAGGCCCCGTTCCAGGCGGCAAACGAGATCGATCTCATCTTCGCGGTGCGCGACGCGGCGCCGCGGCCCGTGCGCGACCTCAACCGGGAGATCCCCGGCCGCTTGGCCACGGTGATCGACAAGTCCATGAGTCGCTCCCGGTCGGGCCGCTACCAGACGTCGATGGAGTTCCGGGACGCCCTGCTCGGCTTTCTGCGTGAGTTCAACCCGACCTACCGTCGCACGAAACTTTCTCGATTCCTGAAGAAGCTCTGGGCCGAGGAGATCGAGCAAGAGCTCCGCGCGATGGAGGACTTCGTCCTGGCCGCGCCGGAACCCGACGAGGACTTCGGCCGCAACCTCATCGCTGACGCCCTCGGACCCAACGCGGCGTTCTCGAAGTTCAACCCGAACCCCACGCGCACGACCGCGCAGGACCAGCTCGAGGACCCGGTGCACCACGCCCGGACCGAGATCATCGACTCGCGCAGGCACGCTGATCGCGAGAACCAACCGAGCGGGAGCACCGTGAAGACGCAGAAGCCCGAGGAGGAGCTCCCCGGGGACAAGACGCAGGTGACGCCTCCGCGCCGCAGCTAGACCGCTCTCCATTTGACCTGATCCTGGCTTACGTGGACTAGGGTCCTGCGGACCCGTCGACAGGTCTGTACCCGCGCAGCTTCGTGGACTGCGTCCACTCCGCTGT
>Ga0214473_10007954_pt1 | contig 12565 bp, 7 predicted proteins | sample RVTome_7_FD_203509 | JGI IMG/M metagenome (GOLD analysis project Ga0214473, IMG submission 203509) | Soil microbial communities from uranium-contaminated site in the Upper Colorado River Basin, Wyoming, United States - RVT98D197 | ecosystem: Environmental > Terrestrial > Soil > Contaminated >... | reverse complement strand
AGCCCCCTTCGTTGAGCACCACCCGTCCGGAGAATGTCCCATCCGGTGCCTCTCGGATGGAGAAACTGACGGGGTAGCCTTGCGGCAGCACATAGCCGTACCAGTCTCCGGCAAGAAGCGTGGGCTGGTCGGCGTCGGTGAGCACGCGGCCCGGCACCGACTCCCTGGTCAGGACGCGAAAGAACGGACCGACGGGAACTAAATGATACCGATCGAGGAGTCTTTCCACGATCGGATTGGGAGGGTGAAGACCCACCAGAAACAAGGGCTCCTCTTCATGCGACGCCCACTCTCGTAGCTGAGACTCGTCGCTCGGCGTGACGGTCGCGAAGCTCACTTCCGGCCCGACCTTCTCCACCTCGGCGAGGTAACGAAGAGGAGCGAGGAAGAGCTCTCCTTCTCGAGAAACGGCCACCACCCGCGAGCCGGGAGGCAGCTCTCCGAGCGCCGCTTGCGCAAAAGCGCGAGCATCCGGACTGTCCCGCCGGTCCGGGTTGAGCAGGTGGGTCAGGGGATCGTAAGGAACTTCGAAGGCCAGGCTCAAGAAGGAACCGGCGCGCGGCTCTTGCCCTAGGCGCTCGACCGCCCAGGGGGCGGCGCGGTAGATCAGCACCGGAGAGAGACTGAGGACCAGAGCGAGGACGTAGTCTCGCCATCCCCCATCTGCCAGCACCTTCCACCAACCATAGCCGACCGCGATGGAAATCAAGACCCAGGCCGGCACATAGGCAGCCAGGGGAGCCGGCAACTGGAGAGTCACGACCAGCGCTGAATAAAGGACGAAGAGGGGGAAGATCAACCCGAAGACGTATCTCTGCCGGCGAAAGAGCTCCGCCAAACCGAACAGACCCATGAGAGCCGTCCAGGGTGGAAAGCTATAGACCAGGGTGATGGCGAAACGCGTGAGCGACTGCTGGAGCGGCGCATCCCAGGAAAGCAACATCTTGCTGCGCCAGAAAGTGACCCACTCCCAACGCTCGGGGGGAACGTGAAACCCCTCCGTCGCCCAACTCCAGGCGGTGACGGCAAGCGCCAGACCGGAGCTGACCAGAAACACGAGCAGCCCTCGAGCCCGCACGCTTCCGATCTGCCGCACCAAGGGAGGTTGCACCACGCGGACCCACACCGCGAAGACCGGCAGCAGAAAAAGCACCATCAAGTTGTTCGAGAGCGAGAGTCCGAGGAGGGCCATCGCCAGGTAGAAGAACGGTATTCGCCCCTCGTTGGCGAAACGAAGAAAGTAATAAAGGATGGACGCCAAAAGGAGAGCGTCCAGGGTTTCCGGCCCCGGTGTTACCGCCCGCAGCCAAAACGTATGAGCGACGGCAAGGGAAATGGCGGCGACCAACCCCACTCGGCGGGCGACGAATTGAGGAGCGACCTGGAGCAACACTTTCAGAAGAAGATAGACGTAGAGGCAAGCTCCCGCCGCGAAGGCCGCCGACGCCAGGTTGGCCCGCCTGGAGAGCGACCCCCACGGCACCATCAGGAAGGGCTGTGAGAGGATCACGTACAGCGGGCGATCCCAAGGGCCTTCCCCTATCTCCGCCAGCACCACGCGTCGTTGATAATAGGCACCTTCGCCCCAAGCGATGTCGGCGGGACCGGTATACACATAGAAAGCGAAGCTTCCTGCCAAGACCGCAAGAGCCACACCGGCATGGACCCAGCCGCGGTACCAGTTCGGCCTCATAGTGGCCGATCTTATATCACTCTGGCTCGGTGTGTGGACGAAGACTGCATGGGTTCCGATCGCGGTAGAATCCCCGGCGTGGAGACGGAGGAGTATCAAAGACTCTTCGAGCTCGAGGACCGATTGTGGTGGTTCGTGGGCATGAGGAAACTCAGCCTGGCTCTCATGGATCGATTCCTGGCGCGCTCGCACTCCCTGGCCATCCTCGACGTCGGCTGCGGTACCGGAGGGATGATCCCGCACCTTGGGAAGTACGGTTCGGTCATCGGCGTGGACGTCTCCGATCGCGCGCTCTCGTTCGCGAAGCGGCGCGAGCGAGGAAGGCTCGTGCAAGGCGGACTTCCCTGCCTTCCCTTTCGCTCCCGCTCCTTCGATCTGGTGACGTCTTTCGACGTCATCTATCACCAAGCGGTCGCCGACGACCAGGAAGCGCTCGCCGAGATGGCGCGGCTCCTGCGACCCGGTGGAACGCTCTTGCTGAGAGTGCCGGCTCACGATCGCCTGCGAAGCCATCACGACGTCGCAGTCCACACGCGTCACCGATACGGAAAACGTGAGCTCCGCACCAAGCTCCGGCAGGCCGGGCTGGATCCCTTCTATATTTCCTACGCCAACTGCTTTCTCTTCCCGGTGGCGGTGTCCATGCGTTTCGCAGAAAAGATCCTGCACCGAGAGCGCCACGGTTCGGACGTGAAGGAGGTGCCCGGCGCGATCAACCTACTTTTCACTGCCGTTCTTCGACTGGAGGCGACGATCGTTCGCCGGGGACGGCTTCCCTTCGGACTCTCGCTGGTTGCGGTAGCGGCTCGAAAAGAACGCTGATGGAAAAACTCCTGGTATAGTCAGGCTCGCGGTCGTCCGGTCGGGCCGTCTCCGCCACCATGACTCAGCAGGTGCGTTTCGAGCGCGTTCTGGGCCGGGTCGATCTCGTCCTCTTCAACCTGTCGGCCATCCTCACGGTGGATACGCTGGCCGCCGCCGCCAGCACCGGAGTCAGTTGGTTTGCCTGGTGGAGCATCCTGCTCATCTGCTTCTTCATCCCCTACGGACTCATCTCGGCCGAGTTGGGGGCGGGCTGGCCCGCCGAGGGTGGTCTCTACGTCTGGGTGAGCGAAGCGTTCGGCCGCCGGGCGGGCGCGTTGGCGGCCTGGCTCTACTGGATCAACAACGCCTTTTGGATTCCGTCCGTTTACCTGGTCTTCGCCGCGACGTTCGCAGCGATCTTTCTCGAAGGAACCAGCACGAAGACAGAGACCGCGATCGCGATTCTCATCACCTGGCTCACCATCGGGGTGGGTGTCGTCCGCCTCCGGGTGTCGAAGTGGATACCCTCAACCTCCGCGGTGGTCAAATCGTCGATCTTCATCAGTTTGGGTTGCCTGGGATTGGCGCGACTCTTCTCCGGCCGGCCGGCGGCCAACGAGTTCGGACTCGCCGGACTGATGCCGGCCTGGGGAGATTCCGTCGTTTTCCTGCCCGTGCTTCTCTACAACACTCTGGGCTTCGAGCTCGCCAGCTCGGCGGGAGACGAGATGAAAAATCCGCACCGCGACGTCCCCAGGGCGGTTCTTCTAGCCGGACTAGCCATCTCCTTTCTCTACGGCATGGCGACTCTGGGAATCCTGTTGAGCGTGCCGATCCCGAGCTTGAGCCTGGTGACCGGCACCTGGGATGCCTTGAAGGTCTTGGGACAACAGTGGGGAACGGCGAGCGAGCTGGTGGTGCTGATTCTGGGCGTGGGTTTTCTCTACGCCTGTGTTGGCAACATCGTCACCTGGAGTCTGGGAACGAACCGGGTGGCGGCGGTAGCGGCCGAGGCAGGTACCCTGCCGCACTTTCTGGGCAAGCTCCACCCGAAGTACCAGACACCCTACGTGGCTTTTCTGGCCCTCGGCGTCGTTAGCACGGTTCTTCTGCTTGGAAACGCAACCCTTTCCCGGGGCTCCTCCCAGCTCTTCTGGTTGACCTTCCGATTGTCGGGCATCTGCTTCTTGCTCTCATACCTTTTGATGTTCCCGGCCTTCTTGGTCTTGAGATACCGGCAACCCAACCGGCCCCGCAGCTACCGCGTTCCGGGAGGAGCCATCGCGGCCTGGACGGCAACCGTCCTCTGCACGTTCTTCATCGCGGCCGGCACGGTATTGTTCTTCGTCCCTTCTTCCTCGGCAGAAAACGGACTCGAGGAGAGTCTCCTTCTTCTCGGACAAACCGTTCTCACCGTGGTCGTCGGTTGGTGGCTGATCCCGAGCTCGAGGGTCGGGCCCGTCTCCCCAGAGGAGCGCTCGTCCGAACCGGGGTGAAGAGTGAGCTCGCAGCCGGGTCGAATTCGCAGGCACGAGATGACCCGGCCGCGCGAGCGGAGCTTTCTCGCGCGGCCTCGATCATCGTCTCCTCTCAATTCCTGATGACGACCCTGTTCAGCGTGCCGGTGAACTTGAACGGCACCCGGTAGTCCTCGCTGACCGGCGTCCCCGTGTCCTCACCGACATCCAGAGTCTCATCGAGTGAAAGCCGGAACGCGACGGTCCGCGGGAACCTGGTTTCGGCCACGGTCTTGCCGTCGACGGAGAGTGTCGCGGCGCCGCCTTTGCCGGGACCGCCGCCTTCGTATTTGAAATCGAATGCGATGGTGTGTTTGCCGGGCGTGAGCTTGTCGTTCCCGACGAGGTTGTAGCGCTCAACTCCGGCCAGGTTGTAGTGGAATACCGGTTTTCCGCCGATCACATAAAGACCATAGCCCGCGAAGCGTCCGCCGTGGGTCACGAGCAACCCCTCGGCCCCGCCCTGGGGAATCTCGACATCGGCGGTAACGCTGAAGGACTTGTTCTTGACGTCCGGCGCACTGCCTTCCGGGATGCGAAGCATTCCGGGGTAATAAACGAACTCGGCGCGGCCCGTGGTCAGGCTGGGACGATTGCTCACGTCGAACCGCTCCACGCGGCTATTGTCGATGGGGAGCACGTTGTGCCTGGCGGCCTCGATCCAGAAGAGGTCCTGTAGCTCTCGGAGCTTCTTGGGCTCCCTGTCCGCGAGGTTCACCGCCTAGCTGAAGTCGTCATTGATGTTGTAGAGCTCCCACTGGTAGTCATCGACGTCGACCGGCTGAGCGATGCTCACCCACGGGGCAATGGGAGGTGTTGTGGTGGCGAACCAGCGGTCGTCGTAGATGCCGCGGTTGGCGAACATCTCGAAGTATTGCGTACGCCGGCGGGACGCCTCCGTCGGATCGTCGAAGGTGTAGACCATGCTCACACCCTCGAGCGGTTTCTGCGCCACCCCGTTGAGCACCGACGGCGTCTCGACGCCCACCGCCTCGAGGAGGGTGGGTGCGATGTCGATGACGTGGTGGAACTGAGTGCGGATGCCCCCCTTGTCCTTGATGCGGGCCGGCCAGGAGATGACCATCCCGTTCCGCGTGCCGCCGAAGTGCGAGGCGATCTGCTTGGTCCACTGGAACGGCGTGTCCATCGCGTGCGCCCAGCCTGCCGGATAATGGTTGAACGTCATCGGGCCGCCGAGCTCGTCCATGCGGCGAAGCACTTCCGCCGGATCCTCCGGAATCGCGTTGAACGCGGTCAGCTCGTTGAGGAGTCCCTGCATCCCGCCTTCGGCGCTGGCACCGTTGTCACCCTGAATGTAGATGACGAGCGTGTTGTCGAGATCGCCCGTCTCTTCGATCGCGTCGACGATGCGGCCCATCTGGTAGTCGCAGTGGGAGAGCGCGGCGGCGTACACCTCCATCATGTGGGCGAAGACCTTCTTCTGATCCGCAGGGAGGCTGTCCCAGGCGGGGATACCAGGGGCACGCTCGGTCAGCTTCGCGTTCGGCGGAATGACGCCCAGATTTTTCTGGCGCGCGAAGGTCTCTTCGCGCACCCTATCCCAGCCTTGGTCGAACTGGCCCTTGAACTTCGCGATCCAATCCTTCGGCGCGTGGTGCGGGGCGTGGGCCGTGCCCGGAGCATAGTAGGTCAACCAGGGCTTCTGGGCAGCCACCGAGTGCAACATGCGAATCCGCGCAATCGCGTGGTCGGCCATGTCCCTGTCGAAGAAGTAGTCCTTCTCGTCGTGGGGCGGTTCGATGGGCTTGATGTTCTCGACGAGGGCGGGGCTCCACTGGTTCGTGTCCCCACCGATGAAACCGTAGAAGTACTCGAAGCCCAATCCCGTCGGCCACAGATCGAAAGGCCCCGCCTGGCTAGTGTGCCAGTCGGGCACGTTGTGATTCTTGCCGTACCAGGCGGTGTTGTACCCGTTTTGCTTGAGCGTTTCGGCAAACGTTCCCGCGCTCTTCGGCATGAGAGAGTTGTAGCCCGGGAAGCCCGTTCCCAGCTCCATGATGATCCCGGTCGCGGCGGTGCGATGGTTGCGCCCGGTGAGGAGTGCCGCCCGCGTGGGGGAGCAGAGCGCCGTGGTGTGGAACTGCGTGTAGCGAAGACCGTTTTGCGCCAGACGGTCGGCCGAGGCTACAGCGCAGCGCCAGATCCATGAAGCAAGTGAGTCTCATTCTCAAAACCTTTTTTGCCACGCCAGACTCGTTAGTGCTACGTTAAACGGGGCTATGAAATCGGGGCACGATCTTTATTTAATCCGTGACAAAAATTGCCTATCCCTCTTCGTCTTCCTCCTCCTCCCGGTTGTCGCCGGCTGCGGCCATGATTCGGGCACCGGCCCCGACCCCACGCCGGCGCTCTGTCTCGATCCCGCCCTCCTCGACGCTCTCGACGCCCACGCCCAGCAGCTCCGCGTCGCCGCCCAGCTGCTCGCCGGGCACCCGGGCGAGCGCGAGGCGGTCGGGTTCTTCCTTTTCCCGGGCTTGGACGTGCAGCGGATTGCGGTCTACGCGGGCCCGCTCGTCGAGGCGTGCTCGGAGCCGCTGCTGTACGACAAGTACTGCGAGGACGACGGGCTTTGCAGCAGGATCGAGTGCACCGGCGAGGGTGCCGGCTGGGTCATGCACTTCCGCCTCCAGCGGAGGGTGACCGGCGCCGTCGACTACAACGCGGCAATTGTCGACACGGCGTGGGCGGACGGAGACGACGGCATCACGTTTGAGATCGGGTCGACCGCGGGCGACGGCGATCGCGACTGGTCGGTCGCCGGGGACGGCCGCATGGACATCGACTCGGTAACGGTGACCGAGACCTACGGGGCGCTGGCACCGGAGGGGTCCGTCGTGCTAACGCTCTCTGAGGAGATCACCGGTACCCACGCGGGGACGATCACGGTCGCCGGCCAGGTGGTCGCGATCGCGGAGCGGGCCACCGGCCGCTATCTCCCTGCGGAAGGCTGCGAGTTTCCCTGACCGCAGCCGGCTTCCGTGCCGGCGATGATCATGGAGCGGGCCCTGGACATCGCGCCCTCGACAAGAAAGATGTGAAGAGAAAGCGGTGCGGCGGCTCGAACGGAAGTCGAGGCGCGGCGACAGTTTCAGACAAGAATCTTGCCCAGGCAAGATTCTTGTTGCGTCCCGTTACATCCCGTCCGAGTTCGGGAGCGCGTCCATGATCGAGCGGGCCGCCATACTGGGCGATGCGAAATGCCTGCGTCTCCAGGCCGACTGGCGTCGCTTCCGTCCCCGTCCCAGCTCCTAGTGCGGAAGAGTATGCTAATCTCTGTCCCCTAGCATCGGGTGGACGTCGAGGCGATCTCTCAAGCCCATGAATCTAATACTCAGCGAGAGACAGGCAAAAACCGTGGCGGCGGCGTTCACCATTCTCTCCGCCATGGTGATACTGGCCGCGGTGGGAAGCTCCTTCTGGCTCATCTCCTGGTTCCTCCGATCCTTCTCCGGCGTTTTCCTTCCTTTGGCGGTGGGGGCGGTGGCGGCGCTTGTGTTCCGCCCTTACTACGATTGGCTCTGCCAGAGACTCCACCTTCCCGGCCCGCTGGCACTGTCGCTGGTGTTTCTGTCGATGCTTCTGCCGGTGGGAGCGTTCCTATGGTTCTTCGGTTCTCTGATCGCCGAGCAGCTCTTCGGCCTGGTGGCCCAGGTTCCCGAATGGTCGCGCCAGCTCTTAGACTACGTCAGGCAAAGATGGCCTCGGGTCATGGACTACCTCCAAACGGATCCGACCGGACAGCGCTTGCGGGAGCTCCTGGAGGGACAGGGGGAGGCTCTGGTTCAGGGTCTGCAGCTCTTTGGACAGGGAGCGCTGTCCGCCGGTGCCGGGGTTGTACGCGGCATCTTCTCGATCTTCAGTTGGGCGGTCCTCCCCGTCTATTTCGCCTTCTTCTTGATGGCCAAACCGGGACGTCTCGACAGCTCTCAACTCCTCCCCTTCTTGAAACCCGAGACGCGCAAGGACGTGGTCTATCTCGTCCATGAGTTCGTCGATATCGTGGTCGCTTTCTTTAGGGGACAACTCATCATCGCATTCCTTCAAGGCCTTCTCTTCGCACTGGGATTCAGCCTGGTGGGGCTGAGGTACGGTTTCGTCATCGGTCTCGCCTTGGGTCTCCTCAACGTCATTCCCTACCTGGGAAGCATCCTCGGCCTCAGCATGGCTCTGCCACTCGCCTTCTTCCAAACCGGTGGCGGCCTCCATACTCTGGTGGCGGTGGGGCTGGTTTTTCTCGTGGTTCAGTTGATCGAAGGCTATGTTCTCACGCCCAAGATCATGGGCAAGCGAACCGGACTGCACTTCATGGCCATCATCATCGCCATCTTCTTCTGGGGGGCTGCCCTGGGGGGGATACTGGGAATGATCCTCGCCATACCGCTCACCGCCTTCCTGGCTTCGCTCTGGCGGTTGGCGAAGGAGAAATACATCACCGAGCTGGTCTAGCCGCAGACACCGAGTCGCCGACGTTGAGCTGGCCGACGAAACTGCCCGGGCCGCCTGACCATGGCATGGTGAATTCACGTTCCGCGCTGCGTTTGCGCTTCGGTAAACCAGGGAAATAGCACTTCCGGGGTAGTGTTGGAAAGCCGGAGGGCTTGCGACGACCCGTCGTCCTCAAGTAGACAGATGACGAGCGTCGACTTGGCAGAAGCAGGGTGAGGCTTATACAAATACCGATGCGGGTTGTTCCTGAGGCGGGGCTCGGTTGTGGCGGTCAACCGAGAGTGGAAAGCGACGCGATACCAAATCGCCGCGGTTGATTGATGAGGCATCTACCGGCCTCATGTCTGCCTAACCAGTCGAGCTCAGCGGCGGGGCCGACGCAAGAAATGCTGGCGCCGATCGTCCGCTAGAACGGCTTGTTACGCGGCGGATCACCACTTCCTCACCCATGTCAATGGCCGCACCGTCGCGCCAAAGGGCCGAAAGGCCGTTGTGTCACTCCTTGGCTTCCATGTGTCGTGCCTGCATCGTGCTCGTGTGCCAGGCGACAGCGCGCGAGACGCCCCCGCCGCGGTGGGAGCTTCGCCCACTTCCCGCCACCCGGCCTCGATGAGCGCGCTCGGCGCCAAGCCGGAGGCGGCGTTCCGGATCCGCAGGGCCAGCGACACGAGCCTGACCGTACTCGGGAACGATGGCGCTCCTATGGCGCTCCTAGGGTTGCGGCAGGGGCACCGAGGGCCCGCTCACGAGATTCTTGCAGGTGATCTTGGTGGCTCCGGTGATGTAGGCGCCGCCCGTCACCACGGAGTGCGAGTCACAGAAGACATCCTTCGCGGCGCTGCCGGTGACACTGCTCGTCCCGAAGGGGGGAAAGGGAATCGGAGGCTCGAACTGGAGCGTCGAGGAGTTCAGGACGACGATCCCGTTGAGACCGCTGCCCTCGATCGTGACGCTGCCGATCCTGGCGCTCGCGTTGTTCATCAGAACCAGCCCCTGCCCGTTGCTGTTGCGGATCACGGTCCCCGGAAGACTGGAGTAATTAGGCAGGTGGAGCGCTCCGCCGTCGACCACGATCCCCCCGCTGAAGTCGCTGCCGTCGCCATTGTCAATGAACTGCACGTCCCCCTGCAGCTCGGCCGCGGCAGCGGGGCCGATCAGGAGGCCCACACGGTTGTTCTCAAAGACGACGGGGCCCGTGTTCGATGGGTTGACCAGGCCACCCCCCTGCACGCTTATTCCTGCGCCGAAGTCACGGAAAGAACCACTCTCCACAACCGCGGATCCGAGGAGGCCGACGGCCAGGCCCGTGGAGTAAGGATGGCCCGCTTCGAGCGTGACGTTCGCAAGCTCGATAATGGAGGCGTCGAACACGATGACGGTCGCCCAGAAGGCCCACGACTCGCTGATCGTGCTGTCCGTGATCCTCGCCTGGCTTCCATCCACGATAATGCCCGACCCGCCGCCGGTGATCGTGGCGTGGCTCACGCTGGAAGCGACGCTGCCGGTGAACTGGATCCCGGTGGGCGTAGCGGGAACTCCCGGCGCCAGGGTGGGCCCCTCGATCGTGAAGCCGTCGATGACGATCCGGCTCGAGGCCACGACGTCGATGACGGCTGGAGCCGAGCCCGGGGCCTTGTTGAGGACGGTTCCCGGGGACGCGAGAAGCTGCAGGTCGTCGAAGCCTCGGATCGCGATGTCCTCGGTGCAGGTTCCCGAAACGGTCACCGTGTGAGGACCCGTCTTGGAGAGCTTGGCGAGCCCTGCATTGACTGACTGGCCCTTGTCACAGTTGACCGTCAGCGTCGTCGCAAACGCCTGGACGCCGAGCCCCACGGACGACGACAACAAGCAGATCAGCACCTTCCTTCGCATGTTCCACCTTCCTTTCTCGCTGGCGCGAGCGCGCAGGCATCGCTCATGCTGATTGTGGCGCCGGCTCCCGATAACCGAATGCAACCCGTGTTCCACGCCTCCCGCAATCGGCAGGATCCGGCAGAAAGTCTCGATTTTCTGGAGGATTATCGACGAAAGACCGAGCCAGGGGCCCGGCCGAGACCGAGTCAGACTTGCGCGAATCAGCGCTATTCGTCTGGGCTTTTTCGCGCTAGAGTTTTGACCGGGCCCACCTGACCATGGCATCGTGAATTCACGTTCCGCGCCTGCGCTTGCCCTACGAACGTCCGTGTGCGCGCTACTCCGCCGCACGCCGATCACTGGGAGAACCGGACCCGTTTCGCCTCCGCTACCGCGCGCTCATGGCGGAGACCGTTGCCGAGGTCGTGCGTGGCGGCATGGATAAGAAAACCGCTGCCGCGTTCATCAAGCGGCGGGCCACCGAAGAGATATCGGTGGAGGATCGGGCACGTTTCCTCGAGGTAGTGGAAACGGAGGTCATGAACCTTCACGAGGGAAACATCGCTCGCTACCGCTTGCGGCCATCGCAATACCAGGCGTGGAAGGAAACATGGCGCTAAGGTGGTTGGTTGCGCGCGCGAAGCCGACAAGTGGAAAGAGAGGAGAACAAGGGTAGATCCGCGTTATTGTATAGGCGAAGCGCAGGCCTTGAGGAAAACGCCCCACGGAGCCTGGCTGTTCCTGAGGCATCACGAAATAACCGGGATGCTGCCCAGCCATATCTACTGACACCCGTTCGATCTCCCCACCGTCGAGCAGTCGGGCGGGTTCGGACCGATTGCCGCCACCTCGGTCAGCTTCCGTCACATTCTGGATACGGGGTCACGCCGCGCCTCCGGACCCATCATGAGGGTGAACTGCGGAGCGCTACGCCGGGACTCATCGACTCCGAGCCTTTCGGTCACGAGCGGGAGCTTCACCGGCGCGGTGGCGGCGCGGAAGGGATGGTTCGAGCGCGCCGACGGCGGAACGCTCTTCCTGGACGAGATCGGCGAAGTTGTCCCTCGAGGCCCAGGTACGCTTGCTTCGGATTCTGCAAGACGGCACCTTCGAGAGAGTGGGCTCACACAAACCGCTCACCGCCGATGTGCGCCTGGTAAGGGCCACCAACCGCGACCTTCGTGAAATGGTATGGAGGGGAGCCTTTCGAGAGGATCTGTCGTATCGCATCGCGGTCTTCCCCATCTGGATTCCGCCACTTCGCGAGCGCGCCGAGGACATCCCGGCGCTGGCGGCCCATTTCGCCGCCCGCACCGGCGTGAGGCTGGGGGGCGTGCGGCTGGTTCCGAGCGCGGAAAACGTCGAGCTGCTTCTTGCCTATGACTGGCCGGGAAACGTGCGCGAGCTCGCCGCGGTGATCGAGTGGACCGCCATCCTGGACGATGCGAAATGGCTGCGTCTCGAGGCCGCGCTCGGTCAGCCGAGAGCGGTGCTTCAGGGTTCGAGCGGGCCAGGAGTCGCGACAGCGCCTTTCCACAGGAGAGCCGCGGCAGCAGGCTCGACCAAGTGGTGACCCAACAGATCGAGCAGGCGCTCGTCGAGTGCCGGGGCCGTATCGAAGGTCCGTTCGCGGCGGTGCGGTTGGGGATCAACCCGCACACCTTGCGCTCTCGGATGCGGAAGCTCGGTATCGACTGGCGTCGCTTCCGACTCTCCGCGCCCCGTCCCGGCTCTTAATGAGGAAAAGGAGTATGCTACTCTCCGTCCCCCTGGCATCGGGTGGACGTCGAGGCGATCTCTCGAGCCGATGGATCTGATACTCAGCGAGAGACAGGCAAAGACCGTCGCCGCCGCGGTCACCATCCTGTCCAAAAGACGTATTCTTCGCTCGCTGATCGACCAGGCCGGTACCAGAACCATGAAAAAAGCGACTCTGTTCGTTCTCCTAGCGACAGGGACGGCCTGGCTCGTCTTCCACGGAAGGTCGGGGCTGAGCCAGGGGCTCTCGGCCATGCGGGAAAAGGCCCTGGCGGAGCCTTATCGGGGAGTCACCACCAACGGGACGGTGATCCCGAATCTCTTTCCCATCCGGGCCACCGGTGTCTCCACCAAACCCATCCAGCTCGCAGCGGAAAGTTTCCTCGCCGCGCTGACGGAAGAGCAGCGGACCAAGACGACCTACGCGGTCGACGATATCGAATGGCGGAAGTGGGACAACGTCCACCGGGCT
>Ga0214473_10007953_pt1 | contig 12565 bp, 10 predicted proteins | sample RVTome_7_FD_203509 | JGI IMG/M metagenome (GOLD analysis project Ga0214473, IMG submission 203509) | Soil microbial communities from uranium-contaminated site in the Upper Colorado River Basin, Wyoming, United States - RVT98D197 | ecosystem: Environmental > Terrestrial > Soil > Contaminated >... | reverse complement strand
TCACCGCCTTGGCCACGCCGTCCACCCGCTGCACGTCGGCCCGGCCGATCTCGTCGCCGCTCACCGAGGCGAGGCCGGCCTCGTTCCGGGTGCGCACGTGCTCGCCCGCGACCCCGCAGCACACCGCCGGCACCGGCATCCCCGCCATGCGTTCGGCGTCCCGCATGGCCTGGCCGACGCCGCGCATCGTCTCCTCGATGTCCCGCACCATGCCGCGGCGGATGCCGCTGGCCTTGGAGACGCCGACGCCGAGGACCTTCACTCCCGGGAAGCGGGGGTCGCCCACCGCCTCGCCGATCACCGCGCAGGTCTTGGTGCTCCCGAGGTCCAGCCCCGCCACCAGCCGGTCGCGCTTCACGAGCGGTCCCGCCGCGCGAAGACCCGATCGGCGTAGCGCCCGTCCAGCTCGTCGAATCCTCGGCCCGTGGCCAGGAGATGCCGTCGCACCAGCCCCACCGCTCGCACCTCGTCCGTCGTCGGCACGCTCCGCAAGCGCACGTGTTGCCGTCCCAGGTCCAGAATCACGGCGCCGCCCGGACCGGGACGCACCAGGTCGACCGCGTCGTACAGCGCCGAATCGCCCAGCCGCACCGTGCACAGAGCCCGCACCAGCACGGTGTCGGCCCGCGCCACGATGGGCAGGGTCAGCCCCGAGCGCGCCGGATCGTACGGCATGGGCCGGCCGGCGCAGTCGAGCGCCATCATGCCCTCGCGGGTCGAGACCAGCGCCGCGGGCGGCCGCTCGATCACGGTGACCCGCAGCGTCGCCGGCACCCGCCGGTCGAGCCGCGCCTCCTCGACCCCCTCCAGCGCCCGGACCCGGCGGGCGGCGTCACCCAGCGGATCGAACAGGTTCTGGTCCGGCGCGAGCGCCAGCGCCGCCAGGACCCGGGCCGGCTCGAGATACCGCACGCCCACTACCTCGATCCGGCGCACCCGGAAGAACGGGATCTGCCGGAGGAGCAGCAGACCGACCACGCCAGCCGCCGCGGCGCCGGCCAGACCCAACCAGCGCTTCACGCCGCCTCGCCCCGGAGGCGCGCCAGCAGCTCGGGCCCCACGCCCGTGATGTCGCCCGCGCCCAGCGTGAGCACGACGTCTCCGGCCTTCACCAGCCCGGCCACCGTGGCCGCGAGCGTCGCGCGGGCCGGCGCCCATACGGTCTCCGCGCCCGCCTGCTCGGCCGCGCGCGCCACCACCCGGCCGGTCACGCCCGGCAGGGGCCGTTCCCGCGCGCCGTACACGTCGGTCACGACTACCAGATCGGCCAGCGCCAGCGCGATACCCAGCGCCTCGCCGTGCGTGGCGGTGCGCGAGTACAGGTGCGGCTGGAACACGGCCACCAGGCGCGCCCGCGGGTAGCGCTGCCGGGCCGCGGCGAGCGTCGCCGCCACCTCGGTGGGGTGATGGGCGTAATCGTCCACCACCGTCACCCCACGCGCCTCCCCCACCCCCTCGAACCGCCGGCCGACCCCGCCGAACCGCGCCAGCGCCCCGACCACCGGCTCGAGCGGCACTCCCAGCGCCGCGGCCACCCCGACCGCCATCGCGCCGTTCCGCACGTTATGCACTCCGGGCACCGCGAGCCGCAGATCCACCTGGGCGCCGTCCGGCAGCGTGAGCCGCGCGCGGCTGCCCTCGGGCCGCTGTTCCACGTCGCGGATGCGCAGGTGCGCGTCCGCGGCGAACCCGACCCGCCACACCCGCGCTCCCAGCGCCCGCGCCACCCGGGTGGCCCCCCCGTCGTCCGCCCCCACCAGCACCCGATCCGCCCGCCCCGCGAATTCGACGAACGCCGCCTCCAGCGCCTCGAGCGAGCCGTAGCACTCGAGATGGTCGGCTTCCACGTTGTTCACCACCGCGACCGTGGGGGCCAGGTCGAGAAACGACTTGTCGTACTCGTCGGCCTCCACCACGTACAGCACGTTCCCGCCCAGCCGCGCGTTGCCGCCCCAGCTCGCCACGCGGCCGCCCGCGAGCCCGGTGGGGTCCCTTCCCGCCGCGGCCAGCGCCTCCGTCACCATGACGGTGGTCGTGGTCTTGCCGTGCGTGCCGGCCACGGCCACCACCGTACCACCCGCCACGACGGCCCCGAGGGCCGCGGCCCGCCGCACTACGGGAATGCCGGCTCGCCGCGCTGCTTCGAGCTCGGGATGTTCAGCGGGGACCGCGGCCGTGTACACCACGGCCCGCGCGCCCGCGACGTGACTTGGATCGTGCCCTCGTCGAACTTCGGCACCGGCCCGGGCGACGTCCGCCGCCGCGCCGGGATCGGTATCGCAGCCGGTGACCGCCACGCCCCGGCGCCTGGCCATGAGTGCCAGAGCACTCATCCCCGCGCCGGCTATCCCCACAAAGTGGACAGGACGGGGGTCCTCCGGGGCGAACAGCTGCATCGGTTGGGCAGCTAATATAAGGCCACTCCGACAGTTACGAAAGACTATCGGGGGGCGTCCAGGAGGCCAAGAAGGGCTGCCGCAATGGCCCGGGCGGCGTCCGGACGGCCCCGCGCGCGGGCGGCCTGGGCCATGCCGGTAAGGCGGGCTCGGTCCCCCAGAAGCTCGCTCGAGATTCGAGCCAGGGTGGGGCCCGAGAGGCGCGATTCCGGCAGGTGGAGCGCCGCCCCGGCAGCATCGAGGGCCCGGGCGTTGGCGGTCTGATGGTCGCCCGCTGCCGTGGGCAGCGGGATCAGGATGCTCGGCAGTCCCCAGGCCGACAATTCGGCCAGCGTCATGGCGCCGGCGCGCGCGACCACGAGGTCGGCCGCCGCGTAGGCCGCGGCGATCGGATCCCAGAACGGACGAACCTGCGCCTCGGGCGGGCGGTGGTAAGCGCGAAACGCGTCGAAGCTCCCAGCCCCCGTGCTCCAGAGGACGGCGCTCCGGCCCAACGCGCCGTGGTCGATCGCCTCGGCCAGCGCGCGATTGATGGTCCGGCTGCCCTGGCTCCCGCCCATCACCAGGAGCACGGGACGATCCGGATCCAGGCCCAGCGCGCGCCGTGCGGTGGCGCGGTCCGGCGCGGACGGCGGGACGATGGGGTTGCCGAACGCGTGGACCGCGGTGTGGCGCCCGACGCGGAGGCGGCGCTCCGCCTCGGGAAACCCGAGGTGGATCTGGCGGGCCCAGCGCGCCAGCCAGCGGGTGGTGACGCCGGGGAGCGCGTTCTGCTCCTGGAGCGCGAGGGGAATGCCGCCCAGGCGCGCGGCCAGGAGCACCGGCCCGGCGGCATAGCCGCCGGTGCCGACCGCGAGGCCGGGGCGTTCGGTGCGGAGCACGTGGCGCGCCGCGCTCCACAGGCGCGGGACCAGCAGGGGCCACCGGGCGTTCCGCCACCAGGTGTGGCGGTAGATAGGCTCGGCGGGCAGGAGGTAGAACCGGTACGGGCGGCCCGGGAGAATAGTCGCTTCCACCCCGCGTTCGGCCCCCACCAGCACCGGCTCCACGTCGGGCCGGAGCGCCGTGATCGCGTCGGCCAGCGCCAACGCCGGCATCAGGTGACCACCGGTGCCGCCCCCCGCCAGCAGCAGGCGGGTCACCGGCCGCGCGCCGTCTGCCGGCCGACGTTGATGATCACGCCGGTGGCGAACAGCGAGACCAGGAGGGACGTGCGCCCGTAGGAAACGAACGGCAGCGGCTGACCGGTGGTCGGTACCAGCGCCAGGGTCACCGCCATGTGGAGAATCGCGGTCACGCCGATCATGGCCGTGAGGCCGGTGGCCAGCAGCATGCCGAACCGGTCGGGCGCGCCGCGCGCGATGCGGAGCCCCATCCAGATCCAGAGGGCAAACAGCACCACCATCAGCGTGACCCCAACGAAACCCCATTCCTCGCCGATCGTGCTGAAGATGAAGTCCGAGTAGGCCAGCGGCAGATAGCCGAGCTTCTGCATCCCCTGGCCGAACCCCACCCCCAGGGCGCGGCCGGCGCCCATCCCCACCAGCGACTGCTGGATCTGCCAGTTCGCCTCGGATACATCGGCCCCGGCGCTCAGGAACGTGAGCATCCGGGATAGGCGGTACTGCACCTGGGTCAGCTCGTGCCACACCAGGGGGACCGACACCATGAACAGGAGCAGGAAGTGCCCGATGCGGGCGCCCGCGGTGAAGAGCACGACACCCATGAGCAGCGCGGCCAGGGTCGCCGTGGAGAGGTTGGGCTGGAACAGGATGAGCAGGCAGAGGGGGCCCACCACCACCAGGAACGGCATCACCCCGCGCTTGAAGTGGCGCAGCGCGTCGCCCTTCTTGGCGGCGAGCATGGCGCACCACGCCACCACCGCGAACTTGGCGAACTCGGACGACTGGAACCGGATGGGGCCCAGGCGGAACAGGCGGCGCGCCCCGTTGAACTCGGGGGTGAGGGCGCGGAGCCCCGGGATGTAGGGAATCATGAGGAGCGCCAGCGCCACCAGCATCATGGGCCAGGCCAGCCGCTGCCAGGTGTGGTAGTCCAGCCGCGCCGCGACCAGCAGGCCGATGCCGCCCACCACCACGCCCAGGAGCTGGCGCAGGGCAAAGGCCGAGCCCGGTTCCCCGCTCTGCACCGCCACGATGCTCGACGCCCCGTAGACCGCGGCCACCCCGAAGACCGCCAGCGTCGCGGTGACCGCGGCGAGCAGCCGGCCCTGCCAGTTGACCGTGCTGCGATAGGGGATGGTGGTCATGTGGCCGACGCCAGGGCGCGGAACGCGGCGCCCCGCGCCTCGTAGTTGGTGAACTGGTCGTAGCTCGAGCAGGCGGGCGACAGCAGCACGGCGTCGCCCGGTTGGGCCCAGTGCCGAGCCAGCTCGACCGCCTGTGCCAGCGTCTCGACCCGCTCGAGGCGCGTCGCGGCGCGAAGGTCCGCGTCGATCAGCGGCCCGGACTCCCCGAAGGCCACCACCCCACGGCACATCCGCGTCATCAGCGGAATCAGCGGCGTGTAGGGCTGTCCCTTGTGCCGCCCGCCCAGGAGCAGGACGAATGGCCGGTCCATGGCGCGAATCCCCATCACGGCCGACGCGACGTTCGTCGCCTTGGAATCGTTGATCCAGGCGACCCCGCCCACCGTGCCCACCAGCTCGAGCCGGTGGGGGAGCCCGCGGAACGACGCGAGGGCCCGCGCGATGCGTTCGGAGGCCACTCCGGCGGCCCGCGCCACCAGGGCCGCGGCCAGCGCGTTCTCGACGTTGTGGTCGCCCAGCAGCGGAAGCCGGTCGCGGGGCAGCAGGGGGACGCCGTCGAGCACCAGCGTACCGGCCGCCCGATCGAACCACGCGTCCGCCGGTCCGCCGGTGCGCCAGAGGCGGCGGGTGCCGGGCGCCTCGCCCGCGAGCTCCAGCACGCCGGCATCGTCGCCGTTCAACACCCAGACCGACCGCGGGGTCGCGTTCCGGAAGAGGAGGCGCTTGTCGGCGTAGTAGGACTCGACGTCCGGATACCGATCGAGGTGGTCGGGCGCCAGGTTGGTGAGCACACCCACCGCGGGCTCGAGGCTGGGCGAATCGTGGAGCTGGAACGACGACACCTCCACCGCGGCCCAGGGAGGCGGGGCGGGCTCCAGTGCCAGCTCGATCAGCGGCCGCCCGATGTTGCCCACCGCGGGACACGGGATCCCGCCTTCCGACAGGAGATGCGCCATCAGCGCCGTGGTGGTGCTCTTGCCGTTGGTGCCGGTCACCACGGCGAGCCGGGTGCGGTCGAGCGCCCGCGCCCCGAGATCGATCTCCGAGAAGACCGGGACCCCCGCCTCCCGCGCGGCCCGGAGCGCCGGCGCGTCGGGCGGCACGCCCGGCGACGCGATCACCGCCGCCGCCCGCGCGATCCGGGCGAGGTCATGGCCGCCGGTCTCCACCGTCGCCCCGGCGGCCCGCAGCGTGTCGGCCGCCCCCGCCAGGCCCGGCCCGGCGTCCGACGCGTAGACCCGGAGCCCGCGCGCGCGCAGCCACCGGCCGGCCGCGAGCCCGGTCCGGGCGATGCCGAGCACCGCCACCTCGCCCTGCCGCCACGCGTCCGGGATCACCGGATCTTGAGGCTCGACAGCGCGAACAGGGCGCACAGGAGGCCGATGATGTAGAACCGGGTCACCACCTTCGACTCGGGCCAGCCGATCTTCTCGAAGTGATGGTGGAGCGGCGCCATCCGGAACACCCGATGCTGCTCGGCGTACTCCCGCCCCCGCTGGCGCCGGTGCCACCGGAACGCGCCGACCTGGATCAGCACCGACAGCGCTTCCGCCACGAACACCCCGCCCACCATGAGCAGCAGGAACTCGGCCTTGAGCAGGATGGCCACCGTGCCGAACGCGCCCCCGATGGCGAGGCTCCCGGTGTCGCCCATGAACACCTGCGCCGGGTGCGCGTTGAACCACAGGAACCCCAGCGCCGCGCCCGCCAGCGCGGCGCAGAACACGGTCAGCTCGCCCGCGCCCCGCAGGTAGTAGAGAAACAGGTACTCCGACGCGTCCACCCGCCCGAAGAGATAGGCGAACACCGCGAAGGTCGCGGCCGCGATCATCGTGAGACCGGTGGCGAGTCCATCCAGCCCGTCGGTCAGGTTCACCGCATTGCTGGTCCCGGTGAGCACGAACGTCACGAAGACCACGTAGGCCGCCGGGGCAAAGACCACGATCACATACTTGAAGAAGGGAACGGTGGTCCCGGTGGCGGGCAGCGCGTCGGTCAGGGGCGACCCCAGCAAGAAGATGCCGAGCACCAGCCCGAACGACACCTGGCCCACCAGCTTCCAGCGCGCGACCAGGCCCCGCGGCTTCTTCTGGACGACCTTGAGATAGTCGTCCACGAAGCCGATCACGCCCATCCACAGCGTGGCGACCACCGCCACCAGCACGTAGCGGTTGTCCAGCTGGGCCCAGAGCAGGGTGGGCACGATGGTGCAAAGGAGGATGATGATCCCGCCCATGGTGGGCGTGCCCCGCTTGGCCTGGTGGGAGGCCGGCCCTTCGGCCCGCACGATCTGCCCCACCCCACGCTCCCGGAGGAGTGCCACGATCCGGGGGCCGGCCAGGAACGCCAGGAACACTGCCGTCGCCGCCGCGCCCGCCGCCCGGAACGAGATGTAGTTGAACAGGTTGAACAGCGGGAAGTCCGGCGCGAGCGGCGTCAGGAGGTGGTAGAGCACGGGCCCTCTCCGGCGGGCAGGAGGAACGGCAAGGCGCGCTCGAGCCGCATGCCGCGCGAGCCTTTGATCAGAATCACCGCCTGGTCGGGAATTCGGGGAGCGAGCGCCCGTCCCAGCGCCTCGGCGTCGGGCGCCAGCACCAGCCGATCGCCCAGCCGGCCCCGATGGCGGTCGAGGACGGGGCCGAATTCCCCGACGGCGCCGAGCAGCGCGGGCTCCAGCCGCAGCATGGCCTCGGCCACCCGCGCGTGCTCGGCGGCGCTGGCGGCGCCCAGCTCGAGCATCGAGCCCACCGCGAGCACCAGCGGCCGTCCGCGCAGGAGCCCGGCCACGGTGGCGAGGGCCGCGAGCATCGACGCCGGATTGGCGTTATAGGCGTCGTGGATCACCGTCCGCCCCGCCGATGCGTGTACCTCCCACCGGCCGGGCGGGAGCGTCACCGCGCCCAGCGCGGTCGCGACCGCCGCGAGGTCCAGCCCCAGCGTTTCCGCCAGCGCGAGCGCCAGCATGGCGTTGTCGGCCTGGTGCCGCCCGGCCAGCGGCAGCCGGACGGTCACGCCGCGAAACTCGAGCTCGGCCCGCCCCGCCCCGTCCAGCCGCCAGCGCTCCGGCCGGACCTCGGCCTCGGTTCCCAAGCCCGCGCTCAGGGCGCGGCCCGCCGCGTCCCGCGCCCGTTCGACCAGGGCCGGCGGCTCGGTGCCGACGACCGCGAGCGGCACGCCGGCCAGGAGTGACACCTTCTCTTCCAGGACCCCCTCCAGCCCCCCGAATCCCTGGAGATGCCCGGCGGACACGTTGGTCACGACCCCCGCGCTGGGCGCGATCACGTCGCGGAGCCGCGCGATCTCGCCGGGCTCGCTGGCCCCCGCCTCGACCACCAGGGCGTCCGCGTCCTCGGGCGTGGCGAGCAGGGTCAGCGGAACTCCGACCTCGTTGTTCAGGTTGCCCCGGGTGGCGTGCACCCGCCAGCGCGTCCCCAGGGCCCGGGTCAGCAGCTCCTTGGTCGACGTCTTGCCGTTGGTGCCGGTCACCGCGATCACCGGCCCCGTCACTTCCCGCCGGCGCGCGCGCCCCAGGCGCCCCAGCGCCCACAGCGTGTCGGGCACGGGGAACAGCACCAGGCCTTCCACCGGCGGCGTGCCCTGGCGCACCACGGCGCCGTCCGCGCCCGCGGCCCGGGCCGCGCCCAGAAACGCGTGACCGTCGAACCGCTCCCCCGCGAGCGCCAGGAACAGGTCGCCCGGGCGGACGGTCCGGGTGTCGGTGCTCACCGCCCGGAACACGCAGGGCGGCGGCGGCGCCAATCCCAGCGCGCCCGCCACGGTCTCCCCGGTCCAGCGGCTCACGCCGGCTCCGGGCCCACGAGGTCCCGCACGATGAGGCGCTCGTCGAAGGGCACCCGCTCGGTGCCCAGCACCTGGTAGGTCTCGTGCCCCTTCCCCGCGAGCAGCAGGCAGTCGCCCGGCTGGAGCATCGCGAGGGCGCGGCGAATGGCCTCGCGGCGATCCGCGATGCGGAGGTGGGCCGCGCCCGGCATGCCCTCCTCGATCTCGTCCAGAATGCGCTCGGGATCCTCGGTCCGTGGATTGTCGGAGGTGACCACGGCCAGATCCGCCTCGCGCGCGGCGATCTCTCCCATCACGGGCCGCTTCTTCCGGTCGCGGTCCCCCCCGCACCCGAACAGCACCACCAGCCGGTTGGGCGTGACCGGCCGGAGCGCGCGGAGCGCCCGGCGCAGGGCGTCCGGCGTGTGGGCGTAGTCGCGCAGCACGGTCCATTCCCGGGCGATCAGGCACTCCATCCGCCCCGGCACCTGCGGCGCGCTCCCCAGGCGCCCGGCGATGGCGCCCGGCTCCAGGCCGACGCCCCAGGCCACGGCCGCCGCGCCCAGGGCGTTGCTCACGTTGAACTCGCCCAGCAGCGGGAGCCGGACGTCCACCGTGTCGGGCCCCAGGCGCAGCCGGAAACGGCTGCCGCGCGCGTCGAGCGTCACCCCTTCCGCCCGCACGTCCGCGCCTTCGCCGAGCCCGAAGCTCACCCGGCGGAGGCCCGGCCGCCGCGCCAGGCCCTGCCAGGCCGGGTCGTCCAGGTTCACCGCTTCGAGGCCGCCCGGCGGCACCAGGTCGGACAGCAGGGCCTTGGCGGCGAGGTATCGCTCGTAGTCGCCGTGGTAGTCCAGGTGGTCGTGGGTCAGGTTGGTGTACACGGCCGCCGCGAACGAGAGGCCCGCCACCCGGCGCTGGTGGAGCGCGTGGGACGACGTCTCCATCACCACGGTCCGCGTGCCTCGGGCGGCCAGCTCGGCAAAGGCGGCGTGCAGCTCGACCGGTCCCGGCGTGGTGAGCCCCGCGTCGTCCGGGAGGGGCGCGCCGCCGCCGTCGAGCCCGCCCAGCGTGCCCAGCGCGCCCACGTCGCCCGCGCCGTTGAGCAGATGGCGGATCAGCGCCACGGTGGTCGACTTGCCGTTGGTGCCGGTAACGCCCACCAGGCGCATGCGCGCGGCCGGCTGACCGAACCACGCCGCCGCCGCAAGCGCCGTGGCGACCCGGCCGTCCCGGACCACCAGCCGCGGGAGCGGGGTCGGGTCCGTCCGGGTCACCAGCGCGGCCGCGGCGCCGCGCGCGCGGGCGTCGTCCAGAAACCGGTGTCCGTCGGCCGCGATGCCCTCGACCGCGCAGAACAGCATGCCGGCGCGCACCCGGCGGGAATCGGCGGTGATGCCCGTGATGGCCGGGAGGGCGGCGGGGGCCGCGGCCAGCTGGCCGCCCGCGCGCAGCGCGGCAACGATGTCGGCGAGCGTCGCCATCAGGTCCGGGGCGGCTGGGCCACCACGGTAACGATCCGGCCGGCGCGGACCGAGTCGCCGGCCGGCGGCGTGGTGCGGACGATCTCGCCGTACCCCTCGACCCGGGCCCGAAGGCCCGACCGATGAATCCGGCCCACGCCTTCCTTGAGCGTCAGGCCCACCACGTTAGGCACCCGGGCGCCCGCCGCCACGCCGCTCGTATCCGGGTCGGGCCAGGCATAGGCGTGGGGAGTGAAGGGGACGTCTTCGCGCGGCCGGCCGGCCGGCGGCGGCGGGGCGGCGACCTCGCGGGTGAGCCGGGCGCGGTCGAGCGCGCCGGTCCGCGCCACCAGCAGCTGCTCCAGGACGCGGCGGGTGAGCGGCGCGGCGGTGAGGGCGGCATAGCTGCCCCGCGGGGAATCCAGCTTCACCACCATGGCGAGCTGGGGGTCGTCGGCCGGGAAGAGCGCCGCGAACACCGCGGTGTGCGCCCCCGGGACGTAGCCCTGGGGTCCCGCCACCCGCGCCGTGCCGGTCTTGCCGGCCAGGTCGTACGTGCTGAGAGCGGCCGACGCGCCGGTGCCGCCCTCGCGCACCACGCCCCTGAGCATGTCGCGCAGCCGGGCCGCTGCCCGCGGCGTCACGGCGCGACGCACCGGCTCGGGACGATGCTCGTACACCACCCGTCCCTCGGGATCGCGGATCCGCTTGACCAGCGCGGGCCGGAGGAGCAGGCCGTCATTGGCGATCGCCGCGTAGGCCATGGCCAGCTGGAGCGGCGTCACCGCCACCTCGTACCCGATGGCGAGCGCCTGCGCGGTGGTGCCGCTCCATTGGTCGGGACGGGCCAGCAGCCCGCGCGATTCGGCCGGGTATTCGACCCCGGTCGGACTCCCCAGCCCGAACTCCCGAAGCGCCTCGTACTGCTGCTCGGGGGAGAGCCGGCTGGCGAACTTCACGGTGCCGATGTTGCTCGAGACCTGGATGGCCTGGGCCAGCGTCATCCAGGTGAAATCGTGGGGGTGGTCTTCCTCGAGCACCCGGTGGCGCATCTCCCAGCGGCCGCCCTCGCCGTACACGCTGTCGTCGGCGGCCACCAGGTCGTGCATCAGGAGGGCCGCCGCCGCGAAGATCTTCACCGTGGATCCGGGCTCGAACACCGACACGAACGCGCCGGCGGTGGAGGCGCCACCCGCCCGGCGCGACGCCACCGCCAGCACCTCGCCGGTGTGCGGGTCCACCACCACCACGTCGCCGCCGGCGGCGTCCAGCCGCTCGATCGCGTCGGACAGGGCCGTCTCCACGATCTCCTGGAGGCCCGCGTCCAGGGTGAGGAACACGTCGTGGCCGGACACCGGGAACGCCCCCAGACGGGAGGGCGACTCGTACACCCGCCCGCGCCCATCGCGCAGCACCACGGCGCGACCCGGCACGCCGGCCAGGAGCGAGTCGAGTACCCGCTCGACGCCAGAAGCGGACCGGCCGTCCGACCCGGGCCGGCCCAGCACGGGGCGGGCGAACTCGGGATCGGGGTAGCTCCGTCCCAGCTCGGGGGTGAGATCCACGCCCGGCATGCCGCGGAGCGGGTGGATCTGGGCCGAGGTGAAGGGTCCGTGGAAGTAGGCGTAGCGCTTGCGCAGGGCGCGGCGCACCTCGCGCTCCGAGAGCCCGAGCTGGCGGGCGATGCGCTGGGCGTCCCGGGCGGGCGCCCGCAGCGCGTCCGGGTTCACGCCCACCCGGAACCGTTCGATGGTGGTGGCCAGGGGGACGCCGGAGCGGTCGTACAGCGCCCCGCGGGGCGCCGGCAGCTCGACGGAGTCGGTCCGCTGGGCCACCGCCTTGGCGGCGTAGCGGCCGCCTTCCACCAGCTGCACCTGACCCGCGCGGGCCACGAGCGCCGCGAGCCCCACCGCGAACGCGAGGCCCACCACCGTCAGCCGCACCTCGGGCTTGGCCATGCGCTAATCTAGGAGCACGTCAACCCCGGGGCGGCACTAGTGACGCTCCCGGTCGGGATCCTCGAGGGTCACGAGCTCGCTGTCCGCCGGGAACCGGAGTCCCAGGGCTTCGGCGCGCGGTACCAGCACCGCCCGGCTGCCCGCGGCGTTCCGCCGGCGGAGCACCGCGGCCCGCTCCGACTCGGCCGCCGAGCGGTCGGCCCGTGCCTCGCGGAGATCACCGGCCAACACGTGACTCGCGGTTTGCCGGGCGCTGACCCACGCCAGCGTGCCGAGGGCGAACACCAGCCAGAGAATGAGCCAATGACGGCCCTTAGCGGCCATTCCCCACCTCGAAGGCGCGCAACCGGGCGCTCCGGGCCCGCGGGTTGGCGCCGGCTTCGTCCGCTTCCGGCCGCACCGGCTTCCGGGTGAGGAGCCGGCCCAGCGGTCGGCCCCGGCAGCGGCAGACCGGCAGCTCCGGAGGACACACGCACTCCCTGGCCCACTCGCGGAACGCGTCCTTCACGATGCGATCCTCGCCCGAATGGTAGCTGATCACGGCCAGGATGCCCCCGGGCGCCAGCGCGTCCCGCAGGGCGGGGAGCGCCGCGGCGAGCGCGCCCAGCTCGTCATTCACCAGGATCCGGACCGCTTGAAACAGGCGCGCGAAGTCGCCCGGACCGGTGCGCGGCCCCAACGCGCGGCGGATGGCGCCGACCA
>Ga0214473_10007952_pt1 | contig 12566 bp, 8 predicted proteins | sample RVTome_7_FD_203509 | JGI IMG/M metagenome (GOLD analysis project Ga0214473, IMG submission 203509) | Soil microbial communities from uranium-contaminated site in the Upper Colorado River Basin, Wyoming, United States - RVT98D197 | ecosystem: Environmental > Terrestrial > Soil > Contaminated >... | reverse complement strand
TGCGGAAAGAAAGTGTCTATCAGGCACGTTATGAAGAGCTGGGCTTTTCGCACGCACTGATTGTATATCAATGTGGCCCCTCGATCATCCAATGGCACGGGCAGTTTGCTTCCGCCGTTCATCGGTGCTCGGAACCCCTATGGTATTATTCCGCGGCCATGACTGGATTTCGTGTGGAATTGCCCCGTCCATTCGCGTTGCCGAAACGACTTCGGCGTCTCAATGAATTAGCTTACAACCTGTGGTGGACCTGGAATCCCGAGGCGGTTCGCGTTCTGGGCCGCCTCGACTACTCCCGGTGGGAAAGGTTGGGTCACAACCCGATTCGCTTTCTGCGGGAGATCAAGCGCCGCCGTCTGAACCAAGCGGCGAAGGATCCGGATTACCTCAGGCTCTACGACGCCGTCTTTTCCAGTTTTGACTCGTATCTTGCCCGCTCGAACCTTTGGGCCAAAGGCGCTCATCCGGAACTGACCAATCGACCGATCGCCTACTTTTCCATGGAGTTCGGACTGCACGAGATGCTGCCGATCTACTCAGGCGGTCTCGGCATCCTGGCGGGCGATCACCTCAAGGAAGCCAGCGATCTTGGGCTGCCGCTATTGGGCGTCAGCCTGATGTACGCCGAGGGTTATTTTTCCCAGCATGTCACGGAGGATGGCTGGCAGGAATCCGTGAATCCCATGCTGAATTTCGGCGACCTTCCCGTGCTGCCGGTGATGGGAGAGTCCGGCGAACGATTGACCGTCGAAGTGGAGTTTCCCGACCGCACCGTGTCGCTCCAGATCTGGGAAGTCCGGGTCGGCCGGGTTCCGCTGTACCTTCTGGACTCAAGCGTGGAGGCGAATCAGCCTGCAGATAGGGAGCTCACACGCCGGCTGTATTGGGCGGACCTCGATCGCCGCATCCGCCAGGAAGTGCTCCTGGGAGTGGGCGGCGTGCGCGCCTTGCGGGCACTTGGCTACAATCCTTCGGTATGGCACATGAATGAAGGACACGCCGCCTTTCTGACACTGGAACGTGCGCGTGAACTGGTGCAGGCGGGGCGCGACTTCAGCCAGGCCGTGGAACTGACCCGCTCGCGGAACGTGTTCACGACACACACGCCGGTTCCTGCGGGAAATGACGAGTTTCCGCTGTGGTTGGTGGAGAAACACCTGGCAGCGCTCTGGCCCGAGCTCAAAATAGACCGGGAACAATTCTTTGATCTGGGGCGCCGACGGTGGCCGGAGGGTGAGACGTTCAGCCTCGGAGTGCTCGCGCTGCGAAATTCGGAGCGACGAAATGCCGTCTCCAAACTGCACGGTCGGGAAGCGCGTCGCATGTGGAATTTCCTTTGGCCCGAGCTGCCGGAGGACGAGGTTCCCATTACGCACGTCACCAACGGCGTCCACACAGCCAACTGGATGGCACGTCGGCTGCGGATTCTCTTTGACGCCTCCCTTGGGGCGGAGTGGTACGATCGCCTCGATGAGCCGGAGCTCTGGTCGCGGGTGGATAGCATTCCCGACAATCTTCTGTGGGAGATTCGGCTGCATCTCAAACGGAAACTCGCATTCTACATGCGTGAGCGCGTGCGCGAGGGTTGGACCCACGGCGGATATCATCCCGTGCAGGTCGTTTCGGCCGGCGTGCTGATCAATCCCTACGCGCTGACCATTGGCTTTGCGAGGCGCTTCGCGACCTACAAGCGCGCGGCTTTGATTCTGTCGGACATGGACCGCTTGCTGGAAATCCTCAATCATCCCAACCGGCCGGTTCAAATCATCTTTGCCGGCAAGGCGCATCCGGCGGACGAGTCCGGCAAACGGATCCTGCAAGACGTGTACCATGCCGCGAAACGAGCTGAAGCCAGTGGTCGTCTTGTCTTTCTGGAGGATTACGACATCAATCTGGCGCGTTATCTCGTGCAGGGCGTCGATGTGTGGCTCAACACGCCGCGCCGTCCCCTGGAGGCCAGCGGCACATCGGGCATGAAGGCGGCTCTTAACGGAGTCTTGAATTTCTCAGTCCTGGATGGCTGGTGGCGGGAGGCCTTCAACGGAGCGAATGGATGGGCAATTGGCGCCGATGCCGAGCCGAGCACCGAGGAGCAAGGGGATCGCCAGGATGCGGAGGACCTGTACCGCGTCCTGGAGCACGAAATCATTCCGCAATACTATGAGCGCGATCCGAAGGAGATTTCTCATGCCTGGCTGGCACGCATGAAGGAGTCCATGAAGACGATCATTCCTCGCTTCAGCACGCGCCGCATGGTCAAGGAATACGTGGAGCGCCTGTACGTGCCGGCGTCGGGATAGGCATGTTCTCGTTCCTGAGCTCGCCTTCAGCCTGGTTGGCTGCGCTGCTGATCTTCGGACTGCGCATCACCGACATGGCGCTGGACACCCTGCGCGTGCTCTTCGTCGTGCGCGGCAAACGAAGGATTGCATGGCTGCTCGGCTTTTGTCAGTCAGCCGTGTTTGTGCTCGCCATTACACAAGTGCTCGCCCATCTGCAGAATCCCCTGACGGTCTTTGGCTATGCCGCGGGCTTTGCGACCGGCAACGTCCTGGGGATGGTGATTGAAGAACGCCTGGCGGTCGGCCACATTCAGCTCCAGATCGTCAGCAAGGGGCGCGGCGCTGCCCTGGCGAAGGCGCTGAGAGACGCCGGCTTCGGAGTGACGGAAATGTCCGCGCGCGGCAAGGATGGAACGGTGCGGCTGCTAAACACAAGCGTATTGCGCCGGGATGTGGCGCGTGCCAAGCGCATCGTGCACGAGACAGACGAATACGCATTCATGACCTCCGAGGACGTCCGGCCGGTACGACGCGGCTTCTGGAGGGCTTGAAGCCCAATCTGCGCCGGCACCCGGCCGGGCCGAAAGCCCTTTCTTGATTCGGTTGTAGCAATGTCATCGGAACACTCTCCAGAAGTGAGCGTCGAGGAACTCGCCCGTCGCCTAGAGTCCAGCGACGCGTTCGTGTTGCTTGATGTACGCGAAATGTGGGAATTGCAGAGGGCGGCAATACAGGATGCGCGGCTGGCGGTCTGCCCGCTCAGTGAATTGGCCAGGGATGGCGTGGGGCGGCTGCCGCTAGCTGCCCAGTCGCCCGAGGCGGAAATCTACGTGCTGTGTCATCATGGCGTCCGCAGCGCGGACGTGACCAGATGGCTGGTGTCGCGGGGATGGAAGAGGATTTTCAGCGTGGCTGGCGGGATTGAAGAGTATTCGAGTCGAATCGACAGTTCGGTCGGAAGCTATTGAAGAGCGCGGGCAGAAGGCACTGCCCGCGCTCGCTATTTCTTGAAGGCGAACTGACCGTTCTTGTAGAAAAGATCCCCATCCGCCAGCATTTCGGAGTCCTGTCGCAGATCGCAAATCAAGTCCCAGTGGATCGCGGACTTATTGCGTGACCCGGTTTCGGGGTAGCCCGCGCCCAGCGCCATGTGGAAAGAGCCGCCAATCTTCTCGTCGAATAGTATGTGGCCCGTGAAGCGCGTGATGTCCTTGTTGGTGCCGATGGCAAACTCGCCCAGGTAGCGTGAGCCCTGGTCCGTCTCGAGCAACCTCAGCAAGTAGTCCTGGTTCTTCTCGGCCTTGGCCGACTCCACCCTGCCCTTGCTGAAGGTGAGTTCCGCACCTTCCACCGCCACCCCTTCGTAGATAGCGGGGTACGTGAACTTCACCCAGCCATTGACGGAGTCCTCCACCGGGCCCGTGAAGATCTCGCCGTCTGGCATGTTGTACAGGCCGGTCGAATTCTCAAACTTGCGGCCCTTGATCGACAGCGTAAGGTCCACATTCGGGCCGCGCAGCACCAGTTGCTGCCTGCTCGCAAGGAAATCGACGGCGCCCTGCTGGGCCGCGCCCGTGCTCTTCCAATAGGCAATGGGATCTGCCTCATTCGCATGGACAGCGCCGAAGACGAAGTCCTCGTACTCCTTGAGGCTCATGCCGGCCTCCTCGGCGTAGCCGTCGGTCGGGTACAGCGTAGTGACCCACTTGAACTCCCCGAGGGCGGATCGTCGCATCTGTGCTTCCGTGATGGGGCCCAGCGCCTTGCCGCGGCGCTGTAATTTCCGTGGATCGAGGTTGCCGCTGGCCCGCGTGTTGGTTGCCGAATGCACGCGGATGCGCCCTTCGAACTGGTCATAAGCCAGCTTGTGGAATGCTGGCATGAAGTCAAGCTGGGCTTCCGTGCCGTACACCAGATACAGGTCATCCTGGATGAACGGCACCATTCCCGGGAAGCCGACCAGCGGGTGGGGGATGCCGCCTCTTTCGAGGATCTGGGCATACAATTCCCTGACGAGCGGTTCGGCTGCGGTAGTGGCCTCGATCAGAATTCGATCGCCGGGCGCGACTCTCGCCGAATGCTCAACCAGTATCCTGGCGTGATTATGCACACGCAGATCGGACACAATTTCCTCCCATCCACTGCCGATTGTGATCGTCCTTAACGAACGGGACGAAATTATATCATCGGCACCTGGGGTATACTGCCAGCACCTTCACCTCGCCGCAACTGGCCAGAGGAAAACGGCATGAGCATGCCTGGCGCGAGGTCTGGCATGAAGTTCACACGTGAACGTCCGGTGCTGACTCAAGATGAAACAGCTCCTTCAGAATCTTAGGGACGGTCGAACGGTGGTTGAAGATGTGCCGCCGCCCGTTGCGCGCGCCGGCACCGCCCTCGTGCGGACCGCGGCCAGCCTGGTCTCTATCGGCACAGAGCGCATGGTCGTCGACTTTGCGCGGCAGTCGCTCCTGGGAAAGGCGCGTCGGCGCCCGGATTTGGTTCGCCAGGCGCTGGACAGGGCGCGGCAGGATGGGTTGATAGGCACCGCCCGGGCCGCGCTGCGGCGACTCGATCAGCCGATGGCACTGGGGTATTCGTCTGCCGGAGCGATTGTGGCGCTTGGTAGCGGCATGTCAGGATTCAGGATCAGGCAGCGCGTGGCCTGCGCCGGCGGCGGCTTTGCGGTGCATGCGGAATACGCGGTAGTGCCCCGGAACCTGCTTGCCGTGCTGCCAAAGTCCGTGGACTTTGAGTCGGCGGCTTTTGCCACGCTCGGCGCTATCGGCATGCACGGGTTTCGCCTGGCTCAGCCTCAGGTGGGTGAGCGCGTAGCCGTGATCGGCCTCGGTCTTCTGGGTCTGCTGACCATCCAGATCGCCTCTGCCGCCGGGTGCCGGGTGTTTGGCGTGGACGTCGAAGCATCCCGCGTGCAGCTTGCCTCCTCGCTGGGATACGATGCGATGACCCGGCCAGAAGCATTGGAAGCAGGGCGAGCCTTCACAGCAGCCCGCGGCTTCGACGTGATCTTGATCTGCGCCGACACGACCTCCAACGATCCGGTTGAGCTAGCGGCGCAGATTGCGCGCGATCGCGGGCGTGTGGTGGCCATCGGAGCGGTGGGGTTGGATTTGCCGCGGCGGAGCTACTACGAAAAGGAATTGTTCTTCATCAACTCGCGCTCCTATGGTCCCGGGCGCTACGATGCCTCGTACGAAGAACAAGGACACGACTATCCGATCGGGCAAGTCCGGTGGACCGAGGGACGCAACCTCGAGGCTGTTGTGGAGCTTATGGCCGCGGGGAAGCTGCAGCCGAAGCCGCTGATAACACATCGTTTCCCGATTGAAAAAGCAGCGGCCGCCTACGACGTGATCACTCGCAAGAGCGGGGCACGCGCCCTCGGCGTTTTGCTCACGTATGCCAAGAGCGGCGACATGCGCAAAACCAAGGTCGAATTTCCCGCCAGTCGTCGCGAAAAATCGGAAGTCCGGCTCGGCGTCGTGGGAGCTGGCAACTTTGCGGAAGCCACGCTGCTGCCGGCCATCAAGAGGGCCGGGCACGTCGAACTGGTCGGGATCGCCTCTGCGGGAGGGCTGCATGCCCAGCATGCTGCCAAGAAGTACAGTTTTGCCTACGCGAGTTCCTCCGTCGACGACATTATTGGCGACGCCCGCGTCAACACCGTCGCCATCCTGACGCGGCATGACTCGCATGCGGACCTCGCGGTACGCGCCCTGAAGGCCGGCAAGCACGTTTTCGTTGAAAAGCCGCTGGCGATCGATGAGCGTCAGGTTTCCAGGGTCAGCCGGCAGTTGCTGCAATCGGGCCGCTGCCTGCTTACAGTCGGATTCAACCGGCGTTTCTCGCCACTGGCCCGAATACTGGCGGCGTTCCTCGCCGGCCGCGTGGAGCCTCTGCACGCCCACTATCGGATCAACGCCGGCTACCTGCCGCTGGAGCATTGGACACAAGACCCCGCCTCCGGTGGGCGGATCATTGGCGAGGCATGCCATTTCGTCGACTTCATTACCTTCCTTGTGGGCGCACCGCCGGCCAGGGTCAGCGCCAGCGCCCTGCCTGATCGGGGCAAGTACCGCGAGGACAATGTTTCCATGACCTTCGCGTTTCCCGATGGCTCCGTGGGCGTCGTCGACTACCTGGCCAATGGCGACAAGTCCCTGCCGAAGGAACGCCTTGAAGTCTTTTGCGCGGGGAAGGTCGCCTTGCTGGATGACTTCCGCTCACTTGAACTGGTCGATGCAGGAAGGCGCAAGGCGATGCGCGCGCCGCAGGACAAGGGCTGGGTACATGAATGGAAGGCTTTTTCTCAGGCAATCCGTTCCGGCGGCGAACCGCCGATACCCTATGAACAGTTGGTCGGTGTGACCAAGGCAATGCTGGCAGCCGGGCAATCCGTCCGCAGCCAGGAATCGGTCACGATCTAAGCCTGATGTGCGAAGACCCACGCGGCTTGGAGCGGGGCCGCTGGCCGCGCGACGGTCGTCGATCGCTGATGGCATTCTGGGACCGCTCCGGCGTTTTTCTGAAGACCCTTTTGCAGTTGGGTGTGGAGGGGCCGGCCTTGTACGGTATCTACCGGCTGGGCCTGAAGACCGGCCACTACCGACGGCTTGAAGACAAGCTGAATCGGCAGATGAGCGCGGCGGCTGTGACGCTGCGGCCGACCTTCGATCTGCCGGATCGAGCCCAAGTCTCCAACGCCCTCAGCGACCGAGACAGAGTTTCGCTGCTCAAAGAAGCCAACGAAATCGTCCACGGCAAGGTCCGGCTCTTCGGAAGTAGACCCGTCGCACTCCAACTTCGCCTGCGAGGACCTCTCCGTCATTGGACGGACTACGAAAGGCACGAGGCTGCTCGTCCCATAACCCGATCCATCGCCGCCCATTCTGGGGATCTCAAGTTCCTGTGGGAACCGGCCCGCTTTGGGTGGGCGTTCAGCTTGGGACGAGCCTACCATGTGACACGCCGCGAAAAGTTCGCCGACGCCTTCTGGAAGTACTTCGAGGAATTCGACAAGGGCAATCCACCCTACATGGGGCCGCACTGGATGAATGGCCAGGAGGTGGCGATTCGGTTGATGGCCCTCGTCTGGAGCGCGCAGGTGTTCGCCCCGGCGGCGGCATCCACACCTGGGCGCAGAGGGCGCCTGGCGCAGTCCGTCGCTCAGCATGCGAGGCGACTCCCGGCCACGCTTGTCTATGCGCGTTCGCAGAACAACAATCATCTCGTCACCGAGTCGGCCGCGTTGTACACGGCCGGAGCCGCCCTCGACAACCCATCGTGGCGGCAGCTTGGGTGGCGCTGGCTGAATCGGGCCCTCCAGCGCCAGATCAGCACGTACGGCGAGTACATCCAACACAGCTCCAACTATCACCGGCTCATGCTGCACTCTGTTTTGTGGGTGGATGCTATACGTCGGGGGCGTCGCGAGAACTGGCCGCCGGCCACGCGCGATGCTCTGATGCGCGCCTCGCATTGGCTGTTCTCCATGCTTGATCCCGCCTCGGGCCATGTGCCAAATCTCGGTGCAAACGACGGCGCGCTGATCCTGCCATTGAGTTCCGCCCAGTTCGACGATTTTCGGCCGACGGTGCAGGCCGCGGCGCGGGCCTTCCTCAGAACGAGCCTGCCGGCGGGAAGTTGGGACGAGCTTTCGGTATGGCTCGGGCTGCCGTCAAGCGTGCATACCGCCGACTCAGCCGCCTATGCCGCAGACCACGTACGTAGCAGAGATTCGTGGGCGTATCTGCGGGCATCGTCCTTCAAGTCGAGACTCTCTCACATGGATCAGCTGCACCTGGATCTGTGGTGGCGGGGGCTCAACATCGCGCGGGACGCCGGCACCTATCTTTACAATGCCAAACCTCCCTGGGACAATCCGCTGGTCTCGACGCGGGTACACAACACGATCACGGTCGATGGCCAGGATCAGATGACCCGCGGCGGGAGATTCCTGATCCTTGATTGGTTCCCGGCCTATTCGAGGCACTTGCTTGGAGCGGAGGCGCCCGCGGTGGGCCGCATGCAGGCCTCGCACGACGGCTACCGGCGTCTTGGAATCCGCCACGAGCGCATGGCGAGCGTCACCGAATACGGTCGCTGGGAAATCATTGATGATCTCATCTTCAAGAAGTCCGGGCAACATGAATTCAGGTTGCACTGGTTGCTGATGGACGACACCTGGACTATCAAGGAGAGCGGGGGAGGCGTCCACCTCCGACTGCGAACTCCCAGCGGCTCGATTCGCCTCGATATCACCGGTGTGAACCTTGTCCCGCCGGGTCCGAGCGTGATGCTGGTCCGGGCCGGCCGTCTGCTGTATGGTCGGGGGAAGCCTCTCCCTTACGACGGTTGGTACTCCCCGACCTATGGGGAGATCGTGCCCGCGCTATCACTATCTGTGGAGGCCAGTGCGTCCAGATCTTGCCGCTTCATCAGCGCGTTTGTGTTTTCCAAATAGGAACTGCCATCCTGGACTGGAGGCCGGCGGCGTGAGCGACCTGGGACGTCTGCCCGCAAGGCGTGTGCTGCTGGCCCGGCTCTCTGCTGGTGCCCAATTCAAAGCCATCTGACATTCCCATGCACATCCTGATCATCCACCAGGCCTTTGCTTCGCTGGACGAGCCCGGCGGGACCCGGCACCACGAGTTTGCGCGCTTACTGGCCGCGCGTGGCGACCGCGTCACGATAATCGCCAGTCCGGTTAGTTACATCACTGGCTCATCCTCCGCCGCGTCCACGGCACGGGCGGAGGCCCCGTACGAGTTGGCAGGCGTGAGAATCCTGCGCGCCCGTGTGTATTCGGCCCACCACAAGTCGTTTGTGCACCGCATGCTGGCTTTCCTTTCATTCATGCTGTCGTCCTTCTGGATCGGCCTTGGGCTCCGGGACTTGGACCTGGTCTGGGGCACCTCACCCCCGATTTTTCAGGGCGTGACGGCCTGGCTGCTGGCCAGACTCAAGGGAGCCAGGTTTGTCTTCGAGGTGCGCGATCTGTGGCCGCAATTCGCGGTGGCCGTCGGTGTGTTGAGGAATCCAGTCCTGATTTCCGCCTCCGAATGGCTGGAGCGATTCCTCTATCGGCGGGCCGACTGTGTGATCGTGAACAGCCCCGGTTTCGTCGAGCATGTGCGACGGCTCGGCGCGCGACACCTGGAGGTCGTGCCCAACGGGGCTGACCCTGAGATGTTTGACCGACAAGCGGACGGGTCGGACTTCCGGCGCAAGCACGACTTTGGCGACAGGTTCGTTGCCCTGTATGCCGGCGCCCACGGGATGTCCAATGACTTGGAAGTGCTCCTCGAAGCAGGACGGCTGCTGCAGGATTCTGCCATCCAGATTGTCCTTGTAGGCGATGGCAAGGAAAAGCCGAGTCTGGTGGCGCGGGCCAAGCTGCTCGGAATCAACAATGTCCTCTTCCTGCCGGCCGTGCCGAAGCGCGAAATGCCCGGCGTGTTAGCCGGCGCTGATGCCGGCATTGCCATCCTGAGGCCGATCGAGGCCTACAAGACCACGTATCCCAACAAGGTCTTCGACTACATGGCGGCGGGACGGCCCGTGCTCCTGGCTATCGATGGTGTGATCCGCGAAGTGGTCGAGGCTTCAGGATGCGGGCTCTTCGTCAGGCCCGGCGATCCCGTCGCCCTGGCGCAGGCGGCGCGCACTCTTGCTTCTGACCGGGAGTCGTCGCGCCGCATGGGGATCAATGGCAAGGCGTACCTTGAGCAGCATTTCAGCCGGGACAAGATCACCGAACACCTGATCGAGGTGCTGCAAGCTACTGTCAGGAGGTCGCCGCATGATCGAACCCGTTGACCTGTCCTCGAAATTCGCCTTGTTCTCGGAGCATTGGCATCCAAAGATCGTGGGCGAGTTGAACGACAGCTACGTTAAACTGGTGAAGCTGAAAGGCGAGTTTGTCTGGCACCTCCACGAGCGGGAGGACGAGCTCTTCATGGTCGTCAAGGGCACATTGCGCATCAACTTGCGCGGTCGCGTTCTGGAAGTGCGCGAAGGGCAGTTCGTGATCATCCCGCGTGGCGTGGAGCACCTTCCAGTGGCCGAGAATGAGGTCCTGGTGCTGCTGCTGGAGCCAAAGAGCACTGTCAATACCGGCGAACAAGTGAACGACCGGACCGTTGCAGCCGAGTGGATCTGATCGGCATGCGGTTTCCTCCGGATCACCCCCTCACGTAGCAGGCTCGCCGGCCAAGCCCCAGCCTTTGCTAGAATACGACCCATCTCGCCGTGCGAATGCCGGCCGCGGGCAAGGCCGACGGACGCCGTCCCGCTTCGCCATGCAGCTGCGCAACAGGAGGCTCGATGCGTAAGCCCCGGTTCGACAAGTACTACCGCTATGAAGAACTCAGCCGCCTGCTGAAACAATACATAGCCGCCTATCCCGGCTTGCTGAGGCTCGAGAGCATTGGCAAGAGCTACGAGGGCCGCGACGTGTGGCTGATCGTGGCCACCAACTTCAAATCGGGGACCGATGCCGAGAAACCGGCCGTCTGGGTGGATGGCAACATGCATGCCTCCGAGGTGGCGGCCTCGGCTGCCGCGCTGTACCTGCTGCATGCGCTCGTCAGCAAGTACGGCAAGGTGAAGCACGTCACCCGTGCGCTGGACACGCGGGCCTTCTATATCGTGCCGCGAGTGAATCCGGACGGGGCCGAATGGGCGCTTGCCGACCGGCCGCGCGTCATCCGCTCAAGCACGCGTCCATATCCGTATGATGAGAAGCCCGTGGATGGCCTGTTGGCCGAAGACATTGATCACGACGGCCGTATTCTCTCCATGCGGGTTCCCGATCCAAACGGTTCCTGGAAGCAGCATCCTCGAGAGCCGCGGCTGCTCGTCCGGCGGGATCCCGCGGAAGTAGGGGGCAAATACTATCGCGTCCTGCCGGAGGGCGCGTTGACGAACTACGACGGTGCATTGATCCGCGTCCGGGGTCCGAAAGAGGGCTTGGACCTGAACCGCAACTTCCCCGTGGCCTGGCGCCAGGAGGCGGAGCAGTCAGGGGCGGGTCCGTATCCGGTGAGCGAGCCCGAGGCGCGCAATCTTGTGGATTTCATCGTCAAGCACCCCAACATCATCAGCGTGGTGGCCTTTCACACATTTAGTGCGGTGCTCCTTCGACCCTATGACGACCGCCCCGACGAGGTTTTTCCGGCCGAAGACTTGTGGGTCTATAAAAAGATTGGCGATCAAGGCACCAAAATTACGGGTTATCCCAACATCGCCGTTTATCATGATTTCCGGTACCACCCCAAAACGGTGACCACTGGCGCCTTCGACACCTGGACGTACGATCATCTTGGGGTCTTTGCCTGGACGGTGGAACTGTGGAGCCCGATGAAGCAAGCCGGCCTCAAAGGCTACAAATACATTGACTGGTTTCGGGAGCATCCCGTCGCAGACGACTTGAAGTTGCTGCGTTGGAGCGACAAGAAGCTGGGCGCAGCAGGATACGTAGATTGGTACGAGTTTGATCACCCGCAGCTTGGAAAGGTCGAGCTGGGCGGTTGGGATTGGCTCCACACCTGGACCAATCCGCCCGTCGCCCTCTTGGAGAAAGAAATAAGGACCTTTCCGGACTGGCTGGTCTGGCAGGCCCTGGTATCCCCGCGACTGGAGCTGCTGGAGGCGAAAGTGAGCCCACTGGGCGATGGAGCCTACCGCGTCAGGATGGTCGTGGAAAACACGGGCTGGCTGCCCAGCTACGTCACAAAAAAGGCGCTGGAGAAGAAACTCAGGGGCGTCGTTTGCGAAATAGAGATCCCCGAATCTGCGAAGCTTGTGACCGGCAAACCGAGGGAGGTCCTCGGTCAATTGGAGGGCCGTGCATACAAGGAAGCCATGTTGGACACGGCCTCCGAGGGAACCGAGGAGCGCCTGAAGATCGAATGGATCGTACGCGCGCCGAAGGGCGGAAAAGTGAAGCTTTCTGCCCGCCATGATCGGGCGGGAACCGTTAGAGCCGTACTGCCATTGAAATGAGTCTCGCGGCAACCCTGCCTCGGCGGACCGCTGAAGGCCCGAGCTCGTCACGGGATGCGGGCTCCGCGCGTGACGAGCAGTCAGCCTAGAGATGGATTCGACTATAATTCGGGCTCTTCGGTGCAGCCCCAGTGATCTGTATGTACTGCGTCGGGCGGCGTCTGCCGGTATCTTCGTCTGAAGATCGGCCGCCGCCGTTGCTCGCACGACGATTTATCTGCCGGTGGCGGGGCTCGCCACGTGCGTTTTGCGACCTTG
>Ga0214473_10007951_pt1 | contig 12567 bp, 10 predicted proteins | sample RVTome_7_FD_203509 | JGI IMG/M metagenome (GOLD analysis project Ga0214473, IMG submission 203509) | Soil microbial communities from uranium-contaminated site in the Upper Colorado River Basin, Wyoming, United States - RVT98D197 | ecosystem: Environmental > Terrestrial > Soil > Contaminated >... | reverse complement strand
TGGGTCCTGCTTCCGTATCACGCCAGCAAACTCGGCGCGCCGTGCGTGAGCATCTACATGCTGCACGTCTCGCCGGAGCAGCGTCGTAAGGGCTTAGGCGTGGCGCTCATCTCGCGAGCGTTTTCGATCGCTTATGAGCAAGGCGCGCGATTCGCCTCGGTCGGCACGGAGGTCGAGAACGTCGCAGCCAACATGACCTACGAGAAGTTGGGCCTGCACACCCACCAACTCGTGTCCAGTCGCCAACTGAAACTGGAGTAGGGTCCCGCGATAAGGAACCGCTGCATTGTCCCTGTCGATCGACACCTATGATTGCCGGCACCTGGAGACCATGGTCGATCTGCACAACGACCAGACGTCGGGGCAGCCGCACATCGCGCCGCTCACGCCGCAGCTTTTCACCGATCTGGTCGAAGCGAAGAGCTACTTCGACCCCGCGGGCGTGTTCGTCGCCAGCGAAGGCGGCGAGGTTGTCGGCTGGTGCCACGCGTGCGTCGCCCATGCAACCGAAACCTGGCTGAACCCTGATCCCACCTACGCGCGCATCGACATGCTGATCTACCGCCGACAGGATCTGCACGTCGGGACGGCCCTCGTCGCCGAGGCCGTCAAATGGCTGAAGCCCACCGGCCACGACGCGATCCACGCGATTTCCGGCGGTGGCGGGTACCCGTTCTATCGGGGTCTGTGGATGGGCGGCGAACGCATCCTGCCCACCAGTCTGCCCCACATCCACATGGCCTTGGGATGCCAGGGCTTTCGTATCGTCGGCGACGGGTCACTGAAAGTCGGCCGACTCGACAAGTTGCCGCCACTGGTCGAACCGCGCATCAACGCAGACTTCCACACCGGCCCACTTCACATGGCCCACGAGACGATCCGACAATCGTGGATCGGTTTCGAGCCGATGGTCGTCAAGGCCATCGTCGAGGGCGCGGAAGCCGGGACGATCGGCTGGGTGATCCTGCCGCATCAGCAGGCGAAGCTCGGCGCTCCGTGCGTGGACATCTACATGCTCGGCATCGCGCCGCAGTTTCAAGGCCAGGGCATCGCCAGTGCGCTTGTGTCACGCGCTTTGGCCGCCGGCTACCATCGCGGCGCACGCATCGCCACCGTCGGCACGCAGCTCGACAACCTGGCCGCACACCGCACCTACCACAAGTTCGGCCTGTTCATCCAGCAGCTCGGCTGCGGACGCCGCCTTGACCTGCGCCCGCCCTCGCCGTCTGCCTAGGAATCCACATCCGTGCCCCACACCTGCTACATCGCCAATGGCCTGTGCCATGAGCCCACCGCCGACGACCCACGCCGTGGCCAAAGCGAGATGCGGTTCTTCAATCCCTGTGACGCCCAAACCAGCGTGCGCATGACCGTTTACTACACCGATCGGCCGCCCACGGATCTGCCGGCCCTTCACTTGCCGCCCAAGGCCAACCCCTACTGGGCGCTACCCGAAAAGTACCCCGACGCATTCACCGATTGCGGGCCCTGGGGCATGCGACTGGTCAGTGACCAATTCATCATGGTCGACCATATCCTCATCGCCGGCGTCAAAGGGCGCACGGAAGACATTCGTTACGCCGGCGGCGTCGCTGACGTCCTGGCCCGGCCGGACCTGTCACACCACTGGCTCTTCGGCGACGGCCTATTACTCAAGCTCAATCCCGACGGCCCGGCTCATCAACCGCACAGCCAGTTCGAGTGGTATCACCTGCTGAACCCCAGCGCCGCCGACGCCGCTGTCACCATGACCTGTTACTACGGTGACGGCTCACGCGATCAGTTTCAGTACACGATCCCCGCCGAGCGCGTCCTGCTCATCGATAACCACAATTTGATCAAGCCCAACAACGCCTTCGGGCTCGTGTTCGTCAGCACGCAGCCGATCGTCGCTGAGGGTACGCGGCTGATCCGCGGCCACCGATCGCTTGACGAATGGGGCGCTCAGATCCACACCCCTCGACCCGGCATCCCCGCGCCGCTAGAGTGGGTGCAGGAGTAGCATCCATGATCACGACCTCTCAATCCTCGCTACGCGCCGGCGCGGCGGCCACCGACATCACGCCGCCGCTGGAAGTTGGCATCCTGATGTCGGCCGTCAACCGCCTATGGGCGCCTTTCGAGCGCGTGCGCATGCCCTTGCACGCCCGGGCGCTTGTCATCGAGAACGATAAACAGCGCTACGCTCTCGTTTCGCTCGAGCTGCTCGGCCTGGCCGCGCGGGCCGTCGGCGGTCATCGCCGCTTTCGCGCTCGCGTCCTCAAGGCTGCGGGCAAGGCCGTCACGGATCGCAATCTCATCCTCGCCTCAACGCACACGCATACCGGCCCGGAGACACTCGCTGCCACCGACCTCTACAAGACTGCTCCCTTCAAGCGATGGGTCGACCACCTCGCCGATCAGATCGGTCTGGCCATTCGCCGCGCCGCCGACTCGCTCGAACCCGCCCACGTCGACGCGGCGACCGTCGAGGCGCCGGGCCTCTGCATTTACCGGCGATTCAAGACCACCCGCGGCATCGTCCTGTCCAGCGATCCACCGCCGGAGAACCAGATCATCAGCCGTGAAGGCCCCACCGACCCGGCCGTTCACGTCCTGCGACTGCGCGGCGCCGACGACCACACGATCGCCATCCTCGTCAACGCCACCTGCCACGCCATCCACGAGATGTGCATCCCGCAAATCTCCCCCGATTACCCCGGCGAGATGTCGCGCCTGCTCGAAGAAGCGTATCCCGGCGGTACGGTGCTATTCTTCAACGGCGCGGCCGGCAACACCAATCCACCCACCGCCTCCGAGGGCGCCGATCGCGCGCTCGAGCACGGGCGGGCGCTGGCCGGCTTCGTCGACAAGGCCCTGGCCGTCGCCGTCACGCTGGACGTCGCCCCGATCGCACTACGTCGCAAGCGCGTTGCACTACCCGGCAAGAGTATCCGCACCGGCAAGCCGATCAAGACACCGCTGCGCACGCAGATCGCTGCGCTACGCATCGGCCAGGCCGCGATGGTCTTTCTGCCCGGCGAGCCGTTCGTCGAGATCGGCCTGCAGATCAAGGCCGCCTCGCCGTTTGTCAATACGGCCGTGGTTGCATACGCCGAAGACATGATCGGCTACCTGCCCGTGGACGCCGCCTTCGACGAAGGCGGCTACGAACTGGGCCCCGGCGCGCGTGCACGCGCCCATCGCGGCACGGAGGCCGTGCTGGTCAACGCCGCGGCTGAACTTCTCAATGAATTGGCGGCGCAGCCCGCGTAACGCTCAAGCCCGCCGGCCGCGCAGCAGCGCCAAGCCGCCCAGCACAAGCAGACTGACCGTCGCCGGCTCGGGAATGGCCAGCCCCTGAGCGCTCACCACGACGTCGGCCACGAAGGGCACAATGTCCAGTAGATTGATCTTGCCATCGCCGTTGGGATCAACGCCCACCAGATCGACCCAAGGATAGGCTTCCCGATAGTCCAGGAACACCGTCATCGCCTGAACAAATGGCACGATGTCCAGCAGGTTCGCCACGCCGTCGTCACTGAAGTCGCTGCGCGGGTTCTCGGTGGTGACGTATAGCTCGATATTGTCGATCGCCACACTCAGCACGTCCGTCGGCCGGCCCAGCCAGAAGTACGGATGCGTATCGTAGGACACGGATTGCAGGATGCCGACCCAGTAATAAGGACATGTCTCAGCGATCTCGAAAGCGATCTGGTCGGGGTTTGTCACCGAAAAACTCTGCCACGCCGGCCCTTGCGAGCCGATGGGTGGATCGCTCGACCCGACGCCCGTCCACGGGAATTCCTGCCAGTTCGGGCTGGAAAATAGCACGTCCGGCGAGGTGATCACGCCGCCGCCTTCGTCGACCGTCGTCACGTTCGGCCCCAGGAGATTCACCGACGGCCCCCACCGATCCGACCACTCCGGCAACATCGCTTCGGTAATCCCCGCCACCCACACGTGGAAGACCACCGCCTCGCCATCATCCGGCGGATCGGCGGTCGTCCAGTCGTTGAAGTAGTAATCGAAGTCGATCTCAGCTCGCCCGGCGACGTGACCGGCGGGAGCCTGGATCATCTGGCCGCTACCGAAATACCCGTAGACGCCGTCGAGGTAATGATTGCCCGCGTCCTCGGATCGGTTGATCGGGTCGGTGACCGTGCCGGGCCAGACCGCACGCGGATCCGGCTCATCGCTCAGGCCATATTGGCCGATCCACTTGCCGAAGTCGTCGAACCACTCGCCTTCGCCGGGCTGACCCGCGCCTGCGATGCCGCCCGGATGGAACTGCCATCGGCGAATCGGACTTGCCGCCGCGTCGATCTCGGCCTGCGTCAGCGGCGACCCGGCCATCTTCAGAGCCGCGATGTCCTCGAAGTCGCCGCCGCTGATCACGTTCGCCGACTGCGCCGCAAACGCCGCTTGGCTGACCAGAAGCAGCAGCGCCGCCGCCAGCAGCTTGATGTGTCGCATCTTGAGTTCTCTCCTGATTCGATGGGCCAGGTGTCTCTGGCAGATCGCCATGTCGCGCTCGCAGACCGCCCCCACGTCGAACCGCCCGAAGCAGCGATCCAGCCCAATTCTAGCACCACGGCGAGGGAATACTAGTCCCAATACCCCGAACGCCGGCGTTTCGACCACTGCGGCCGTTGTAACCGGTCCAGGCTCTAGAACCGGTCATCCCAATCCGCATCATCAGCCTTTGGCCCCGAATCCAACGACAGAGCCGCAAAGGACGCAGAGAGAAATGGCCACAGATGACCCCCGGAAGTAAGCCCCGCCCCCCGGAAGGGCTCGGTCGACCTCCCGTTGGCGTGACCTGAGGACGATGAGCATGACACACTGCAACACACGCCGAGCAATGAACCGCAGACCCCACTTGACAGGCCACCTCTACCCCTAAAAGCGCCGACGGGTCAGAAGAGGGGCAGGTAGGCAAATGGCCAAGAGAACGCCGCTTCACTGCATGGCGGCAATTCGGACAGCAGAAGAACCCAGTGCCGGCGCATCGAAACTGGGCATTGTGTGCGGGGGTATGCGGATATCCGGCTTGGACCACACCAAGATGATGCGCTATCGATCCGGCCCTTCGCTGCGCTCAGGGCCGGCTTCGCACGCCGGGACAAGGGCGCGGTCAGGCCGTGAGACGTCTTCAGACACGGGCAAGCAGCGCTTGCCCATGGCACACTTGCTGCGCTGGTCGCGCCGGGATTCCGGGGGTCACCGGCCCTTCTGGGGGTGCCTCCCGGCGGCCAAGCGGATAACATGGTCCGCAATGGGTACGCAGCAGTCACCATTGCCCGTGGCAGTGATTGGTGTCGGCCGGATGGGTCGGCACCACGCCAGGATCTATAGCGAGCTTCCGCAAACCCGGCTCGTAGCGGTGGTCGACGCTGACATCGAGCGTGCCCAGACCATCGCCGATCAGTATGGCTGCGAGGCTTATGCATCGATCGAGCAGCTTCTGGCCGAGCACGCGGACCTTGCGGCGGTCACCGTCGCTGTGCCGACGGTTCAGCATCGCGAAGTTGCGTCAAAGCTACTAGAGCGCGGCATTGCGACGCTGGTCGAGAAGCCGATCGCGCCGACCGTCGAGGACGCGGACGCCCTCTGCAAGCTGGCGGAAGAACGTCGCGTGGTGCTGCAGGTCGGGCATACGGAGCGGTTCAATCCGGCGCTGCGTGCGGTGCTGGACATGCGGATTCCCGCACGGTTCATGGAGGTGCATCGGATCAGCCCGATGACCTTCCGGTCGCTGGATGTGGGCGTAGTGATGGACATGATGATCCACGACCTGGACATCGTTCTGACGCTGGCCGCCAGTGAGCTGGTCGACGTGGCCGCCACGGGCGTGGCCGTCCTCGGCCGGCACGAAGACGTGGCCAACGCACGGCTCACGTTCGCCTCCGGCTGCGTCGCGAACGTCACCGCCAGCCGTCTGGCGCTCAAGACCGAACGCAAGATGCGCCTCTTCAGCGAAGAGGCGTACGTCAGTCTCGACTACCAGAAGCAGTACGCGCTAATCATCCGCAAGTCGGCCAATGCCGAGGCGCTTGCTGAGGCGCAGCGTGAAGTTGCCGGCGGCGCGGATCTGTCGGATCTTGACTACACGAACCTGGTCGGCGTCGAAGAGTTGAGCATGGATGGCGAAAACCAGGCCGACCCGCTGACCGCGGAGCTGACGGACTTTGTCGCCACGGTTCGATCCGGCGGCCGACCGACCGTCGACGCACGCGCCGGCCGCGCCGCCGTCGACGCGGCGCAGCGCATTGTCCGGGCGATCCGATCTCACCGCTGGGAGGGACTGACCCAGCCGACCGTTGTCTAAGCCGAGGCCGTGCGACTTTCACGTGGACGCGCATATCACACCTGATCTTCTGATGCTCCTTTGCATGCTGGCGCTGCTGGCGGCGAGCGCGTTTTTCAGCGGCTGTGAGACGGCGCTATTCAGTTTGACCGGCCATCAGCGATGGCTCATCTCGCGCGAGAAGACGATCATCGCCCGGACGCTGGCGTCGCTGCTGAGCGATATTCGCGCGGTGCTCGTCACGCTGCTGCTGGGCAACATGACGGTGAACGTCATCTACTTCGTGGTCAGCACGGTGCTGCTGATCAGGCTCGGCCATCGCGGGGGCGTCAGGCCGATGGCCCTGGGCGTGCTGAGCGTCGTCCCGCTACTGGCGTTGATCTTTTTCGGCGAGGTGCTGCCGAAGCTGGTCGCCGCTCGGCGGCCGGAGCAGTGGTCTCGCGTCACGGCGGTCTTGACGATGGTCCTGCACCGCGGCATTTCACCGCTGCGGCGCGTGTTGCAGGCGATGGTCGTCATCCCCTTGTCGCGCCTGATCGCGCCGCGGCACCAGCCGCCGCAACTGTCGGCCCGGGAACTGCAGGCACTGTTGGAACTGAGTGAAAAGCGAGGCGTAATCGAGCCGGACGAGGAGGATCTGCTGCAGGGCGTGGTGGAGCTCAGCCAGTTGCAGGTCAAGGACATCATGACGCCGCGCGTCGATATCCGCGCGCTGGACATGCAGCGCGACCCGGCGCAGGTGATCGAGCTATTTCGTCAGACGCACGTGAGTCACGCACCGGCGTACCGCGGGGATCTGGACCACGTGGCAGGCATCATTCACGCGCGTCAGGCGCTGGCGCGTCGGCCGTCGACCCGCCGTGACGTCGCGGCGCTGGTGCGCCAGGTGACGTTCGTGCCCGAGCTGCAGCGGGTCGATCAACTGCTGATCCAGTTCCGCAAGCGCGGGACGACGGTGGCGATCGCGGTGGATGAATACGGGGGCACAGCCGGGCTGGTCAGTCTCGAGGACGTGATCGAGCGCATGGTTGGTCATATTGTCGGGCCGTACGAGCCGTCGCACTCACCCGGCGTCACGCAGCTCGGTCCGGGACTGTGGCGCGTCCGTGCGGACCTGTCGATCCGCAACTGGACGGGCGTGTTCGGCGACGTCGGGCCCGATGCGGACGTGACGACCATCGGCGGTCTGGTCATGGCCCGGCTCGGTCGCGTTCCGGCCGAGGGCGACCGAATCACGCTGGGCAATGTCGCCATCGAGGTGGAGACCATCCACCGCCGACGCGTTCAGACGCTGCGCGTCCACTTGGTCGACGACGCAGATGACCACGACGCAGATGACGAGGATTCGCCATGACCGCGGGACTCGCCATCCTCTGGTTGACGTTGGCCGTACTCGGCGTGATTGTCTGCGGCCTGTTCGCGGGGCTGGAGACCGGGTTCTACAGCTTGAACCGCGTGCGACTGCACGTCCTGGCTGAGCAGGGCTCGCCCGCGGCGCGGCGCATCGCGATCCTCGCGGCCCGGCCCGGCAGAACACTCGCCACGCTGCTGGTCGGCACCAACGTCGCCACGAACATCGCCACGAGCGCCACCGGGCTACTACTCGAGGGCGGCGGCCTCACCGAGTGGCAGATCATCGCCGCGGACGTTTTGATCGTCACGCCGATCCTGTTCATCTTCGCTGAAACGGTGCCCAAGGACCTGTTCGCCGCGTACGCCGACAAGCTGGTGTACGTATTCAGCGGCCTGCTGCTGTGGACGCATCGACTGATGACCGCCGTCGGCATTGTCCCGCTGATTACAGGAGTCAGCCGCCTGGTCATGCATCTGCTGGGCAGCCACATGGACCTGCCCGTCGCCACCTTCCACCCGCGCCACCACGTGCAGAACCTCGTGCGAGAAGGCATTCGGCCAGGATTGCTTAGCGCGGAGCAGTCGGCGATCGTCTGGCGCGTCTTCAGTTTGGGCGGACGGTGCGTGGCCGATGAGATGATTCCCTGGCCGAGCGTGCTGACCGTGCGGGCCGATGACCCGCCGGCGGTTTTGTGGAAGCTGGCCGATCAGACGAGTCGTTCGCGGTTTCCCGTCGTCGACGCGGGCGGTCAGGTGTTGGGCGTGGTGAGTCTGTACGAGGCGCTGCTGCACGATCGCGAGCAGTGCCCGCCGATCACCACACTCATGCGCCCAGCGCCGACGCTGCGAGCCGATCAGCGGCTGCGCGAGGCGCTGCGCTACGTTCAGCAGCAGCACGTCGCACTGGCCGTCGTCGTTGACGAACACGATAAGCCGGTCGGTATCGTGACCGTCAAGGACCTGGTCGAGCCGATCACCGGTGAACTGGCGAGTTGGTGACAATCCCGCGCTCGTCACGCCGCCTCCCGCCAGCTTCCCCAGCAATCGGCGATCGATCAACTTCCGACCAGTTAACTGGTTAACCAGTCAACCCATCAAACGCCGAATCACTCGCCACTTTGCATCTGACAGTTCCCCTTGACTTTCGACCTCGAACTTCGGACCTTGGACCCATGTCTTGGTCCGCCGCCGATATCGCCGACGCCGTCGCCGACGGCCTGCGCCGCCAGGCGGAGGAGCTTGACGTCGAGCAGGCGGTGTACGGCCTTGATGCCGGCGATGAACTGACGCTGCATCCCGTGATTCAGCGATCGTTGCGTGACGGCGGTTATGGCGTCTGGCCGGAGCAGCGATATCCATTCGATCGTGCCCATCCGCGGCGCACGGAGGGCCATCGCTGCGACGTCGTGCTCACCGCCGATGCTCTGCCGCTGCGCGACCCGCTCATCGCCGGAACGCTCTTCGATCAGCAGCCGGCCGCCGATCCCGCCGACGCGTACTGGCTGGAGATCAAGACCGTCGCGCAGTACGAAACCACCGGCCCGTTCGCACGCTATACCGCGGAACTACTCTCGGCCGTCACTGCGGATATCAAGAAGATCTATAGCGACGACCAGATCGTCAGCGGCGGCCTGCTGCTGGTCCTTTTCACCGCCGATCAGCGAACCGCCGAGCATGACCTGGCCGAGTGGCACCGCCGCTGCATCGACCGCGGCTATCCCGCCGCGCCGCCCGCCATCCGCGGACTGCCCATCACCGACCGGATCGGCAACACCTGGTGCGCCGTCGCTGTCTTCGGCATCCGCGGCGTGTAGAACCCGCCGTACGCAACTGCAGAGGATGCAGAGAAGAAACAGCCGCAGATGAATCCCGGCGCGCCGGGGTTCACGTGTGGCTACTGCTCTGTGGTTGAGCCGGCAAGCAGCGCCTGGGCGTTACGCGTGTAGATGCGGTCGCGGACGTCGGCGGGTAAGTCGAGTGTCTGGAGGAATTCGTGCAACTCACCGCCGTAGTAATCGCGGGCGAAGAGCAGACGATCGGCGAACTTGGCCAAGAACCGCTTGGCATGATCGGCGTCGCGCTTCAGCGCCCCGAGGCCCGAGCCGGCCGAGAGGTCCGCGTAGAGATTGGGGTAGGTTTCCAGCAGACGCTGGACGCGCCCGCCTTCGGTGACCGAACCCTGCGGATAGGTGGCCGGGTCGTCGTCGGTGTCGCCGCTGATATGCCGCCAGAACCCGGGTGCGTGGCCGATGAAGATTGTCCGCGGACAGGCCTGCAAAGCGCGATCAAGGTTGTCGACCGTGCCGCCGTACCACTGCGGCTGATACACGGGTTTGGCGTCCTGGCCTTTGAGGTACGGCACGTCGATGTGAAAGACCACCGGGCAGCCAAGCTCGCCGGCCTTGCGGAATAGCTCGAGGCAGCGTGGGTCGTCCAGCGGCATGCGGTACTTCCACTCGCCGCACACACGCACCCGGTGCATCCGATACGCCGACTCGAACAGCCCCGGCGCATCGCTCGCCCGCGGATCGGGACAATATCCCAGGATGAACCGCTCCGGGTAGCGATCCCGCGTACGAATCGCATCCGACAGCGGCACCCCCGGATGCGTCCCATCCGCGCGTAGATGCTCAGGATTCAGCACTGCGTGATACTGCTTCGCGTCCTCAGACGGCGGCACTTCCCAACTCAGCAGCCACGCCAAGTCGATGCCATGCTCGTCCATGTCGGCGACCAGGCCGGCGTCGTCGCGCCCGTGCCAGAAGACGTGCTGATGTGCGTCAATGATCATGGCTGAATCACCTACTTCAGATACGCCGCTTCGACCTTCGCCATCGCGGCGAGCGTATCGGCCACCTCGGCGTCGCCGCACTTCTCGTGGAAGAGGAGGCGGAACGTGACGCGATCGGCCGCATGAACATTCGGGCACGGATAAGACCGGCCCTCGCCCCCGCCGAACTGCTCACGATACCACCGGTGCTCGCACGGCAACACCAGATACGACTTACCCACGGGAATGCCCTCAGCCGCGAGGGCGTCGACGAAGGCGTTCTTGTCGACGCGCAGCTTAGCCACGTCGACCGTGCAGAAGATAAACCAATACGCCCCTTCGCAGCCCGGCAGGGCCTCGACGACGCGTACGGCCTTGAGTTTCCGTCGACACCCCTCGGCCAGCGCGGCAGCATTTCGTCGTCTTGCCGCCAGGCACTTGGCCAATTTCGGCAATTGCACGCATCCGATCGCCGCCTGCATTTCGTCCATGTTGCAGTTAAGCGCCGCGACGACATTCTCTTCCACACCCTCGAGTCCGAACGGTTTGCCGCGATCAGCAGCGCGGCGGATGCGCCAGTACATCTGCTCATCGCGCGTGAACACCACACCGCCCTGCCCGCCGGTCACGTGATGCTTACCGGACATCGTCGAGAACGCCGCGACGTCGCCGAACGTGCCCACGGGCTTACCCCTGCAAGTCGCGCCGTGCGCCTGGGCGCAATCTTCGATCACAGGCAGGCCGCGCTTGCTCGCCAGGGCCATGATCGCGTCCATGTCGCACGGCAAACCCCCGATGTGCGCCACGATGATCGCGCTGGTGCGCTCGGTGATGCGAGCGGCAATCTGCGCCGCCCCGACATTGAAACTTCCGGGGGTGCTTCCGGGGGCGGGGGCCGTGTCGGCAGGCACGGGAATGCAACCGGCGATCGCCACCGGCATGACGCCGCCGGGATCGCTCATCGCCGGCACGATCACTTCGGTTCCCGGCTGCGGGTCCACCGCGCGCAGGGCGACGTAGATGGCGTTCGTACCCGAGTTCACGCCGTCTGCGAAGCCGCCACCCATCATCGCCGCAAACGCCTTGCAGTACGCCTCTTCCGCCGAGCCGCCATAGGTGAATGGCGCACCGGTTGCCGCGGCTCGATCGAACAGATCCATCACCGCCCGCTTCTCATCCTCGCCCAGCAGATTTCGCGTTGGCCACGGATCGGTCCGCACGGCCGTGCCGCCGTGAATCGCCAGTGTCTTCGCCAGGTCGTCAGCCATGAATGTGGGACTCCGACGTTGGGGCAACGTCACCAATCACACGGATGCAGTGAGCCGACGTTGTCGGCGACGATAACATTCTCGCCGTGTTTGCCTTCGTCGACCAGCAGGCGTTTCAGCGCGCCGCGGCTGAGCACATTATCCTTGATGACACTGTTCTGCAGCTTACCGTAGACGATTCCGTCGTCAGGCGAGAACTCGCCATCGCTGCGGTCACCTCGGCCGGCGGTCAGCGTATTGCCCACGCACGTCAGACCGGCCACGTTGCACAGACGCAGGTGGCAGCTTTCGGCCGGCCCGACCGTCCGCCAATCGGGCGCGCCGCTACGATTGAAAATGTTGCCCACGATCACGATGTCGCGCAAGCGATCCTTTCCCAGACCCTCGACGCAGATCGCCGGGCCACCGGACCGATCGACGTAATTGTTGCTCAGTTGACACTGGCCGATGTGCTTCTCACCCCGCAGCATGATACCGCCGGCGTTATTCCACTCGACGCGGTTGCCGGTGAAAGTCATCGCCGCGTTGTGCTGGTCGACGGCGTAGCCCGCCAGGCCGTTGCCGCTCAGCCAGTTGTCCAGGATGAACCCGTCCCAGCCAAACACACGCAGGCCATTGCCCGCGTTGTGCGAGATCATGTTATGTCGCAGACGAAAACACCAGACGTGACGCAGGTACACGCCGTCGCCTGAGAACCCGTCGATCCGGCATCGCTCGATCAAGGGCGTGTCTTCGGTCGGGCCGAACTCGTCCTTGTCGATCAGTACGCCGCAGACCGATTTGCCCAGGCGATTCGCCCCGTCCAGACATAGACCGCTCAGCACCGCGCCCGTCGCTCCGGTCAGGTCGAGCAGACACTTGGCCTGCGGGTCGGCCAGACGCAGGAT
>Ga0214473_10007950_pt1 | contig 12567 bp, 10 predicted proteins | sample RVTome_7_FD_203509 | JGI IMG/M metagenome (GOLD analysis project Ga0214473, IMG submission 203509) | Soil microbial communities from uranium-contaminated site in the Upper Colorado River Basin, Wyoming, United States - RVT98D197 | ecosystem: Environmental > Terrestrial > Soil > Contaminated >... | reverse complement strand
CCAGGGCGATCAAGGCGTATCCCCCGCCCACCATGATGGGATAAGCCAGGCTGATTTTGAGCGCCGGACTCTGCAAGGCGTACATGTAAAACGCCGCATTCAGGATGAAGCAGGTCAGTCCGATCAAGAGCGGCAGACTGGTGAGCACCGTGGAGGCCGCGCCCATCGCGCCTTCCTTGAACCATCCGCCGGAGCTCGCTGCCGATTTCATACCCAGTTTCATGAGCAGATTGGCCGTCGCGTTGAGCAACAGCGCGGTCATCAGAGCCAGAACGTATTTCACGAGGGGATCTCCTTGCCCGTGGGACGCTGCTTTCTTCTCGATCTTCGTCGGTTTGATGTATCTCCCGTTCGGATTATCGACCTGCCCGGTTCTTTTCGTCGAGGACGACCCAGGCCGTGCCCATGTCCCAAAAGGGTTGACCCGAGCCGGTCAGTTTGAATCGCGAGGCGAGTTGCTTTAGCACATTGAGCACCTGCGGGGGTACGTTTCGACGCACTTTCAACGCGACATAAAACGTTCCCTTGCCGACACCGGGCAGCCAACGCTGCGATTCGTTGACCAGTAGACTCCTGGGAGCTGCGAACACCCGCTTTACATCCGGACAAAACCAGAGCACCCGCGGTAGCCAGCCGCGTTCCACCTTATCCACGATCACGTCGCCAAAATCGGCGAACATTTTCTCCGGGGTGCCAAGTGCCCGATACGCCGTAACATGTAGGCGGACGATAGACCAGCTTGATGCAAGGACGACGAGGAGCAGAAAACCGCACGCCGATACATCCCATCGCCGCCAGCGACGCAAGGCCAGTAGCGGCGCAAATGCCAGGAAAGGCCACACCATCGCGCCATACCTGGGCCCCATGGCATGGAAGGGGCTGATCGTCCCCAGGTACAGGCCGACGTTGGCGCCGACGGTCAGGAGAAGAAAGAACAGGATGGGTTTTGCATCGCCGCGAAACGATTCCGGCGCCGATGCTTGCCGGGTGGACCGGCGGACCTGCCCGATTAGCGAAAAGAGCACCAGCCCGCCGATGGCCAGCGCGGCCACCCTTTGCGCCGTGACAGCCAGTTTCGCCGGCAACGCTTTGGCGCTAATCAGAAAGTCGGCGTAGGTTCGGATCATGCGCTGGATTCGGTCCCCGCTAAGCACTTCTTCGGCATCTAGCATGCGCCCCGCGGCGCTCCCAAAGGAATGATAAAAATGGGGATGAAGGGCCATGAACGCCAGCCCGCCCGCCAGCATGGAGAGCGCGACAGCCCCCAGCCGTCGGCGATCGCGTCGCGCCAACCGCCAGAGCACGTACACGGCTCCGCCCCCGGCCAGGATGGGAAAGTGATAGTGCGTGAGCAGTCCGAAAGCGGTGGCGCCGGCCAACGACACGTACCGGCTTCGCGGCTTTGGAATGTCCGTTTCGACGCATCGAATCAGGGCCGATACAAACATCACCGCGGCCAGAGCGAGCAGATCATAGTGCCGCGCCTCGATCGAAATGCTGATGACGTTGGGGCTGGCGCACCAGAGCAAGGCCACAAGCCCGGCGCGCAGGCCGTCGCCGAACACCGAAAGGGCCAGTCGATAGAGAAAGACCGCGGTCGTTAAGGCGATGATCAGGTTTAGTGCCGGCCCCGTCCACAAGTGAACCCCGACCATGAGCGACCAGACGTGCAGCAGCCAGAAGTACATCGGCGGATGCACGTCCGATTCCGCCAGTTCGCGGGCGATGCGCGAAAAGCAGAACTTGTCTTCCGGGTGCCAGAGCCGTTTCCAGTCCCGCGCCTCCGCCCATTGGGCGTAGGGCGGCGAGCGGTCCCGGAGAATGCGCTGGTATTCGCCCATGTGGCCGGTGGCCGCCAGATAGGAGATCGGCTCATCGTGATCGAGCCGGCTTTTGGCTTTGATCTCCATCCAGCGCAGCCCGCCGCCGAGCAGAAGGCTCAGCAACAGCAGAAGCAAGCCCCATGTCCGGCTGGTCCGTAACGGTCGAGAATTCTCCTTCGCTAATGTCTCTCTTACACGGTCTCCGTTTTGATTTCTTTCCATGAGCGATCCGTGAAAGTGGACAATTTTGGAAAAGGAAACTTGAATCAACCGGCTTCGTTGGTCTTCTTCAGTCTTACCCTTCTCACATCGTGTTGACCGAAGTGGAGCCGCAGCCACTCCGTTGCGTATCCAAACAGTCGAACCTGATAGTAGACTAGCAGCAGGGGATGGCACAGCAGCCATTCCCCAATCGTCTTGCCTTTGCGGAACAGTTCATTGTACGTAAGGGCCGCGTTCGCCGCGACAAAAAAGAACGCCGGCACAAGCAGACACCTGCTTCCAAGAAATCCAAGCGGCAAGGTCAAATAAGTGAAGATGAACGGCAGCAGATCCAATCGCGGCGGGAGATAATACTTGTACACCAGCCGCGCCGCCGACCGCCCGCCACGAAGCGCCTGCTTAAAAAACGACCGCGCCGTATAGGGGTGAACGTGGAGCACGACGGCCTCCGGCGCGGCCAGTTGCCGGTAGCCATCGGCCTTGAGCGTCAAGTGAAGTCCCTCTTCGTCGCCGCGACCGGAGACGCTGAGGTCCAGCGTGCCGTCGCCGCGGCGGGCGTGCGTGGCCCGGTCCTCGTCGAACATGTAGCGCAAGAGCAACTCGCGGCGCACGCACATGTTCCCGCCCACCAGGCGGGTGACGGCGGGTCCGGGTACGCGGTGCAGCCCCTTGAGCACCAGTTCAAAGATGTTCGAGGGCGGGGGACCATTCACCAGACCCACCACGGCGGCCACCCGATCGTCGGAAAAAGGAGGGACGAGGTTTTCCAACCAGGCGGGTTCGGCGATGCAGTCGCTGTCGGTGAAGGCGATCAACTCCCCCCGCGCTTCGCGGACCCCGCGGTTCCGCGCGGGATTGGCGCCTTGATGCACGTCGCCGCGCAAATAACGCACGGGCGCCGCGGGATGATCGGCCATGAACCGTTCCATGAAAGCCGGCGTATCATCCGTCGAGGCGTCGTCCGAAATGATGATTTCATAGGGCGCATAGGTCTGATTCACCAGGGATCGCAGACACGTTTCGATGTCCGCCCGCCGGTTGCACGTCGGCACGACCACGGAGACGAAGGGCCGATGCGCAACACCTTCCATCGGCGCCGGCCGTGTTGACTGTCCTGCCGTTTGCATTCATGCGATTATACGGAATTTGTTCGCCGCTACGATGCGTGCGTTCGACGCCGACTGGCCGATAATGCCTAGAGTCCGCCGAGGGAACCGAGAAAAAGACCGAGTCGCTCGTCCACGGCGACACGGTCATGACACCACATGAGCTTACGTCAACAGGCCATTCAGGGCGTCTTCTGGACCGCCATCCAGAACTGGGGGCACAACCTCCTGGTCGTTATCGTCACCCTGATTCTGGCCAGGCTCCTGGGCCCACAGCTTTACGGGCTGGTCGCCTACGCCGCGACGTACACCGCCTTCCTCACGATCTTCCAGCGCCTGGGGACGGTCCAGTCTCTGGTTCAACGGGAAAACCTCGAACCCGAACACATCAGCACGGCGTTTTGGCTCAGCGCCGCGAGCGGTTTGTTGCTTACGGTGTGCCTGATCGCCGCTTCGCCGCTGATTTCCCTGACCGTGCACAAGCCCGATCTGACCCCGGTTTTGCAATGGTTGTCGGTAACGTTGCTCATCGACTCCCTGGGCACGACGCCGCAGGCGGTTTTCCGCCGCCGCATGGCCTTTCGTGCTCTGGCCGTCCGTGCGTTAGCGGCCGCTGTGGCGGGCGGCGTCGTTGGAATCGTCATGGCCTTGACGGGCTGCGGCGTATGGAGCCTCGTCGGGCAGCGCGTCGTCTCCAGCGCGGCGGGAACGTTGACTCTGTGGACGGCCGGTCGCTGGCGTCCGGGTTGGGCACTCTCCCGCCGCCATTTTCGTGATCTTTTCGGATTCGGAGTCTTCGCCATGGGCACGGAGACGCTGGCGACGTTAGGCCGGCACATCGGCCCGTTCTTGATTGGAACGTTTCTGGGTGACAAGGCCGTCGGGTATTTCGATCTGGGGTCCAAGCTGCTCAACACCATGACGCAGCTTTTCACCGGGACGGTGTCCGCGGTCGCGTTGCCGACCTTTTCGCGCTTGCAACAGAACGCCGCTCAGCTTCGCTCGGCATTTGTGTCCGCGATGCGGATCACAAGTCTGCTGGCGTTTCCGGCGTCGATCGGGGCGGCCGCGCTTTCGCGAGAGTTCATCCTCGGCTTGATGGACGAAAAGTGGATACCGGCCATCCCCATCATGCAGATCATGTCCCTGGCGGGCGTAATCTTGGGGCTTACCTACTTCAATGCCCCGCTGATGATGGCCTGCGGGAAGGCTTCGATGGCTTTCAATCTGACCTTATTGGGAACGCTCTTTACCGTGGTCGTGTTTCTCTTGACCGTGCCGTGGGGGATCGTGGTGGTGGCCGCCGGATTCGTGATTCGGATCTACCTCTTCGCCCCCTTTCCGGGAGTTATGGCTTGTCGATTGGTGAACCTGCCGTTTGGCGACTATCTGCGTCAACACGTCACGCCGGTGATCGCCTCCTTGATCATGTTCCTGGCGTTGTGGTGCCTGAAGATGGCACTTTCCAGATATGTCCCTCCGATGGCGATGCTCATCCTTGGTGTCATCCTCGGGGTGTCGGTCTACGGGGGCGCCCTCTTGGTGATTGATCGGGCACGACTGCGCCAGATCATCGACTACATCCGCACCGGCACGCGGCGACAGGCCCCGACTCCCGCGGCGCCGTGACGGCAGGCGGCGTCAACCTCGTCGGCGCGAGGATGCTGTCGGGTGGAACCGCTCGCTGATGCTCCTGGAGGGGACAACCGTTTTACGTGCGGGGTGCGACTCCCAGGCACGTTGATGGATCGTGCTGATCATCCTCGCGGCGGGATCCGGGGAAGACGCATGTACGTCACCTGGGCGACGGCGACAAGCGTACCGGCCACATCCAAGACGTCGACGCTGACCGGACACAACGTCTTCCCTAATTTGATGACCCTCGCGACCGCGGTGGCGTCGGTCAAACAAGGAGCCAGAAAGCGAATGTTCATATCCGTGGTGGTGAGGATTTCATCGGGCCCGGTCCGGGTCATGATGGCGAAGCAGGCGGCGGAGTCCGCCAGGGTCATGAGTAACCCACCGTGTACCGATTCATAAATGCCGTCATGGCCTTGCTGGCGCGGCATGGTGAGCTGGCAAGTGCCGTCTCCCCAGTCAGCGAACTGGAAGCGCAGGGTCTCCACGATGGGGATGCGCCGTACCCGATCAAGAAGGGCCTGTCGTTGAGAAGGGGTCATTCGGGAAGAGTCGCCTGATCCACCGTTCTGCGAGGAGGATTTCCAATACCGCGATCACCGGCGCATGAAAGCGGTCGGGCATGAGCGCCCGACCGCTTCGTTTATCAGCACATACTCATACGATGATTCGCTGGGGATTAACCCTGCTGCGCCTTTCCGTCCTTGTAGGTCAGTTTGCACTTTTCGCACTGCCCGTCCTGGACCATGGCTGCGGCGCAACCTTCACACTTAGCGCTCGCCTTCGCCGCGCTCGCCAGAATCTCATGCGCTTTCTTGGCGGCTTCAAAGCCTGCTTTGTCCTTGAACATCCGGTGACCGGCATAGCCCATGTTGCAGCCGCTGCACCAACCGCCGGTCTCGAACGCCTTCTTGCACTGCGGGCAATGGGCCGCCTTCTCCGCGGTCGTCGGCTCGCCCTTGGCCAGACGATACGCCACCATCGAGTGATAGAGCTGGCCGTTGGCCGCGCCCAGCTTGCAATGATCGCAAACCCCGCTGGTCTTCAGAGCGGTCTGGCAGCCCGGGCACTTCACGGCGGCGGCGTCCTTGACCTCCTGACCCGCGAGCGCTTCGTAGAGCTTCTTCGACGTCAGATCGACGCCGAACGCCACCCCGTGTTTGCACTTGTCACAGAAGCCGAAGCCCTTGGCGGTAATTTCTTTGCAGCCCGTGCAGTCTTCGGCCAACGTCGGCACGGCCATACAGAAAACAGATACCATCCCACCTAACAGCATTCGTCGAACCATTGATTTTCTCCTTTGAGTTTGATTGGGACCGTCACGGCTGCACGCGCAACCGGATGCATGAACGGTTTGCGACCCGAATGTTCAACTTATGCGACTCGACGGATGCAATCTTGTCAACGGTAACGGGGGCGACCTCGGTTTTTACGGGTGCGGGAGGCCACAATGGTGTAACACGAGCGCAACGTGCTGTTTGAGCGTGCGTTTTGCAGGCGGTTTTGAAAATGCCGGCCGCCCTTCCATTCGGGCCGACATCGAGACTTTGAAGAATCGGAGCAAGCCCCGCAATCGCTTCCCCGGTGTGAGCCCTTTCGACAAGGGCGGTTAGACAAGTCCGGTTCGTCTAGCTAACGTCGAGATATGAGTCGTCCGGGTTCGTTATGTCTATTGGCCTTGGAAGACGGAACGGTTTTCACCGGTCGCGGCTTCGGCGCTCACGATACGCGGGCCGGCGAGGTCGTCTTCAACACGTCGATGACGGGCTATCAAGAGATTCTCACCGACCCGTCTTATTGCGGTCAGATCGTCGCCATGACCTTTCCGCAAATCGGCAACTACGGCGTCAACCGGGAGGACGTCGAAGCGGGTCGATCCTACGTATCCGGGTTTGTGGTGAAAGAGCTCGCGACGCGGGCGAGTAACTTTCGTTCCGCGATGACGCTGGACGAGTATTTGAAGGCGGAGAACATCATCGGCATGGAAGGCGCGGATACCCGCGCCCTGACCCGTAAGCTGCGCGTGGACGGCGCGATGCGCGGCCTCATCACCACGGAAATCACGGATCCCGTGGAAGCCGTTCGATTGGCGCGGGAAGCGCCGAGCATGGTCGGCGCCGATCTGGTGAAGTTGGTTGCGCCGAAGGATAAGGCGTACTGGTCGGAAGGGCTGGATGCTCGGTACACCAAGGGGCGTGAATACCACGGCCGGCGATTTCGCGTGACGGCGATTGATTGCGGGATGAAGCGGAACATCCTGCGGCATCTGTCGGACGTGGGATGCGACGTGAGCATCGTGCCGCCGATCAGCCGCGCGCAAGAAATCCTGAGCGAATCACCGGACGGTGTCTTCGTCAGCAACGGACCGGGCGATCCGGCCGCGGTGGGGTATGCGATAGATTGTCTGAAGCCGCTGATCGGGCGGGTTCCCATCTTCGGCATCTGCCTGGGTCATCAACTTCTGGCGTTGGCGGTCGGGGCGAAGACGTTCAAGCTGAAGTTCGGACATCGCGGGGCCAATCAGCCGGTGCAGAATCTGACGACCGGGAAGGTGGAGATCACCGCGCAGAATCACGGGTTTGCCGTGGATGCGGCTTCCGCCGAGGCGGTCGGTTTACGAACCACGCACATCAACCTGAACGACCGGACGCTGGAGGGATTTGTCCACGCCGAATACCCCGTTCTGGCCGTACAATATCACCCGGAGGCCAGCCCGGGGCCGCACGACGCGACGTATTTGTTCGATTGCTTCGCGGAAATGATGAAAACGGGGCAGTCGCCGACGGTGGTAGGAGCATAAACCCCCCCGCACGACGGATTGGCCCGCACTCATCCGCTAGTGAGCCTGCCGTCGAATCATCTGCAACAACAGGCGAGCCGTGTTTTCCGAAGCGTGCTTCAACTTGAGCGGCGCGGTGACCTCATGTAAATCCCGCACCATGCGCGCGCGTTGGTCTTCCGACGACAGCAACTCGACCGCGCAGTCGGCAAGCGGCTTCGTCGACCGGTAATAGGGCATGAACTCCGGGACGATTCGCCGACCGGCCAGGATATTGGGCAGTGACAAGTGCTCCGTGCGCAAGACCCACCGCCCGAACAGGTGATAAAACAGTCGTGAGGCCTGATACATCACGATCATGGGGCGCTCGTGAAAGGCGACCTCCAGGGTGGTGGTGCCTGAAACGGCCAGCACCAGGTCGGCCGCGCGAATCAATTCCGTGTGATCGTATACATGGAGGCTTAAGGACAGATCGGTGGAACGGACCATGCGTTGAACGAGGGGCGAAACCTGCGGGTTGGCGATGGATACGCCGAACGCGGCGCGTGGAAATGCCTTCCGAATGCCCCGCGCGGTTTCCAGTTGACCGGGCAGATTGGCCTCCACGACGTGCTTTCGTGATCCCGGCAACAGCGCTATAAAGGGCGAGCCACGCGAACGAATCATCTCGACCGTCTTGTTGTTGATCGTTGAGTTTGCGATTCGATCCCACAGCGGATGGCCGACGAACGTGGCGTCCACGCCCTGGTCGCGGAAGAACTTCTCCTCGAACGGCAGAATGCAGGCCAGATGGTCGACCGTGTGCCGCAGCTTGTAAATACGTGAGCTCCCCCACGCCCAAAGCTGAGGGGCAATGTAATATAAAACCGGAAGGCCCCGTGCGTGAGCGCGCTGCGCCAAGCGAAGGTGCAGGGTCGGGGAGTCGATCACCACCACCGCGTCGAAGTCATATCGCCGCAAATACACGTCCGCCGTATGGAGCATCCGAATCCCCGTGCCGACCGCGCGGACCGCCCCGAGCAACATGGCCGCGTGTTGTGTCATGTCGAACACACGATCGCAACCGGCCTCCACCATGTTCGGACCGGCCACCCCGATGAATCGAATATCCGGATCGAGCTTGCGGGTCGCGCGGATCAAAGAGGCGGCGTGGAGGTCGGCGCTTTGCTCGGCCGCACTGATGAAGACGACCGGACCCAGTGGCACAGGCGCTTTGGCCAAGACTTGCGGATGAGGGGATCTTGGGTTTGAATCCACTTGATCGAATCACCTGATGGCGAGCGGCACGAGAATCCGCCCTCGATTCCGGATGCTGTTCCTTCAGCGTCAACCCCGGTCGCGGAAACGTAAGAGGGAGGCGAGTGGGCGTCAACCAATACGGATGCCAAGGGAAACCGCTGCTTGGCGTTGAACATAAGTCATTGCCTTTAAGTAGATTATGCTCTAAAAGGGAGAGAGAAGGGTTCCGGTTTCGGGCGGCAACAACTTTCAGCGGCCTGCGGGTATCCCAGCGTGTCGCACAGAATCGGTTTCTTGTTGATCTGGAGAAGGCCCCGCACATGATTTGGGCCTAAGGGGTGGTCTGACATCGGCGAATCCCGCTAATCAGATCTTTCGAAATCGACAGCGAATCCGGCTTGATTCATGGGGTTGATTGGGTAGGATTACGGTTTCCGGTTGTTACTTTAGGAAGTTGGTCCTTTAGTCGGGAGGTGCTGGTTGGCATCGGAGTTGGTTCGTCAACTAATCGACGCGGGAGTTCATTTCGGGCACCGGGCGAGCCGGTGGAACCCCAAAATGGCTCCCTATGTGTACGGCAAACGAAACGCGATTCACATCATTGATATCCGGGAGACGGTCAAGGGCCTCTTAAGGGCCAAGCGCTTCCTGACCCAGGTGGTCGCCGGCGGCAAAGACGTGATCTTCGTCGGCACCAAGCGCCAAGCCAAGCACCACGTGCGTCAGTTGGCGACGGGGATCGGCATGCCTTATGTCGCCGAGCGCTGGCTGGGAGGTACGTTGACGAATTTCGCCACCATCCGCAGTCGGTTGGGGCGATTGGAAGAGTTGGAACGCGCCGAGGCCGACGGAACCATGCAGGAATACAGCAAGAAGATGATTTCGTCCCTCACCCGTGAGCTTCGCAAGATTCGCCGCAATCTGGAAGGGATTCGCGGTATGACGAAGATTCCGGGAGCCATGGTGGTGATTGACGCCCATCGGGAGAATAACGCGGTTCAAGAGGCGCGAAAGATGGGGGTTCCCACGGTCTGTCTGATTGACACGGATTCCGACCCGGACTTCGCCGATGTGCCGATACCGGGCAATGACGACGCCATGCGTTCGATCGAGCTGGTGTTGCAACAGCTTGGTGACGCCGTGCTGGAAGGGATGAGGGGGCGGGAGGTGAAGAAGCCGACGGAGGACGGTGGTTCCGGCAAGGAATCGCAACGTCCTCATCAGCGCCCCGCGCGCCGCTTCGGCGCCAAGGCAACCGATGGGGAAGTGACCGGCGCTCCGGAGACCGCGGTGCCCCGCGAAGAGGAGGGGCTCACGCCGGCGAGCGTGACCGAAGATCGGGCTTCCGCGTAACGATTCGGGTGAAACACTTCGTGGACGGCGTGGACGCGGGCTCTTGGTCGGCGGTATCTACCGCTGCGAATTTCAGCACACCGGATTGCTAACGAAGGTTGGGATTGAGTATCGTTTCTGGGTGCGCCGCGTAGTCCGCGTCGCCTCGGTGGAAGGTATCAAACGATGGCCGCAATTAGCGCTCAGATGGTCAAGGACCTGCGGGAGCGGACCGACCTCCCGATGATGGAATGCAAACAGGCGCTCAGCGAATGCGCCGGCGACATGGAGCAGGCCCTGGATTGGCTGCGTAAGCGCTACAAGGGCAAGATGGCCGATCGCGCCGATCGGCAGACCGGCGAGGGGCGTATCGGCGTGTATGTCGATCCCTCCCGCCGCTTCGGCGGCTTGATCGAGCTGCAATGCGAGACCGCGCCCGTCGCCAAGAACGAGCTGTTCGTGAATCTCGCCAATCACATCGCTCAACACGTGGCCCTGGGCCAGTCGCCTTCGCCGGACGTGCAGGCGGTCCGCAAGGAGGCCGCCGTGGATCATGAGTGTACGGAGGTTTTCGGACGCTTACGAGAGTCGATGAATCTTCAACAAGGCCGCCGCGTGGAAGGAAATTGCGTGGCCGCCTATGTGCACCATGACGGGAAGAGCGGCGTGATGCTGGCGCTCAACGCCGAGCCGAAGTCCGACAAGAACGTGGCGGCGGACCTTTGCATGCACGCCCTGTTCACCAAGCCGATGGCGATCGATCGCGCCGGAGTGCCCAGCGCGGAGGTCGAGCGGGTCCGCAACGAGGCGAAGGAAATCGCCAAGGCCGAGGGCAAGCCGGACCCCATCGTCATGAAGATCGCGGAAGGCAAGGTGAACTCGTTTTACGCCGAACGCGTGTTGATGGAGCAGCTTCACGTCAAGACCGACGACTACGGCAAAACGAAGATTGCGGATGTTCTGAAAGCCGCGGGCGTCAGCGCCGTCACTGATCTGGTCATCATGAAGGTGGGTAATTGAATAAACGATTGTCCGAGCCGCGGGCTTCAGCCCGCGCGACTTCTCGCCGTGCCGTCGAGTCAGCGACTGAGAATGGTTTCCTTCATGTCCGAGCCCAAGTTCCATCGCGTCCTGTTGAAAATCAGTGGAGAAGGACTTTGCGGTCCGGGCAGGTCCGGCATTGACGGGGCGGAGCTTCGACGCATTGCGGAAGAGTTGAAGCTCGTCGTCGACCTGGGTGTGCAGGTGGCGGTGGTGGTCGGCGGCGGCAACATCGTCCGCGGCAGCGTCATCGCCAAGTACGCGCCGATCGAGGAATCCACCGGTCACTACATGGGCATGTTGGCCACGGTCATCAACGCCCTGGCCGTTCAAGACACATTGGAATCTCTGGGCGTACACACCCGCGTGCAAAGCGCCATCCCCATCCACAGCGTATGCGAGCCGTTCATCCGCCGGCGGGCGATCCGGCATCTGGAAAAGGGACGCGTGGTCATCTTCGCGGCGGGCACGGGCAATCCGTTTGTCACCACCGACACCGGGGCGGCGCTGCGCGCCGCGGAAATCCGGGCCGGCGCGTTGCTCAAAGCGACCAAGGTGGATGGCGTGTACTCCGCCGATCCGATCGCCGATCCTACCGCCACGCGTTTGGAATGCCTGACCTATAACGATGTCATTGATCGCCGGCTGGCGGTCATGGATGTCAGCGCGATTGACCTTTGCCAGCGAAGTCGCGTGCCGATCATCGTGCTCAGCTTGAAGACGCCCGGCAACATGCGCGACGTGGTGTGCGGACGCGGCGTGCGGACGATCATCGACGGCGGATCGTAACGACGGGCGTCGCGACGGTTCATCATCCACGCCCCGTCATCTGGCGAGCCTGGCGGCCACTGGAGCCAAAGTCCGCTATGCCGGGGCCGCCGGATCAGGGCGCCACGGTTACATCTTGGCCGCCTTGACCCCTCCCGCTACAATCTCCACGTCCAACGGGTCACTGATTATCGGAGACTTGTCCATGCCCGGAACCGCCATTGAACGGGACTGCCAGTCCAAGATGCAAAAGGCCGTCGAGTTCCTTAAGCAGGAGTTGCGCGGCGTACGCACGGGACGAGCCCATCCGGGTCTGGTCGAGCACCTCAAGATCGAGGTTCCGTCGTATGACGCCACCATGGAGCTTCGGGAACTGGCGACGATTTCGGTGCCCGATCCTTCGACGCTGCTGGTGAAGCCGTTCGATCCGGGCACGCTCAAGGATATCGAAAAGGGGCTGCAATCCTCGACCCTGGGAGTCACCCCGCAAAGCGACGGCAAGGCCATCCGGCTCCCGATTCCGCCGCTCTCCGGAGAACGCCGTCAGCAACTCATCGGGCAGGTCAAGAAGATGGCCGAGGCCCAGAAAGTCTCCGTGCGCAATCTTCGGCGCGACGCG
>Ga0214473_10007949_pt1 | contig 12567 bp, 15 predicted proteins | sample RVTome_7_FD_203509 | JGI IMG/M metagenome (GOLD analysis project Ga0214473, IMG submission 203509) | Soil microbial communities from uranium-contaminated site in the Upper Colorado River Basin, Wyoming, United States - RVT98D197 | ecosystem: Environmental > Terrestrial > Soil > Contaminated >... | reverse complement strand
TGATCCTGCTGCTCCTGCGTAAGCTGGCTATGATCGAGCCGCGTCGGGCCGAGGCCGAGGACGAACTGCGCGGGCGCTGGACCAAACCCGTGCCATGAGGCAGGAGGGCTGGCGTGTATCGTAGAGCCTTGACCTCGCTGTTGCGGGCGACCCTCCGGCTCGACGTCGCCATCAACCGCGTCTATCCTACCGACCTCAACCCGCTGTACTATACCGGCGGGCTCGCCAACCTGTTCCTGTTTGTGCTCGTCGTGTCCGGCATCTTCATCTTCTTCTATTACGTACCCAGCCTGGCCGGCGCGCACGAGTCGATCCGCTACCTCACGGAGCAAGTCCCGTACGGTGGGCTGATCCGCGGCATTCACCGCTACGCGGCCGATGCGTTCATCATTGCCGCCCTGCTGCACCTGTTCCGCAACTGGTTCACCGACCGCTACTTGTTCTCGCGTGATTCGCCCTGGATCTCCGGGATGTTCCTGCTCTTCTTCGGCGGCGTCGTCGGCGTCACGGGGTACATCCTCGTCTGGGACGTTCGCGGGCTGACGATCCTGGGGATCTTCAATGACCTGCTCACGTCGATCCCGTTGATGGGGCAGTTCCTGGCCGACCTGCTCACGGGCGGTCACGGCCTCAGTGAGGGGACGCTGCCGAGGATCCTGCTCCTCCACGTCGGACCCGCGTCGCTGCTGTACTTCCTGTTGTGGTGGCACTACGTGCGGTTGCGGCATCCGAAGGTGTGGCCGCCGGCCACCTGGGTCATGGTGTGTCTTGGGTTGGTGACGCTGGCGTCGGCGCTGCTCCCGGCTGTGAGCAGCACGCCGGCCGAGCCCGGCGTCCGGCCCGCGGCGATCCCGCTGGACGTCTTCTTCCTGCTGCCGTTTTGGCTCGCCGGGTATGTGCCGGCCCTGGCGGTGGTGCTGCTGGTCGCGGCGTTGATTGCCGTCGGCTACGTCATCCCGTACATCGCGCGCGAGACGCCGCAAGAGATGGGCCCGCGTCACGCGGGCGTCGCGCAGGTCATCGACGGCAACTGCACGGGATGCGAGCTCTGTTACTACGATTGTCCGTACAACGCGATCGTGATGGTTGCCTCCCCGTACCCCGGGCTCAGCCGGGCGGCGGCGAGCCGGAAGCTGTTGGCCGTCGTGCTCGATTCACGATGCGTCGAGTGCGGTATCTGCATCGGCGCCTGCCCCTTTGAGGCGCTCGAGCTTCCCGGGATGTTGGAGAGCGAGATCACACAGCGCGCGGCCGCGGCGGTGCAAGCATGAGCACCACGCCAAAGGTCGTCGGGCTCGTGTGTGATTGGGCGGTGGGCACCGCCGAGATCGCGGACGCCGCGGGCCGGCTGCGCGCCCACCCGTCGGTGACGATTATCCGCGTGCCGTGTTCGGGGTTCATCCGTCCTGCCTGGTTGGAGGACACGTTGAAGGCCGGCGCCGACGGCGTCTTCGTGGTCGGCTGCCCGTACGGCGACTGCCTCAACCGCGAGGGCAACTACCTGATGCGCGAGCGCGTGGATCAGCTGCAGCGGCGGCTCGCACGGCGCAAGATCCCGGCCGAACGGCTGGGGATGATTGCCTACGGCCTGCACGACGTAGACGCCTTCCTGGCCGACGTGGCCGCATTTCTCAAGCGGCTTGAGGCCCTCGGCCCGCCCGCGCCTCCCGGCCGCCCGGCCCGGCCTGCCCGGGCCGCGTCGCAACCCGTCCAGACGGAGGAGGGGGCATGAAGCGACCGCTGAGGGTCTGGCTGGCATATCTGTTTTTCTACATCCTCTTCTTCTTGATCCTCACCTTCGTGGCGTCGTTCGGCCTCATTGCGGAAGCCTGACCTGGTCCGCAACTTGATGCCTGCCGACCTCGAGCAGATCTACCGGCCTGTCGCGTCCGACCTGAGCGCACTGGACGCGCTGCTGCACCGCGAGCTCGCCACCGCCGATCCGTTTATCGGTGAACTGGTCGGACACGTGCTCACGACGCGCGGGAAGCTCATCAGGCCGGCCCTGGCGCTCTTGTCGGCTCAGGCCTGCGGCGGGGCGGATGAGCAGCGGATGTGGCTGGCCGGCACGGTCGAACTCATCCATATCGCGTCGCTGATCCACGACGATGTGATCGACGCGTCCGACCTGCGCCGGGGGATCTCGACCGTCAACGTGCTGTGGGGCAATCAAGTGGCGGTGTTGCTTGGGGACTATCTCTTCGCGACGGCCTTCGACTTGGTCAGCCGGATCCGCCACCCGGAGGTGGCGCCGACGATTGCACAGGCGGCGGTGCGCATGAGCCACGCCGAGATCACGGCTGTCAAGACCGGCGGTGAGCCTCACGAAGACGAAGACACGTATTTCTCGATCATCGACGGCAAGACGTCGGCGCTCTTTTCCGCGGCGTGCCGCGCCGGCGCGCTAATTGCCGGCGCCCCGCGCGGGGCCGTCGACGCCATGGCCGAGTTCGGCCGCCAGTGGGGGATGTCGTTCCAGATCACGGATGACACGCTCGATCTCACCGGCGACCCGCAGGCGTTGGGCAAACCGATTGGGAGCGACATCGACAGCGGCAAGATGACGCTGCCCGTGATCGCCGTGCTGCGTCAGGCCGGAGACGAAGACCGCCAGCGTCTGCAGGCGCTCTTGCGCGGCGCCGACCGCGAGGGCACCCTGGCTGAACTGCGGGCACTGCTGAACCGGTATGGGGGGGTACGGTACGCCCTCGACGCGGCGCGGGCGTTCGCTGATCGCGCGACCGCCGCGTTGGAGGCGATCCCGGCCTCGCAGGCGAAGGAAAGCCTGCGCGACCTGGCGGCGTTCGTGCTGGTGCGGGCCCGGTAGTGGTCGACGCGCGGTAGGGGGGACATCGATGACCTTCGCGAGTTCGAGTGAACCGCGGACGCCCCAGCAGCGGTGGTTTGCTGATGGGTTGCGGCGCGTGTTGCTGGAGCACGGGCTCGAGGAGACGGCTGCCGATCAGGCTCCCCGCGTCGTGCTACACTACGTCGATCGCGAGGCGCCCCGCCCGTTTCGCCGGAAGGCCCAGGCGATTTTTGTCGTGGCGATTGCCGAAGGCCCGCTGCCCGACGGCGAGGTGCTGCCCGCGTTGTATCCGGTGCTCGTGCGCGCGCTGGCGAACATGGAAGTCTTTCTGGTGCCCAAGGGCGACCGTGCGGACGCCTATGTCGTGACGTTGGAGCAAGGGTACTACAAGATCGACGACGCCGACGACCAAACGTTTTTCACGCGGCTCTTCGAACGCCTCGAACCGCTGGCGGCGGCGCAGCTGGTGATCAACAACGAGTTCCAGACCGATCTCGAGCCCGACTTGTGGGACGGCGACGATCTGACGCGGCAACTCGCCGACGCCGGCCGGAGGCTCGATGAGCTCCGCCTGCTGCCCGCCGCGTTTCCCATCGATCAAATCCTCTCGCCGCGCGATCTGGCGCACGTGAAGCGCCTGTTTGGCATCGGCGGTCTGTCTTACGGCAACCTGAGCATCCGCAAGGACAGCCGCCGTTACTGGATGAGCGCCAGCGGTGTGAACAAGGGCAACATGAAGATCATCGGACGCGACATGCTGATGGTCAAAGGATACGAACCGGCGCGCAACGTCATTCTGCTCAGCGTGCCGCCGGTTGTCGAGCCGCGGCGTGTCTCGGTCGACGCCATCGAGCATTGGATGATCTACACGGAACACCCCGGCGTCGGCGCCATCGTGCACGTCCACGCCTGGATGGAGGGGATTCCCTCGACGCAGGTGCAATATCCCTGCGGCACGTTGCAGCTGGCCCAGGCCGTCTCCGAGCTCGTCCGCAAGGCGCCCAACCCCATTCGCGCGGTCATCGGGTTACGCAACCACGGGCTCACGATCACGGGCCCGAGTATGGCCGACATCCTTGAACGCATCGAGGGCCGCATTCTTCCACGCGTACCGATGTCCTAAGGCTGGCGCGATCACCTACCAGGACGCGCTCGCCTATCTCTTCAGCCTGCTGGAGGGCCGACCGCCCGGGCAGCCGTACGCCCCCGTGAAGCTGCAGCGCATGCGGCGTCTCGTGGCGCTCCTTGGCCATCCCGATCGCGCGTTTCCATCCGTCCTGGTGGCCGGCACGAAAGGCAAGGGTTCGACGGCGGTCATGCTCGCCGGGATCACGGAGGCCGCGGGGCTCCGCGTTGGGCTCTACAGCAAGCCGCACCTCGTCGATTTCCGTGAACGGATGCGGATCAACGGCACGCTGATCACTCCCGATGAGCTGATCCCGCTGGTCGCCGAGCTTCGTCAGGCCGTGGAACGCGGGCAGGACGAGCCCGGCTGGCCGCCCACGTTTTTTGAGGCGTCGGCCGCCCTGGCGTTCTTGCACTTCGCACGGGGCCGCGTCGACCTGGCGGTGGTGGAGGCGGGCATCGGAGGGCGGCTCGACGCCTGCAACGTGGTCGACCCGCTCGTCTCGATCATCACGACGATCGGCTACGATCACATGGAGATCGTCGGCGCGCGCCTATCGCAGATCGCCGCCGAGGACACGGGCGTCATGCGGCCGCAGCGCGTCGTGGTGACCGTACGCCAGCGGCCTGTGGCGGCGAGGGTCATCCGCGATGCCGCGGCGCGGTTGGGAGCGCAGGTGGTGCAGGTCGGCCGGCACGTGCGCTACCGAACACTGGCGTCGACGCCGGCCGGTCTGCGGATCACGGTGCGTGGCCGGCAGCGCGTCTACACGGACGTGCCGGTGCCGCTGATCGGGCGGCACCAGGCCCTTAATGCGACGGCGGCGATCGCCGCGGCCGAAGCCCTGGCGGATGCGTGGCCGACGTCCTCGACCCCGTTCGCGCTCACCGACGACGCCGTGCGCCGCGCGCTATCGACGCTACGCTGGCCCGCGCGTATTGAGGTCGTGCACGAGCGCCCGACGGTGATCGTCGATGTTGCGCACAATCCGGTGTCGTTCCGGGCGCTGCGGGCGGCCCTCGACGACGTGTTTTCAGGCCGCCGCCTGATCTTGGTGCTTGGCGTGATCGGCACCAAGGACATGGCGGGCATTGCCCGGGTGATTGCCCCACGTGCGGCGGCCGTGATCGCCACGCGCCCCCACGACCCGCGCGCCCTCGCGCCCGAGCAGGTGGCAGACGCCGTGCGGCGGTGGGTGCAGGACGTACGCATCGTCGATGATCCCGTGGCCGCCGTCGACGAAGCGCTGGGCATGGCGCGGCCCGATGACGTGGTGTGCGCCGCCGGATCGTTTCATGTCACCGGTCCCGTTCGCGCCCACCTGATGCCGCAAGACGATCCCGTGCTCGACCGGAGGACCCATGTACCCTGAACTCACAATCGAGGCATTTCTTGACAAGCTGGCATCGTCGGCGCCCGATCCCGGCGGTGGCGCCGCGGCGGCGTTGGTCGGCGCCGCGGGCGCCGCGCTGGTGAGCATGGTGGCAAACCTCACCGTCGGCCGAGAGAAGTTTGCCTCCGCGCAGGCCGAGATGGAACGCACGCGCGCGCAGGCCGATGGGCTTCGCGCGGCGCTGCTCGCGGCCATCGACCGCGATGCGGAAGCCTTTCGCAGGGTCATGGCAGCGTACAAGATGCCGCGCGAGACCGACGAGCACAAGACCGCGCGCCGCCGGGCCACGCAGGAGGCGTTGCGCGCCGCGTCGAGGATCCCTGCCGAGGTGGTTGCCCTCTGCGAGGATGTGGCCATGTGGAGCCGGGTCGCGGCGGAGCAGGGGAATCCCCAGGTCATCAGCGACGCCGCTGTGGCGGCGCTGCTCGCTGATGCTGCGGCCCAGAGCGCTGCGTTGAACGTCAGGATCAACCTGGCGGGCATCAGCGACCCTGCATTCACGGGCCCATTGTGGGCGGACGTGCAGACCCGGCTGGATCGCATCCGGACGCAGCGTGACGGCGTGGTCCGGATGACATACGAGCGCATCGGGTGAGCGCAATGGGAGAGGTCATCGACGGCGCAGCCGTCGCGGAGCAGTTGAAGGTCGAGCTCGCGGCCGACGCCGGGACGCTGACTGCGCGCGGCATCCGGCCCGGGATCGCGACCGTGCTGGCCGGCGACGACTATGGCGCGCGCATGTACCGCCGGTCGATCGAACGTATCGCGGCCGAGCTTGGGCTGGCCTATCGCGATCTCTCGCTGCCGGCCGACGTCGGGGCGTCCGCGGTGGCCGACGCCGTCCGGGCGCTCTCGGCCGATCATCAGATCCACGGCATCCTGCCGCTCCGGCCGTTTCCCTCGGGCGTCCCCGAAGGCGCAGTGCTCGAGGCGCTGGATCCCGCGAAGGACATCGACTGTCTCCACCCGACCAACGCCGGCTTGTTGGCGCTTGGCCGGCCTGCCGTCTATCCCGCGACGCCGTGGGCCTGTTTCGAGCTGCTCGAGCGCTACTTCACCGGCCGCGGGATTGATCCTCAACGCGCCTTCGAGGGGAAAGACCTCGTGATCGTGGGCCGCAGCAACAACGTCGGCAAACCGGCATACTTCCTCGCGTTGGAGCGCAACGCCACGCCGACGACCGTGCACTCATTCACGTCTCGTGCGGGAACGCTTGACGGCCATACGCGTCGCGCGGACATCTTGATCGTCGCGATGGGGAAGCCCGAGTTCGTCCGTGCGTCGATGGTCAAGCCCGGCGCGATCGTCGTGGACGTCGGCGTCAACTCGGTGCCGCTGCTCGACGGCTCGGGTCATCCTGTGGTCGATGAGCGCGGGCGGCCGAGGCGCCGGACCGTCGGTGACGTGGCGTTCGATGAGGTCCGGCAGGTCGCCGCCGCCATCAGCCCGGTGCCGGGCGGGGTGGGCGCGGTGACCAACCTCCTGCTGATGAAAAACGTCATACGGGCGGCGGCATCTGCCGGTCGCCGATGAAGGTGGAGGAGGGGGCCCGTGACCTTGCGCTGCTGTTGACTGTGGCGCTGACCGTCGTGGCGCCGATCACGGGGCGGCCGGCCGCCGCGCAGGCCGACCTCAAAATCGTCGAACACGTCATTCCGACGCCGAGATCGATGCCGCACTCGATCGCGGCGGCCCCTGATGGCCGTATCTACTTCTCCGAACTCGCCGCGAACAAGATTGGCGTGTTCGATCCCCGGACCGGGCAGTTCGCCGAAGCGGTGGCACCCACGCCGCGGTCACAGCCCCACGGTGTGGCCGTCGAGCCGCGCACCGGCATGGTGTACGTCACGCAGCTGGCGGGCGGGAAGCTCACGTAGAGTCTGCGCCGTCCACCCGCCGCCCCCATATGACCATTGTACCGAGCCCGCGGCGAGCCAAGGGAGTCTTCCGCGAAGCGTCGAACCGTTGGCAGCACGCCATGGCTCCCGCCTCGCCCGATCTTGCGGCTATCGTGAGACCCTCGACCGTCGCGGTGATCGGCGCCTCCCGCGACCCGGCAAAGGTTGGGCACGCGCTTTTTCGCAACATCCTCGAGGCGGGATTTACCGGCGCGGTCCATCCCGTCAATCCCTCGGCCCGCGCGATCGGCGGGGTGCGGGCGTATCCGTCGGTCCGGGACATCCCCGACCCGGTGGATCTGGCCGTGATCGTGACGCCCGCGCGTCTGGTGCCGGACATCCTCGACGAGTGTGGTGAGAAGAAGGTTCGCGGGGTCATCGTCATCTCGGGTGGCTTCCGCGAGGTCGGGGGCGACGGGCGCCAACGTGAGGACATGGTGCGTGAACGGGTGCGGCGGTGGGGCTTCGCGCTGATCGGGCCCAACTGCCTCGGCGTCGTCAATACCGATCCGCAGGTGCGCTTGAATGCCACCTTTGCGGCGCAGATCCCGGAAGCCGGGAACATCGGCTTCCTCTCGCAGTCCGGCGCGCTCACGGCCGCCGCGCTCGACTACGCTCGGACCAAGCGGATCGGTTTCTCGAAGGTCGTCAACCTCGGCAACAAGGCCGACGTGAACGAACTCCACCTGCTCGACATGCTCGCCACCGACTCGGCGACACGCGTCATCCTGCTCTATCTCGAGGAACTTACCGACGGCCGTCGCTTCATCGAGGCGGCCCGCGCCATCAGTGATCAGCAGCCGTCAAAGCCGATCATGGTGCTGAAGGCCGGCCGGACGGCGGCCGGCGCGCAGGCGGTCTCCAGCCACACCGGCTCGCTGGCCGGAAGCGACGAGTTGTACCAAGGACTCTTCGCGCAGGCCGGCGTGATCCGCGTCGAGAGCATCGAGGAACTCTTCGATCTGGCGTCGGCGGTCTCGCGCCAGCCGCTGCCGCGCGGCCGCCGCGTGGCGATCGTGACGAACGCAGGGGGGCCGGGCATCCTCGCGACCGACGCCTCGATCCGGCAGGGCCTCGAACTGAGCCGTCTGTCCGACGCGACGACCCGCAGCCTCCGCGCCGTCGTGCCGGCCGAGGCCAGCGTCGCGAATCCCGTCGACCTGATCGGTGACGCGGACAGCCGCCGGTACGACGCCACCCTCAAAGCCGTGTTGGGGGACGCCGGGGTCGACGCCGCGATCGTCCTGGTGGTGCGCACCGCGTCGCTCGATGTCGAAGCCACCGCCGATGCGGTCGTGCGCCGGGCGCGAGAAGGCGGCAAACCCGTGCTGGCGTCCTTCGTCGGCGCGCTGACCGTCACGGCCGGCGTGGCGCGTCTGGAAGAAGGTGGCATCCCGCACTACGCGTTTCCTGAGGCGATCGCGCGCACGCTCGGCGCTATGGCCCGCTACACGGCGTGGATCTCTCGGCCCCGCACCGGGTTTCGAACCTTCGACGACGTCGATCGCACCAAGGCGCACGCGATCATCGACGGCGCCGGCACCGGCACCGGGTTTCTGCCCGAGGCGCGGGCGCTCGAACTGCTGGACGCCTATCGGTTTCCCGTGTTGCCGTGGGCGACAGCGGCCAACCGCCGCGAGGCGGTCGAGCGTGCGGCGACGATGGGGTTTCCGGTGGCGATGAAGATCCGATCACCCGAGATCATTCACAAGTGGGACGTCGACGGCGTGCGGCTGGGGCTGAAGTCACGGGCCGACGTGGCGGCGGCGTACGACGCGATGGTGGAGACGGTGCGCGCGCGCCGTCCCGATGCCACAATCGAAGGGGTGATGCTCCAGGCGATGGCCGGCCGCGGCCGCGAGGTGATCCTGGGGCTCAGCCGCGATCCGCAGTTCGGGCCGGTGCTGCTGTTCGGTCTCGGGGGGATCTATGTCGAAGTCTTGCGCGACGTCACGTTCCGCCTGGCGCCCATCCGTGAGTTCAGCGCGCACCGCATGATCGAAGACACGCGCGCGTCGGCGATCCTGCGCGGCGCCCGCGGCGAGAGCGCGTCGGATATCGATGCGGTCGTTACCTCGCTCCTGCGTCTCTCTCAGCTGGCGATCGAATGCCCCGAGGTAGCCGAGCTCGACATCAATCCCTTGTTTGTCTACGCGCAGGGGCAGGGCGCGGCCGTCGCGGATGCGCGGATCCGTCTGGCGCCGTCCGAGGAACGCGGGGGCACGGTGTGAAGGGCGTCGTCGCCGACATTTCCATCCCCAGGTATCTGGCCACCCGCGCCGCCGGCACGGTGTGGCAGCCCGCGTTCTGGAGCGCGCTGGCGCCGATCCACCTGACCGATCTGCCGGAGCCACGGCTGCCGGCACCGGACTGGGTCAAGGTGAAGGTCGCGATGGGCGGTGTGTGTGGAAGCGATCTGCACCTGCTGCTGCTGGAAGTGAGCCCGTCGGCCTCGGTGTATGCGTCGATGCCGTTTGTCGTCGGTCACGAAAACGTGGGCACCGTCGTTGAAAGCGGCCGCGATGCTGGGGTGGCGGTTGGCGCCCGCGTCGTGGTCGAGCCGCTGCTCCCCTGCGTGACCCGCGGGTTCGCGGATCTCTGTCCGGCCTGTGCGCGGGGCGACTACAACTTGTGCAGCCGATTCACGGAGGGCGCGCTGGCCCCTGGGATCACCCACGGCACCTGCCGTGACGTCGGCGGGTCGTGGGGCGAGGTGATGGTGGCGCACCGGTCGCGTCTTGTCCCGGTCCCGGCGGCCGTTTCCGACGAGCAGGCCGTGATGGTCGAGCCGCTCGCGATTGCCGTCCACGCCGTGGCGCGGTTCGTTCCTGATGACGCGCGCACCGTCCTGGTGCTGGGGGCCGGGACGATCGGATTGTGCGCGGTCGCGGCGCTGCGCGTCCTGCGTCCGGCGGTCCGCTGTCTGGTGCTGGCGCGGTACGCGCATCAGGCCGCACTGGCGCGGACGCTTGGCGCATCGGAGGTGGTGATGCCGCTGCGCGGCGGTCCGTACCGCACGATCGCGGACCTGACGGGCGCGCGCCTGCTGCAGCCGCTGCTGGGCCCGCCGGTGCTGACCGGTGGCGTCGACGCGACGTTGGAATGCGTGGGATCCGCACGAAGCATCGACGACGCGCTGCGTCTCACGCGCGCCGGCGGCACCGTCGTGGTGGTCGGGTTGGCCGCGCTGCCCCGTGGCGTGGACTGGACGCCGATCTGGCTACGAGAGCTGAGGGTGCAGGGGACGGCCTACTACGCACAGGAACGGGTCGGCGACCGCACGGTGCGCTCGATGGAGCTGGCGATGGAGTTGCTCACCTCGGGCCGTGTCGATCTCCGACCGCTCGTCACCCATCGCTTTCCGCTTGCCGAATGGCGTCAGGCGGTCGCCGTGGCCCTTGACAAGCGCCGGCATCACGCGGTGAAAGTGTTGCTCCAGCCGGCCTGATCCCGCCAGAGCGACCCTTGCCCGGCGCGAATCGACGCGCTACCCTTGTTGGGGTGGCCATCAGGCCACTACTTATGTGTTGGGAGGCAGCAGGCGAATGCGAACAGCATGGTTCGGTGTGACTGCAGCGCTCGTGGCGATGCTCGCGGCGGGGTGCGGCGGGAAGACGGCGCAGCAACCGCAGCCGACGCAGTCTCCGGCGGGGCAGGCGTCTCCGGGGACGCAGCCGTCAGGTCCCGCGGGCAAGATCACGATCGTGGGTAAGGACAACGAGTACGTACCTCTTACAGTAACGATCAAGGCCGGTCAGGAGACCGAAATCCTCTTTAAGAATGTGGGCACGAGCGTTCACAATCTGATCGTGCAGTCCAGGGACGCGGCGGGACAGGACTTCCAGACCGACGTGGTCGTGAATACGAATCAGGACAGCACGTTCAAGGTCAAGATCGACAAGCCCGGCACGTACGTCATGCAGTGTACGTATCACCCTGAGATGAAGGGTGAGCTGAAGGTCACGCAGTAGGGCGTGAGGCGTCCATGGCGCATGAGGACTCGACGGCAGAGGTCGTCAGACGGCTGATCGCGGACGGCGCGCGGCTGATCCAGACCTACGGCCGTGAGATCCGCGTGCACGCGCGTGGCCTAGGGCGCGACATCGCGGTCGCCGCCGCGATGATCGGGGCGGCCCTGGTGCTGGGGATCTTTGCGCTCGGTCTTGCCGTCGCCGCCATGGTATTGGTGGCCGCCATCTGGCTGCCGGCGTGGTCGGCCGCGCTGGTCGTGCTGGCGGTCATGATGGTCGTCATGGCATTGCTCGTGGGGCTCGCCGCGCGCCGCGTGCGGCGCCGGCGGGCCGCCTGGGCGGCGCGCGTCGAGGAGGAAGTACGGTGGCTGAAGAGCCTGTTTCCCCGGGAGAGTTGACGGCGCTCCACGCGCGGATCGGTGTCGACCTGGCGGAACTGCGGCGCCGGTTGCGTCCCTCGCGAGTCGGCGTGCGCGCCGCGGCCATGCGGAATCCTGGGCGTATCGCACGCGCGGCGGTTGAGACGCTCCTGGCAGTCCGCACAGCGCCCAGCGTGGCCGCCCGAGTGGGCGTCGCGCTGCTGGTTGTCGCCGGCGTGGCGGCCTTACTGGCTCGCGGCAGGCTATCGGGCCGCGGCGAGGGCGTCTATAATGGGGGTCGGAGGGACTAACGATGCCCAACATAGGGATTGGCGAGTGGCTGATCATTCTCCTGATCCTGCTGCTCCTGTTCGGTGCCAACCGGCTGGCCGGTCTTGGATCCGCGGCCGGGAAGACGATCCGGGAATTCCGCAAATCGATGGCCGACGTTGAGGACGAAGTGAAGGACGCGAAACCGACGAACAAGCCCAGCGCGTAGCGACGGGTCACCAGGTATGCACGACCGCCCGATGACGATCGTCGAGCACCTTGAGGAGCTGCGCAGGCGGCTCCTCATCGCGTTTGCAGCTTTGGGCATCGGGACGCTGCTCGGGTGGTCCGTGGCGCGCCGCGCGCTCGACTTTCTCATCGGGTTGATGGGCATCGATCGCGTCGTGTTCATGAGCCCGTCGGAAGGTCTCTTCGTACAATTGAAGGTGGCGTTCTTCCTCGGGGTCTTCATCGGGTTGCCCGTGATCCTCTACCAGTTCTGGTCCTTCATCGCGGTCGGGTTAACCCACAGGGAGCGGCGCGGGGTGTTGATGCTCCTGCCGCCGTCCATCGTCCTGTTCCTGGCCGGCGCCTCTTTCGGGCTCTTCGTCATCATGCCGATCGGGGTTCGGGTGCTGTTGTCCTATTCAAGCGATCGGTTGCAGCCGCTGCTCGCCGTGGGCCCGACCCTGTCGTTCCTGATGGCGTTTGTGCTGGCGTTTGGCTTCGTGTTCCAGCTCC